>Ga0207870_100083_pt1 | contig 103764 bp, 83 predicted proteins | sample CeladaPassage60B_FD_187477 | JGI IMG/M metagenome (GOLD analysis project Ga0207870, IMG submission 187477) | Cellulose-adapted microbial communities from the Joint BioEnergy Institute, USA - Passage3 60B (SPAdes) (version 2) | ecosystem: Engineered > Bioreactor > Continuous culture >... | reverse complement strand
CAAGTGGAAGGAACGGTCGGCAATATTACGGTCGAAGCGCCGAAGACCTCGATCGGCGGAACGGGAACCGTCCAAAACGTCGTCGTCAAACATGGCGCCGACGACACGAAAATTGAAACGGAGAATACAAGAATCGTCATCGAGGAAGGGGTGCGGGGAACGACCGGAGTGGGCGGAGTGCCGTTGGAAGCCGGGGAACACAACAGTTCGCCGCCCGCGGATTCCGGCACGCAGCCCGTACCGTCCCCCGGCGGAAGCAGCCCCCCGGCTCCGATCCCGCTAGAGGCGGTTAACGTGACCGGTGATGCTGTCGTTGGAGCCACATTGACGGCTGAAGTCACGCCGTCCGGAGCCACCGTCAACTTCCAGTGGCAGAGGGCGGATGCCGAAGACGGCGAGTATACGGATATCCATGGAGCGACAGGCAAGACATATAAACTTGTTGCCGCTGATGCCGGCAAATACATTAGAGTAAAAGCGGCGGGAACAGGCGGCTACACCGGGACGGCGGAAAGCAGACCGGTGGGACCGGTGGAGCCGGATCCGGACACCGAGACTCCCAAACGGAACAGCACCTACAAGTTCAGCTACCACGTTCCTGCCGACGCGGCGGCCAGAACGGCCGTGGTCGTTCCGGTCACCTTTGCGACCGAGGAAAAAGGCGACAAGGGTTACGACGCCGTCAGGTTCAAGTTCGCCGCCCAAGGCCCCGGTGATGTGACCTTCACGGCAAGAGACAGCGACAATGTGGAGCACACCTTTACCAACACAGGCTATTGGGGGCCGGCCGGAGGGTTTGACCTGCCTGCCGAATACAGCGCAACCACCAACTGGACGCTGAGATTCAGCGCAGCCGGCGAGTACACCGTCACCTTCAGTTTGATCCAAGCGGATACCGGGGAAGTCGTCGCCGGCATGGAAGAGTCCGTGACCATCACCGTGGCGGAACCGCCACCGGGCGAATTCGGCAACATTTCCGTCACGACGAAGAAACACGGCAGCGTCGACGGCTACATCATCGACATCCGGCTTGCCGATGGCGCCACCTTCGAGCGCGCCAGGGTTGAAGTCAGCCTCGTGGATGCGAACAGCAACGTGTTGCAGAAGAACACGTTGAAAGCGGATCATGGATTGACCTCCTCCAGCCTGACCGTCCCGTTTGACGTCAAAGGCAGCTTCGACTATGCCGCCGACGGATTCTGGATCGTGGAAGGAAGCGTCAAAGGCAACTACGAAGCGCCGGCCAAGGCCGTAATCACCGTCACCTTGGCCAACGGCAAGGAGCTCGTGGCGGAGCTGACAAACATCACCCCGGTAGTCCAAGAATATCACACCTACAAGTTCAACATCGCAAACCAAGCCGACAGATACATCGTAAGAAACGGTCTGGCAAACCCGAGCGACAGCGACTTTGTAGGCTTTACCCCGGTCAAGCTGAGCATCGCGGTGGATCATCCAAAAGATAAGCCCTATGAAGGTAACGTACGGGTAGCGCCGGTGGGTGCGAATCATCTGCAGCTGTGGGCCAAGGATACCAACGGAAAGTGGCACGATATCAACCGGGTCGGTTGGGGACCGGCAAGCGGTTTCCCCATTAACACGGAGGCGGTCACGGATGTTTATGTCATCGCCACCGACGAAATGGATGGTTACGTGACCTTGATACTGGTGGATATCGACGGGAATTACGGAGCGGCCGACAACATCGTGATTCGTCAGCAACTGGCCGTTTACGCCGTGACCTCTCAAGTAGCCGATGCTCTGGACGCGATAAACGGAGCCGGCGACGGCGCGGAAATGCTGAATGCGCTCAATACCCATGCGGCGGCGTTGGGGTTAAACTTCGGGAGTTTGACCGACGGCGGCAGGCGTTTGGCGGTAGCCGATTCGGTGAATTTCGTCAAGGAAGTTTACGGCGAATATCAGCGTGCGGCGGACATCAAGGCGGCCTTTGACCAAGCCGTGCAAATCGAAACCCGCAAAATGACCTTCATCCGGCTGGTGAACGAATCCGATGCTGCAGCAGCCGCCGCAAGCTTAACCACCGTTCTGGCGGAGATGATGGCGGACGCGCAGGCATTGTCGGAGGAATTTGCTCCGGAAGTTCTGGACAATTACTACGGGGAAGGCTTCTCGGACAATTTAAGAGAAGCCATTGAACTGATGAAGAGCTACCTGGCATTGGATGACGATGACAAAAAGAAAGTAGCCGAAGCCTTCATAAAGAATGAATACAACGGCTCATTTACTGTGGTCATGGGCTATTTGCTCGCCGCCATGCAATCTCTTTAAACTGAACTGCCGGGACCTTGACCGCAAATGACCATTTATCCGCGGTATCCCCAATCGGGAAGGAGGGGGCGGCTAGCCCCCTTCCTCTCACTCCCCTAGCATGCGAGTCCACACGCGACGATTCCATAAGGTTGATGAAGTTCCCTATGTGCAAAAATCCCGCATTGGCCAACTTGCCGGCCGGCACGTCCGCCGGCGGAAGAATCCCGCGGCGGATGTCCGAAGCGTCCCTCACCCGTTCAATCCCCGGTCAATCGCGTTCAGCAAAGTCAAGGTGGTATCGCATCCGTATTCCCAAAACATGATCCCGGCGAGTCCCGTCTTCTTGACATATTCGCATTTGTGCCGGAGCGATTCCTCATCGTCATAGGTGATAAAATGGCTGCCGTCGAACAAATAGGGGGCTTTGGCCTCGTCATCCCAATACCTGGTGTAGCCGTTCCGGTTGATGTAGTTCGCAGCCAGTTCGGAATATGTCGGACCGTAACCGCCGGATGAGGAGGTCATCTGGTGGAGGCCGCGGTTGACATTCGGCACGTTTTTCCACATCCTCGAGTAAAACGCGGCTCCGATGACGATTTTCTCCTTCGGCACGCCCGCGCGCACGAACATTTTCACGGAAGCGTCGACGCTGATACGGAACAAGTCCCCCGTGGGGGTGTACAGATTCGTATGATGGCCTGTAAGGGTTTGGAATCCGCCCCGCATATCATAGGTCATGATCTGCACAAGATCCAGATATCGCTGCGCCTTGTCCATTTCCGTGCCGTCAATATAATACTGGTCTGCTCCGGCCGCAATCGTCAGAAGATAGTGTTTGCGATCCTTTTGTCCCTGCCGATCCAGCTGCTCCCTGACTTCTTTCAGCAGCAAGGTGAAATTCGCCTTGTCTTCCGGACTCGCCGCGATGCCGGCCACGGAATGGCATGGATACTCCCAATCCACATCGATGCCGTCAAATCCGTGCTTCACGAGCGTCTCCACCGCGGTGGCCGCAAACTTTTTTCTTCCCGCCTCCGTCGACGCGGCTTCGGAGAAACCGCCCGCTCCCCATCCCCCCACGGACAGCAATATTTTTAAACCGGGATTGAACGATCTGAATTCCGCCAAACGATGCAATTGGGTCAAATGCCCCGATTCGACGGCGTGGTCGCGCACGTGGCCGAAGGCGACGTTGAGATGGGTCAATTTTTGAATCGCCTCTTCGGTCATCAAAGCAAGTGAACGATCGCCCGCGTACGCCGTAAACACGTATGGTTTGGACATGAAGTCACCCCAAGTAACCTTTATCATGCGATTGATGCTCAAATGAATAATATATCATTTTATCCACACCTTCAATACTAGGTATATTTATTTTTCGCGGGAGGCCAGCAACCCCCTTTCAGGGAAAACAAGCGCGTTTTTCGCCTTTTTTCAAGGATTCTGTTCTTTTGAAAATAAAATTGACTATATTTATGATATATCATAATCTAATGTAAGAACGATGTTTGACTGAATTATGGTATATTTTATTGGAAAGGGGTTCAGACATGAACCGGAGCAAGGTGGAGGAACCTGTCATTTCCTTTTCACCCAAGCGTTACGTTTGCCAAAAAGCCCATGAACCGATCCCGATCGACGGAAGGCTCGACAAACCGGTCTGGCGCCGGGCCGAGTGGACGGACCCTTTTGTCGATATCGAAGGCGCAAGGAAACCGCAGCCCCGAAAACGCACCAGAGTCAAAATGCTGTGGGACGACGACTATTTTTATGTCGGCGCGGAACTGGAAGAAGACGAAATCTGGGCGACGTTAACGGAAAGGGATTCCGTCATTTTTCACGACAATGACTTTGAAATCTTCATCGATCCGGACGGCGATACGCACAACTACTACGAGTTGGAAATCAACGCGCTCAACACCGTCTGGGACCTTTTGCTCGTCAAGCCTTATCGCGACGGCGGCCCCTGCGTCAACGGATGGGACGCGAGCGGCATTCGCACCGCGGTGCACATCGAAGGCGCATTGAACGATCCGTCCGCCGACAACCGTTTCTGGAGCGTGGAAGTCGCCATGCCCTGGCGCATCCTGAAAGAATGCGCTCCCGACGGACGTCCCCCCGTGCCCGGTGAATATTGGCGCATCAATTTCTCCCGGGTGGAATGGCGGGTGGAAGTGAAAGACGGCAAGTACGTCAAACAGACGGATCCCGCAACCGGTCGCCCCTATCCCGAAGACAACTGGGTTTGGTCGCCGATGGGCCTGATCAATATGCATTATCCGGAATTGTGGGGATACGTCGTGTTCGCCGAAAACGGAACGCCGGATCGCTTTACGCCGCCCCCGGACGAACAAATCAAATGGGAACTGCGCAAAATCTATTACCGGCAGCGCAACCATTTCGCCGAAACCGGAACGTACGCGCGGGATTTCGCAGCATTGAAGGGAAGCGACGCGTGGAGCATCGAACCGCGCATCGAAACGACGGAAAAGCTGTTCCTGGCCTCTGCGCCGGCGAGCGACGGAAACGGCCGGTGGTATATCCGCGAAGACGGCAAAGTATGGAGGGAATAAGATGAGCGCAAAGACTGCGGTGTTTTCTTTGGACGAGGCGACCATCGGCCTCATTGAGGAAAAATTCGCCTTCAAGCGCCGATTGGCCGCGGCGCGAGAAAAAGAACTGTTCGGAATCTTCGATGAAGACTTGAGCGACGAGGAAAGCATGGCGTTAAAATACTTGTACGCCTATATGCCGCTTCACGATTTGGCCGACTATGACGGCGCGCTGTTCCTGAGCCATGTGCGCGCCACCCTGGACATCCGCAAAAAAGTGCCCTGGGGCGGCAACGTGCCGGATCCATTGTTTCTCCACTATGTTCTCCCTTATCGCGTGAACAACGAAAACATCGAGGATTCGCGGCGGCAATTGTTTGAAGAACTGTATCCGCGGGTGAAAGGGCTTTCCATGACGGAAGCCGTGCTGGAAACGAATCACTGGTGCCATGAAAAAGCGACTTATGCGGGCAACGATCGGCGGACCGTTTCGCCTCTCACCTTGATCCGCACCGCGCTCGGCCGCTGCGGAGAACAATCGGCGTTGGCCGTTGCGGCGCTGCGCAGCCTGTGTATTCCCGCAAGGCAATGTTACACGCCGCTTTGGGCCCATTGCGATTCCAACCACGCCTGGGTGGAAGCGTGGACGGACGGCGGCTGGCATTTTCTCGGCGCCTGCGAACCGGAACCGAGACTCGATATGGGCTGGTTCCGCCAGCCGGCGCGCCGGGCGATGCTCGTCCATACGCGGGTCGCCGCCGACTATCCCGGACCGGAGCCCCTGGCGCTGTCGCGGCCCTGGTATGCGATACTGAATCTGACAACCAATTATGCCGCCGTCAACACGGTCACGGTGCGGGTGAAAAATCCGGACGGGCGGCCGGCGCAAGCGAAAGTGGAGTTTCAGCTTTATAACTATGCCGAGTTCGCCGCGATTGCCCACGCGCATACCGACGAGCGCGGAGAAGCGTCGATCCGCCTCGGGCTCGGGGACGTGCTCGTTTACGCTTCGGGTGAAGAGGGAGCCGGATTCGTCAAAATCCGTGTCGGCGAAACGTCCGAAGCGGAAATCGTCCTGTCGAAACGACCCGAAGAACGCGACATCTACGAATTTGACATGGTTCCCCCTCCCGACCTTCCGGATCCGCAACAGGACGCGGTCACGGAAAACGAAAAGCGGGAAAACGAACGCCGCATCAAACAAGGCGCACAAATCCGGGCCGAGTATGAAGCGACATTTCTCCATGAGAAAGAGGCCGAACGGCTCGCCGCCGAATTGAATTTGCCGGCGGCGCGGGTATGGGAAGTGCTGAAACACGCCCGCGGCAACAGCCATGAGATCGCCGCATTCCTGCGGGAACAAACCCCGGTTCATGGCGAATGGCCGCTGAGGCTGCTGGAAAGCCTTAACGTCAAGGACAATACGGATACGTTCCGGCCGACGCTGGAAGACCACCTGTACGGTTCGCTTCCGTATCGGTCCGACTTCGAGGACGAGATCTTCACCAGATACATTTTGTGTCCGAGAATCGATTTCGAGATGATCGTCCCCTACAAAGCTTTTTTCCGGGAGCAGCTTTCCGGCGAAGACACCGAGCGATTCCGCCGCTCGCCCGCAATGCTGGCGGAATGGATCAACAGCTGGTTCGAGGTGCTGGAGGATTATTCGCACTACAAGGGAATGGCTACCCCGGTCGGCAGCTACCGTCTGAAGAAGGGAGACCGCCTGTCCCGGGATATCCTGTTTGCGGCCGTCGCGCGCAGCATCGGCATTCCCGCCCGGCTCGAACCGACCGACAAAAGGCCGCAGTATTGGCAAGAAAACCGGTGGATCGACGTCTCGTTCCCTTCCGGCAAAGACGCGCACACGATCGAGACCGGGGAAGCGCCGAAAGGTTACATCCGGCTCGTGCCCGATGCGGAATCCGATGAACCCGCGCGGTACTTCAACAACTTCACGCTCGCCCGTTGCACAGACGGCGTGTATCAAACGCTGCATTACGAATTTGGAAAATCCGATCTTCTGGACAAACCGTTGGAAGCGCTCCCCGGCAAATACAGACTGACGACCGGAACGAGGCTGCCGGACGGCACCGTCCTCGTGCGCTGGACATTTTTTGAACTGCAAGCGGGCCAAACCGTGGAAACTTTGGTGAAATTCCGCAAACAGACGGCGGTCGTTCCCACGCTCGGCCACGTCAATCCGAATTTGCCGCTTGAGTCCTTGGACGGAAAAGTGATGACGCTCGGATCTTTGGCCAAAGAGCGGGGACTGGTTATCGCCTGGATCGAACCGGATCGCGAGCCGACCAAACATCTGGTGCGCGAAATTCGCGAGCTGGCGGCGGAATTCCGGCAAGCGGCCGCTCCGATCGTGCTCATGGTCGGCGACGACAAGCGGACCGCCTCGTTTACGCCGCAGCATTACGGCGACTTGTCCGGTCTCGTCACGTTTGGCAGAGACGACGCGCAATACGCCGGTCTGCGGAATCTGTCGAAGGATTTGCCCGAAGCGGAGGCGGACCTGCGGTATCCGGCCGTTTTCGTGCTGGACAACACGTGTACGGTCCGCCACCGCTCCGCGGGCTACAAACTCGGTCTCGGCAGAGAAATCGTGAAGGTGCTGCGAAATATGTAAAACGCGGAGAAACGCAAAAATACCGGCGCCTGCGCAATCCGGCTCCAACGGTCGGCAATCGATTTATGATGGCAGCCGGAACACCGTCCGGTTGGTTCCCGCCCCAAGTTGACGGTCGTTGCTGGTTTCGCGGGCGCCAGTTTGTACATTGTCACACGTCGGCATTCCAAACCGCATGACTCCGCGGCGGTTTGCCGGTGCTCGCCCGTTCCTTCCACAGCACCGGAATTTCGTGTCTCGCATCCGGATATTGTCCGGTTTCCAGCGCATGAACAATGAGTTCCGCCGCTTTCCTGCCGATTTCCTTGAACTGCTGCTCGACGGTCGTCAGCGGAATGTCCACATGCTCCGCCAGCTCATTGTTGTCAAAACCGACGATGGACAGCTGCTCCGGCACTTTGAGGTCAAGACTGGCGGCCGCAAGCAGCAGTTTGATGGCGACATGGTCGTTTTCCGCCTGCACCGCGGTCACTTTCAGCCGCATCAGCCGGTGCACGAGCTGCTCGTAAAACGGCTGTTCGCCCATCCGCCCCAATTCCTCGATGTAATCCAGAACGACGAGTTCCGGGTCCAGCACCAACCCGTGATCTTTTAATGCCCGGCAGTAGCCGATATAGCGGTTTTTGACGGAAGTCGCCGAGTCCAGACTGACGCTGCTTACGAAGGCGATGCGGGAATGCCCGAGCTGCGCAAGCCGGGACGCCGCCATATATCCGCCGGCCTGGTTGTCTGCGACGACGCTGCCGACCGGGATCCCCTCGTAATATTTGTCAATGGTCACGATCGGAAACCCGTTCATATAAAGCGTGTACACCGCATCCAGATTCGTTCGCCCGTTAATCGGGTAAAAGATGATGCCCTGAATGCCGTTTTTCGGCAACGATTCGAGCAGTTCCCTCTCTTTCGCGGGGCTTTCGTTCGTGGTGTGAATGCTCAAGTAGTACCCTCGGGATTCCAGTTCTTTGGATGCGCCGGAGACATAGCCGCCGATCCCGCTCGCCCCTTCCGACGGCAAAATGAATGCGATCATGCGCTGCATCAACCGGGCCGCGCTGCCGCTTCCGCCGGGACCGTTCACATAACTGCCGCTTCCCTTGATCCGGTAAATGTACCCTTGCTGCTCCAGGTCGTCCAGCGCGCGTTTTACAGTAATTCTGCTTACCTGAAACATGACGGTCAATTCCGACTCGGTGGGCAGCTGCTCACCGGGCAAATAGTCCCGGTTTTCGATTCGTTCCTTTAAAGTCTCATATATTTTGCTGTACAACGGTTTGCTTTTCACGACGTCACATCCTGGCAAATGATCATGAAGCGTCCAACATTCGTTCAGCCGACGATGCCGGTCCGTTCCACACTTTCCACAAAGTATCGTTGCGCGAACATGTACATCAGAATCAACGGCGCCATCACGAGCAGCATCCCCGTGTTCATGATCATGGAGACATGCAGCGGATCGGTGCCAAACGTTTCATGCAATGCGGTCGTGATCATGCCGAGCTGCGTGGAAAGCACCTTCACCTTGTTAAAGTACAGCGAGACATAATAGTTGTCGTTCCACTGCCAGACGAAGGAGAACAGCATGACGGTGACGACCGCCGGCACGGCGTTCGGGAGGATGATGCGGAAAAACGTTTTTCCGATGCCGCATCCGTCCACATAGGCCGCTTCCTCCAATTCCTTCGGGATCGCGCGGAAAAACTGGCGGAAAATGTATATATACAATCCGTTTTTCAGCCCCATCGCCAGCAACGAAGACAGTATGAAAGGCCAGGCGGTATCGATCAGGTTCACGCCCCTTCCGCCGAACAACCTCGCGATTCCGAAAAAGTCGAAGTACCGATAAGTCAAATAGGTCGGAATCATGATCGTCTGGGGAGGAACGACGATCGTAAAAATCACGAGCAGGAACAAAAATTGGCTTCCCCAATAACGCAGTCTGGCGAACGCGTAGGCGACGAGCGCGCAGGAGACCGCCTGCAGCAAGGTGGTGCCGGCCGAAATCAGAAAGGTGTTTTTCATGGCCGTAAAGTAGTCCATCGTCTTGATCGCCTTTTTGAAATTGTCCAGCGTAATATGCTTCGGAATCCACAACACCGTCGGATCGTACATGTCCGCCTGGGAGCGGAACGCGACGGAGATTTTCATCAACACCGGATACAGAATAATGAAACACAAGCCGATCACAAGCAGCGATCTCAAGCCGATCCAGCTCCACCTTTTCACGTTTTCGAGCGGATGGGCTCTCCGTGTATATTTCCGAAGCGCCTGAAGTTCAGTCCGCATATCTGCCGCCTCCCGGATCAGTCATAATAGAACACCCTTCTGGATATGAGCCAGCCGGACACGAGCAGGATCAGGATGATCACGAGAAAATACATCCAGGACATCGCCGCGCTCAAACCGAACTCAAACGTCCGGAACGCCGTGTCCGAAATCAAATCGCTCATCGCGTTGTTATTGAACGAATCGATGATCGAATAAATGGTATTCGTAAGAATGAGCGGCGACATCAGCGGAAACGTGATTTTCCAGAAGATTTCGTACCCGGTTGCCCCTTCGATTTTTGCCGCTTCATATAAAGCCGGAGAGACGGACTGCAGGCCGGCGAGAAAGATCAAAATTTGGACGCCGGAGGAACTGATGATTTCATAAATCCGGTCCACCGCCCCGGTGATATATTCAACGAACGCCTTGGCCATGCCGGACTCGAGCAGCATTCTTTCCAGTTCGAAACTTTGCAGGAATTGACTTTGCCCGTCTTCGCCCGATGCCGATTGCAGCACTCCGGTAACGAAATTGTTCGATTCGAGATCCGCGATGGCGCTGGAAACCAGGATGACGGGGAGAAAGAAAATCGCTCTCGCCCATACTCTGCCTTTGAACTTCTGGTTTAACAGCACCGCCGCGAACAAACTGAAAATGATAATGACCGGCACGTTGACGATCATGTTGCCGACGGATTCCGTCAACGTGCGGTTGAACGTCGGATGGGACAACAGCAGCTTCCGGAAATTGGCCGGTCCCTCAAACTCGGTGACAAAGCCTCCGTCCGCCAGTTTCAACGTGCTGAGGCTGTAATGCAGCGACCGCATCAGCGGAATGAAAAACAGAAACAGAAAGCCCGCGAACCACGGAACGGAAAACAGCACGCCGTACCACGCCTTTTTTCGCGCAAGCGATCCTTTCCTTTTCCGCATCTCACTCACCGCCCACCCAATAACTTTCGGCATCGATCCGGATTCCGTCCACTTCCGCGGCTTCGCCGCCGTAATTCACATAGATTCGGATTCCGTTTTCGAACGTCGTCCTGTACACTTGCTCCGCCAGTTTTTCATGGCCGGTGATCGTTTGGCCGCGCACGCGGCGCAACACTTCATTGGCCTCGCGGTAGGCTTTCGCCGCCTCGCCGATCCAATCCCCGTAATGCGCCGAATACAAATCGTCATATTGCGTGTTTTTCACGATGGAAGGATCGGCGTAAAACCAATGAAAATACACGCCCGCCCCCGTCTCCAGCGCCTTCAGCAACTGCCGGCGAATGCTCTGCACGCCGTCCAGATTCCAAGCGGGTCCCGTATATTCGACATATCCGTGCAGCACCATTTGATAGAAAGGAACGTCTTCGTCCAAAATGTGAAAACGGCTGCTCTTCATCGGCGCTTCCACGACGATGTCCGCATCGGACAGCGCATAAGCGTTGCCTCCGCTGACCATGACCCGGCCGGCGCGTTCCGCGATCGCCCCGATGCTGCGGGCGGCCAATCGCTTGGCCTGCTCGCGGTCCACAGGGCGGTTCTCATTGAAGTCCGAATTCAGATCGCTCGCCAAATCCCTTAGCGACACCCCGGACACGCCCAGCTTTCCAAAGGCCTCCAAAAAGTCTTCAACGGTATCCTGCAGCGCGGACGGCGACAGCACATAGTGCGAAAACTTCGAACTGTCCGCCATATAGTTGACCGGGCTGTAATGATATATTTTTGCGCGCTTTTTGTTCAGAAAATAGGCGGACCCCGAAGCGCCTTTGTATTTGCGCATCAACGCGACATCCGGATAAAAATCGACGCCTTCTTCGGCGAGCGACGCCGCGAGATCGGCAAACCCTTGTTGGCCCCCAAGGCTCGGCTCCACACGGATGTTCCTCGGAGAAGCGTGGAAGATGCCGCCGTTAAACCAACCGGCGTACCGGACCGCAATACGGCGGACACCGGCGTCCTTCAGTTCATCCGCCAGCTTTTTCACTTCCCGGTAGGTCGTCAGCGCCTCCATACTTTTGTACGGTATGCCCAACAACGATTTTTTTCGCGGAAACGCCCCGTCGAGCCGCATCACAAACGGAAGCTCGCCGTCCCGGGAAACGGGCTGCCAGTCGTATTGCTTCGCCAGGCGCTCCCTGTACGCTTGCGCCATGCCGGCGTAAGAAGCGGAAGGGCCGTACAGAAAGCTGTAGCTGAGTTTCAACTCCCCGTCGTACATTTTCTTCTGAAATACGGGAATCGAGCTTTTTTCGCTGCCGGAGCTAAGCGTGATGGAGTCCGCCGAAATGAGGTTGAATCGGGCGGACACGCTGTTGTAGGAATGGTTTCTCCCGCTGACGTCCGCGACAATGCTCGCCAGCGCGTCCCCTTCCTCGATGACCGCCATGAACGCCTGATCGCCCTGCACCAAGCCGAAAACCGGCAGCCGTACCGGCTCGTTGTACTGCACTTTTTCCTTGATCAGCACCGACTCGTCCTCCCCGTATACCGGGGCATCATACGGATCGACGTTCGATTTGCCGTTGTTGAGCCTGATGATCGCGCCGGAACCGTCCGGAACGAACATGTAACCGTCCCGCCCGGTTCCCGCCGCTCCGAAAAACTCCAGCATGTGCAGGGAACGAATCGGAAATTTTTCCGGATATTTCAGTTCGCTGGTCGGCACGGACACGATCAGCCGGTCCTCGTCCAATTGATATCGGACCGCCACGGTGAACTGGATCGATCTGGATTGCGACACCGATTCCATCCCGTGCGCCCTGTTGTCCTCCTGCGCGTCTTCGGCGGTGTAACCGATTGATTCCAGAATCGCCGCCACTTCTTCAATGACGAAGTCCTGCATTTTTCTCGGCGTGTATACCTTTTTCTCCTGATCATGGGCAAACTTGTAACCGATGCTCGCCCGCACCGCCTCGTCCTCGATTTTGTCCAGAATTTCCTCTTTGAACCTTTTCTCGCTGATCATGAGAGGAATGACATCGATGCCTTTCACCACGTTGCCCAACGTATAGGTGACCTGCACCCCGCGATCGATGCTTTCGATCGTGAACTGCTTTTTGATGACGCTGTCGTCGTAACTGTTGAACTGATAGGTCTGGCCTTTGTCGTTCAGGTAAGACAGCGTGAATTGCGACATCAGCAACGATTTGTACAGCGGCGAAGCCTTGGCGTCCGCTTCCGCATCCGTCGGATTCGAATGCCAGAACGTGCCGGTCCGCTTGTCCTTGACGGCCATCGCCGCGGTATCCGGATGAATATACAGCGCCAGGATGTCGTTTTCCGACGCCAGCGCCATTCCGTTCGGCAGCCGGGGTCCGGGTGACCACGTTGCATTTTCCGTCTTGCTCTCGCCGTCCGCCTCGCCGGAAGCCGGCGCAGCCGGGGTATTGCGATTTGCGATAGGTCCGGCATACAGATAGGCGGCTGCACACAAGGCTGCGGCGATGATGGCCAGGATTGCGGCTTTTTTCACGCGAACCCTCCTTCCTCATCCTCATACGCGGAACGTCATTTCCCGATAAACGGAGCCCACAAACGAGACCATCTGCTGCACCACGCTGAACAGCAGCAGTCCCAGGAACAGGATGATCCCGATCATGACCACCGTCAGCAGCATGGTCGCGATCGTTTTGCCGACGGAATACTGGTGCACCGTCATCGTTCCGACAAATAGCAGCCACACAAACCACAAAACGGCAATAACATCAAGGAAATCATAAAATGCGCTTTCCTCCAATGTCATGACATGACTGAACGCCATTTGCGGCAAATAGATCACGATGAGCGGCAAGAGCGCGTATCCCGTAGCCATGACGATTTCCCTGAATTTCCCTTCCCCGTCCATCAAGGTCGTGAGCGACCAGTTGCCCACACACCACAGCAAGAAAGGAAGCACGACATACATCAGCTCACGGAGACTGTTCAACTCGTCGGGATCGTGATCATTGACGATAAAGGCGCTGAACTGCCGCTTCAGAATGACGGTGACAACGAGCGCCAGCAGGATGCCGAGCGCGATCTTCAGCCTGCCTTTGTTCTCGAACTTCATTTCCCAAAACCCGTTGAACGGATGCAGCATCGTATAAAACGGATTTCTCCAGACGGCGATTTCCCTGTAATGCGCGTGCGCCCATCTGCGGACGAGCAGCCTTCGGGAAACGACGGCCGCGCCAATGACGGACACGAAGGCGCCGAACAAATAACCGAAGTTGCGCTCGATCCATTGTTCACGATACCGCTTGAACGCCTCCGAATAATACTTTCGGTTGTTGCCCAGTTTGAAATAGGTCATGGCTTCGGCGTTGCGGTCCTGCTTCAGGAGCGCCTTTCCGATGCCGACATAGGCGATTTCGTTATTGCGGTTGAACCGCAGCACTTGTTCCCATTCCTTGGCGGCCCGCTCCATTTCTCCATTGTAATGCGCAATGACGGCGTTGCGTATGGCGCTTCCATAGGGGGTGGGGGAGAAGACCGTCACGGTGCCGAGCCCTTTATCCAAAACATAAACGTCGCCGTTCAGCGTATCGAGGGCGACAGGCTGCTTGAACCGGCCCGCCTGGCTGCCGATGCCCCCAAACTGGTGCAGCATGTTCCCGTCCTTGTCGTACGTGAATATGCGCCCTCTTTTGGAATCCAGAGCGCTGTAGATGCCGCCGTCGTCCGCCACGACGTCCACAAAGACGGAACCGCCGGGAGTGCTGCCGATTTCCAGCACTTCCAGGTCTCCTTTGGGCGGGAAGCGTCCTTCCCTGCGGAGGATATCTTCGCCGGAAGGATTCAGCCGCTTGATCGGTTCGTCCGAATCGGCCTCCGTCGTCGTCGTGTACAGGAATCCGTCCTGATCGACGTCAATGTTGTTGAATTCCAGCGGAATGAACAGCTTCATCTGTTCCCGCTGTTCCCTTGTGGAAATCCGCTTCCAGAGCAGGTCGACCGGATTGAACCGGACGCGGTTCGTGCCGATGAATCCGATAAATTGGCCGTCGGCGTCGAACTCCAGGATGCCCTCGTACGCGCTCTTGCTGATGACATACACGCGCTTCGATTTGTCCCGGGCGACCTTGATCGGCGTATACTGGAAATTGGAACGGATGATGGACGATTCCGGCTTCCGGATGATGTTGACCAGCGTTCCGTCGGCATCGAGTTCCACCACGCGTTGATTCAAAGTGTCGGCGACCACAATGTGGCCGTTGTCAGGATCCGCAAACACTCCCTGGGGGCCGTTGAAGGTATCCGGGGAGCCGTCGTTGAGGAACGAATCGATCACCCTTTTCAACCGCAACTGTTCATCGAAGAGGACGATCCGGTTGTTCCCCGTGTCGGCCACATAGATCGTGCCGTCCCGGCCAATATACAGATCATCCGGCGACACAAAGTTCGCCGTCCCGAGATCGCTCCCCCGGATCACACGCGCCGGCAAATACGGCAAGGGAGACGGATGCGATTCCTTGTCATAGGAATATAGGTATCCCGGATAACTTTGCGCGGCCGCGGCCGCAGATGAAGGAACGCCGGCGAGCGCAAGAAGGGCGGCCAGGAACACAAGCGCGCGTATCGGTTTCAAGACGGGCCCCTCCCTTCTAATCTTTCATTCCCGATGTGGACATCGTTTGGATGACATTGCTCTGCGTAATGATGAAGACGGTGATCGGAACGATCATCATGAGCAGCGACACGGCGGCGACCGGTCCCGTTCTGGCGATGCCGCCGGCCAATATTTGGCTGAAGGCGTAATCCATCGTCTTTAACTGCTCGCTGTAGATAAACTTGTGCGCGTTCACATTGACGGTCCATAACTGTTGAAAGGAAAAAATAATCAGCGTCAGCCAAGCCGGTTTGACCATGGGCATCACGATCGTCCAAAACGTGCGGTATTCGCTGGCCCCGTCGATTCTGGCCGCCTCGAGAAGCGCATCCGGAATTTGTTCCATAAATTGCTTCATCAGGTACAGTCCCAATGAATAGCCGAAGGCGGGAATGATCAATGAACCGTAGGTGTTGACGAGGCCGAGCCAGGACATGGCCATATAGTTCGGGATCGCCGTGACATGGGGAGAAAACATCAAGGACAGAACGACCATGGCAAACAGCGCCTGTTTCCCCATGAACCGGTGTTTGGCCAACGGATAGGCCGCCGCCGATGCGAGCACGACGTGTCCGGCCGTTCCGGCAACGGCAATGAAAAAGGTGTTGAACACGTATCGGGAAAACGGAACCCAGGAATCCGAAAAAATGTGCAGCAAATCGTAAAAGTTGTCCAGCGTGGGATTTCTGACGAAAAACCGCGGCGGAAACACAAAAATTTCATCCATCGGCTTGAACGCGTTGCTGATAATGAACACAAGGGGAAGCGCCATAAACGAGGCCGCACTTCCAATGACCAGAAACAACAGCACATCCACCGGGATGGAGCGGTTCAGCCTCTTGGATTTGAGAAGCCTTAGTCGCATCGACGATCATTCCCCCACTTTCCTGAGCAGCCGCTGGGTCAACAGATTCGTTCCAAGCATGATGCAGAACAGCACGGTCGCAATGGCGGAAGCGTATCCCATTTCAAACCGGATCGTGCCGTAATCCATCAGATGCGTGACAATCGTGTGCGCGGCATAATCCGTGCTGGGAAATCCGGCCAAATACACGCTCACCTCCGCCACGGCGAACGAGGTGGTGATCTGGATCACCGCACCGAACATCAGCTGCGGGCGCATCGACGGCAGCGTAATATACCACAGTTCCTGCCAGCGATTTTTGATGCCGTCCACCGCCCCCGCCTCATAGAGCGTTCTGTCGATTCCCTGAAGACCGGCGATAAAGGCCAGAAACGCCGTTCCCAAACTGAGCCACAGTTGCACAATCATGATGATGGCCAGCATATATCGCGTATCCTGAAGCCATTGAATCGGCTCGACGATGAATCCCCAGCGTATCAAAAACGCGTTGATATAGCCGTAGGAGTCGCTGTGAAACATGATTTGCCAGATCAAAAAGGCGTTTCCCGAGATGGATGGCGCATACAACAACAGCGTGATCAACGCCCTGAGCTTGGGAGGCAATTCGTTGATCAGCCACGCAAAAATGAAACAGGCGAAATAGCTGACGGGGCCGGTTATGGCGGCGAACAGGAACGTGTTTTTCACCGCGGTCAAAAACACGTCATCCTTCACGAGGAGCCGCACATAGTTGTCCCAGCCGACCCAGCGCGGAAATTCCAGCATGTTGAAGCTGGTAAAACTGAGCAGGAGTGACATCAATACCGGCAATACGGTAAACATGAAAAAGATCAGGAAATAGGGAGCGAGCAAAATGTAGGAATGTTTTTTGATCCTCAGTTCCCTCAGGATAGCCGCCGGTTTGCGCAGCGGCCGCATGAGGGGCCGCCGCATCGCAACCGGGTTTTCCCGTCCCAACGGCTTCGCGCGATCGGTTTGATAACGGATAAGGATCCCTCATTTCTCCAACGGCAGGTTGAATTCTTTCCGCTTGACGGCAATTTCTTCATTGATGTACCGGACATACAAATCCATCGTTTCTCTCGCGTCGTCTCCTTGAAGCACGACTCTGCGGAAGGCGTTGTCCAGATGCCTTCCGGTGAAATATCCGCCCGGGACTTCCGGTATGCCCCGCACCCATTTCCACTGTTCGGTCAGCACATCCAGTTCGCTTTTTGTCCAGGGAAGCTGTTCGAACGCTTCCAGATTGGCGGTCGGATATCTTCCCGCCGGCCCCATCAACCCTTCCATTTCCCGGCCGAATTCGAGCTGCGCGGCTTCGCCGGTCCACCATTTCAGAAACTCCCAGGCCGCTTCCTTGTCGGCGGCGTTCTTGAACAGGATGGCGCCGAAGCCTTTGCTTGCCGCATCCCGCCGTATTTCCCCGTTTGCGGTTTTGGTTCCCGGGACGGGGGCGATATCCCACAAACCGCGGATTTCGGGGGCGCTGACCCGCAAGTGGTTGTAAGTCACGTAATCGGCAATGCCGACCGGCATCTCGCCGGTGCGGAACCGGTTGGGAAAGTCGAACACAATCGGCAGTTTATAGTTTGCATACAGTTCCGTCCATTTCCGGAACGCCTGAATGGCGGGTTCCGTATCCAATGCGCTGGATGTTCCGCCGTTTCGGTAAAATTCGCCGTCGTTTTGGTACAACATCATGGCGTATGCCGGATTGGGCGGCAGCTGCTGGGTGACGCCGGTTCCCGCGGATTCCACGGTTTGCTGCGGCAATCCGAACTGCAAATTGTTTTTCTGCAGCACGGGAATGATGCTGTACACATCGTCCCACGTTTGCGGAACGCCGATGTTCAATTGTTCCAAAATGTCCTTGCGGTAGAAAAGCATCGGGAAAATTTGCTGCTCCGGCAAGGCGTAGACGCCGCCGTTGTACTGATACGGCACCAGCGCGCTGGGATGAAATCTTTCGATGACATGGGCGAAATCCGGAAACTCCGACAAATCCTGCAGCGCGCTGCGCATGGCAAAGTTGACGGGGACGTCGTTGCCGACCTGAATCGCCACGTCCGGCCCCTGCCCCGCGAGCGTTGCGGACAACAGCACATCGCCCGGCACCAGCTGCAAATTGACCGGAATGCCGTAGGCGGGTGAAAATTCATTATCGATCATTCTTTTTAGAATTTGCGCCTGGTCGCGGCCGGTGGTGACCCAAACCGTCAGCGCATTTTTTCCGTGCGCCACTTCGCCGATCATCTCATAATCCGTAAAAAAGGAAGCGATCAACTTGCGGATTTCATGGAACAGTTTTTCCCAAAATGTCGCTTTGGCACGCGGAAGCTTCGCTTCCGGAGAAGCAACGATCAGATAATCGATCGTAAGGGGCTGCTCCTTCACGCCAAACATCCACGCGCTTAAAGCGCCGACGTTCGTTTTGAATTTTTCCAGACGCGTGGGGACCGTTTCCGGCCGCTCCGACATGTCCTTTAACTGGTAAGCCAAGGATTTCAGCAAAGCGGTGCGGTCGCTCGTTTTCCCCTCGTATCCTTCCATCGCTCGCGCAATGCCGCTGATTATCCCGCTTTGCCGCTCCAGCGCCTCCTTCAGCTCCGGAATGCGTTGCTCCAGCTGATAGTCCCTGTAGGGGTCCGGGACAACACCGGTGAAGCTGATGATTTTTCTGTACAGCGCGTTCAACTCGAGAATGCTCGATTCCACCGTCCGCAGCAAAGGCGAAAGCTCTCCCAGCGACACCTCAAGGCGTAGTCGGTGCTTTCCTTTGGAGAAATAAAACAGGTACGGATCGCCGTCGGGTTCCCCGACGACTTTCATCGTCCAATCCGTACTGAAATCGAACGTGATGCGTTCCGCTTCGCGAAAAGGCACTTTTCCGTCAATGAGCAGCGTGCGGGTCGAACCCATTCCCCGCGAAAACGACTGTTTGCTCTTGAAGGCGATCTGATACAGTCCGTCTTCCGGAATTTCGACTTCCCATTCCAACCATTGTCCGGGCAAACGCCAATTGTATCCGCCTATGGCGTTCATTCTGACCAGGGAAACATGATACGGCTCGACATTCGGAGAACGATCCATGATCGGATACAGCGTCGGACTTGATTTCAGTGCCGCGTTCTCCCCCTGAACCTTGATGACGATGTCTTTGCCCGCATTCCGATACCCTTGCTGCTTGTATATGGTCAATTGATCCTGATAATCAATGGGTTTTTCCGCTTGAAATAAAAAGAAGCAGTCGATGGCTGCCGGTTCGCGTATGGATTCCAGGGATAACGTATGCCGCCCTTTGGAGAAGTAAAAGAAATAAGGCTCCTCATAATATCCCGAAAGGTCCCGAAGCACGACTTCGCGCCAAATGTGTTCCTCCACATGGCTCGGCCTGATTTCGTTGCCGCGCCGGTCTTTTTCCATCTCATCTTTTTCGTGTTTCCAAGCGCGCTGCAAAAAAATGCCGCCGGCCTCCGAAAAAGGAATTTGTCCATCGATATAGAGCGCTCTTTCAATCTCCGAACTTTTCCCTTCGACATTCAAGTAGCGGATGCCGATGTTGTACAATCCGGTTTCCGGAACATCGATCTCCCACGTGATTTTCCCCGTTTCATCCGTCAGCACGGCGCCTTCTGCGGACCCGCCGCCGTCTTCCATCATGCGGGGAGTCATGCCGTCCGCCTGTATGTAATGCTCGGCTTCGACCCGGATCACACGTTGCGGCCTGTCCGCTCCTTCGTGCTTCGCAAGGTATTGATCGTATCCGTTTTCCTTCATCGAACGGACGGCGAAGCGGACTTCGCCGTCCGATTCGGTTCGGCCGTTCTCTGCCGCCGCCATGGGAACATTCGCCAACATTCCGGTCAACAGGGCGGCGGAACAAAGCGCGGACAACATTTTCCGCTTATAGAACGTATGGCGCACCGCAATCCTCCCCTCCTCCCGTGAGCACCTCCAACGCAAAGCGTGGAGGTGCTCACAAGAGTTCCATGCATCCTTACTCGAGAACTTGCTTCATGGCCGCCTCAATCTGCGGTTTGATTTTTTCGATCGCGGTCGCCGGCGTCTCCTTGCCGTCTTTCATGTTGTTGACCGCTTCTTCCACAATCTTCTCCGCGTCCGGGTACGCATAGTAACCGATGTATTTCGTGTTTTCGCCCATTTGCTTGATCGTGTCGATGATTTCCGGAGAAGGATAGGTCGCCTTTCTCGATTCTTCCACCAGCGCCTCCACTTCCGGATATACGCTTCTCCACAGCGAGATTTCATCCGCGATTCTCGCCGCCGCTTCGGCGTTTTTGGACATCTTGGCGACCGTCCACATGTTGCCGAACGGGGTGTACGCTCCGTATTTGTCCGCTTTCGGACCTTTCGGCCAAAACACGAATCCGAGTTCGTCGGTCATATTTTGCTTGTAATTGCTGATTTCCCAGGTAAACGCCGTCGCCATCGCCGTTTTGCCGGCGATGAACTGTTGGTTGGAATCTTCGCCGCTCATGTCGACCACTTTGTGCACGTTGTACAGGTCGTAAAAAGCTTGCGCCGCTTCCATGGCGTTCGGGCTGTCCAGGGAGAATTTGATGGAACCGTCTTCCGCCACGTCGACAGCCGCGTTGTTGGAATAGACGAACTGATGGAAAATGTCCTTCGCGCTGCCGCCGATTCCGTATACGTCGATTTTGCCGTCGCCGTCCGTATCCCTGGTCGCATTCTTGGCGATTTCCACCAGCTTGTCCCAGGTCCATTGACCGCTTTGCTGCAATTGATACGGATCCTCAAGACCCATCTTTTGGAACAGCGTCTTGTTATACCAAATGCCGAACGGGGAAGGATTGCTGTCGACAAGACCGTACTGCTTGCCTTCGAAACTGCCGCCCTCAATCATCCACTTCGGCACCTTGTTGGGGTCGATTTCGATCAAGTCGTCCAACGCGGCCACAAATCCGTCTTTCACCAGTTTCGGGAACATCCAGAACAACTCCAGGCGCACGATGTCCGCGAAAGGCTCGCCGGCCAGGGAAGTGGTGGTGAATTGTTCCACGAATTGGCCGTAATCCACCGTCACATATTCGATCTTGGCGTTGTACTTTTTCTCGGCCGCCTCGATCAGTTCGATGGCTTTCTGGTCAAGAACGCTCCTGTCCGCTTCCGCGATCGAGCGGGGATCGGCGTCCCACCACGCCCCGATTTTAATCGTTTGTCCCTTGAGATCGATCGTCGGTTCAGCCGGAATCTCTTCCTCGGTAGCGTTTTCATTTCCCGCATTGTTTTGGGAGGGACCCGCGTCGGCCGCTCCATTGTTTGCTCCATTGTTGTTCTGTTCGTTTTTGGAGCCGCTTCCCGAACATCCCGACAAAGCCAACACCAAAACCAACGCGATGAACAGCACCAACAAGTTAAACGCTTTCATTTTTCGCATACCCATACCCCTTTTTCTTCAAAAAAATGGATTGCCTCGTCCCGGCCCGGCCTATGTGTCACCCTCCGTCCAAATCCCACCTCCATCCGCTTTCTCCGACCTGATTGACGATACCAAGCATATGTAACCCCTTCATCAAAAAAATGGCTCGATATCGTTTCAACACCATGCGACCCATCATGCAGGATTCCTGAACCTCTATTAGATATATCAAAAATGATTCAGGGTACATACCAATTATATATGTGCGCCTGCAAAATGTAAACATTATGTTATAACCTTTTTTGGAGATTTTTCGCGATTTGGTATATTTCCGTGATCAAAAAAAATGCCCCGCAACGTTCGCATGCGTGCTTTCACGCATGCGGGCGTTACGAAGCATCGCTTTCGCCGGCATTTCCGCGCATCCTATGCTTTTGTATCGAAGCGCACAGACTGCCTTTCCACCCATTGTACGGGAATTTCGGTTTTGTGGCGGAATTCTCCGCTTCCCTTCTCGATCAATTGCACGATGATCTCGGCCGCGCTTCTGCCGATTTCGTAAAAATTTTGCGCGACGGTCGTGATCGGCACTTCCACATTTTCCGAGATGTCATGGTTGTCAAACCCGACGATGGACAGCTTGTCCGGGACCTTGACTCCGATATCCATCGCCGACCTGAGAATATCGACGGCCAACAGGTCGTGTTCCGCCTGCACCGCGCTCACTCCGTCGGCAATCAGCCGTTTGACCAACGATTGGATGAACGCCTTTCCTTCCGGATGCTCGTAATGGTCGCGAAAATCGTGGTGGATCAATTCGTTTTCGATCGGCAGTCCATTGTCCCGCAGCGCCCTGCAGTATCCGAAAAACCGGTCTCTGACCGAATTTCGGTACTCGAGGCCGATGCTGGAAACGAATGCGATGCGGCGGTGTCCTGCCTCAATCAGTTTCGTTGTCGCCATGTACGCGCCGGAAAAATTGTCCGACACCACACTCCCGACCGGAACGTTGTCGTAATACTGGTCGATCGTCACCAGGGGAAAGTTGTTCATATAAAGCGCATATACCGCATCCAGATTTTTCAATGTGCTGACAGGGTAAAGAATGATGCCGCATATCCCCCTGCGCGGAAGGTTGAGGAGAAATTCCTTCTCCTTGCCCGCGTCCCAGTTGCTGGTATGAATCGTCAAATAATAGCCTTTCGTTTGGAGATAATCCGTCGCTCCCTGCATATATCCGAGCAGACCGTTGGCTGCGACATAAGGCAGAATCATCGAGATGATTTGGCCGGAAGCGGAGTTGTGGGCCGGCTGCTGTCCCCATCTTTTTTTGACATAACTTCCGCTTCCCCGTTTGCGGTAAATGTATCCGTCGCGCTCCAAATCAATGAGCGCCCGCTTGGAGGTGATCCTGCTCACCCCGTACATCTCGGCGAGTTCAATTTCCGTCGGCAGCTGCTGATCCTCGGCATATTGTCCGGAGATTATCCGTTCTTTCAATTCTTCGTAGATGATGCTGTACAACGGTTTGCTTTCTTTGGACATAGGCATCTTCATTCCCATACAGCGACATTTTTTTATGATATTATAAAGTATATCAAATATTGCGGTCTGAAAACAGCATGTGCCGATGAGGCCCCTACCGCTATATATATCGCCTCTTTCATGTTCCCTTTTTGGGAGACCGGCACTGCTTCCCGCCGCGCTCCGAAATATGCGGTCCGATTCGTTCGACAGCGACCGGGAAATTGCGTGCGAAGCGGGAATCATCGCGATAGAGGAGGATCCGTTTGGACGTTGTATCTGCGCTGACTTTTTTGGGCGCCGCCGTCGTGCTGACCGTGATGCCGGGACCGGACAATTTGTTTGTTCTGGCGCAGAGCATCGCCAAGGGGAAACAGGCGGGCATATCCACCACACTGGGGCTGTGCACCGGTTTGTTCGTTCATATGACCGCCGCGGCCATCGGCCTTTCAGCGGCCGTTTATCAATCGGCTTTGGCGTTCAACATCGTCAAATACGCGGGAGCGGCGTACTTGTTGTACTTGGCCTATCGATCTTTCCGGGAAAAAGCGGCAAGCATCATGCTTCCCGACGGCAACGATAGCTTGGACCGCAAATCGTTATACAAAAAAGGCATTGTCATGAATGTTTTAAATCCGAAAGTGTCGCTGTTTTTTCTGGCATTTTTGCCGCAGTTTGTCCATGGGGAGAACGGACGTGGGGCGACCTTGCAAATTCTGGCTTACGGCATCGCGTTTCTCGTCCAGGCGTTGATCATTTTCATTTGCATCAGTATATTTGCCGGAAAAATAGGGGGCTTCCTCCGCCAAAATCCCGCATTGGCCAAGAGGATGAACATCATTCAGGGGATTTTGTTCGCCCTCATCGGTATCAACATCGCCTTCAGCCAAAAATAAAACGGGGCTGTCCGCGTCACCCGCGAAAAGGTGACATTGGGACGGCCCGATACCGTTGCGCACGATTTCACTCCGCACTTCCCGGATGACGTTCGACATCGTTTGCGGCGTCAAGCTGACGCGGAACATCGGCTTGTGGTCGTGCCGGCTCATACCGTATCATGCCGTAATGGATCGGCTCCATCAGAAAGTTAATGTCCTGCCTGTCTCGATCCATGTCTTCATCCCGGAAAGAACGATCGGCAATCCTTCCTCCAACACGCGGGACGTATTCGGCGCTTCCTCGAACTCGTCGTGCACAACGGTGACGAGCGTCACCCCGGCGAACTCGGCATGCGGCTCGATTTCCCAAGTCAATCGCGAAGGTTTCTCCTGCGCGGTCTCGGCGAGCTCCAGCAGCTGCCACGTCATCTCCAGCCGGCGGGGCGGATCCACGACCAGAAACTTCCCTTTCGCCTGCAGCTTCCCCTGAGGGTTCCGTATCTCATACGGGCAACCGGCTTTGAATTCGCCGCGAATCGCTCCGTTATACCAGTATTTTGAAGTCTGTTCCGGATTGGTCAGCGCGTTCCAAATCTGTTCGGGATTCGCTTTGATCGCAATGCGGTTGACGTGTCTGGGCTTCGGTTCCACTACCGGTTCACTCTCCAAATCTTTTTTCAACAAACTCAATCCCGACACCCACGGTTCGGCGTACTTGCTTACCCACCGATCGTAAATTCGGCGAATGGATACGGGGTTCAAGTAGTGATACTTCTCCCGGCCCACCTTCCGCGTCGTCAGCAAACCCGCTTCTTCCAAAATGCGGAGATGCTTCATGACGCCGAATCGGGACATCTGCAGATGCGCGCAGAGATCGCTTAACGTTCGGCCGTCTTTTTCATACAACAGATCCAACAGCGTTCGCCTGCTGGGGTCCGCCAGCGCTTTAAAGATATCGTCCATATGGAACACGCCTCCATGACGCCGTGAAGTAGGCAACGGACATTCCTGTTTCTCCTGTTGACATGTTACCATATAGTAACTTATATTATAAGTGACCATTTGGTCACGTATTAGCAGCATGGGATGCTTCGCCGGCGGCCATCACACTGCTGCCATCGCCACCCGGGGGTGATTCGGTCTCCAACCGCCTGAACTGTCTAGTGTCTTTATCGCCTTTGTCCGCTGTCTTGGATCGCCTTGATCCGCAGGTCTTGGAATGCCTTGTTCCGCTGTTTTTGATCACCACGATTCACAGCTTCGGATCGTCACGATTCGCTGTCTCGGCGTATTCAAGCGACGCCTTTTTGAGTGAATTTTCGTTGAGCCTTTCATAATCGAACCGATAAAGCGAGGTCATCACGATGCATATTGCCATGATCGCCGGCAGCAACCGGCGCGAAGCCACAAGCACAAGCATTCTTCGGCATATCGAAACCATTTTGAAATCCAAAAACATCCGGGTCACCTTTATCGATCTGGCGGATGTGCGGCTGCCGCTCTTTTCTCCAGATGCGGCGGAAGTTCACCCCAATGCGGATTTTCTGATCACTTCGGTCGATCAAGCCGACGGTCTCATCTTCGCCACGCCCGAATATCATGGTTCCATATCCGGTACGTTGAAAAATGCGCTGGATTATTTGGACAATTGCCACGTGGAGGGAAAACCGGTGCTGACCGTCAGTTCGGCGGGAGGTCGCCTCGGTGTCAGTTCGCTCATCCATCTGCAGTGCATCATCCGGAATCTTCACGGCATTTTGTGTCCGAATTGGATATCGGTCGGGGACGGCCAACCTGTTTGGGATCGGGACGGGATTCCTCAAGACATGGAGATCGTCCGGCGCATTCATCAAGCGGTCGACCAAATGATCGAACTTGTGAGGAAATTGCGGTACGGCAGCAGACATTCATCAGGGGTGATGGTGGAAACATGATGACCCGCGCGGAAATTAAAGCCTATTTGCGAAGAATCGGCATTGACGACATCCGGCCGCCGACCCTTTCGTATCTCACGCAGCTTCACCGGGCGCACGTGTCGGCCATTTCATGGCAAACGATCGATATCGTCGCCGGCCGACCGGCTTCGATCGATCTCCGCGAGTGCGTCCGGCTGATCCTGGGCAACCGGAGCGGATATTGCTTTCACCTGAACGGCGCGTTCAGCGTGCTTCTTCGTTCGCTCGGCTACCGTGTGTTTTGGCATCGGGCCGGCGTCCAGCCTCTCGGGCAGGAACCCCGGATCAACTCCTTCCACCTGGGGCTCACGGTCAGTTTGACGAACGAACAGCAGCAAGAACAGCGGTACATCGTCGATGTGGGATTGGGCGATATGCCCTATGATCCGATCCCGCTGCAGAACGGCACTTACGAACAAGGGCCGCTGCGCTATCAGGTCGAGGAGTCCGGTGTCGTGCAAGGCGGTTGGCGGCTTGTCCACGACCCGCACGCGCCGTTTGTCGGCGTGGATTTTGCTCCCGATGTCTTGGAGAACCTGGAGGAATTTCAACCGAAACACGAATTTTACAGCCGGTCGCCGGAGTCGCCCTGGATTCAGCTGTTTCTCGTCCGCCAAAGACACGCCGAGGGCAGCAATGAGCTGAGAGGATGCATCTGGAGCAGGCGGGACCGCCGCGGCATCGAAAAAATCGAACTGCGCACCCAATCGCAATGGCAGGAAGTGCTGGGAGACGTGTTTCAGGAACATCTCGTCCATTACAGCCGGCTGGAGCGCGATGATCTGTGGAAACGGGTATGGAATTTCCATGAGGAGTGGAAGAAAGCCCATTTGAAATAAAAAAGAGCCCGACACGTGGTTGTCGTTACGCACCTTTCTCTTCGGAGTGGCAAACCTTGGCGTTTTCCGTTTTGTCCGACGAGAAAGGTGTTTTTTTCAACAAAATCTCCCGGCCGTATCAAGGCATGGCATGAATCCCCCCATTGCGAAAGTCGGGGAGGGATGATGATGTCGATTTGCGCGGTAGTATTGTGTGTATTTTTGTGTTAATCTGGATTTGGGATCGTGAATATCGCCATATTTTTGGAGGAATCCGAGTGCTTGTCCATGATCGGCATCAACAAATCTTGAAGCTTCTCCATGAAATCCAGACGGTCAAAACCTCCGACTTGATCGCGCGTTTCGGAGTATCCTTCGAGACGATTCGACGGGACTTGGAATATTTGGAGAGAGAGGGGTTCTTGCGGCGAATCCACGGCGGGGCGACGCTGCCGGCCAATGACTACCAGAAAGAGCTTCCGTTCACCGTGCGGGAGACGAAGAGACTGCAGGAAAAACGGCAGTTGGCCAAGACGGCCGTCCGGTACGTGGAAGAAGGGCAGTCCTTGTTCCTGGACGTCAGCACGACGAATACGGAATTCGCGAAGGAGTTGGCCGCTCATTTCGATCGCCTCACCATCCTGACCAATTCGTTTCCGATCGCCTCGATCCTGATGGAAAAACCGCGGTTCACGATCATCTTTATCGGGGGGCTCGTACGAAATTCGGAACGATGTGTCGTCGGGAATTATGCCGAATCGTTCGTCTCGCAGTTCCATGCGGACCTGTTCTTCATGAGCATCAGCGGCATCTCTTTGTCCAACGGCTTGACGGATTACGGAGTGGGCGAAGTGCAGTTGAAGAAAAAAATGCTGGAATACTCGCACAAAATCATTGTGCTGGCGGACAGCAGCAAGTTCAACGTCGTTTCGCTCACGCCGGTATGCGGCCTGGACAAAATCGACCGCATCGTGACCGACCCGGGGATCGCTCCGGATGTCCTTGCACAATACAGGGAAGCCGGGATCGTGATCGATTGCGGATAAGCCCGGGCGCAAAACAAAATAGCATCTTTTTCGAAAAGCAAGCATGATCAGGTCAGCATGATCAGGTCAGCCGAAATGTCCGGTTGGCCTTTTTTCATGGCCCTTTTTCGCGTTCATTTTTCGATTGACGGAAAAGAAGGGTCCGTGTTACGATATTTTCGGTTGCAGATTTGTGTATTTATGTGTGTATATGTGTTTTTTGATTAGCATATTTGGGGGTATGCCGAATCATTCCACTTGCGGTTGTCTTGGTGCTCGGATCCGGGATGGCGCACGCGGTATGGAATTACCTGGCCAAGAAGAGCGAAAACAAGCAGCTGTTCTTGTTTCTCATCTACATACCGTTTACCCTGGCGCTCCTGCCGCCATTTGTTGCGGAAATCACGACGTCGGAACCGTCCTGGCAAGGTTCTTCGTTGTTATTGATGTCATTGCTCATTCAAGCGGGATACGCGCATTTTTTGTCCCGGTCTTTGATCCACGGCGATCTGTCGCAAGTTTACCCGATGATGAGAGGGATCTCGACTTGCTTGCTGCCGCTTTTCGGCGTCATTTTCCTGGATGAGCGTCTATCGGTCTGGGGATGGTTGGGGATCGGCATGATCGCCTTCGGTTTCCTTCTGACCAGCGGCATCTCGTTGAAAAAGCAAGGATTCCGTCTCCCGGCAAAGCTGCTGTTCAACACGTTGGCCGTAGGGCTGTGCACGATGTCGTACGTCATGGTCGACAAAGTCAATCTTCAGCATTTTTCTCCCACGGTGCTTCTGGAGGTTTCCAACATCGGATTTATGCTGGGACTCGCCCCTTCCATCCGCTTCAGCCAAATTCGCTGGAGAAAACAACTCAGGGAGCACGGCAAATTGTTGGCGGCAGGCGCCGTTCTTTCCCCCGGTTCCTATTTGCTGTTTTTGATCGCCATGAACATGTCGCCGTTGACTTATGTTGCGCCTCTGCGGGAAATCGGCACCGTATTCGGCACGATCATCGGCGTGTTTATCCTGAAGGAAAGCAAGGGGGTTCTTCGGATCCTCTCGACCGGCATCATCTTTACCGGCATCTTGCTGGTCGGCATTTGGGGATTATCAGGGTAAGGGGGAAGAACAGCTTGACAAGCGATTTGCGGCTTCAATTTCAAGTCATCACGGATACGCACGTGACGGCGGATCCCGGGCACGCGTATAACCGCAATTTGGCCAAGGCTCTGGAGGATATCGGGCGTCAGGCGCCGGACAGCGACGGGATTATGCATGTGGGGGATATTACCGATCACGGGCATCCCGAAGAGTATGCCGAGTTTCAACGAATATGGCGGGAACACGGAAAAGGGCTGCCGTCCGGTTATTTCGCGTCCGGCAATCACGATGTCGGTCTGGGACATTGGCCTTCAAGATTAAAAGGATATTTGGACGCCACGAAGATGAGCGGTCCTTATCACGACCACTGGGTGAAAGGATATCATTTTATTTTTCTGGGAACCGAAAAGGGGCTTGAACTGTTCGCGGATTTGTCGGATGAACAATTATCCTGGCTGGACGCCAAGCTGGCTGAAGGCAAGGACGCGGCCCGCCCACGCCCCGCCTTCGTCTTCCTGCATCAGCCGCTGAAAAACACCGTCGCGGGATCTTACGAATCGCAAGCATGGCACGGCGTCACGCAAGACGAGGAGCTCAAGGCCGTGCTGTCCAGACACCCGCATGCCGTCCTGTTCACCGGACACACCCACTGGGAACTCGGGGCGCCGAATACGATGTTCGGCGGGAAAGACCGGCTGCCCGTCATGTTGAACGCGGCGTCCGTCGCGTACTTGTGGACGGATGAAGATGAGCATAAGGACGGGAGTCAGGGGCTGTTCGTCGAGGTTTATGCGGACCGCGTCGTCGTGAAAGGTCGGGATTTTGCGGCGGGCGCGTGGCTGGACAACGCTCGGTTTGAATTTGAAATTCCGGTGTAGAGGCGATCATGCATGCTCTCAAGATCGCGGCGCCCACAACATGACGGAAACTCCCGCCAGACAGATCAACGCTCCGATCCAGTCGTTGAGATCGGGCGTTTTTCTGTCCACGAACCACCCCCAGAACACCGCCAAAACAATAAAGACGCCGCCGTAAGCGGCGTACACGCGGCCGAAGTTGGGGAAACTTTGCAAGGCCTTGCCGTTTCCTCCCCGGCTTTCTCCCCGAATCAAGACGGGACACGCGGAAACTATCCCGTTTTGACCGCCCTTGTCGCATAAAATGTCGGGACATTGAATTCATGAAGCCGGCCGGAACCGTTGGTATCCTGGTAAATATCGGTCAGGACAAAGCCCGCCTGCAGCTGCCCTCCGATTTGTTCCTCGATGGTATGGGAAAACTGGATGCCCCAGTTGTTTTTGACGGATTCCTCGTACAGCTGCGGGTCCTTCAACGGATTGTACGGCAGTTTGCGGACGACCGTTTTCTCCTCATCGTCAAAAACATAATTGAGGCCGTTATCGAATCCGGCCAGCAGGATGCCCCCTTTCTTCAACACCCGGTAACATTCTTTCCAAACGGGGAGCACGTCCTCGATATAACAGTTGGAAACCGGATGAAAAATCAAGTCGAACCGTTCGTCCTCAAAAGGCAGCGGTTCGGTCATGTCCGCTTTGACCAATCGAATCTCGTAGTTTTCTCTTTCCGCCACCTCTTTTTCTTTCAGCAGCTGCATTTCCGAATAATCGAGCACCGTGCACTTTGCGCCCAGCGCCGCAAAGATCGGCATCTGCTGGCCGCCGCCGGAGGCCAATCCCAAAATTTCCGCATTTTTCATTTCGCAAAACCAATATTTCGGCACGGGTTTGGTGGGGGTGAGCAGCACATGCCAATCGTTATTTTTGGCTTTTTCAAAAGTCTCATGGTCGATCGGCCGCCCCCACTCCCATCCGTCCTTTACCCATGCGTCAATGACCCTGGAATTGATCTCCGTATATTTGTTCATTGCGATCTCCTCCCCGAATCCATCGCCACCGCGGATACTATGGAACGGAACCGAGCACAAACACGACCCGAAATCACGTCCGATCCCCTTTGTTATTCAACCCGTTCGATACATATCCTACCATTTTTTACGGACGCTTGACGGAAATCGGGTCCCTATGTTAGACCAAATGTAGCGCACTTTTGGCGCACTTTTGGCCTATGGTATCGTTTACCTTCGTGGTCTCAATCATAGGGAAAAGCCGGCGCCCCAACCAATCCATTCCACATCGAAAAGGAGATACCGACAAATGAAATCTTACGAACAGCAATTTCACGAACTTTCGGCGGGACTGGCTTCATCCTCCAAACGGGGACTGCCCATGATTCTCACAGGGGTCCTGTTTTGGCTGGCGGCGGCGCTGGCCGGATTTCTGGATCACTCGATCACGGTTTGGGTTTATTTGTACGGAATCGGCGTCATTTTCCCGGTCGGGCTCTTGGTCGCCAAGCTGATGAACATCGACATGCTGGCCAAAGACAACCCGCTCGCCGTGCTCGCCGGGGTCGTCGGAGGCATGCAGATCTTGTTCGCTCCCATCATCCTTCTCGTCTTGTTTCAACTGCCGGATTATATCCCGTTTACGGTCGGCGTGTTGACCGGCGCGCATTTTTTGCCGTTTGCGGTGATTTATCGGAGCAAGGCGTATATTTTTCAATCGATCGCGACGGTGGCCGGGGCTGCCTTAACGGGGTTTCTCGTCCATGACCATACGTTTCTGGTTACACCGTTCACCTTGATGGCCGTCTACATCGTCACCTGTATATGGCTCGTCAAAGAAAGCAGAAATTGACCGATCCGAACGGATCTTGAAATCACGGCGCAGACAACTCAACGCTCCGATCCAATCATAGGATCGGGCGTTTTTTTGTCCGCCGCCTACCCCAAAATACCGCACCACCGTAAACTCTTTTCTACACACCGCCAGCAGTGGATAACTGTGCAGTAATCTTGGGAACCCAATTTCCGCGCTCATCGGCCAACACGGTTTTCCAGCCGAGCCGTAGAGGCAACCTCCGTTGAGGGATTGGTTGCCTTTATCTTCGCAGATTAAGATCCCAGTTTGAAGGTGGGGACAGTTTGACGCTTACTTTCGCTTCACCCTCACGCGTTTCCTTGCCAAACTGAACAAGCGTTTCATAAGGTGTATGGAATTCCTCGGAAAGCGCCTGCCAAAAGCGGGGAGAAAAATTGGTTACAAGCACCCCGGCGATATCGAGGATCAATTCTTTTTTAGCCACAACGAGACCTCCGCCAAATACGAAAATTATCCGACCGGGACTGGCCCTCCCGGTTGCCCCCGACGTCCCAGCCCAAAATTCTAACGGTCACCGGTGTCCGTTAGCGCCCACACGAAGGTTCGTTTCCGGGTTTTTGGGTCTTTTGTGGACATGGATGTCCGTTGATATGAACGAAACCTGTCAAGCGCCTCTGTGTTTCTGTTCTTTTTGAACGTACTTAATTAGAGCCCTCTCCTGGCAAGCTTTTGACTAGGTGGGGCTTTTGAATTTTTTTGGATATTACTTTTAAAATGTGTCACCTGAGCACCCATCCTGCCTCAATGGTGTGGAAGATGCAGTACTGACTTTCTGCATCTTACCCTCGTGGGAAGGGGGGGATGATCCTTTAGCTCGATGGCAAAAAACAATTCGCTGGTTGGCAATCTGATATTCGTGGATTCACACATAGTCTACATACGTCTGAAGAGTTTACCGCTAACTACATACGTGCTCCGGGTATATTCATCGACCTTGCAACAAACGGACAACGCGGATTTCTCTTCACCTTGCCTGATTTTTGCCATCGAGGTAAAACATCATCCTCCCCCTTACATCGCCTCCTTTTTCATGATCAGACTCAGAACGGTGGTTGGTTTTATGCAGCAGCTTTCCGTTGCATGTTTTCCATTTCTGTGGCAATCGCCCACACAAATCCTGCTAATTCTCTTGCAATAGCTACCATGATCGTCCCTTTAGGTTTGCCCATTCGCATCATGCTTTTGTATTTCTTGTGCAATCGATGTTGTGCCTCCCAAGCGATGGCCTGGATCTGAGGAGGCAGACCGCTGATACGCTCCCTCATTTTCTTTTTGATGGCCGGACTGTAGCGGTAACTCCACGAGGATTCCACTAATACCCTTCTCAGATGGGCGTTGCCCGCTTTGGTGATGCTTCCTTGTCGACGGCTGTCTCCCGTCGAACGTTCACTGGGCACCAGTCCGCAATAACTCATGAAATGAGTCGGGCTTGGAAATCGTGGGGCATGGATCATTTCGGATGCGATGGTGGTGGCCGTTAGTACCTGTACCCCTCTCAGCGCTTGTAACGCTTGAATGAGCGGAGCTTGCGTAGGATGGGTTTCGGCTTGGCGTTCGATTTCTTGATCATACCTTTTGATTCGTTCTTGGGTTTCCCATATGGCTTGACGATATTCTTCAAACGCCAGACGTTGACAATCGTGGGGGAATTTCAAGGTATCCAGCCATACTTCGTACGCATGGCTCCAAGGTTTGGATCCCTTTGGATCTGTCAGTTGGTGACGCAGCAGAAACTTTCCTAACCGCTGTTTATGGCGATTTAAATCCTCTTTCGCATCTTCCCTTGCGCGAATCAAATCCCGTAGGGCTTCATCTTCGGGCGTGGGTACGTAGATGGACGTCAACTCTCCTGCACGAAACAACTGGGCCAGTCGCAAAGCATCCCGTTTGTCCGTTTTTACCCGATCACCCGCACGCTTGGGAATAAGAGAGGGGGCGACGATGGTACAAGGTATATCCATCTCCAGCAGCCAACGATACAGGACATACCCTGTCGGTCCGGCTTCATAGCATACCTCAAGGGCAACCTCTTCGGTATTGCGCAGACGATGCATCAACTTCACTACTTGTTCCTTCGTATGCGAAATGGTTCCCCAGTAACGAGCTTCTTCTCTGCCTTCTTCAGCGATGGCCACCGCAATTTTGGATTTGGATACGTCTAATCCGATAAATTTTTTGGAAATACTCATGATAAACCGACTCCTTTTTGTTTATTAGCTCTGATTTGGCATCAGTTAGCCTAAATTTTATGGTTGCCAAATTAACCTACGTTGAAGCAAAAGGGATGTCGGTTTCGTTCATTATAACTACAGAGCCAAAAAGCCGGAAATGGGTCTCATGGCCGTGCTAACGGACACAGGTGTCCGTTAGAATGGCAAAACGGCGAAAAAAAGGCCGCTAACGGACGCCGGTGACCGTTAGAATTCAGGGGTCCGCCATTTCGAAATTTGTGCGCTCCAGCACGCGGGCCGTGCGGGCGATGATGTCCCGCACTTGTTCCACGGTGACGCATAAAGGCAGCCAGAAGTAGATCGTGTCGCCGAGCGGCCTCAAAATCAGCCCTTCCTTCAACCCTTCGTTATAAACGCGAAATCCGGCGCGCACCCGCGCGGGAAACGGTGTGCCGGCTTCCTTGTCCGCCAGCAGATCGAATGCCGCAATCATGCCGATACCGCGGGCGTTGCCGACATGCGGCAGCCGTTCCAGTTCGCGGACGGCTTTCTGCAGCACGGGCGCCACGCTGCCGACATGGTCGAGCACGCGTTCTTCCTCGAAGATGTCCAGGCTGGCAAGAGCGACCGCGCAGGCGACCGGGTTGCCGGTGAAGCTGTGGCCGTGGAAAAACGTCTTCATCGTTTCGTAATCATCGTAAAACGCCGCATAAATGTCTTCCGTGCAAAGGGTGGCCGCCAGCGGAATGACGCCGGCGGTCAGCCCTTTGGACAAGCACATCAAATCCGGCGTCACGCCGGCGTGTTCGCAGGCGAACATGCGCCCGGTGCGGCCGAAACCGGTCGCCACTTCGTCGGCGATGAGATGCACCTCGTAATCGCTGCACAGTTCGCGCAGCCGCCGCACATATTCCGCCGAATGCATGAGCATGCCGCCCGCGGCCTGAACGAGCGGTTCCAGCACGAAGGCGGCGATTTCCCGCGCATGGGATCGAAACAGCCGCTCCGTTTGCTCCAGACTGCGCTCTTCGGATGCGTACGGGCTGGGCAGCGCATAGGCGGAAAAGAGAAGGGGCTTGAACAGCGCGTGGTATTGTTCGACGCCGCCGACGCTCACCGCGCCGAGCGTATCGCCGTGATAGCCTCCTTCCAGATAGGCGAACTTCGTTTTTTCTTTGCGGCCTTTATGCTGCCAATATTGAAACGACATTTTCAGCGCGACTTCCACCGCCGTCGAACCGTTGTCGGAGTAAAAAACGCGCGTCAGCCCCGCGGGCGCGGCGGAGACGAGCCGTACGGCCAGTTCGATGGCCGGCGGATGCGTCAGTCCGCTGAAGATGATGTGGTCCATATGTTCCAACTGTTCCGCGATCGCGCGCTTGATGCGGGGGTGGCCGTGTCCGTGCACGTTGACCCACCATGAGGAAACGGTATCGTAATAACGGTTTCCGTCCGCATCGTAGAGAAAAACGCCTTCGGCTTTTTCAATCAGAATATGGTCCCGGTTTTCATAGTCTTTCATCTGTGTGAACGGATGCCAGATGAGGCGCCGGTCTTTTTCCAGCAGTTCCCTTCGGCGTTCGGCCGGCATCGGCATAAAGCGTCACTCTCCTTCGGGCGGCGCGTCGGTTGATCGTATCCATTCGCCATTCGCAGCGCCGGTTTCCGGTGTATCGATTCTTATTGTGCGGTTTTGATTGCCTTCGTTTCAATGATGTCGTTACCTTTTGGGTAAGTTGCATTCGCTCCGATGATGTCGATTTCTGTTGTGACGATTGTATTCGTTCTGTTTGTGTCGATTGGTTCCGTTTTCTTTGCGGACGGTTCCGGTTTTGTCGACGAATATGGAGTCCGTACCTATTATGCCGTCTCTAAACCGTTCCCTTTTATCGATTCAATGTCCCGGTTCGTTGCGCGCGTGCGGGAAAACCGATACACTGAAACAAAAGGGCGACAAAAAGGGCGAAAGCGGGGGTCGGGGTTGATATTGGGCATCGGTCACGATCTGGAGCAGTTGGAGCGCGTCCGGGGCATCATTACCGGAAAAACCGGCGGCCGGTTTATCGAACGCGTGCTGACGCCGGCGGAGCGCGAACATGCGGTTTCGTCGTTCGGGCCCGGCGTGAGCGATCGGTGGATCGAGTTCACGGCGGGACGGTTCGCCGCCAAGGAAGCGGTGGCGAAAGCGCTCGGATGCGGCATCGGCGGCGTGCTCGGTTTTCAGGATATCGAAATTTTGCCGGAGCCCGGCGGAAGGCCGGTATGCCGGCTTTCTTGCAGCGCCTTTGAACGTCTGCGGCTCGATCCCGACCGGTGCGTCGTCCACGTGACCATTTCCCATACGCGCACGATGGTTTCCGCGGTGGCGATTGCCGAGGCGCGCGACCGGAGTAGCGTGTAACCATGACAGTGCGCACATGGGACGGTGCGCGGCCGGGACGGCCCGTAATCGTGACAATGAGCGCTTGAAACGGCACGCTACCAGGGCTCGTGTAATCGTGACGGCGCCCGACTGATATGGTGCCTGACCGGAACGATGCGTGATCGAGTTATTGCATGCCGGTACAACGTGTTACCGTGACGATGTGTAACCTGGACGGCTTGCCACTTGAACGATGCCTGACCGGGACAGCTCGCAATCGGATCGTTCCGCCGGCTGTCCGCGGTACTAGCGCTGTTCGGAAAGCCAGTCGGCGAGCGCCTGAATTTCTTCCGGATCCAGCTTGTCCGCGAAGGACGGCATCAGGTCCCTGCCGTTGGAGATAATTTCGGCGATTTGCGCGGCGGTCAGCCTGTCGCCGACGGATCTCAAGTCCGATGCCGCTCCGACCAGGCCGGACAAATCGCTGGCGTGACATCGGATGCAGTTGTTTTTATACAAAGTTTTCGCCTGCTGATGTTCGGCGCCGGACAGCGGATCGGTGTCTCCCCCGGACGAGCTTGCCGCGCAGGCTGACAGGACGGCGACCGATACAAAGAGGGCGCAGAACAGGGCGGTTCGCCATCTGACCGGAAATTGGCTCATGTTCATCCTTCCCGTCGCGGAACGTGCAGCGCCGCATCGGTAATGCCGGTGTGCGGGCCGCCTGGTGCACTTTCATCGTAGCTTATTTTCCGCACACGGGCAACCGCCCGATCCAAGGGAAAATAGCGCGCAGCGGTGCGACACCGGGCGTTGTCATCCGGCGGCGATCTGCCGGCGGGAATCTTCCGGTGGTGAAGAGGGCGAACGAATGGGACGTTGCAAATGGGATGGAACGAGAATGATGGAAGCGAGAAGGACGGCGTAAACGGAATGGAGAGAAGGTCGGATCGAATGGACGATGCGATGGGGTGAAACGGGCGGATCGAATGGGTCGGAGCCAATGGGGATGCAGCGAACGGGACGGTGCGATTAAATGGACAGGGAAGAAACGGAGAAAGCGGATGGAATGAACAGAAAGGAACGGAGCAATAGGAACGGACAAGCGGGAGGACAGACGGACAGCGCGATGACACCGCATCAGGACCAAAAGGAGCGGTTTGTACAGCCTTTGCTCGAATGGTACCGCCGCCATAAGCGCGATTTGCCCTGGCGGCGCAGCAGGGATCCGTATCATATCTGGGTTTCGGAAGTCATGCTGCAGCAAACGCGGGTGGAGACGGTCATCCCGTATTACGAGCGCTTTCTGGAGCGGTTTCCGACGCTGGAGGCGCTGGCGCAAGCGCCGGAGGAAGAAGTGCTGAAGCTGTGGGAGGGGCTCGGTTACTATTCGCGCGCCCGCAATCTGCAGTCCGCGGTGCGCGAAGTGTGCGAGCGCTATGGCGGCGTCGTGCCGGATACGCCGGAACAAATTTCCTCGCTGAAAGGCGTCGGTCCATACACGGCCGGCGCCATTCTGAGCATCGCCTACGGCCGGCCGGAACCGGCGGTCGACGGCAACGTCATGCGGGTGCTGTCGCGTTTTTTCCTGATCGTTGACGATATTGCGAAACCGAGTACGCGGACGCGGATGGAGGAATTGGTGCGCGGCATGATACCGCAGGACGCGCCGGGCGACTTCACCCAGTCGCTGATGGAGCTGGGCGCGCTGGTATGTACGCCGCGGACGCCGCACTGTCTCATTTGTCCGGTCATGGAACATTGCGCGGCGAGATTGGAAGGGATGGAGACGGCGCTGCCGATGAAGAAAAAAGCGGCGCCTCCCCGCCCCGAATATCGGGCAGCCGCGGTCGTGAAAGATCGCGGCGGCAGGATTCTCATCCGGCGGCGTCCGGCCGGCGGACTGTTGGCGGGGATGTGGGAGCTCCCTCACATTTGGCTCGAAGATGAGCAGCGGGAGCTGCCGGACACATGGAAGATGGAATTTTTGCGGGACGCTTTGGCGGGCGAAGGAATTCGGGTCGAACCGTTGAGGCGGATCGGGCGGGAGGAACACGTCTTCAGCCACATCCATTGGCACATGGACGTTTTCGAGTTCTCGGCGGAAGGCGACTTCAGCCGGGAAGCGCCGCTGCCGAGCCCGTATCGTTATCTCGAGGCGGAGGGCGGGATGGACGAACTCGCGTTTCCGAACATTTTTTTGCGCATTCTTCGGCAAATATATACGTAGTACACGTCGGCGCCGTGCCCGGTGCCGTCTTTTTTTCGCGTCGACGCGCAAATGCGGCGGATTCGTGCGTACCTCAAATTGACCGCCGGCTTGCGTGCGACCACTGGCATACGTGAAGGGATAGGCGGCGAAAGGATGCCTCATCATAAAAAGGCACCCGCTATCGGGTGCCTTGTCGGGTGCCTTCTTGGTTCCGCGATTACTTGACGGCCGCTTCGTAGCGTTTTTCCACTTCCGGCCAGTTGACGATGTTCCAGAACGCGGCGATGTAATCCGGACGTTTGTTTTGGTATTTCAAATAATAAGCGTGCTCCCACACGTCGAGTCCGAGGATGGGAGTCAATCCTTCCATCAGCGGGCTGTCCTGGTTGGCGGTGCTGTGCACGACCAGCTTCTTGTTCTTGTCGACGCTGAGCCAAGCCCATCCGGAGCCGAAACGGGTGGTCGCCGCTTTGGTGAACTCTTCCTTGAACTTGTCAAATCCGCCCAATTCGCTGTCGATGGCGCTCGCCAATGCGCCGGACGGTTTGCCGCCTCCGTTCGGGCTCAAAATTTGCCAGAACAGGCTGTGGTTGGCGTGGCCTCCGCCGTTGTTGCGCACCGCCGTGCGGATCGATTCCGGCACGCTGTTCAGATCGGAAATGAGATCTTCGACGCTTTTGCTTTGCAGGTCCGCATGGCCTTCCAAAGCGTTGTTCAGGTTCGTCACATAAGTGTTGTGGTGGCGTCCGTGGTGAATTTCCATCGTCTGGGCGTCAATGTGCGGCTCCAGCGCGTTCGTGGGATATGGAAGCTCAGGCAGTTGGTGCGCCATAAATAATACCTCCTCTGGGCATATGTAGAATCATCCAACGACTATTATCCCCCATTTAAAATAATAAATCAACATGAATGTATGTTAAGTCCGGGAAAAGGGGGGGCGGTTTGCAAAAGGAGAGGGGCGATTTTTAAAAGCGCTTTCAGAAGAAATGACGAGGAATTTTACGAATTTCTAACATTTTGATAGGAATTTTACGAGAAATGTCGTAAAATATGAAATACAGCTTAAAAAAAGATGAAAGATAGATGAAATCTTTGCGAACATGAGGAGAGAGCAACCGCATGCACATTCGCCCCTTCCGACTGTCTGACCACCAATCCGTCAGCCGTTTGTTGTCCACTGTCCTGTCGGAGGAATGCTGCCATGAAACGATGGAAGCATTGGCGAGACAACTGTCGTTGGACTCCGAACTCGTCCTTGTGGCGGTAGACGATCAGCAGAGGGCGTGCGGCGTCATCATCGGCACCGTTGACCATCATTACGGTTTTTATTACCGGCTGGCTGTCGATTGGCCCTATCAGGGAAAAGGATACGGAAAAGCGCTGATCACCGCGCTCGGGGAACGGTTTATGAAACGAAATGTGCGAAAAATATGGGTGGCCGCGGACGAACACAACCGGCCGGTGCTGCCTCTGTACGAATCTTTCGGTTATTATCCGTGGGACAAGCCTGTGCAAATGTTGAAAATTGTAAACGGCTGACGCCGCGATGGCGCCCTGCGGGCGTGCCGCCGCCGCGGACGGTCGGGGACAGCATATCTTGCGCCGTTGATTTTCGGCCCGGGATATGCTTTTCTAATAAAAAGCGGTTCAAAGCGGCACCGGGCAGGTGTTTTTCGGAAGGGAGCAGTGATGGATCGCTATCGGCCTTACGTCATCAAAAGTTTCAAACATGACGGGCGCCTTCACCGCATGTGGCTGGAAAACTGGCTCGTCCCGAAAGAGCGCTTGGACGAGGAGCACCGGAACAGCGGCATGAATGTCCTGATCAACCACCGCACCACGATTGTCGAGAACAGCGGAAAGGAATGGGTCAGCCGGGTTCCCGCCGTCTCCTTTTTTCTTCCCGGGCAGTGGTTCAACGTGGTCGCCCTGATGGAAGAAGAAGGCGTGCGCTATTACTGCAACGTCGCCTCGCCTCCTTACATGACCGACGATACCGTAACATATATTGATTACGATCTGGATGTCGTGTACAATCCGGCGCAGCCCGCGGGTCCGGTCGTGCTGGACGAAGCGGAGTACGAGGCGCACAAGGTCAAATACAAGTACTCCCAACTCGTGGAACAGAAAGTGCGCGGCGGGCTGGCGTCGCTCATGGCTGCGCTGGAGGAGCGCAGAGGACCTTTTCGGGAAAAGGTCGCCAGATCATACTATGAGACGTGGGTGCGCGAATTTGCGTCGGGAGGCGGACCATGAGCCGGATCGATCAATCGTCGCGGAGGCGGGAACCTCCGGATCGGGAGCATGCGTTTTTCCTGGAAGAGGCGGCGCGTCGGGACGCGTCGCCGCTCCGGGGAGACGGGTATCCCCGGGAACATCCGGACGGAACTTCTCCGGCCGGGCGGTGGAAAAAAGAGGCGATGGAATGGATCAAAACGCTGGCCGCGGCGTTCGTCATCGTCTTTTTTCTCCACCATTTCGTGTTCAATTTGTCGGTGGTGGAAGGGCAGTCGATGCAGCCGACGCTCGAGCAGTCGGAGCGGCTGTTTGTCAACAAGGCGGCCTACCTGTTCGGCGAGCCGCGGCGCGGAGATGTGGTCATTTTGCGCAATCCGGGGCACAACCGCGAGCAGTATTTGGTGAAACGGGTCGTCGGCGTACCCGGCGACGTTTTGGAGATTCGGCAAAACAAGCTTTATGTCAACGGAGAACTGTATGACCGGCCCTATTCAGCCGACGCTCCGGTGCCCGGGGGGGACGAAGGGCCGATCGACATTCCTCCCGGGTATTATTACGTGCTCGGCGACAACCGGTCCAACAGCCTCGACAGCCGTTATTTCGGCCTCGTTGCGGGAAGTCTCATCGAGGGGAGGGCCGATTTCATCCTGTGGCCGCTATCCAAAGCGGGGGATTTGTGACATGAAGGACGTGACCATTTATACGGACGGCGCCTGCTCGGGCAATCCGGGCCCGGGGGGATGGGGGGCGATACTGCTCTACGGAGAGCACTCCAAGGAAATTTCCGGCGCCGAGCCGCATACGACCAACAACCGGATGGAAATTACCGCCGTGATCGAAGCGCTGAAACAGCTGAACCAACCGTGCCGGGTCACCGTGTACAGCGATTCGGCCTACGTCGTCAACTGCTTCCGCAACGATTGGATCGGCAGTTGGCAGCGCAACGGCTGGAAAAACAGCAAAAACGAACCGGTGGAAAATCAGGATTTGTGGAAAATATTGCTTGCCGAGATGAACAAGCATCAGGTAAAATTTGACAAAGTCAAGGGGCACAGCGACAATCTGTGGAACAACCGCTGCGACGAGCTGGCGAGGGAGGCGATCAGGCGGTTGAAATGACGGCGGGAGCCGACGGGCCCCCGCCTGCCCCGAATGAAAGACATCACGAACGAAAGCCAGGGAGGGACGTTATGGCCGAACAAAATGATAGCGCTCCCATTTTGCGGGCCGAGCGCGTATCGAGGGTGTACGGTTCGGGGGAAAACGCGGTTCACGCGCTGCGCGGCGCCAGTTTGTCCGTGTACCCCGGCCAGCTGGTCGCGCTCAAGGGCCGATCCGGCTCCGGGAAAACGACGCTGTTGAACTTGCTCGCCGCCCTCGATGAGCCGACGGAAGGGAAAGTGTATTACTGCGGCCGCGATTTGGCGGAGTTGTCGCCCGGTCAGCGGGACCGGCTGCGGAGATCGGAAATCGGGCTCGTGTTCCAGTCGTTCGCGCTGGTGCCGTACATGTCCGCCTACGAAAACGTGGAATTCGGGCTGCGCATCGCCGGCGTTCCCGCGTCGGAGCGCAAAGACAAAGCGGTGCAGGCGCTCGAATTCGTCGGCCTGAAAAAGCGCATGAACCACCGGCCGCAGGAGATGTCCGGCGGGGAGCAGCAGCGCACGGCGATCGCCCGGGCGATCGCGCATCGCCCGAAAATCGTGCTGGCGGACGAGCCGACGGCGGACCTCGACACCCGTACGGGGCTGTCCGTCATCAAAGTGTTTCGCGAGCTTGTGGAGCGGGAAGGCATCAGCATCGTCATGACGACCCACGACCCCGCGATCATGGAAATTGTGGATATTGTATATGCATTGGAGGATGGAGAAATTGTTCAACACGTTTCCTGAACGGGGACGAAAGTGGAGCGCCCGCGCGCTCGCGGTCGTGCTGGCCGGCGCCCTCGCGGGCTGTTCCCTGCTGCCGCCGGAGGATGAACCGCTGAAACCGCCGTTGGCCAAGCCCGCTTCCGTTCGGACCGACACCGTCGAAGCCAAGCTCGGCACGATCGTGAAAAAAGTAAAAGGCACGGCCGTGCTCGAACCGACCGAATTCGCCAACCACCGGTTTACGCATTCGGGCGGCCGGGTGCGGGAAGTGCTGGTCAAGGCCGGCGACACCGTTCGCCAAGGCGATGTGCTCGTCCGGCTGGAGATGGAAAATTTGGAGACGGAACTGCTGCAAAAGGAAATTGAGGTGGAAAGAAAGCGGGTCGCCCTGGACGAAACCCGCTCGCAGGGCGGCGACGAGCGCCGTCTGCGCATTGCGCGGCTGGAACTGGAGTTGGCCGAGAAGTTGCTGGCGTCGGTGCGGGAGCAGGTGGAGAGCCGTGAGCTGAAAGCGGAAATGGACGGCGTCGTCACGTTCGTCGACGACATCGAACCGGGAGACTTTGTCGAGGCGTATCGCGTGCTGGTGACCGTATCCGATCCGTCGAAGCTGCGCCTGGCCTACCGGTTGAACGGCAACGAAAATTTGTCGGAAATTTCCGTCGGCATGACCGCGGAAGTGACGATGGGGAACCGGACGTTTACCGGAAAAGTGGTGCAGACGCCGCTGACCGCGCCGTTTACGGAAGACCAGCGGCTGGCGCAAGCTTATGCGCGCATGATGTACATTGAACCCGACGAACTGCCGGAGGATGCCGAAATGGGCGATTTCGCGGACGTGGAAATCGTGACCGCCGTCAGGGAAAATGTGATCGTCATTCCGAAGAACGGTCTGCGCAAATATTTCGGGCGCGTGTATGTCCAGATTCTCGACGGGGAAACCCGCCGCGATATCGATGTCGAGGCGGGCCTGGAAACGTCCACGGAAGTCGAAATTGTGAAAGGTCTGCAGGAAGGGCAGCAGGTGGTTTTGCAGTAGTGCGACGGGAGGAGCCGTATGGCCATTTTCACGATGCTGTTCCGAAAGATGGCGAGAAACCGCTGGCTGGTCGCCGGCTTGTGGATCGGCATGGTGCTGTGCGTGGCGCTGACCAGCAGTTTGCCGATGTACCGCGACGCCATATTGCAGCGCATGCTGCTGAAGGAACTGGACAAGTATTATGAGAAAGAAGGCGTTCATCCCGGCAATCTTTATGCCGGCGTAACGCTGCAGATCAGCACCCGGGACAAACACCCGGAAACGATCGCCTGGCTGGAAGCCGTCTGGCGCAGGCATTCGGGAAGCGCGCCGGACATTCGGTGGCTGGAAAATTTCAAAGCGTTTCAGACGATCCGCATGGATCTCGTGCCGGAGGATGCGGCCACCGCCAATCCGGAAAAGAAACGCGCAGGCTCGGTCGCCATGCAGACCGGACTGTTTGACCGCGTCCGGCTCAAGGACGGCCGCCTTCCGTCACCCGAGCCGGTCGACGGCGTCATTGAGGCGGTGGTGACAGACGCCGCGCTGGTCAATCTCGATATGATCGTCGGAAACGTCTTCGTCACCGACGACAAAGATGTGCCGGAACCGATCCGCATCCGACCCGTCGGTGTGATCGCCGAGCGGGATTTGGGGGATCTGTACTGGAATCACGGGACGCTGCGCCGGTTTGAAACGGCATTTATCGTTGATGAGCGCCTGTTTGCGCAATGGATCGTCGGCCGGGTTCCCGTTCTTTCCGCCCGTTTCCATGCGACGGCCGATTACACGCAGTTTGAATTGGACACGGCGGAGGCGTTTCTCGGCGTCAAAGACCGGCTCGAACGGGAGTTGAAGACGGTATTTCAATACAGCGCCACCGTGCAGGCGCCTTCCGAAGCCGCGATGACCGTCTATCGCGAGCGCGAGGACAGGCTCGATGCGCTGTTGTGGTCGCTGAATGTCCCGCTGTTTGTGCTGATCGCCTTTTATTTGTTCCTCGTTTCGAGACTGCTCGTCGAGCGCCAGAAGCCGGAAATCGCCGTGCTGCGCAGCCGCGGCGCGGGGCGTTGGCAAATCGTCGCGATGCTTTCCATGGAAACGCTGTTTCTGGCGGTGACGGCGGCGCTGGCCGGCCCCTTGGCGGGGTTGTGGTTTGTGCGGGTGATCGGCTCCGCCGACCAGTTTATGAGTTTTGTGCACCGAAAGGCGCTGGATGTGGAGCTCGTGCCGGAAGTGCTGCTCTATGCGGGCGCGGCTGCGCTGTTTGCGTTCGTCGTGAACCTGATCCCCGTGTTTGGCGCGACCAAGGCGAGCATTGTCGACCAACGGCGCCAGTCGGCACGGCGGAAAGAGCGGTCCTGGTGGCACACGCTCGGCATGGACGCGATTTTGATCGCGGTGTCCTTGTACGGACTTTACGTGTTTCGCCGCCGGATGGACGATCTGCTTTCGCTCGGTCTGGACAGCCGCGATCTTGGTGAAGATCCGCTGCTGTTCATCGTGCCTTCGCTGTTTGTGCTCGGATTCGGACTGCTTTTGCTCAGGCTGTATCCCTGGTTTGTGCGGCTCGTCTATTGGCTCGGACGCTCGCGCTGGTCCCCGGCGCTCTACTCCACGCTGCTTTTGGTCGGCAGGAGAAGCACCCAGTATCACACCTTGATGCTGTTTTTGATTTTGACGGTCGGGACCGGGCTGTTCAACGCCAGCGCGGCGCGAACGCTGAACGGCAACTTGGAGGAGCAAATATGGTACGGCCAGGGGGCCGACATCATCCTTCAGCAGCGCTGGGTGAACGATGCCCCGCCGGCGATACCGGGCGCACCGGCGCCGCCCGCGGTCGGACCGACCAAGGTGAATTACCTGGAGCCGCCGTTCGACGTGTTTCATACGCTGCCCGGCGTCGAACGCGCGGGTATTCGTGAAGGACGGCGCGGAGTTTGTGGCCGACGACGCGCGGGGGACCATCCGGCTGATGGGCATCGATACGGACGATTTCGGATACACGGCCTGGATGAAAGACAAACTGAACCCTTACCCGCTGTACGAGTATTTGAACCTGATCGCCCCGGATCCGCACGCCGTGCTCATCTCCCGCACGATGGCCGATCAGTACGGGTTGAAGCCGGGAGACGAAATGTATGTCGGGTGGAGCGGAACGGGCTATATGACGGTGATGGTGTACGGCGTGATCGACTATTTTCCCACTTTCAACCCGAATCCGGGCGGAAAGGACGGCGATAAAGACGGTCGGACGCCGATGCTCGTCGTCGGCCATCTCGAACAGATCCAGAACGACCTGGCGATCGAACCGTATAAGGTGTGGATCAAACTGCGCTCCAACGAGGATCGCGAAGCGTTTTACGCGTCGCTGGAGGAACGGGGCATCTTTCTCGAGTCGTTCAGCGACACGTACGTGAGCATTTCCGAGAGCCGCAGCGATCCGTTCCGGCTGGCCATGAACGGCGTCATGACGCTCAGCCTGATCTTGTCGCTGGCAATCTGTTTCATCGGATTTCTGCTATACTGGATATTGACGCTGCAGGGAAGAATGCTGCAGCTCGGCATATTCCGCGCGATGGGCATTTCGTTTATGCAGATGCTCGGCATGCTGAGCATGGAACAAATTTTGACCACGGGGGCGGGGTTTGCGATCGGTCTGGCTTCGGGCTTCGCCGCGGGAAGGTTGTATGTTCCTTTGTTCCAGCTGGCGTTCGACCCCGGCAAGATTGTTCCCCCGTTCGAAATTATGCATTACGCGTCGGACACGGTGCGGCTGCTGGCGCTGACGATCGTCATGCTGCTGGCGGCGGCCGCGTTTCTCGGCTGGCTGCTGAAGCGGATGAACGTGTATCAGGCGGTCAAGCTGGGAGAAGATTGAACGGGTACGATGAAGACGGGCGGTGAAAACGGCATGATCGTCTGCGAAAACCTGGTCAAGATTTACAAAACCGCCGATATCGAAGTCGTCGCGCTGCAGGGGCTGGATTTGAAAGTGGAGAAGGGCGAACTGATGGCGATCATCGGCAATTCCGGCAGCGGCAAGTCGACGCTGCTCAACATGCTCGGCGGGCTGGACCGCCCCTCCGCCGGCCGGCTGTGGGTGGACGGCAAGGACATGCTGAAGTTCACCGAGCGCGAATTGACGCACTACAAGCGGAAAACCGTCGGTTTCGTCTGGCAGAACAAGGCGCGCAACCTGATCCCATATTTGACCGCGCGGGAAAACGTGGAAATTCCCCTGCTGTTGAGCGGCCGGCGCCGGCGCGCCCGCGCGCTGGAGCTGCTGGACGCGGTCGGTTTGTACCATCGCCGCAACCATCGGCTCGACGAGCTGTCCGGGGGCGAACAGCAGCGCGTGGCGATCGCCATTTCGCTGGCCAACGAGCCGAAGCTGCTGCTCGCCGACGAGCCGACCGGCGCGGTGGACACGAAAACGTCGGCGCAGATCATGGATTTGTTCAACGCGCTCAACCGCGACCTTGGGCTGACGATCGTCATCGTCACGCACGATCCCGGGCTGGCCAAGAAGGTGAACCGCGTGGTCGCCATTCGCGACGGCCGCACTTCGTCGGAAATGATCCGCAAGAAGTCCTATAGGGAGGAACTCGCGGAACTGGAGCGGCAGGATGAGGAAGACACCCATGAAGAATACGCCGTCATGGACCAGGCGGGGCGCATCCAGGTTCCGCCGCACATTTTGGAAGCGCTCGGAAAATCGGGGGCGGACAGGGTGAAGCTCTCGCTCGAGCACAACCGTGTCGTGCTGCAGTTTCCGGATACCGACGCGTCCGGACAGGAAAAATAAGGTTAAGAGGATGCGTTGGAGCGGAATTTGTACCCACAACATTCGGACGCATCACGAGTCGATATTCGGTCCGCCTAGGCAGGCATCTTGGGAAGACGGAGGTGGTCGCATGGGCATTTTGCTGGCGGAGGGCACGGCCGAAGACTGGAAAAGCTTGAAACGGGAAATTGTCGAAGCGGCGCCGTCGCTCGGCATTGACAAGATCGGATTCGCGTCCGCGGATCCGTTTTTGGCTTTGAAGGACATTTTGCGGCGCCGACGCGAACAGGGCAAGGAGTCCGGCTTCGAGGAGCCCGACATCGACAAGCGCGTGCATCCGGAAATCTGGTTTCGCGAACCGCGGTCGATCATCTCCATCGCGGTGGCGTATCCGTCCAAGCTGCCCAACCCGCCGAAGTCGGAACCGGGCGCGCGCCGCGGCGTCTTGTCGCGCTCCGCGTGGGGGGACGATTATCACCACGTTCTCCGCCGACGCCTGCAATCGTTGGAAACGTTCATTCGCGAGCGCGTCCCGGACGCGCGAATGGAAAGCATGGTCGATACCGGCGTGCTGGTGGACCGGGCGGTCGCCGAGCGAGCGGGCGTGGGCTGGAGCGGCAAAAACTGTTCGATCATCACGCCGGAGTTCGGATCGTGGGTGTACTTGGGGGAAATGGTCACCAATATTCCGTTTGAGCCCGACGAACCGATCACGGATCAATGCGGCGACTGCACGCTTTGCATCGACGCCTGTCCGACCGGGGCGCTGGAGGGGCCGGGCGATCTGAACGCGCGGAAGTGCATTTCCTTCCTCACCCAGACCAAAGACATCGTGCCGGACGAATACAAGCGGAAAATCGGCAACCGCCTGTACGGTTGCGACACGTGCCAGGTTGTGTGTCCCAAAAACCGCGGGAAAAACTGGACCCGCCATCCGGAACTTGCGCCGGATCCGGAACTGGCCAAACCGCTGCTCGTTCCGCTTTTGGAGATGAGCAACCGGCGGTTTCGGGAGGTGTTCGGCGGCAGCGCCGCGGCGTGGAGGGGCAAAAAACCGCTGCAGCGCAACGCGGTCATCGCGCTCGGCCATTTTCGCGAGGCGGGCGCTGTGCCCAAGCTGCGGGACATTCTGCTTTCCGATCCGCGACGCGAACTGAGGGAAGCGGCGGCGTGGGCGCTCGGACGCATCGGCGGCGGCGAGGCGCTGGCGGCGCTGCGTCAGGCGCACTCCGTGGAAACCGATCCCGAAGTGGCCGACGCGATCGAGCGAGCGGTGAAAGCTGTTCAAGAGAGGGACGAAACGTTACAATAAAATGGGGCTGTCGAAATGGCGGAGCCGAATTTGCACGAGAATGGGGGAGAACCGGATGTCCGTCCAAGTGCTGAACTATTCGGAAATGGAAAGCCCCGTCGGCACCCTGCACCTGATTTCGGCGGAAGGGAAACTGGTCGGCCTCGGTTTCGGCCGTTGGGAAGAGGCGGAACGGGAAGTTACGGCCCAACTGGTTCGCCAATTCGGCCGTTTCACGTGGCGGCACAATCCCGCGGCACTGCGGGAAGCGCAAAATCAGCTGGACGCGTACTTCGCCGGCAAACGCCGGACATTCGAGCTTGAACTGGATTTGAGGGGAACGCCTTTCCAACGCAAGGTGTGGAACGAACTGTTGCGCATTCCTTATGGGGAAACGCGTTCCTACAAGCAAGTGGCCGAGGCGATCGGCCATCCTTTGGCCGTTCGCGCCGTGGGCATGGCCAATCACCACAATCCGGTCTCCATCATCGTTCCCTGCCATCGGGTTATCGGGTCGGACGGCCGTCTTACCGGGTACGGCGGAGGATTGCATATCAAAACGTATCTGTTGGAACTGGAGGAGCGGGTAACGGCATGAGGTATGTCGACATCGAATCCGTGGAACCGGGCCAAATTCTCGGAAAAACGATCTTTTCCGTGAACGGCCAAGTGCTGCTATCGGAAAACGTGGCGCTGACGGTGTATATGATCAATACGTTGCGGCGCATCGGCGTGTCGATGCTATATATCAAGGATCCGCAATACGACGATGTGGAAATCGAGGACGTCGTATCCGACGAAACCAAACGGCTGATCGTGGGCAAAATGTGCGAGCTGTTCGAGTCCTTTCGCTCCGGCAAGCCGCTTCAGCCGCGCTCGCTCAGCGTCAGTGTGGACACGCTTTTGGAAGACATCATGCGAAACCAGGACGTGCTCTTGCAGCTGACCGACATTCGCACGCACGACAACGACAACTTCATGCACGCGCTGAATGTGTGCACGATGTCCGTATTGATCGGCATCCAGCTCGGCATGAACCAGTCTCAATTGAAAGATCTGGCGATCGGCGCGCTCCTGCACGATATCGGAAAAGTGGGACAACCTACCGACGAGCCGGAAACGAACAACCGCAACCACCACACGTGGCGGGGATTCGAGGCGCTGAAGAAAGATTTCAGCCTGCTGGTGGCGCACATTGCGCTGCAGCATCACGAAACGATCGACGGACGGGGAGCCCCCCGCGCGCTCGACGGCGAGGCGATCCATCCTTACGCCAAAATCGTCGCCGCCGCCAACATGTTTGACAACATGCTGTACCATCGCGACCCGCAGCAGCGAATGCTGCCGCACGAGGCGGCGGAACATTTGATGGCGCTGGCGGGAGTCAAGCTCGACTTGGAAGTCGTCCAGCATTTTTTGAAAACCGTATCGATTTATCCGACCGGCATTTCCGTACGCCTGTCGACGCGCGAGACCGGCGTCGTTGTCGGACAGCACCGCGGCCTGCCCGGCCGTCCCATCGTCCGGGTCGTTTCCAAAGACGCCGACGGTTATATCGATTCGAAAGAAATCGATTTGGCCAAACATACGACGATTTTCATCGAACAGGTGCTGTCCTGATCGCGCCGCCGTCCCGGTTTCCGACGAGGGATCGTTGTGGACGAACGTCGGGCGCGATGGTATGATGAAAGAATGTGATCGGATTTTTTTGCTCAAGAAGAGGTGTAGACGAACAGCATGGTATGGGATATTGTCATCCCCGTGGTTACGCTGGTTGCGGGGCTCGTCGGAGGATTTTTTATCGGCGTGTATTATTTGAGGCGGCAGCTGGAAGAGATGCAGAACAACCCTGAAATGCTGCAGAAAATGGCCAGACAGATGGGGTACAATATCAACAAACAGCAGCTGCAGCGCGTTCAGCAGATGATGAAAAAGCAGAAGCTCGGGAAAAAGTAGTGAAACCGCACGGTTTCCCGCAGCGAGGATAGGGGGATCGTTATGGAAGGAACCCGGGAATACCGCAACCGGATGGTTGAAGAGAACCGACAGCTGATCGAAGCGCATATCTTCGAAATTTTGAAATTGATCGGAGAAGATCCGGATCGGGAAGGGCTGCGGGACACGCCGGCCCGGGTGGCGCGCATGTACGAGGAAATTTTCGCCGGATACGCGGTGGATCCGCGGGAAGTGCTCGGCGTGACGTTTGACGAAAATCACGAGGAATTGGTCATTGTCAAAGATATCGTGTACTACAGCCAATGCGAGCATCACATGGCGCCGTTTTTCGGCAAAGTGCACATCGGTTACATTCCGAGCGGAAAAATCGCCGGTTTGAGCAAGCTGGCCCGCCTCGTCGAGGCGGTGACGCGCAAGCTGCAGGTGCAGGAGCGCATCACGTCCGAAATCGCGGACATCATGGACGAAGTGCTGAAGCCCAAGGGCGTGATGGTCGTCGTGGAAGGCGAGCATCTGTGCATGTGCGCGCGCGGCGTCAAAAAACCGGGCAGCAAGACGGTGACGTCGGCGGTGCGCGGCACGTTCCGCAAAGATGCCGCGTCGCGGTCGGAATGTTTGTCGCTGCTCCGGCATTGAGCCAGGGAGGAAGTGCGCAAGCCGTGGAGGAAAAATCGACCGTGCGCGCCGTGGACAGGGCGCTGGACGTGCTGCTTTGTTTTGCGGAGGCGCCGGAATGGAGCTTGACGGAAATCGCGTCCCGGGTTTCGCTGCACAAGAGCACGGTGCACCGGATGTTGGCGTCGCTCGAACGCAAAGGGTTCGTGCGCAAAAACCCGGCGACGGAAAAATACCGGATCGGATACCGCATCCTCGAACTGTCCGCCTATTTGGCGCAGTCGGACGAACCGGCGGTAATCCTGCTTCCGGAGATGGAGCGGCTGCGCGACCAGCTCGGGGAGACGGTCACCCTATACGTCCGCGACGGGCTGGAGCGCATTCGCATCCAGGCGGTGCACAGCCACCAGGCGATTCGCCGCGTCGCGCCGCTCGGCGCGAGAATGCCGCTCTACGTGGGCGCCTCCAGCAAGGTGCTGGTCGCCTTCGCGGAGCCGGACATTCGGGAACTCGTGCTGAACGACGCGTCGTGGCCTCCTTCGGTGGACAAAGCGGCTTTTGTGCGCCAGCTGGAAGAAATCCGGCGCGACGGATTCGCCACCAGCGTCGAGGAACGGGAACAGGGAGCGGCGGCGGTCGCCGCGCCGGTGTTTGACCGTTCCGGCCGGCTCGCCGCCGCACTCTCCGTGTCCGGGCCGTCCAACCGGTTCACGTTGGATGTGATGCGGAAACACGCCCCGGTCATTATCGAGGCGGCGAACCGGATGGGAACGATGCTGCGCTGATCACGGCCGCGTTGGCCGAATGGTCGGTTCCGGTATTGGCTGCGTATTTTTGCGTCAGTGTATTCGGCAGCACTTTGCTGCGGAAGGATAATGGAAAAGGCGCCCTTTTGGGGCGCCTTTTTTTGCCGTACGCCCAATGCGTGGGCGTCATCGCTGCCGGGGAAGTCGCGGAGGCCGGGGACCGGCCTCCAACATCTGTTCGATGGCGGGCCATCCGTCAAAGGGAAGGCTCGCTCATCCGGCAGGTTTCGGGATATTCCATTACTTCCGTCCGGCCATGAGCTGGCGCAGCACGGTCTGCAAAATGCCGCCGTTGCGGTAATAGTCGACGTCGACCATGCTGTCGAGACGGACGATGACGTCGAATTCGAAGCTGGAGCCGTCTTCGCGGGTCGCTTTCACCTTCACGGTCTGACCGGGCTGCACATCATTGCCAAGCCCGATGATGTCGAACGTTTCCGTGCCGGTGATGCCGAGCGACGACCAGCTGGTGCCGGCGGGGAACTGCAGCGGCAGCACGCCCATGCCGACCAGATTGCTGCGGTGAATGCGCTCGAAGCTTTCCGCGATGACCGCCTTCACGCCGAGCAAATACGTACCTTTCGCGGCCCAGTCGCGCGAGCTGCCGGTGCCGTACTCCTTGCCGGCGAACACGACGAGCGGCGTGCCGTCCTGCGCGTATTTCATGCAGGCGTCGTAAATCGGCATGACCTCGCCGGTCGGCAAATATTTGGTGAATCCGCCCTCGACGCCCGGAATCATTTGGTTGCGGATGCGGATGTTGGCGAACGTGCCGCGCATCATCACTTCGTGGTTGCCTCTCCGGGAACCGTACGAGTTGAAATCTTCTTTTTTGACGCCGCGTTCGGTCAAATATTTGCCCGCGGGGCTGTCCGGTTTGATGCTGCCGGCCGGCGAAATGTGGTCGGTCGTCACCGAATCGCCGAGCAGCGCCATCGCGCGGGCGCCGCGAATTTCCGAGATGTCGCCAGGCTGCGGTTCCAGCCCTTCAAAGAACGGCGGCTCCTGGATATACGTCGAATTTTTGTCCCATTCGTAGAGCGTGCCTTCCGGCACGTCGATGGCGTTCCAGCGCGGGTTGGCGCGGAACACGTCGCTGTATTTTTCGCGGAACATGTCCGGCGTCATCGCCTGGGCGATCGCGACGGCGATTTCCTGATTCGACGGCCAGATGTCTTTCAGGTACACCGGCTTGTTGTCGCGGTCGTAGCCGATCGGGTCTTTCGAAAGATCGATGTTTACGGTACCGGCCAGCGCGTAGGCGACGACGAGCGGCGGCGAAGCCAGGTAGTTCGCCTTCACTTGGGCGTGGACGCGGCCTTCGAAGTTGCGGTTGCCGCTCAACACGGAGACGACGGTCAAGTCATGATCGGCAATCGCTTGGCTCACTTCGTCCGGCAGCGGGCCGGAGTTGCCGATACAGGTCGCGCAGCCGTAACCGGCGACGTGGAAGCCGAGCGCTTCCAGCGGCTCGATCAGGCCGGCTTTTTTCAAATATTCGGTGACGACGAGCGAACCCGGCGTCAAGCTCGTTTTTACGTAAGCCGGTTTGGTCAGTCCGCGCTCGACCGCTTTCTTGGCCACAAGTCCGGCGCCGAGCATCACGCTCGGGTTGGACGTGTTCGTGCAGCTGGTGATCGCCGCGATGACGACGGAACCGGTCGTCAGCGTCGACGTTTCCCCGTTCGGGTGTTTCACTTCCACCTTTTCCGCGATCTTGTCCTCGGACAGGCCGTAACCGCCTTTTTCGATCGGTGTGCGGATGATCTGATTGAACGATTCCTTCATCTGCGTCAGCTCGACGCGGTCTTGCGGCCGTTTCGGACCGGCCAGGCTCGGCACGACGGTCGACAGGTCGAGTTCCAGCGTCTCGGTGAAAACGGGATCCGGCGTGTCGTCGGTGCGGAACAAGCCCTGCGCCTTATAGTAGGCTTCCACGAGCCGAACTTGCTCTTCGCTGCGCCCGGTCATCCGCAAGTAGTTGAGCGTTTCCTCGTCGACCGGGAAGAAACCGATGGTCGCGCCGTATTCGGGAGCCATGTTGGCGACCGTCGCACGGTCGGCCAGCGTGATATTGCTCAGACCGGAACCGTAAAACTCCACGAATTTGCCGACGACGCCTTTTTTGCGCAGCATCTGCGTGACGGTCAGCGCCAGGTCGGTAGCGGTTGCGCCTTCCGCCAGGCTTCCGGTCAGCTTGAAACCGATGACTTCCGGCATGACGAAGTAGAGCGGCTGTCCGAGCATGCCCGCTTCCGCTTCGATGCCGCCCACGCCCCAGCCGACGACGCCGAGCCCGTTGATCATCGTCGTATGGGAGTCGGTGCCGACAAGCGAGTCCGGGAACACGTACCATTCGCCGTCGATTTGCTTGGTGGCGGCGACGGAAGCGAGGTATTCCAGGTTGACCTGGTGGACGATCCCGGTGGCCGGAGGCACGGCGCGGAAATTGTCAAACGCGGTTTGCGCCCAGCGCAGGAACCGGTAGCGCTCCTCATTGCGGGCGAATTCCAGTTTCATGTTCGTTTCCAGCGCGTCCTTGCTGCCGAACGCGTCGACCATGACGGAGTGGTCGATGACCAGATCAACCGGCACGAGCGGATTGATGCGCTTCGGATCGCCGCCGGCGCGGGCTACCGTGGCGCGCATGGCGGCCAGGTCGACGACGACCGGAACGCCGGTAAAGTCCTGCAACACGATGCGCGCCGGAATGAACGGCACTTCCTTGCTGTGATCGGATTCCGCCCAGTTGGCCAACTGTTTGACGTGATCTTCGGTGATCGCCCTTCCGTCAAACTGGCGCACCGCCGCTTCCAAAAGCACTTTGATGGAAAACGGCAGCCGGGAAACCGGGCCGAGTCCTTGTTGTTCCAGCAAGTTCAGCGAGAAGTAACGGTATTCCTTCCCGTTCACCTGCAGCGAGGTGCGGACGGAATAACGGTCGTTCAGTGCCACGATACTCAACCTCCTGTGCAAATATTGTCGGTTGCGCGCCCCGGTGCCCCGCCTTCCCGCGAAAAAACACGGAAAAAAGACGCCGGGCGCGTCTGTTTCACCACATGAAACACGATTTCATAATATGGCTTATCAATATTAAGTATACAATCTTTACGGAAGCCGGTAAAGCCCTTCCGCGACTTCCCGCAAAGATTCCCCGGCGTTTTCCGGACCGCGGGAAAACGGAAATGTATGAGGGACGCCGGGCATTCATATATTGGCAATATACGCTAACATCTGTTAAATCCAAAAGTTTTATACGTGCCGGCCATCGGCCGCAAGGGAACGGCGGAGCGGCGGCGCGGCCATGCGCGACGGACTTCGACGACGCGGCGCGGCTCACGAGGATGATCAGCGGCCGCAGTCATGCGATGGGCGTTCGCCGCGCGATGCGCGGGAGTAGGGATAGATCGGAGGCGGTGTTGTCATGCCCTGGAAGTCGGCGGTGCACCAATACGTCCGGACTCGCAATCAGGCGGAGCTGGAATGCCGACCGGACCATTTGCGGGACGTCGTGGGTGACGAGCAATTTTTGCGGTTGTGGACCGCAAAGCTGGAAAGGATCCGCGAAGTCCGCGCGGAGAGGCGGGCGGAGGCGGTGCGGCAGGAGACGCGGCTGAGGCTCGGAGCGGTGCGCTCTGACGAAGACGGACGCACCGCCGTCGACCTGCTGCTGCGAAAAACGCTGGTGTACAGGCAGGGGGGACGGCGGCGGGTGGAGGAGACGATCGAACGGGAAACCGTCGTGGCCGCACCGGTCCGCGGGCGGTGGGAAATCGTCGGCGTCCGGCCGGACCATGGGGAACGGCGACCGGAAACAAGGATGCCGCACGCCGTCAAGCCGCGCGGCGCAATTTCCGCCCACGTTCATTCGATCGCGGAACCCGGCGGCGCGGGCGCCGGTCCGCCTCTCGGCAGGCCGTACATCAATCGCGATCTGCTGGCGCAGCCGCGCGCTCCCGCGAAAAACAGGCCTTACCGGCGCGATCAGGCGGTTCGGTACGCGGACTTGTGGTGGGATACGCCGAACCCGGAATACCGGCACTTTGACGTCAACTGCACGAATTACGTGTCGCAATGCCTCTATGCAGGAGGCGCGCCGATGACGTATACTGGGAAAAGGGAATCGGGCTGGTGGTACCGGCACGGGCAGGGCGACGCATGGAGTTTCAGCTGGGCGGTGTCCAACAGTTTGCGCATTTATTTGTCCTCCAGCCGGACCGGGCTGGCGGCCGAGCGCGTCGACTCCGCGGAAGCACTCGATCTCGGCGATGTGATCATATACGACTGGGACGGCGACGGCCGCTTTCAGCACAGCACGATCGTCACCGGTTTCGACGAGAACGGCATGCCTCTTGTCAACGCGAACACGGTGAGCAGCCGCCGCAGATACTGGGATTACCGGGATTCCTATGCATGGTCGGAGCGGACGAAATACGCCTTCTTCCACATCCTCGATGCGTTTTGACCCTTATGACGAGATCAAGCGGAGGTAGTCCATGGGCAGAAAAATCAGGGTCGGTCTGATTTATGGCGGCAAATCGGGAGAACATGAGGTGTCGCTGCAGACCGCCAAAGCGGTCATCGGCGAATTCGATTTTGACAAATACGAAGTGGTGCCTTTTTATATTACCAAACAAGGGGAATGGAAATGCGGCAAGGCGCTGCCCGGACCGGTACAGTCGGTGCGGGAACTGCAGCTGGTCGACGGCGGGGGGGACGGCGCACCGGAGGCCGGTTTGCGGTTGACGCCCGTCTTCGGGAACATGATTCCGCCGTCCGTCCGGTCTTCCCGCGGCGGAGGGCAGGCCGGCATCCGTTCGAAAGGCGGGCGGCGCGGGGCGACCGGTACGGACGCCGACGGCGGCAAAGTCCGCATCCGTTCGTTGGGAGCTGAAGTCGTCCGAAGCGGCGGCCGCGAGGCGGAAGACGGCGGCAGGGACTCGGGACATGCCGAGCCGCTCGATGTGGTGTTTCCGCTGCTGCACGGCACTTACGGAGAAGACGGCACGGTGCAGGGATTGCTGGAAATGGCGAACATTCCGTATGTCGGGGCGGGCGTGCTGGCGTCGGCCGTCGGCATGGACAAGGTAATGATGAAGAAGCTGTTCGCCCAGGAAGGGCTGCCGCAGTGCGTGTACCGCTGGTTCACGCGCAGCCAGTGGGAAAAGGACAGCGCCTATTTTATCATGGAGATCGAAATCGCCCTCGGTTACCCTTGCTTTGTCAAACCGGCCAATCTCGGCTCCAGCGTCGGCATTACGAAGGCGCACAACCGGGACGAACTCTTGCGGGCGGTCGACGTGGCGTTTCAGTACGATCGCAAGGTCATCGTCGAGGAATTCGTCGATGCGCGCGAAATCGAGGTCAGCGTTCTCGGCAACGATGACCCGAGAGCGTCGGTGCCCGGGGAAATCGTATCCTCCAACGAATTTTACGACTATCGGGCCAAATACGTCGACGGCAAGTCGTCCATGCTGATCCCTGCGCCCATTCCGGAGGAAAAGGCCGAGGAAATTCGCGGGCTTGCGCTGCGGGCGTTTCGGGCGATCGACGGCTCTGGACTGTCCCGCGTCGACTTTTTCCTGCGGAAATCGGACAACGCCGTCTTTATCAACGAAATCAATACGATGCCCGGCTTTACGCCGTTCAGCATGTACCCTCTGCTTTGGAAAGAAAGCGGCATGAGCTACCGCGAGCTGCTGGACGAGTTGATTCGGCTCGCTTTGGAACGGTATAATGAGAAACAAAAACTCAGATACGGGTTGGAAGATGGAACGCAAAGCTAACGCCTCGTTGTCGGCAAAACCGAGGAAGGGGGATGGCGATGGGGTTTCGCAGCGAGTACAACTCGATTTGCAAATTCAAGAACGACAAGGAACTGTACGATTTGCTCGAATACGGCAAAACCGCCATGGTCAAAAGCGGCTTTCGCATATATCCGACCGGGGAGTACGCCATCGCGTACACGCCGGACAACCGCGCGGTGGCGTTGGTGAAAATCACCGCTTCCATCGCGGAAATCACGTTCCAGGGCGAAGAATCGACCAAAGTGGAAATGGATCTCGTGCGCAAGCTGACCGACGAGGAATCGCGGGTGCTGACCGCTCTCGCGCAGGAAATGTACTTCAGCAGGCCATAAATGTTTATTCGCGGCCGCTTCGGGAATTTTTTCCCGGAGCGGTTTTTTTGCTGTTCGGAAAGACAACAAGGTAAAAATTTCTGAATAATTCATCAAAACATCCTTGGAAACGGGGAACGGCGCTATTTTACACTTATCCATGAAGCCGCAGCCGCGAACAAGCGGCCGGCGGCTCCGCCAAGCCGACAGCGTCACGGTTCGCCGGCGGCGCGCCCTCCGGAGGGGGCTTCGGCATTTGGCGGGGAACCAAGAAAACCAGAGGAGCGAACCGGGATGAAATTGACCGTCATTGGAGGAGCGGGCGTCCGAACGCCCATGATGATTCTCGGTCTGATCCGGAGGCATCGGGAAATTCCGATAAAGGAATTGTGCATTTATGATACGAGCGAAGAAAAACGCGAAGTGATCGGCGCGATCATCCGGCATCTGGCGCTGTCGCAGCGCGCGCCTTTTGCCGTGCGGATCGTCGAAGACGCCGCGGAAGCGGTGCGCGGCGCCGATTTTATTTACACGGCGATTCGCGTCGGCGGCGAACACGGGCGCGTCGTGGACGAGAAAGCGGCGCTTCGCCACGGCGTGCTCGGCCAGGAGACGACCGGCCCCGGAGGGCTCGCGATGGCGCTCCGCACGATACCGGTCATGCTGGAATACGCGGACATGATCGAAAGAGAGGCGCCGCGCGCCTGGGTGATCAATTTTACCAATCCGGCCGGATTGATCACCGAAGCGCTGTGCCGGCATACGAAGCTGAAAGTCATCGGCATTTGCGACGCTCCCTCGGCGCTGAAACTGGATATCGCCCGTTTTTTGGGGGAACGGCCGGAAGAGGTGTACGTCAACTACTTCGGTTTGAACCATCTCGGCTGGATCAACCGCGTTTTGGTGCGCGGGGAAGACCGGCTGCCGGAAATCGTCGGCAATTTCAGCCGCTTCGCGGAAACGTCCCCGCACATGGGCGGATTTTCCCCGGAACTGATTCGGCGGCTCGGCATGATCCCGAACGAGTATCTTTATTACTATTATTACCGCGATCAGGCGGTCGACCGCATCATCAAGGGCGGCCGCACGCGCGGGGAACAGGTCGCGGAACTGAACCGCAAGCTCATCGCGGAACTGCAACCGCTCGTGCAGAGCGGGGACATGGACGGGGCGCTGAAAGTGTATTCGCGCATTATGGCGGAACGGCACGACAGCTACATGGCCGCGGAGACGGGAACGAGCCGGCCGCAGCAGCCGCATGACGACAGTCGAATCTTTGAAGACGAAGGGTATGCGGGACTGGCCATGGGCGTCTTGTCGGCCATCTGCGGCAACCGGAAATCCTGCTTCGTGCTCAATGTGCCGAATCAAGGCGCGCTGGAAGGTCTTGCGCCCGACGATGTGGCGGAAGTGCCGTGCATGGTCGACGCCAACGGACCGGTTCCGCTGGCGGTCGGAAAAGTGCCCGACGCCGTCAAAGGCTTGATCCACAGCGTGAAACAATACGAACGGCTTGCCGTCTCCGCCGCGGTGAACGGTTCGCGCGAGGATGCGCTGATGGCGCTGGCCATACATCCGCTCGTCTGTTCGGTGCCGCTCGCCGAGCGCATTTTGGACGATTACTTGAACGAGCATGCTTCGCATTTGCCGCAGTTCGGAAAGAGGAGAACGACGGAATGAACACACAACATGATGTCATTGTCTTCGGAGGCGCATGCTGCGATTTGATTTTTCACGGCCTGCCTTCCATGCCGAAGCTGGGGGAGGAAATTTGGGCCGAAGGGCTGGAATTGTCGGCGGGCGGAATGATGAACACCGCCGCGGCGCTTGCGAGATTGGGCCTGAAAGTCGGCCTCGTGGCGGAGGCGGGCACGGACGTGTGGGGAGGCTTCATCGCGGAAACGATGCGGGAAGAAGGCATCGATCCGTCGTTTCTCCATATTCATGAAGGGCCCTACCCGCAGCTGACGGTCGCGATCAATTACAAAAACGACCGTTCGTTTGTTTCCTACGCCGCAAAACACGGGATGGCCGCCCATCAAGCGCATATGCTTCGCTGCGTTCGCGATTCCGACGCGAAAATGTACCACTTTTCCGCGTCGCGGGAATATGCGGACGCCATTAAAGAAGCGAAGCGTCTGCAAAAGACGATCAGCCTGGACGCATCGTGGGATGAAGAATGGCTGAGACACCCCGAATTCAAATCGCTCGTCGGTTTGGCGGACATCTTTTTGCCGAATCAAAAAGAAGCGGAGGTGATTACCGGAAAGGCCGATCCCTACGAGGCGCTGGAAGCGCTCGCTCAGTGGGTGCCGGTCGCCGTCGTCAAATTGGGCGAACAGGGCGCGATCTGCAAGGCGGACGGCGTCGTCTATTCGATGGCGGCGCAAGCCGTGGAAGCGGTGGACGCCACCGGAGCCGGCGACTGTTTTGCCGCAGGGTTCCTCTACGGCAGGATCGCAGGCATGAGCATCGAAGAGTGTCTGAAAATCGCCGTCTACTGCGGAAGCCGATGTGTCGCCGCGGTGGGCGGATTCGCGGGAGCGCCGACGCTGGCGCAGATCGCCCGGGAACTGCCGTTTGTCCGTATCCAATCCTAAAAGCAAAAAGAGGGGATGATGTGGTATGCGCAGAAAAAAGAACATATCGATGATCGCGCTGACGATCGTCCTGTTGTTGTCCCTGCTCATGTCAGCGTGCGGCGGTTCGAAAAATTCCGAAGGCAAGGGCGAGGGCGATAAAGGGACGGAGGAAAGCCGGAAGCAGGCGGTCGAACTGACCTTTGCCACCCACTGGGTGGGCGAGGACGGCAAAGCCGCCATCGTGCAGCAAATTGTAGACGATTTCAACGCGAAATACGCCGGTGAAGCGAAGGTGTCGGTGGACGCGATTCCCGATGACGACATCTATCAGGACAAAATGAAGACGAATTTGGCCACGGACAGCTTGCCGGACATCTTCAAGTTTTACTACAATCCGGTGGAATCGCAGCGCTATTACGCCTCCGGCAAACTGCTGGACTTGTCTCCGCTCATGAGCGATGAATGGAAAGCCGACATGAAGCCGGACGTGCTCGCCGCCGGGCAGTATGAGGGCCAGACGTTGGCCGTGCCGCTGGATCAAATGATCACGCCGTTTTTTTACAACAAGGAGCTGTTTGCGCAAGCCGGCATCGACGAATTTCCCGCCACATGGGACGAGATGCTGGAAGCCGCGGAAAAGCTGAAAGCGAACGGCATTCATGCCTTCGCCATGGGGACGGGCGAAAACGCCTGGTCGGCGATGCTGCTCTACTCCTATATCGTGTCGAGCATCGGCGGTCCCGACGTCATGAAGAAAGGGCTGGACGATCCCGCCTACGCGCAGGCCGCCGAACTGTTGAAGAAGCTGTTCGAATACGCTCCGGGCGACGCCGTCGGCGCGACGTATCAGCAGTACGCGAGCCATTTCATCAACGAAAAGGCGGCGATCATCGTCAACGGCCCGTGGATGATTTCGGAGTTTCCGGAGGAGCTGAAAGGCAAAATCGGCGTCGGCACGTCTCCCGCGGCGGCGAACGGAAAAGGAAAACAAGGCGCGTTGATTTCCGGCATCGGCTGGACGATGGCGGCGAAAAAGCAGCAGGATCCCGCGCGGGCGCAATACGCGGCGAAATTCATCGAATTTTTCACCAGTCCGGAAAACGCCAAACGCATTTTCCTGGAGAGCGGCGAGGTGTTTGAATCGACCAATTACGAAGTGTCCGACACCGATGTGGATCCGATCTCCAAAGAGATGCTCGACAAACTGAATGACGCGGAGCAGACGTACGATTACTTCGAGGGGATGACCAGTTCCGCGGTCAAGATCGAATTTCCGGCGTCGTTGTCGGGACTCGTGCTCGGTCAATTTACACCCGAACAGTTCGCGGAAAATTTGCGGGCGGCCAGCCGGCAGTAAACGATGGAACGGCTGACGGCACAACTCCCCGTTGGGGAGGCCGTCGGCCCGCCCTTTTCCAATTCGAAACGGCGGTCCATGAGTTCATGGTTCAGAGGAGTCTGGAAACGTGAAAAGCCATTACAGAACGGGAGTATTGCTGTTCATGCTGCCCGCGGCGGCGATTTTCGCCGTGTATTTCATCTATCCGATCGCATTTTTGGCTTACACCAGCTTCATGAAGTGGGATTCCATCACCCCGATGGAGTTTGTCGGCCTGGACAACTATCGGAGGCTGCTGGAAGACCGCGTGTTTCATATTGCGCTGCGCAACACGTTGTTGTGGGGGCTTTTCGCCGTTTTCCTGCATATCCCGATGGCGATGTTGGTGGCGATGATTTTGGCGAGAAAGATCGCCGGCTGGAAATTTTTCCGCACCGTTTTCTTTTTGCCGAACCTGATCTCCACCCTCGCGCTCGCGATGTTGTGGCAGTTCATTTACAACGGCGAATTCGGCCTGCTGAACGAATTGCTGCGGTTTGTCGGGCTCGCCTCGTGGCAGCGCAACTGGCTCGGCGAACTGGATACGGCGTTTCCGGCGCTGATCGCCCACTGGATTTTTTACATCGGCTATTTCATGGTCATTTTTCTGGCGTACATTACCACGATCGACGCTTCGCTGTACGAATCCAGCGAGATCGACGGCGCAAGCGTGTTTCGGCAGGACTGGCACATTACGCTGCCGCTCATGAAACCTGCGGTGTCCGTCGCGGTGCTGCTCGCGTTGACGGATACGCTGAAAAATTTCGAAGCGCCGTTTTTGCTGACGAACGGCGGCCCGGTCAATCAGACGACGGTCATGTCGCTGCACATTTACAACCGCATGGTGTCCTACCAGTACGGGTACGCGGACACGCTGGCGCTGATGCTGATCGCGATCGGCGCCTGCATGGTGCTGGCGGTGAGAGCGCTTTTTCGCGAAAAAGACGGGGACGGGAGGTCCGTCGGATGAACAGGCAGCCGGTGTCATGGAAACTGTTCGCTTATGCGGTCGTCGCTTTCTTTTTCTGCGTCACCATCGTTCCGCTGTGCTGGATCGTCCTCGGTTCACTGAAAACGAATAGGGAACTGATGCGGTCGCCGTTTTCCCTGCCGGAGACGTGGGAGTTCGCCAACTATCGCAAAGCGTATCTCGTCGGCCAATTGGACCATCTGTTTGTCAATTCGCTGTTTGTCTCCTCGCTTTCCGTGATTTTGTGTCTTCTGTTCGCCTCCATGGCGGCGTATGCCGTGCACCGGGGCGGCCGGCTGGCCAAGTCGGTGTACACCGTCATCGTTACCGGCATTTTTTTGCCGGTCAATTCGCTGATGGTGCCGTATTTCCTGATCGCGTCGCATCTGGATTTGCTGAATACCCGCTGGGCGCTGATCACGACATATACGGCGATGGGTTTCCCGCTGGCGCTCTTGCTCGTGTACGGTTTCGTGCGCGCCGTCCCCGGAGAAGTCCTGGAATCGGCTCATATCGACGGCGCGGGTTTCGTGTATACTTATGGCAGAATCGTCCTTCCGCTGATCCGTTCGGGACTGGCGACCGTCGCCGTGTTTCAGTTTATGCTGTGCTGGAACGAATTTTTGTACGCGCTGCTGTTGACGAGCGACCACCATGTGCGCACGCTGCAGGTCGGCATCAGTTTGTTCAAATCGCAGTTTAACGCCGACTTCGCCGCCATGTTCGCGGCGATCGTCATGAGCATCGCCCCGATGGTCGTCATCTTCATATTGCTGCAGCGGCATGTCATTCACGGTCTGACGCAGGGGGCGGTCAAAGGCTGAAAGAGGGACAAAGGTCGAAAGGTGGGAGTGCCATGAGATTGCCGGAATCGCTCCGGACGTTCAAGGAATTCCACGGTTTTCAGATTTTTGTCAATTACAACGAGGGCGAATGGCGCATGCCGTTCGAGTGGCATGAACCGCTGGAGCTGTTTTACGTGTTGTCCGGGAAAGGGAAATATTATATCGACGACAAGGTGTACGTGTTCCATCCCGGCGATCTGTTCGTCATCGGCAACCACGAACTGCACCGCAGCCAGCTGATCAACCGGGAACCGTTCGAGGCGCTCGTGATCATGTTCGAGCCGGAGTTGGCCCAGATCGTTCAGTTGGACGACGGAATCGACCCTCTCTCGCTGTTTTATGAACGGCCGGAACGTTTTTCCCACCAACTGCACGTGAGCGAACAGCTGAAGCCGAAGCTGGAATGGTGCTTCAATTTGTTGAAGGAGGAGTACGCCAGGAAAGAAGGGTATTCCCGCCGCGCGGTCGGTTCCCTCCTGCAGTGGCTGCTGTTGGAGCTGAAAAAGGCGTACGCCGACAACAAGCTGTACAACGCGGTGGAATCGTGGCGGGGCATCCGCTTCCGGCCGGCGGTGCGGGAAGCGATGGATTACATTCAGGCGCATTATCAGGAAGACATCCATTTATCCACAATCGCCCGGCATCTCAACGTCAATCCCTCCTATTTGAGCCGGGAATTCAAGCGGAACACCGGTTTTTCCGTCATGGAGTTCATCGCGTTCAAACGCGCCTGGCACGCGAAGGAAATGCTGCTGTACACCGACGCGCACGTCACCGAAATCGCTTACCAGGTCGGATACAACAACGTCACCCATTTTCATTGGACGTTCAAAAAAATGTTCGGCGTCAGCCCGAACAAATACCGGAAGCTGCCGAAGCTGTATTACCACTTGAAGAAGTATTGAGCGAAGCCGAATTGAACATGGTTCCGTCGGATGGGCCGAATCAGGCGCAATTTTTGCCGTTGATTCGGCCAAGTTCGTTGAATGAGCCCCATCAATCGCATATTGGCCAAGGCATTATCGTTTCGCAAGATGGATGTTTGGCCATTCATCGGCCATGGAACGGTTTTTCGTCAAGTTCCGCTTGACCTCATGGATTCCAAATACGCTGTATATTCCGCGTGCCCCAACAAGTACAAGAAAGCAAAAGCGGGAATTTTGACGATCGGGCATTTCGTCGCGTGGCCGGTGATGCCGAAGTCCGTGCTGTTTTTGGTAATCACGATGGCGGCGGCGACTTTCGGATCATCGGCCCATTCCACGATCGCTTCCTTGTGCGACAATCCCGTGTTTTCACGGTATTTGACCTCGATCAAAATTTTGCTCATGGCGCCGTAAGTGACGACGATATCGATTTCTTTTTCCGATTTCGGATCCCGAAAGTACCCGATCTGCGCTGTATTTAAATCGTTAAAGGAATGAATGTGTTTATATATCGCCGTTTCAATGATCATTCCCATTTCCGCCGCATCGGTCAGCACCTCTTCTCCGATCATGAGGACGGCGTTTCGTATGGCGGCATCGGCCAGGTAGATTTTCGGCCTTGCTTTTAATATCTTCTTTCCCGTTTGTTCGGTCGGTTGGCTGACATAAATCAAATTGGCATGCTCAAGGAAATCCATGTAGTTGGCGACCGTGGGGCGGGATATTCCAATTTCTTTGGCTATGGTATCCTGAACGACGATGCTGCCGCTAATCATGCAAAGATAGAGAAAAATTTGTTCCAGTTCGGCAACGTTCCGGATCGGGAACAGCGACACCATGTCTCGCTTTAATACTTTATCAACGACATCTTCGCGAATGATTCTCTGGGCATACATGACGTCGTCGGATAACGCGACTTCGGGAAACCCGCCGACAAGCAAATACCGATGAAAGTGTTTTTGGAGCGGTTCAAGGTCAAGCATCAACCGTGTCAGCGCCGATTTGTCCAGTGACGCGAGGGCGGTAGGATGGATGCCGCCGGATAGTTCCGGTTTGGGTATCCCCATGATTTCAATGTATTCGTAAAAAGAAAGCGTCGGAATCCGGATGGTGATCCAACGTCCTACCCCGCTTTCTTTTGCTTTCTCGGCCAACACCGGACTTGCCGAGCCGGTAGCCATGATGCGGTAAGTCGGATTTTGATCGTATAGCGTTTTTAACCACAAATCCCAATCCTGGGCGTATTGAATTTCGTCAAAAAAGAAATATAGATCCCGCTCGCCGGGATTCAGGTTATGGCGGAAAACTTCAATCATTCTGCCGATGTTGCAAAGCTTCAGCATAGGATGGTCAAACGAGACATACAAAATGTTTTTCGCGGGAACTCCCTTTTTCAAATATTCGTCGATCATCTGATAGAGGATGGTAGTTTTTCCCACTCGGCGCGGGCCGGACAAAATGACCGCTCTTCGGAGACGGGAATGTTCAAAAGCTTTTTTGGCTTCATAGTATGCAAGCCTTTTGACGGGTCTGGTCAGTTCGGACGATATGTGATCCGTTTTCCACCAGGCATTGTATCCGTAAAGGACTTTGAGAATTTGTTCATCCGTCGTCAAAAACGCCATCTTCCACACACGCCCCGAAAAAATGATAATTATATTTTACATTATTACACGTTTTGTGTAAATTTAATCTCAATACACCGCGCAAGAAGGAATCCGGGAACGCACGGCATTCTTTTTTCGCAAACAATTGCCGGATACGCGCCCAAAACCATTGGAAAAACCGCGATTCTTTTCACCGGCGATTCTTTGATGCCCATGCGATTTGATGTTAAAATAGGAGGAACGCAAGGATTCCGACGTTAAAGGCTCGGTGATCGGCGCGATGTGGTGGCATTTTCTTTTGCTGCTGGGAATCGGGGCGGCGGCGGCGGTTTTCGGCAGCATCGTCGGGCTCGGCGGCGGTGTCGTCATCGTTCCGAGTTTGATTCTGCTTTCCCCGTTGATGTTTGAAGAGCCGATGTCGCACGCCGCGGCGGTGGGCACCTCGCTGTTTGTTTTGATTTTTACCGCAGCCGCATCCACCTTGACGTACGTGAGGCAGAACCGCGTCGATTTTCGGAGCGGATGGCTGTTTTTTATAACCAGCGGTCCGGGCGCCATCGTCGGCGCGGCGGTTACCCCGCTGCTCGGCGGCAACGCGTTCCAGTTCGCGTTCGGGCTGTTCATGTTTGCGATGGCGGTGCTGCTCGCCGTTCGGGACCGGTTGAAACCTCTCCGCATTCAATGGAAAATCATGCGCACGCACGTCGATCCCCACGGGAACGAATTTCAATACGGGTATAATATCGCGCCGGCGCTGGCGATCGGTTTTTTCGTCGGGCTCGTGTCCGGCCTGTTCGGCATCGGCGGCGGGTCGCTGTTTGTTCCATTGATGGTGCTCTTGTTCCGGTTTCCGCCGCATGTGGCGACGGCGACGTCGATGTTCGTCATTTTGCTGTCCTCCATTCTCGGCAGTGTCAGCCATCTCGCCCAGGGAAACGTCGACTTTTGGGCGGCCGCCGCGCTGGCGCCGGGGGCGGTGTTCGGCGGATGGGCGGGCGCGAAAATCGCCTCGCGGCTCAGCAGCCGCCATCTGCTGTACGTGCTGCGGCTGACGCTGTTCGCGTTTTCGCTGTACATGATCTGGAAAAGCGTCCGTTGAACGGCGGCGGATCGGCCGTACGGCGCGGATGGAATTTTGCGTGACCGGGCGAAACCTCGGGTCAAGCCCGGCCGTATAAAGAATAGAATGTAACAGACTTGTCTCGGCCATATTTTTTTTCCGAAAGTACGGTTTGTTCGCTCATTGCAACCGCCGATGACCGGCGTTTTTAGTTCGTTTTCGAAAAGAGAGTGGTAGGATGATGGACCAACATAACCCGTCCCCTTATCTGGTGACCGGAAAAAGCTATACCGCCGTCGCCATCAACGTCGCCTCGAAGGCGGGGGAATGGGTCAAGAGCAAACTCGGCCAATACAGCAAGCTTGACCGGAAGACCGGAAACAGCGATCTGGTCACGGAAGTCGACAAAGGCGCGGAGACGCTGATCCGCAATTTGATCGGAACCCATTTTCCCAACCACGCGATTCTCGGGGAAGAGGCGGTCAAGCCGGGAACGGAGCATTCCATCCGCGCGCTGGAAGAGGCCAAAAACGAACCGTTTTTGTGGATTGTGGATCCGATCGACGGCACGACCAATTTCGTGCACGGATTCCCGTATTTTTCGGTGTCCATCGCGCTCGCCCACAAAGGGGAAGTCATCGTCGGCGTCGTCTATGATCCGAACCGCGACGAGATGTTTGTCGCCGAAAAGGGCAAGGGCGCCTATGTGCACGGCAAACGCATTCGCGTGTCCGGTGAAAACCGGCTGGCCGACAGCCTGATCGCGACCGGCTTTCCCGCGGATCGGACAAGATCGCTTCCAATCAATTTTGCCGGGCTGCAGGCGATGGTGCCCAAGGTGCGCAACATCCGTTCGTCCGGTTCCGCCGCGTTGCATCTCGCCTATGTGGCGGCCGGAAGGCTGAGCGGTTTTTGGGAAATCAATCTCAATCCGTGGGATGTGGCGGCCGGCGCGCTGCTCGTGCAGGAAGCCGGGGGGCGCGTGACCGATACGCTCGGAACGCCGTACTCGCTGGAGGTGCGCCATATTGTGGCGTCCAACGGACACATCCATGACGAGTTCATCCGGACGCTGTCCGAAGCCGAAGCGACGGGGTATTAGAGCGCCTCGATACGCATGGGCATATTCGCTTGCGCGGTGAAGGATGCGGATACGTCCGGCATGTTGAGCGGCAGAACGCGGATTTTTCCGCGGCTGTGCAGTGCGGATTCTTTTGGAGCGACGTACCAAGCCGGCTATTCGCAGTTGTGCGGCCATCGTGATGATCCTGCCTGCCCTTTTTCCACAAACATGAATAACGAAACGGTACGGTTCAAGAAAGCACGCGTCGTTTCTCGCCCGGAAACGGAATTCCGCAAGGAGCCTTTTTCGCGCGGGAGACGGCGTTTTCTTTTACCATGTTAATATTTAAGGTGGATGCGGATCGCCTTTCCTTTATGATTATCAACCAACACGGGAGAGGAGTTTATGCGAAATGGTTTCGTGCCTCATCTTTGATTTGGACGACACGCTTTGCGACTACCGGCAAGCGATGGAGAATGCGAAACAAAAAGTGACGAACCTTTTGCTGGAGGCCGGTGTCGTGCCGTTTTCCTTTTGGCAACGTTATCACCAGATGGAGCCCGTATAGGGGCGTTTTCTCGCCGATTTTGGGAGATGGCCGCGCGACGAAACGTCTCTTCGTGCCGTTAACAACGGCGGTGAGGGCCGGGGGCCGACCCTCACCGCACGTCAGACCGCTATTAGATGCAGCGCTTGAGATATATCGCTTTGGACATGTCGCCTTCGATGCGGCGCCGCAATCAGGCGTTCGCAGGGATGGAGCGGACGCCGATGTTCTCGTTGACATCGGCCTCGTAATCGACGCCGTCCCATTCGAAGCCGAACAGACGGAAGAAATCGCGGCGGTATCCCTCGATATCGGAAATGTCGCGCAAATTGTCGGTGCTGACGATGCTCCACAGCTTCGCCACTTCCTGCTGCACGTCGTCGCGCATTTCCAGGTCGTCGATGCGGATGCGGCCGGCGTCGTCGACCGGGACTTCGCCCCCGGCGTACAGCCGATCCGAAAACAGGCGGTACATTTGCTCGATGCAGCCTTCGTGAATGCCTTTTTCTTTCATGACCTTATACAGCAAGGAAATATACAGCGGCACGACCGGAATGGCGGCGCTCGCCTGGGTCACGAGCGCTTTGTTGGCGGATACGTAAGCACGTCCGCCGATGGCGGCCAATTTGTCGTGCAGACGGTGCCCGGTCGCTTCGAGGTCGTCTTTCGCCCGTCCGATCGTACCTTCTCGGTAAACGGCGTGGGTAATCTCCGGACCGATATAGGTAAAAGCGACGGTCGTCGCGCCTCCCGCCAGCACCCCCGCCTTCATCATGGCGTCGATCCACATCTCCCAGTCTTCGCCGCCCATCACCGCGACGGTATGGCGAATTTCTTCTTCGGTCGCCGGCTCCAGCGACACTTGGGTTACTTCGCCGGTATGGAAATTGACGGTTTTGTTCGTATATGTTTTGCCAATGGGCTTCAGCACGGAGTTGAACGTTTCTCCGGTGACGGGATGCGTGCGCCGCGGCGCGGCAAGGCTGTAGACGACAAGGTCAACCTGCCCGAGGTGCTGTCGGATCGCGGCGATCGTCTGTTCCTTGATGTCGTTGGAAAACGCGTCGCCGTTGATGCTGAGCGCAAAACGTCCCGCCTCCGCGGCCGCTTGTTCAAACGCGGCGGTATTGTACCATCCCGCGGTGGCGGTGCGGCCGTCGCCGGCCGGCCGTTCGAAAAACAGTCCGATCGTATCCGCGTCCGAGGCGAACGTGGCCGCAATGCGCGCCGCCAAGCCGAACCCTTGCGACGCGCCGATGATCAGCGCTTTTTTCGGACCGTTGGCCAGCTTCGGCTGCCGCTTGACGTATTCGATCTGTTCCTGCACATGTTTGGCGCAGCCCGTCGGATGGGCCGTCGTGCAAATAAAACCTCTCGTTTTCGGTTTGATGATCATGTCATGATTCCTTCTTTCTCCGTCAAATTTGGCGAGGATCGCCCAAGTGAGCTTCGGCGGAACACGCGCTTCAGGCGGTTGCGAGGCGCCCTTGGCAAGACCGGCGATTGGCCGCGGCGAAGGAGACCGCCGTCATGCTGCCGCACAGCGGGGCTTTCGTGATTCGTGATGATCCGGAAGCAGCGACGCGATTGCCGCGGTACGGTTGGGACCTGGTCCTAATTGCGTGCGTGCCGCGAGCCCAAACATTCACATATGCCACTATTGTAACCGATTTTTGGACTTGCCAAAAGCCCTCCGCTGTTCGTATAATGCCTGATCATACAGTGAGCGCGCCCGGACGATACCATATTCGCGACAGTATGGCGGTCGCCCGCTCGTGGACGTCGCCTGCGGCCTGATCCATAAACCGCGTGCTTCTGCGCATGCCTAATCGACGACCTTCCGTCGACCGGTCCTGATGAACAACTGCGTGCATGGCGCGTCCGGGGCGCATTTCATATCGGCTGCCGTATGCTTACGGACGTCGCGCTCAGCTTGCGTCGGCATAAGCCGCAGGAGCGCAAATCGGGTATTGCGGCGAGATGCATAGAAGGCAGGTTCGGACGGTACGCTAGGAAGAAACGTCGTGCGAGAGGAGGATCATTCATGGACAATGAACGGCATCGCGGCGAGTCTCCGCAAAACGAAGTGGAGCGGGAGCTCGCGAATCGTCTGACCGAGGGAGAGATGGAACGCGCAAATCCGACCGAAACAGCCCGCCGGATGCTGTCTCCCAAATATGAAATTCGCGTTCAGGCGGAACTGGATCCCGTCGTGGAGGAAATTTTGCGTTTCCGGCAAATCGCCCGCGAAGTGGACGACCGTTACGACAAATATTTGGAGAGAGCCTTGCGCCGACGCCGTCAAACCGGGGGATGGGAGGAATCGGAGAAAAGCGGAACAGGAAACGACCCCCGGCATGACGAATAAGAGTTCGAATAACAGTTTTATGATCAACGGCGACCCGGCGCAGGAGCTGCCGGAATGTCGCCGTCTTGCGGGGAGGGAACGGCGATGGGGTTCCCGCATTTGTGGTTTGCCGTCATCATGGTCGGGCTTCCGCTCGCTGCGGGGGTTTCGGCGGAACGGCTGCGGCAAAACCGAATGCCGGGAGGCAGGATCGGGACGTACGCGATGACCATGGGCTGTCTTTGGGTTGCGGCGCTGGCGGTCGTGTGGCGGTACGGATGGAATGACGTCTGGTACGCGAAAGAAACGCTGCGCCTGACCGGCTGGGGCTGGACGGCGCTCGGCTTGGGCGTGGCTTACTTTTTGTTGATGAACGTCGTGCCGCTTTTCTTTTTGAAGCACCCCGAGTTCCGCCGACGGCTAAAGGAATCGTCTCAAGACCGCAGTTTTTTGTATCCGGTATCGAGGCGGGAAAAATGGACGTTTTTCGCTTTGGCGTTGACGGTGGGCATCACGGAAGAAATTTTGTTCCGGTTTTTCCTTACCGACTATTTGCGCACGCTGCCGCTGCCGGTGACGCTGTCGCCGGAAGCGGCCCTGTCGGCGTCCGCTCTGTTGTTCGGATTGTATCACTGGAAGCAGGGGCCGGCGGCGATGGTCAACACCGCGGTATTCGGCTGGCTGCTCGGCTGCTTGTATGGGTCCGCCGGCAGTCTTCTCGCCCCGGCCGTCCTGCATGCCGTCTTCGATTTGAAGCCGCTCTTGTTTTTGCGCGCGGATCGAAGCATGGAGCCGCCGGGAACGGCGGCGTCTCAATGAACGCTTTCCGGTTGTTCCCGGCCGGTCTCCGTTTGATCCGGAAAAAACAAAGGTTCGGTTTCCTGAAAGAAGCGGTCCTGGTGTTCGGGGGCGACATACCCGAGTTCGATGCCGGTCGCTTTCGCGATAAACGGATCGAGCGTGCACAAGTCCGATTTGGACACGTCTTTGAGCGATGTTTTGCCGAGAGAGTAGGCGGTAAGTTCCATTTCGCTCACGATCGCGTTCAAATAGCGCGCCAAGTTGCGGGCCGATTGTTCGACATCGAGTTGATCGGTCATTTTACCGGTGTACACCACCAGGCTGGTGGGCGGCTCAAACGGCATCGTTTCGGACATCTGGTCGCTGATGAGCGCCATGATGGCGGCGGTGCCGATGTACACCGCGTCCGCGCCGAGCGCGAGAGCTTTCAGCATTTGTCCCGGGGTGACCAATCCGCCGGCGGCGATGAGACTGACGTCGCCCGTAAGCCGTTTGGCGGAGAAAAACCGCGCCGCTCTCGTGATCGCAAACAGGGTCGGCAGCCCCACGTCGTCCTGCAAAGTGGGCGCCCCGCCGTGGGTTCCGCCTTCCGCGCCGTCGAGCGTCACAAAATCCACTTCCGCTTCCGCCGCGACCTGGAGCTCTTTTTCCAGGTGATGGGTGGCGGCGATTTTTAACCCGACGGGCACTCCCGTCTCGTCTTTCAGCCTTCTCACAAGCCGGATAAACTGTTCCTTCGTTTCGACATCCGGCAGGCGGGAATGAATCACGGAGTCTTCTCCCGGACGCAGTTCAAACACTTCCCGGTAGTCTTCCCCGATGTTTTTGGCCGCCGTCCGCTGCGGACTGGAGCCTTGCGCGCCTTGTCCCAGCTGAATTTCGATGGCGTCCAGCTGTCTGTACTTGTCCGGCGTATTCATCCATCCGCCGCGGTTATATTGACCGATGAACAGACGCGCCGCCTCCCGTTCTTCCTTGAGCAGACCGGCTTCCCCGGAGTTGGTGGCGGTTCCCACGGCGGAGGCCGCTTTGGCGAGGGCGATTTTCGCGTTTTTGCTCAACGCGCCGCCGAACGACATGGCGGCAATCATCACGGGGATGGAAATCGTCAGCGGCTTGCGCGCGCGCGGTCCGATCGTGACCGAAGTGTCGATGCCGACCTGCTCGGGGGTCGGAAAACGAAACAGATGCACGGGATTGAACAGCAGTTTGTTCCATGGCGAGAAGTGGATCGGACTGCCCAGCGGGCGCGGGACGGGGGTCCCGGTTTTGGCCCGCATGGCGATTTCCATCAAATTGACGACGCCGACTTTGTTCGCCGACGGGATCATTTCGAACAAGTTTTCCGTGTATTGATCCCGGATCATTCTTTCCAGCGCTTTATCGACGGTCTCGTTCACCGCGGAGCGGATCATGTTTTCAATGAGTCTCAGCAAGTTCCGCACTCTCCTCCTCGCCGTCGTGCTCGATTTCCTTTTTCAGGCCTTCGACGCGCTGGGCCATGGCCAGGCACATCTGCCTCATCGTGCCGAGCTGGCGGGACGCGCTCTGTTCCTCCACGGCGATATCGGCCAGTTCGCTGTGGTCGTAGCTGCTGAGTTTTTGAAAATGGTCCCGTTCCACGGCGGACAGCGTCCCGGCCATCGTTTCGATGCGGTACAGCTCGGATTGGAGATACGTCAGCGTGTTTTTCAGTTCCTGAAGGTTGATCACGGTATGCACCTGCCCATATTTTTTTTTCGAGTTTCGGACTGTTTGGATGTTCCCGCAGTTATTGTGAGCGATTGGGGGAAGTTCCATACACCGGCAGGGCGATTCGGCCCGGGCGAATGGAGACGGCATGCGCGAAAAGCTTGTCCGGAAGTAAGGGGGACGGAAAAACCGTTTCCTTGCAGTGCGGTGTGAGCATCGATTTTTCCGCACGAACAGAGAAATGGGAAGATTTGGCGGCCATGCCGCCGGATTGTGTTTGCCACCGGGGTATAGTACAATTTTTTTGGTCTTATTGTTAACCTTCGGGAATACATTTGGGTTAACGAGTGGGGTTGCGAGCGATGAAGACGATCGGCTGTTTCATTACCGGGACGGATACGGGCGTGGGCAAAACGCTGGTGACCGCAGGCCTTGCCGCTGCGCTCATGGAGCGGCACGGAAAGCGGGTGCACCTGTGGAAGCCGGTGCAGACCGGGGTGCGTCCCGGCGATGCGGATGCCGACAGCGCCCGGTTGCAGCGGGGAAGCGGCAGCCCGCAGCCGGCGGAGACGATCGCCACATATACGCTGGACGAGCCGCTCGCCCCGTGGATGGCGGCGGAGCGCGCCGGCGTGAAGTTGCGGTTTGACCGGCTGCTGGACGAAGGCCGGCGGCGGATGGCGGAAGCGGACATCCTGCTGGCGGAGGGGGCGGGCGGGCTGCTCGTGCCGATCACCGATCGGGAGACGATGCTCGATCTCGCCGCGGCGATCGGACTGCCGCTCATCGTCGTAGCCCGCGCCGGGCTCGGGACGGTCAACCATACGCTGCTCACCGTCAGCCAGGCGCGGCACCGCGGCGTTCCCGTAGCCGGCGTCATCCTGAACGGGTACGAACGCGGCGCGGAGCGGGAAGTGCGGGAAAACGCGCGCATGATCGAACATTTCGGCCGGGTGCGCGTGCTCGGCATGCTGCCCCGCATGCCGGTGTCGCCGGGTACGGACGATTTTTGCCGGGATGATCGTGAAAAGTTTTGCCCGGATCGAACCGATGCGGGCGATGCAAGCGACCGGATGCCCGGGGACCCGGATTGGCGGGAATGGCGAAAAGTCGTGGCGGAACGCGTGGAATACGATTCGATTTTTTTGTGAAAACAGGGAGGCTGCGGAACATGATCGAAACCCAAACGAACTGGGAAGCGTTGGCGGACAAGGCGCTGCGCGGCGAACGGATTTCGGCGGAAGAAGGTTTGTCCGTGCTGCGGGCCGACGACGACGAACTGCTCGCCGTGATGCATGCCGCTTTTCGTGTCAGGAAGCATTATTTCGGCAAAAAAGTCAAACTCAACATGATCATCAACGCCAAGAGCGGGCTCTGTCCGGAAGATTGCGGGTACTGTTCGCAGTCGATCGTGTCGAAGGCGCCGGTCGCCAAATATCCGCTGCTGGAAAAAGAGCTGATTGTCGACGGCGCGCGCAAGGCGATGGAGTTCAAGGCCGGGACGTACTGCATTGTCGCCAGCGGACGGGGTCCGACGGAACGGGAGCTCGACCAGGTCATCGAGGCGGTGAAGGAAATCAAGTCGACGATGCCGATGAAAATTTGCGCCTGCCTCGGCATTTTGAACGAAGAGCAGGCGCGGCGGCTGAAGGAGGCGGGGGTCGACCGCTACAACCACAATTTGAACACGAGCCGCACCAACTATGCGAATATCACGACGACGCATACATACGACGACCGGGTGAACACCGTCGAGAAGGTCAAGGCGTCCGGCATTTCCCCGTGTTCCGGCTGCATCATCGGCATGGGGGAAACCGACGAGGAGATCGTCGACATGGCGTTCGCTTTGCGGGAGCTGGACGCGGATTCGATTCCGGTCAATTTCCTCAACCCGATTCCGGGCACGCCGCTGGAACACCGCAACGATCTGGATCCGCGCAAATGTTTGAAAGTGCTGGCGCTGTTCCGTTTTGTCAATCCGACCAAGGAAATCCGCATTTCCGGCGGAAGGGAAATCCATTTGCGCTCGATGCAGGCGCTCGGGCTGTATGCGGCGAACTCGATCTTTGTCGGCGATTACCTGACGACGGAAGGGCAGGAAGCGACGGCGGATCATCAAATGATCGGGGATATGGGATTTGAGATTGAACTGTGCGCGCTGTAAACGGGTGCGGCTGGGGGACGGCTTGGCATGAGCGCAGAGGAGCAAAAAGCGGATCTTCGTCCCGATTGCGGGGATCGGAAACAGGACGGTATCGAGACATGTGACGACAGGCGTGGCTGCGAATCGGTGCGGCCCGCTTTCCGCTGGATGGCGCAGGAACTCGAAGAGTTGCGGCGGAATGCGCTGTACCGCGAACTGGTCGAAACGGAAGCCGTAGGGCAGGGCTGGGTCGTGCGCGGCGGGCGGCGCATGCTGAATTTGGCGTCCAACGACTACCTCGGGCTGGCGGAAGAACGTGCCGAGCATCGCGGAGCGGCGCGGCACGGCGCTTCCGCCTCGCGGCTCATCGTCGGCAGCGATCCTTTGTTCTCGGAGTGGGAGGACGAATGGGCCGCGTTCAAGGAAACGCAAAGCAGCATCATGTTCGGCAGCGGATACATGGCCAATGTCGGCGTCATCGCCGCGTTGGCGGATCGCGACACCTGCGTGTTCAGCGACCGCTTGAACCACGCGAGCATCGTGGACGGCATTGTGTTGTCCCGGGCGCGGCTGTTCCGGTATCGGCACCGCGATTTGGACCAGCTGGAATCGCAGCTGAAAAACGCGCCGCCGCAGGCCAAAAAACTGATCGTCACCGACGCGGTGTTCAGCATGGACGGCAGCGTCGCCCCGTTAAAGGAGCTTGTCGAGCTGAAGGAAAAATACGGCGCGATGCTGATGGTCGACGAGGCGCACAGCGGCGGCGTGTTCGGCGCGGACGGCCGCGGGTTGGCGCATGAGTTCGGCGTGACGGAGCGGGTGGACGTCCACATGGGCACGTTCAGCAAAGCTTACGGGGGATACGGCGCCTACGTGGCGGGAGATCGCGTGCTCATCGACTATTTGGTGAACAAGGCGAGAAGTTTGATTTATTCGACGGCGCTCCCCCCTTCGCTCGTCGCCGTCGTGCGCGACAACTGGCGCCGCGCGCTGCGCGAGCCGTGGCGGAGGGAAGCGGTGCGCGGTGGAGCGGAACGTTTCCGGCGGCGTTTGCGGGAAGGCGGCTTGGATACGGGATTGAGCGAGTGCCAGATCGTTCCCGTACTGGTCGGCGACAACGCGTTGGCGCTGCAGTTCGCGCAAGCGCTGCAGCGGGAAGGCATTGCGGCGGTCGCCATCCGCCCGCCGACGGTTCCCGAGGGCGGCGCGCGCATCCGTTTTTCGCTGATGGGCACGCATCGGGCGGAAGATTTGGATTGGGCGGTTTCCCGCATTGTTGAAATCGGGCGTCAGCTCGGGATTGCACAAAGGGGATCTGCGGACCGGACGTCGGAAGCGTGATGCGCAGCGGAGCGGACGCCCGGCGCCGCGGCTGCAACGCGGCGCGATTCGAGCATTTTGTCGAGGAGAAGGCGCAACGGGGGGAACGACATGGACGCGGCGACAGTCGTCATGGCGGCGGGGGAGGCCCGCTGGATTTGGATTCACGGGTGGGGCGCGTCGCCGGACGTGTGGCGGGACGTGATTCCGCATGTGCCGGGCAAGCATGATCCGCTTTCTTTTCGCGATTGTCGGCATATCGACGACTGCCGGGCCCAAATCCGCCGTCGGCTGGCGGCCGTCGAAACGGAACGCTCCGGCCCGATCGTGCTGGTCGGCTGGTCGATGGGCGGCATGCTGGCGCTGGAAACGGTGTGCGATATAATGGCGAACCGGTTCGAGCGGAATTGGGGCAAAGGCTCGGACGGTGCAGGTGGTTTGGACGGACACATGGAGGACGGGGATTTTGCGGAGTTGGGGCAGGACGAAAAGGCGGCGGACGCTACCGAAGGGCTGGCGGATTCGTTTCGGAATCCGGGCGAGCGGTTTTTCCAAGCGCAGACGCCGGAACGTGACGTTTTGCCGGACGGTTTGGTCATCATTTCGTCCGCTTTGAAATTTACGAGAGGGGACGGGCAGCCGGAAGGCTGGCCGGAAAGGGTGCTGCGGCGCATGATCGACCGGCTGCGGCAAAATCCCGACGAAGTGCTGAGCCAGTTCCATGGGCGGTTCCGGCTGCCCGATGGAGCGGCGCGCGCGATGATCAACGAATATTCCGTGCCGGCGCTGGCATCCGGGCTGGAATATTTGATCGAGGCGGATTTGCGGGAAAAATGGGCGGAACTCGGGAAGACGGCTCGTTCTGCGGGATTGGAATTGTTGTGGATTCACGGAGCGGAGGATGACGTTTGCCCGCCGGGGGCGGTTCCATCGGCCGATTGGCATGAACGGCATATGTTGGCCGGAGCGGGACATGCGCCGTTTCTTACGCATCGCGAAACGTTTTGCGGCATCCTCAACCGGTTTTGCCGGAAACTCGGAGGCTCGGACTGAATGCTGGACAAGGCGCTCGTAAAAAAACATTTTTCCCGCCACGCCAAGGATTACGACCAGTACGCGGACGTGCAGGCGGACATGGCGAAGACGCTGATGGATCTGTTGTGCGGAGCGAGCCGCCTCGCCCGGTTCGACGATCGCATGGAGATTCTCGAAATCGGCTGCGGCACGGGCAGATTGACCGTGGAACTGCTGCGGCGTTTTCCCGGAGCGTCGTTGACGGCGGTCGATTTGTCCCCGGAAATGATCGGGCTGGCGCGGCAGCGGGTCGACTCCGACTGCGGGGCGGCGGCCATGCGGACAACTTGCCCCCGGGCGGTTGAGGGGGCTGCGAACGATGCGGATGAAGAGGCGGACGGAAAGGGAACGATCTCCGGGCCGGCGAATCGCATCCAATGGATCGTCGGCGATGCGGAAAACGACGCCTTCCTGGACGAGCTTTCCGGCAGATCGTTCGACCTGATCGTCTCCGGCGCCACGTTTCAGTGGTTTGTCCATCCCGCCGCGACGATCCGGCGGCTGGCTCGCTTGTTGAAACCCGGCGGCCTGCTCGCTTTTTCCACCTTCGGACCCCAGACGTTTCGGGAGCTGCGGGAATCTTTCCGGCGGGCGGAGCGGGAACTCGGTCTTCCCGCCGTACCGCACGGGCAAACGTTTCCTTCCGGCGACTGCTGGGACCGCTGGGCGGAAACCGGGAGGATCGGCGATGGCCGGGCATCGACGCCGGATTGCCGCGAACGGCGCGGCGACGCCGAAACGGCGTGGACGATGCGGAAAACGGCGGAACAGGAGCGGTTTTGCGTCAAAATCTACCCCAGTGTGCGGGCGTTCATGCATTGCGTGAAAAAAATGGGAGCGCAAAACGCGGTAAGCGCCGGCGCTTCCGATGCCGCCATGTTGTCGCCTGTTTCCGGCGCGGTGACGCCGGATCCGCCGTCGGCCGGCCCGATGGCGCGACCCGGCCGCGGTTTGGGCGGACGGAAGCTGCTGCACCGGATGGAAGCGATCTATGCGGAAGCTTTCGGCCGCGAAGGAGAACACGGCATTCCCGCAACGTACCATCTGCTATACAAGGTTTATCAAAAAACTTGAAACTTCACGAGAGAGATTCTCTCGGGTTCGAATGTTTTTGGGTTGCTGCCGAGGCGAGAGCAAGTCTTTCGCCTTATTTTTTTGTTTTTGAAAAGGGAGTGAAAAAAAGGCATTCCGGGACCGAAGCTCTTTGGATAGGCATACGCATGGGTCGGAACCGCAGAAAATCATGTAATATAAAATAACATTATAATACGGATTTTTTAAATATTATCCAATACAACAATAATCAAAATTGTTAGAAAAACACAAAATCAACGTAAAAAACAAAGATATTCCATGATGTATGCGCTATTATCCTATGCGATATTTTTTGTTATATAAACTAACATAAAATAATATTATACATATATATTAGCCAAAAAAAGGAGAAAAGGAGGAATAAAATATGACATAACTTCGTTCTGGTTGACTTTTGTTCTTTGAATCCGGTTCGCAACGGCCAGTGATCCAAAAGCGGGAGGGTGTCCGTTTGCATGGAGAAGAACGGCGTTCGGATACCGCTGCCGGCTATGCGCTTACGAACAAGCCTCGTGACCTGACAAACCGCCCGAATTGAAAAAAACGCCGAAGGAGGAGAAACCGGTGAATGAGGGGAAACGGCGGTTGACGAAATGGTTGTTGGTTGGTGTCATTCTTGTTTTGGCTTGGCCGTCGCTGGCGGTCCATGCGGAATCGGGATACGGACTCGTCACGAAAGCGGAATTTTCGGAACTTCTCGCGCAAACCGCGCAACGTGCCGGCGTGGACGCGCCGGAAACGACGGACGATCCGTCCGTGATCACGCGTGAAGCCGCCGCCCAAATGATCGTTTCGGTCATTCGCGCCGCCGAAACGGCCGAACCTTTCGCCGATGTTCCGGACGAACATGAAGCGGCGGGCGCAATCGGCGCCGTTTATCGTTCCGGCATTATGCTCGGGTACAACGCCGACACTTTTGGTTTCGGAGATCCGCTGACCGATGAGCAGGCGGAATTGATCGCGGCCAGACTCTATGAATATTTACGGCCGTTTGAACCGACGGAAGCGACGATCATGGAAATTCAAGCGGCGATGGATGCGGGCAAACTGACCGCCAAAGCGTTGGTGCAAATGTATCTGGACCGCATCGAAAAGTATGACGATCAAGGCCCCGCCATCAATGCGATCATTTCCGTCAACCCGCACGCTTTGGAGATTGCGGAAGCGTTGGACAAAGAGCGGGCGGAGAACGGGCCGCGCAGTTTGTTGCACGGTATACCGGTCATCGTCAAAGACAATTACGATACGGCGGATATGCCGACGACGGCAGGCTGCGTTTGTCTGAAAGATTCGCTGCCGCCGGACGATGCCTACCAAATCTACAAGTTGAAAGAAGCGGGAGCAATCATATTGGCGAAAGCGAATTTGGCGGAATTCGCATTTACGTATTTGACGCACAGTTCATTGGGGGGACAGACGTTAAATCCGTACGATTTGACCCGATACCCGGGAGGTTCCAGCGGGGGAACGGGCGCCGCCTTGGCCGCCAACTTTGGCGTGGTCGGATTGGGGACGGATACGGGAGGATCGATTCGCGTGCCTTCCGCGTTCAACAGTCTCGTCGGCATTCGTCCGACGATCGGCTTGGCGAGCCGGGACGGGATCATTCCGCTGGCCTTGACGCAAGACGTCGGCGGCCCAATGGCCAGGACGGTGGAGGATGCGGCCATTGTGCTGGATGTCATCAGCGGTTATGATCCGTCGGATGTGGCGACCGCCCGCAGCGTCGGCGAAATTCCGGCAAGTTATACGAGTTTTTTGGATAAAGACGGTTTGCAGGGAGCGAGAATCGGCGTCGTCCGCGCATTGTTCGGCGAAAATGAAGAGGTTGTTTCCGTCGTCGATACCGCTGTCGAAGATATGAAAAAAATGGGGGCGACGGTCATCGACGTGGAAATTCCGAATTTGGACGAAATTTTAAGCTATCCGAGTTTAAGCACATGGGAATTCAAATTTCAACTGAATGAATATCTGGAGTCATTGGGAGATCGCGCTCCTTACCGTTCCCTGAATGAAATCCTCGCTTCGGGCGAATACGATCCGTCGATCGAATCGTCGCTCAAGGAAAGAAACCAAAGAGAGTCGCTGGATGCGGAAGAATATAAGGACATTTTGTTGTATCGGACGAAACTGACGCAAGATTCGCTGTTGAAGGTCATGGCGGATTACGACTTGGATGCGCTCGTTTATCCGACGACCACCGAACCGCCGGCGAAAATCGGCGAGGAGCAAGCCACGGGCGGAAACAACCGGTTGAGTCCTTACTCCGGATTTCCGGCGATCACGGTGCCTGCAGGATACACGGCGACAGACCGTTTGCCGGTCGGCATCGAATTTCTCGGCCGAGCGTTCAGCGAACCCGTATTGATTAAACTGGCGTATGCTTACGAACAGGGGACGCTCCATCGCATTCCGCCGGAATCGACGCCATAAACAACAAACGCCGGCCGCGTCGCGCCTCTTCGCATGGATAGGCCGGCTCCATTAAAGGAATGAAAGGGCAGGGGAAGTCGCCCTTACCGCGGTTGGTTTTCAAGGGAGACTCCCCTATTTTGTTTCATCGGGTTGAATAGGGAACCGGGCGCAAGCGCAAAAAACGGCAACCTGTCCGGCGGCTGCTCGGGAAAGAACAGACATGCCGGCAGGTTGCTGCGATTGATGCCGATTCCATTCAATACCGTTGGTGGCCGGGTGTTCGCGGTCAATGCCGTCGGAAGCCGCGTCTCGTACCTTACTCCGTGGCGACGGATTGATCGGCTTGCAGGGTCACCGGCGCGATGCGGATGAAGTGCGCGTCGACGTTGTCCAGAAGCGCCCGCACCTTCGCCGCGGTGTCCGTCTGCCCGGCTTCTTCCAAAGCGGAGATATAGGCGCCGAGCAGTTCGTGCAGGTCTTGACGGCCTTTGTCGTCCAGCGGCAGCACGTTCACCTTCGCGCCTTTGGCGATGCGGCGCTTCACGGCGGCTTCGTCGAGTCCCATTTCCGGCACGAGGCGCTGATAAATCACGCCGCCGGTCATGCCGGCGCAAATCCACGGACCCGGGTCGCCGAGCACGACGGCGCGGCCGTTGGTCATGTACTCGAACGCGAAGCCTTTCAAATTCGCCCGGGCTGCGATCGAGCCGAGCGCGTCGTTCAGCGGCGCCGTAATTTCGCCGCCGAACACGACGTCCGCTCCCGACAGCCGGATGCAGGCGCGCGTGTCCGCGTTGCCCTGGACGAGGAACAAGCCCCTCTGCGCGCCGTACGCGAACGACTTGCCGACCGATCCGTTAATGAACTCGCCATGCTTGCTCCGCGCTTTCAGCACCGCGATCGTGCCGCCGAACGCCATCTTGCCGACGCCGTCTTCCGCGCCGCCGTGCACCGTGATGTTCACGCCGCGCGCGTTGAAGGCGCCGAGACCGTTGCCCGGCACGGATCCGTCCGTCAGCGTCAGCCGCACCGGAGGCAGCTTGTCGTAGCTGCCGTCGAAGCGGTCGCGCACGCGGTGGCTGGAGTAGCGCGAACCGAGGATGCGCTTTTCCGCGGACACTTTGGACCAGCTGTGTTCGATCGGCTGCGAAAACGACACCGACTGCGGGAAAAAGTTGACGCCTTCCGCGCCGGCCGCGACGGCAACGACGTCCGAGGTGGAAATGTTCGCTTCCGCGCTCGGCACGACGAACTGAATCGGCGCCGGGCGCAGCAGGTCGGTCAGGTCGATACGGCCGATCATGTTGACCTGCTCCAGTAAATCGGAACGCCCGACGAGATCCTGCGCGCGCCGGAAGCCGAGCTGACCGACGATTTGGCGAATTTCCTCGCCCATGTTCGTGAACAGGCGGACGAGGTTGTCGACCGCCGTATCGAATACGCGCGGGACGAAGCGGCGCAGCCCTTTTTCTTCCGCTTCTTCCATCGAATCGATCTGGGTGGCGATGCCGACGTGGCACGTGTCGAGATGGCAGCCGCGGCACGTCGTGCAGCCGATCGCCAGCATGGCGACCGTGCCGAAACCGACGCGGTTGGCGCCGAGCATCATCATCTTCACGACGTCGGCGCCGGATTTCATGCCGCCGTCCGACCAAATTTCCACTTTGTCGCGCAGGCCGGCCTCGATCAGCGCCACATGCGCCAGTTTGGTGCCGATTTCCGTCGGCAGCCCGACATGCTGGATCGAATGCGTCCGCGCCGCGCCCGTCCCGCCGTCAAAGCCGGACAGCGTGATGACGTTGGCGCCCGCTTTGGCGATGCCGACCGCGATGGTGCCGATACCGGGGACGACGGGCACTTTGACGATGATTTTCGCCTGGCGTCCGCTCGCTTCCTTCAGTTCGGAAATCAGCTGCGCCAAATCCTCGATGGAGTAAATGTCATGGTTGTTGGACGGCGAAATCAGGTCGGAGCCGATCGTGGCGTTCCGCGCCGCGGCGATTTTGGCGGTCACTTTCGTGCCCGGCAGATGTCCGCCCTCGCCCGGCTTGGCGCCCTGGCCGATTTTGATTTCCAGGAAGCAGACCGCGTTGGCCAGCTCGACGTTGACGCCGAAACGGCCGGAAGCGACCTGCGCGCCGCGGGTGCGTTTGTAACGGCCGAGCATGTCCTTGATCTCGCCGCCTTCTCCGTTCATCGTCACCATGTTCAGACGTTCGCCCGCTTCCGCGTAGGCGCGGAAGGCGATCTCGTTTTGCGAGCCGAACGACATGGAGGAAATCAACATCGGCAAGCTGTGGTCGCCGACGCTGATGTCGACTTCCGCGGGATCGACGGGTTTCCGTTCGGCCTGCGCCTTTGCGAAATTGAAATCGGCCACATGGCGAATCGACACCGGATTTTTCCGCTCTTCTTCATGCAGTTTGTCCAAATAGTCCGAGTAGGGCGCCGATCCGCTGGCGGCGTCGCTCAGCGACTTCCATACGCGCTGGAAAAACCGGAAGCCGCGCGCCGCTTTCGCTTTTTCGTCGTGGAAATCCGCATAACGCGCCTCGGCGTCTTTCTCCAGATCGGCGAAGGAAATGCCGCCCTGTTCGCTGCCCAGGTAGTTGACGATGTCCAGCACCTCGGCCACTTCCGGATGCAGCCCGATCGAAGAAAAGAACCGGGTGTATCCGCGCAGTTCATGCGTGCCGATGGTGGAGATGACTTTTTCCAAACCTTTTTGCAGCGCGGAGAACGTTTTGAACGCCCCTTCCGGCCCTTTTTTGGCGGAGGCGGTGGCAAACAGCAGATACGGCGATACGACGTCGGCCCCGAGGCCGCAGGCGACCGCGATGTCGTGCAGGTTGCGCAAAGCGGCCGAACGCAGCACGATCGACACGCGGCGGCGCAAATTGTCGCCGTGGCCGAGCAAAACGCCGCGCAGCGCGATATCCGTCCGGGACACGGCCAGATGCGGGTCGAGCCACAGCCGGTCGTTCATGTGCGCGCCCGTGTCATCGAGGACGATCAGGGAAGCGCCTTGTTGCGCGGCCGAGATCGCCTCCTGCGCCAGACGATCCAGCGCGTCTTTCAGCGACGTTCCCCGCGGATAAGTGGCCGAAAGCACGGCGACCCGTTCTTCACCCTCGCTGCGGAAAGCGGCCAGCAGCTGTTCGTACGAGATTTGGCCCAACTCGGCCAAACTTGCCGCTCCGGCCGTTCCTTCCAGAACGAGCGGCGCCATCAGTTCCATTCTGTACCTTTCATCCACTTCGCCATATACGGCAGGCCGCGGACCGACGACGACGCGGGTGGAGAAATGCTCATGCTCGCGGTCGCGGTCGATCGCCGGGTTGGTGACGACGGCGACGCTTTCTTTGATGAAGTCCGGGATGTTCTGGCGTTCCGGATGCATGCAGGCCAGCGGGCCGTCATGGCCGAGCGAACGGATCGGCTCGGCGCCGGTATCCGCCATGCTCTCGATCATCTGGATCGCTTCGCGGTCCCATCCGAAAGCGGAGTACCAGCGGTCCGCCGGCAGCACGTCCCGGCCGGGAGCCGATTCGCGAATGACCGCATCGAACGTCAGATGCTTGCGCATGCCGGTAAAATCCACGCGCTTGCTGGCGCGCTCATACACAAGCTGCTGCAGCCGGTCGTACGGAACGACCTGCACCGGCTGTCCCGGCGTCAGCTGAACGCCGATTTTTTCGCCGGGCGCGATCGGTTTCGGGTCGGCCACCATGTCGCCGACGGTGATGATGCCCTGCTCGGACGAGAAATACAGCGAAGTTTCGCTCTCCACCATCCAGAGCGGGCGCAGCCCAAGCGCATCGACGCTGAAGACGCACTCGTCGGCATACCGCGACACGACGGCAGCGGGACCTTGGGCGAAATGTCCCCAGATTTGGCGATAATACATGTACAAGTCCTGCAGCTTCGGTTCAAATTGTTTAATCTCGTTGATGATCGGCGGAAATACGAGCTCCATCGCTTCAAACAGGCTCAGGCCGAAGCGGTGGATGAACGTTTCGATCGTGCGGTTCATGTCCTGCGAGTCGCTGCCGCCTTCCGTGAGCGGAACGCCGATCATTTCCGCCTCGGCGCGCATTTTTTTCACGGTGTTGATTTCGCCGTTGTGCCCGAGCAGCGAAAACGGCTGCACGCGGAAAAAGTTCGACAGCGTGTTCGTGGAATAGCGGTTGTGCCCGATCGTCACCTGCGACGCGAACCGTTCATGCTGCGTGTCCAAAAAATATTGCGGCAGCACGCTGGCGGAACCCATCACTTTATAGGATGCGACTCGCGTGCTCAGCGTGGCGACGTGCACATGGAATCTTTTTTCGATGGCGACATGCAGTTCAAACAAGTGGTCGTCCGGGTTCCCGTCCGTCTGACGGCAAATTCCCGCGATTTGCCAAAAGACCGGCTCGTCTTTCAAAGCGTTCCGGCCGAGCACGCGGTTGTCGGTTTCATCGACCCGTTCCAGCAAAATGTCGACGCCAAACTGCCGAAACATCGTGCGGATTTCGGACTGCATGTCGGAGACGGACACGTCCAAGTGACGCGGCAGGAAAAGGTGGCCGACACAGAAAGCGGCGTCGTAAGCGAGTCCGCCGTCCAGTCCGGCTTCGTTCAATTTCGCTTCCCACAATGCGCGGGGAATGTCCGTCAGGATGCCGCATCCGTCCCCCTCCCCGTCGATAAAACCCGAACGGTGCTCCATTTTCACCAGGGCGTCGATCGTTTTCCGGATGTTGTCCCGGGACGGCCGCCCGTCTTTTTCAATCACGCACACGATGCCGCAGCTGTCGTGTTCCACCGTGAGCAGGTCACGAAAACGTCCTTCATTGATCATGGCTTGGTTCATGTTTGGCAGTCAGTTAAGCCTGACCTTTCACCTCCCGTAAGAATTCTGTCCGCATTCATTCTGGACTTTGGAAACAGAAGAAAAATTATGCATTTCTAATGAATAAAAATACAAAAACGTGAATAGAAGGACAACGGAAAAAATTCGTGATTCAAGAATATCACGAATTGTTTTTCGGCACAATAGCCAACTTTGCCTTGTCCCCAAAAAAAAGTGGACAACCTTACATGGCATGGAAGAAATATCAGGACGCCCAAACCGTGCGAAGCGGTCATCTATCCTTGCAAAACCGGTCATATATACGAACAATTAAATGATTATTATTATTTAATGTTCGTAAATTGGAGATTGTTACGGCGTGTGAAAATGATTGTTTATCCGGTTGATAATTAATATTTATTCATAATGTGAGATCGTTCGCCAAAACGAACAAGGTGCGGGAGTTCATGTCTTTGCCCGGTACACAGGCAAGGGAAAGAAGCAAAAAACGGTGAGAGAGACGACAAGACCTCCGCTGTTCGATGACGAACAAGGAGGTCTTGTCTTTGTACAAACTGCCGCTCGGTGAAACGAAAATCGCGGGGGCGTTTCGTGAGGTTCCAAAGATATTTCCAATTAAGATATCGTTCTGTTACGATACCAGTTCGGCGAAGGTCTGCTCCGCGGCTTGCACGGTTTCGTCTATATCCGCTTCCGTATGGGCCGTGGTGACGAACCACGCCTCGAACCGGGACGGAGCGAGACAAACGCCTCGTGCCAGCATGCCTCGGAAAAACCGCGCAAACCTGTCCGGATCGGTATTTTTGGCGTCTTCGTAGCACGTCACCGGATGCGAGCAAAAATGCGACGACAGCGCTCCGCATATGCGGTTGACGGTCAGCGGAACACCGGCTTGTTGAGCCGCGCGCGCCAAGCCGTCGGCCAACCGGGCGCCGAGGCGGTCGAGATGTTCATACACGCCCGGCTCCCGCAGCGTTTCCAGGCAGGCGATCCCCGCGGACATCGACAGCGGGTTGCCGGCCATCGTGCCCGCCTGATAGGCGGGGCCGAGCGGCGCCACCAGTTCCATGATGTCGGCGCGTCCGCCGTATGCGCCGATGGGAAGGCCGCCGCCGATAATTTTGCCGAGTGCGGTCAAATCCGGCCGAATCGCTTCGTGATCCGGGAATAGCCGGAACGTTTGCGCGCCGCCGTAATGAAAGCGAAACGCGGTAATGACCTCGTCATAGATGACGAGCGCACCGCACGCCCGCGCCGCCGCGCACATTTGTTCAAGGAAGCCGGGATTCGGCGCGACGATGCCGAAGTTGCCGACGATCGGTTCGACCAGCACCGCGGCGACGTCGTCTCCCCAACGGTCCAGCGCGGCGTGAAGCGCATCGATATCGTTGAACGGCACGGTGATGACCTCGCTGGCGATCGACATCGGGATGCCCGCGCTGTCGGGGATGCCGAGCGTGGACGGGCCGGAACCGGCGGCCACGAGCACGAGATCGGCATGCCCGTGATAACAGCCGGAAAACTTGACGATTTTGTTCCGGCGCGTGAAGGCGCGGGCGACGCGGATCGTCGTCATGACCGCCTCCGTGCCGGAGTTGACAAAACGCACCATGTCGAGCGACGGAATGGCCTCTTTCAGCATTTTGGCGAACCGGATCTCGAGTTCCGTCGGCGTCCCGTACAGTACGCCATGCTCCGCCGCGCGCACGATCGCTTCGGTGACGCGCGGATGCGCGTGACCGAGGATGATCGGTCCGTATGCGGCGAGGTAGTCGATATACCGGTTGCCGTCCTCATCCCAGAAATACGCGCCCTGACCGCGTTTCATAAAGACCGGCGCGCCGCCGCCCACCGCCTTGAAGGAGCGGGACGGGCTGTTGACGCCGCCGGCGATGTGCCGCAGCGCTTCCTCGTACAACTCCTCTGAACGTTTCCATGGGGAAGCCATGTTTGCCACCGCCCTTCCCGTCGATAGATTCAAGCCTTCCTGCTATGAGGAAGTGATGGATTTAAAGCCTCCTGCCGGAGGTTGTCGATGGATTCAAGACCTCCTGTTGGGAGCTTGCGGAAGTCGTTCTTGATAAAAGCTATTGAAAGCTGTAAGACGGAAGCGATCATTCGCAGATCGGAAGCTTCTGCTCCTGCGAAGTTCCGCTATCGGAAGCGCCGGCCGCCGCGCCATTGCCGGAAATGCCATTACCGGGTGCGCCGTTGCCGGCGCCGCCCGCGTTCGTGCCGCCGCTCGCGACGCCATTGTTCGCGGCGCCGCCGCTGCCGGCCGAATCGGCCGAGCCGTTCGTTCCGCCTTCTGACGTTCCGCCGGACTCCGTGCCGGAAGCGTTGTCCGCAGAGGCGTTTGCGGCGCGTTCCAGCACTTCCCGCACGTATTCGCGCAGCTGCCCGGGATCGACGCCGAGCACCGCCGCGCCGTTGACGCGCATGTCGCTCAGCAGTTCATTCGGCGGCAGCTGGAAGCCCTCCACCGTCGAAGAAGAGACGGAGAACGCCAACGTGCCGAGCCGGAGCATCGTGTCGAGATTCATGTTGGTTTCGATGTACGGTTCGATGTCTTTCAAAATCGACGGCAGTTTGAGCAAAGAGGTGGTGGACTGCAATTTCGCCGCCACCGCCCTTAAGAAATTGCGCTGCCGTTCCGTGCGCGTGAAATCGCTCAGCGCGTCGTGCCGGAAGCGGACGTATTGCAGCGCCTTGTTGCCGTCCAGAATCTGGCATCCTTCCTCAAGGTCGATGTTGAACATCGGATCGTCCGTCGGGTCGGTGTATTTCATGTCTTTTTCCACATAATATTTGACGCCGCCGATCGCGTCGACCAGCTTGATGAATCCCTGAAAATCGGCATACACGTAATATTGGATCGGCAGCCCGGTCAGTTCGCTGACGGTTTTCATCGCGAGATCGGGCCCCCCGTACGCCAATGCCGCATTGATGCGGTCTTTGCCGTAGCCGGGGATGTCGACATAGCTGTCGCGCAATATCGAAAACAGCGACGCCGTTTTCGTCACCGGGTCGATCGAGGCGATGAGCATCGTGTCCGACCGCGGCGCCTCGTGTTCGGACAATCCGCGGGAATCGCCGCCGAGCAGCAAAATGTTCACGCGTTCCTTTCCTTCCCATTTCGGCGGTTCGTACACCGGCTCCACATCATCTTCATAAAACGATTTGAACCGCGAATCTTCCGGTTTTTTTTGCAAATCCTGTCCGAATTTCAAAATGGAGTACGTATAATAGCCGACAACGATGACGGCAATGAGTCCAAGGGACAAAAGCGACCATTTCCAAATTTTGCGCATCGTGTTCGTTCCTTCCTGCAGTGCTTTTCTTTCCGGGGGCGGTACGGTATCATGAATGGTTGACAATATGTCAAAATCGACGGAACTTTGTCGGACAAAAACCTATTTTACACTAGCATACTTTGCCGTACAATGTCACGTATTGGGAGGAGGAACCTTCATGCCGGCCATCGATGTGGAAAACCTGCGCAAGGAATTCCGCGTGCAGCGCAACCGGGAAGGGCTGAAGGGCGCCCTTCGCGATTTGTTCAACCGAAAATACGACAAAATCACCGCGGTTCATGACATCAGCTTCCGCATCCCGGAAGGCGAAATTTGCGGATATATCGGGGAAAACGGTGCGGGCAAATCGACGACGATCAAAATGCTGACCGGCATCATGGTGCCGACGTCCGGCAAGGTGCTCGTTCACGGTTATGTTCCCTACAAAGACAGGGAAACATTCGTGCGCCACATCGGCGTCGTGTTCGGGCAGCGCAGCCAGCTGTGGTGGGACATCGGCGTCATCGAATCGTTTCAGCTTCTGCGCAAGGTTTACCGCATTCCGCCGGTGGATTACCGCGACCGGCTGGAGGAACTGGTGGAGCGGCTGCGCCTGCAGGAATTGCTGCACCGGCCGGTTCGCAAGCTGAGCCTCGGGCAGCGCATGCGCTGCGAGTTGGCGGCGTCGCTCTTGCACAACCCGGCGATTTTGTTTCTGGACGAGCCCACGATCGGACTCGATATCATGGTGAAGTCGGAAATTCGCGAGTTTCTCAAGGAAATGAACCGGGAACACGGCACGACGATTCTTTTGACGACCCACGATTTGCAGGATATCGAGGCGCTGTGTTCGCGTGTGATCATGCTGGACGAGGGGCGCATCATTTACGACGGCAGTCTGGAGCGGCTGAAGCAGACCTGGGGGAAAGGGCGGGAAATCGTGTTCCGGTTCGGCACGCGCTGCGATCTCCGCCGATTGGAGGCGCTGACCGCCGGACTTCCCGTGCGGTGGAGTCTGGACAACGAGTGGACCGCCCGCATCGCGGTGCCCGAGGACGGCGCCATGGTTTCGAACGTGCTCGGACGCGTCGTCGGCGAGCCGGACATCCGCGACATCAAGATTATCGAAACGACCACGGACGACATCGTGCGCGAAATTTACCGCACCGGGCCGGACGCCGGGCAACAGGAGCGGGACAACCCGCTCTTTCCGCCGCAAGGCGGACGCGCGGAAGCGGCGGAAGCGGCGAAGGGTTCGAACGGGCCGGACAACGGTGCATCGGATGCGACGGGGCGCGCGCCGCACGGCGCCTCGGGAAGCCCGACGGATGTCCCCGCAAGCGCGGACAGACCGCCTGTCGGCAGCGCGAACTCGAAACGCGGACAAGATGGCGCGGAAGATGCCGCCGATCGGCCGGAACGCCGGCAGCCGGCAGGGAGGAGATAAACCGTGGCCGCGGCCTATTTCGAGATGATCCGCATCCGGTTTTTGACCATGCTGGCGTACCGGCTGAACTATTACAGCGGCATCGTCATCTACATGATCAACATCGGCGCCAATTATTTTTTGTGGAAGGCGGTGTACGGGGACAGCTCCTCGATCGCCGGCTTCAGCGCCGCGCAGATGACGACTTATCTCGCGGTGTCGTGGATGGCGCGCGCGTTTTACTTCAACAATCTCGACCGCGAAATCGCCATGGAAATCCGCGACGGCAGCGTGTCCGTGCAGATGATCCGGCCTTACAAATATTTGTTGATGAAAACGATGCAGGCGCTCGGGGAAGGCGTGTTCCGCCTGCTGATGCTGATGGCGCCGGGCATGGTCGCCGCGGTGCTGCTGTTTCCGGTCGATCTGCCCGCCCGCCCGGACACGTGGGCCGTCTTTCTGGTCATGATCGCGCTCAGCTTCTTGATCAATACGCAGATCAACATTTTGACCGGCCTGTTCGCCTTTTTCGTGGAAAACAACATGGGATTGATCCATATGAAGCGCGTGGCCGTCGATCTGTTGTCCGGACTCGTCATTCCGCTGAGCTTTTTTCCCGGATGGGCGCGCACGGCGCTGGAATGGCTGCCGTTTCAGGCGATCACCTATTTGCCGGCGTCGGTGTTCACCGGCCGGGTTGTCGGAGCGGCGGTGGGGGAAGCGATCGCGGTGCAGCTGATTTGGTGCTGCGTGCTCATCGTGCCGATTTTCTTGATGTGGCGGGCCGCGCGGCGCCGATTGTTCGTGCAGGGAGGGTGACGTCCTTTGTTTTACGCGGGGTTGATCGTCGATTATTTGAAAACGTACATGAAAACCCGGTTGACGTACCGCGCGGATTTCGCCCTGGAAGTGCTGACCGATCTGGCGTACCAGTTTGTGAGCCTGGCGATGATTTTTGTCATGTTTATGCACACGGAGGAGATCGGCGGCTGGTCGCGCGAAGAGATCGTGTTCATTTACGGATATTTCATGATTCCGTACGGCATTTTTCAATGTTTTTTCAACTTCTACGGCTTTACCGAACGGTACATCGTCAAAGGGGAAATGGACCGCGTTTTGACCCGGCCGGCATACAATCTCGTGCAGCTGTCGCTGGAAAACCTCGACCCGTCGTCGCTGTTCGGCGCGCTGACCGGCGCCGTCATCATGGGGGCGGCCTGGAGCCGGCTCGGCCTCGGATTCCACGTTGCGGACGTGCCGGCGCTCGCCGTGATGGTGGTCGGCTCCGTGATGATTTATGCGGGCATTTACGTGGCGTTGACCGCCGTGTCGTTTTTTACCGACGCGCCGACCGGCATCCTGCCGCTCTTGTACAATATCCAGAACTACGGCCGGTATCCCGCGAACATTTACAACGCCCCGGTCCGCATCCTGCTGACGTGGGTGCTGCCGTTTGCGTTCGTCGGCTTTTATCCCGCGGGGTATTTCCTGGACAAGGAAGCGATGCGCGGCATGGCGCTCTTGACCCCGGCGGTGGGCGCCGTCTTTTTCACCATGGGCGTGCTTGTCTGGAACTTCGGCGTGCGCCGGTACCGCGGCGCGGGTTCGTGAAACGGTGTGTGAAGGTCGGCTTGTGCCGGTACCGTGGCGCTGATTCGTGAAGCGGTGTGTGAGCGGACTGCGCCGGCCGGTATCGTGGAGCAGCGGGTTCGCGCAGCGGTTTGTGGGCAGTCGTGCATCGGTACGGCGGCGCGGTTCATGAGGCGATGCGCGGTGTCGGATGCGCGGTGTCGAAAGTGTTATAATGAACATCAACAACAACATCGATGTGGAGGGATGATCGCATGTCACAAGTGCAGGTCGGGAAAAAGGTGCCGGACTTCACGCTGCCGGCATCGAACGGGAAGGACGTGTCGCTCGGCGATTTTCGCGGGAAGAAAGTGGTCGTTTATTTTTATCCGAAGGACATGACGCCGGGATGTACGACGGAGTCGTGCGATTTCCGGGATTACAACGCGCAGTTCAAGGAACTCGGGGTGGAGGTGATCGGCATCAGCCCGGACGACCTCGTGTCGCACGACAAATTTATCAAAAAGTACGATTTGCCGTTTTTGCTGCTGTCGGACACGGAACACCGGGTGTGCGAACTGTTCGGCGTCTGGAAGGAAAAGACGATGTTCGGCAACACGTTCATGGGCGTCGAGCGCTCCACGTTTCTGATCGACGAACAGGGCGTGCTCATCCGCGAATGGCGCGGGGTGAAAGTGGACGGACACGTCCGGGAAGTGCTCGAGGCGGTCAAAGCGGCCTGATGCACGCCCGCCCAAGCGGCCTGACGCCGGTCCGGCCCCCCGCCTTGGGGCATCCCGGCGGCGACGCCGGGATGGCTCCATGCTGTCGATTGATTGCGGACCGTCAGGGGCGTCTCAAACGGGGCATGGAATCCCATGTCATGCATTTTTACAGTACATTTGTGCAGATTCCTCCGAATTTCGGCGAATGTAGTGTAAATTTGCATGATATGAGACGATTTCGGCGTTTCTTTCGCGAATAAGGTGTATTTTTGCAGTACACCACCCATCCATTCCGCCCCTTCGACCGGCCGTTTCATGATCGGCTATCCATCGTGCATCGACAGCTCGATGAAACCGGCTATTGTTCACGCCCAAGATATGCAGGGCCGTTCCCGGTTCGGGACAGCTCCTTTTGCTTTGCCGCATTGGAGATGGGGAATTTGCTCCCGGTTATCCCTTGCGCACGAAAAGCAAACGGGAGCTGTTTCTACGTAATGAGGCCGATGATCCGGTCGGCGATCGCGTCGGCGTTGAGGCCGTCGGTCTTCACCGTATGATGCGCCATCCGGTAAACGGAGGAGCGGGTTTCATACAGCGCCCGGATTTCCTCCATCGTTTTGGACTGGAGCAGCGGACGCGTATTTTTCAGCTGTTCCATTCGCTGCGCCCAAAGCGGCCAGGACAGTTCCAGGTGGACCACCGTGCCGCTTTCCAGACAAATCCGCCGCGTCTGTTCCTGCACGAACGCTCCCCCGCCCAGCGAAATGACCGCCGGTTTCTTGCGCCGGCACAGTTCCGCCACCACTTCCCTTTCGATTTCGCGAAACCGCGGCTCCCCGTACTGGGCGAAAATCGCCGCGATCGTCATCCGCATGCGTTTTTCGATTTCCTGGTCGCTGTCCTTGAGCGGTCTCCCCAGACGTTCCGCCAGCAGTGTGCCCACCGTCGTTTTTCCCACGCCCATGAAGCCGACAAGAATGATCGGACGGGACCGGCGATGTTTCGGCTGGAGCATCGGCAGCCGCCCCCCTTTCGCTTTCCTCTTCGCTTTAACTATACTTGTCTCCCGCAAAAAGGCAATAGAAAGAATCTTCGCCGCGCCGGTCCGCAACGATTTATTCGTTTCTCTCATCATGTCGTTCTTTCAATCTATGTGCCGGTATTCCCCAAAAAAAGATTCATCACGACCCGAGCGCGGTGCCGCGCCGGCCGTCGGCCGCGATCGATCAGCGGCCGAACGGAAGATGATACGGAAAAAGATACGGATCAACCGTGCGGTATCCAATAGAGATTTCGGACGTCTAAAGGGGACCGATGGCGGGAATGCTAGATTCAAAGCGTTTGGAAAGGGGTACCGCCAATGTTGGAACGCATAGCCGCACACGCTCCGGTTTACGATCCCCAAGGGTTGGTGGAGCGGCTGATCCGGCTGCTCGACAAAGTGATTTACGGAAAAACCGAACTCATCCGCACTTTATTGACCGCTGTTGTGGCCGGAGGACACGTGCTGTTGGAAGACGTGCCCGGCGTGGGCAAAACGAGACTGATCAAAGCGCTGGCGTCCGTGCTGGATTGCGAGTTTCGCAGAATTCAGGGAACGCCGGATTTGCTTCCGTCCGACGTGACGGGGGTGTCCGTATACCGGCCGGACCGCGGCGATTTCGAGTTTCGCCCCGGCCCGCTGCACGCGCATGTGGTGTTGGCCGACGAATTGAACCGGACGCCTCCCCGCACCCAGGCGGCGCTGCTGGAAGCGATGGAAGAGCACAGGGTGACGGTGGACGGTACGACGTACAAGCTGCCGGAACCGTTTATGGTGCTCGCCACGCAAAATCCGTACGGGTGGGAAGGAACCTACGCGCTGCCGGAGGCGATGCTCGACCGCTTCCTCATCAAGCTGGCGATCGGCTATCCCGAGGCGCACCATGAGGTGGCGATGCTGGAACAGCGGCAGGACGGAACGGAAAACGACGTGCTGGCCAAATTGCGGCCGGTCGTCACGCGCGAGGAGTTGATCCGCATACAGCGGGCGGCGGCGATGGTGCACGTCGACGAAGCGATCCGGCGATATATCGTGGATTTGACGTCGGCGACGCGCAACCACCGCAGCATCCGCATCGGCGCGAGCCCCCGGGCTTCGTTCGCGCTGCTGCATATCGCCCGCGCATCGGCCTGGTTGGACGGACGCGGGTACGTCATTCCCGACGACGTGAAGGCGTACATGCCGATGGTGCTGGAGCACCGGTTGGCCTGGAACGCGCACGAACGGCTGGATGCCGCGGCCCGCGCCGCCGTCCTGCACGATATTCTCGCGCGCACGCCGGTGCCGTACGCCGGCAGGAGGATGGCCGAGTGATGGGCCGGGGCGCGCGATCGCCGGAAGCCGCCGCGCTTCGCAGGGATGTTGCGGCCGATGCCGCCGGCCGCGCGGAGATCGGCGCGCAAGCGGTCGTAACGCGGAGCCGGGGGCGCTGGAATGTGGCGCTGGTGCTGTCGGCGGCGGCGCTGTTCGGCGGGCTTGGCGCGTGGGATGGCGGTTGGGCGGCCTGGTTTTTATGTTATACGCTGCTCGTTGTCGGCGCGTACGCGGTGATCGCGCATGCCGCCGGATGCCGCGTCGCGGCTGTCGCCAGGTTGGCGGAAGTTCGCCAGGGCGAGTCGGGCGGTGAACTGCGGGTGACGGTGGAGCTGAAAGTCCGGACCGTCCTGCCGCTGGCAAGAATGACGGTAGCGGAGCCATGGTTGAGGAACGGCGAGCTGTTCGTGGAACGGAAAACGCTGCTGTTTCCCGGATGGCGCTCATCGATCCGCTATGAATACGCCATGGCCGTTCCCAGAGGTGTGTATCGTTCCGAGGTGTTGACGGTGTTTTCGGGGGATTTGTTCGGGACCACCTTCAGGCGGACGATCCGGCCGTCCAAGGTCGAATGCGCGGTATGGCCGGCGCCGTATGTTCGCGTCGGGGAACGGACGGCGGCGGCGGGAACGGCCGCCGATCCGGGCGCAAGCGTCCGGGAATATGCGCCCGGCGATGCGCCGAGCGCCATTCACTGGAAAGCGAGCGCGAAAGGCTGCGGCCTCAAAGTGAAGGAACCGGACAGATCGGCCGAGGAAAGCACGCTGCTCCTGCTGGACACTTCCGTGGACGGACCGCTGCTGGAACACGCCGTCAGCGTGTGCGCGGGCGAACTGCTGGCGGCCGATCCCGGCAGGACGGTGCGCATCGCCTGCCTGGATCGGGACGATACGGTCGTCTGCCGAAATGCGGCGGAACGTGGGGAAGGGCTTCGCTATCTGGCGGCGGCGCGGGCATGCGGAAAACCGTACGGGGCGTGGGTGCTGCGCAACGGTCTCGCCGCGGAGAAGGACGCGGCCTTGTGCTGTATCGTGTCGCGCTTCGATTTCGGCTTGTTCGACGCCTTGCGCCGTTTGCGGCTGCGCGGCAGGAAGATCGAGGTGATCTATGCCGCACCCGATGCCGCGGATGCGTTCCGGGAGGAACAGACGGCGCGCGCCTTGGAGACGATCGGCTGCGCTTTTCGCATTGTGCGGGCGAACAACGGGGGCGCGGTCGCGGCGGTTCGCGTTCCCGAAGGGGCGGTGCCGTCCGCGTCGGCGGATGCCGGCGGACCGGAGCCCCTTTGAATGCGGCGTTCCGCCGCCGATGAGAAAACAACATTTCGGCCGCCCGTTCCGAGGCGGTCACGGGGAGCGGGATCGCATGACGCACAAGGGGTACGGAAACGAATCGGCTGTCGAAATTCGCGATGCGCAGGGCGGCGTGGGCGGAATCGGCGCCGCCTCGACGTTGTACGGCGTGGTCGTGGCCGTTTTGCTGTTTTTGTTGTTGAGGGAATGGGTGCTGCCGCTCGTGGCGTTGTCCGGATGGACACAGCTGGATGCGGCTGCGCCCGTGCTGCTGGCCGTCGGCGGATTTCTCGCCGCCGACGCCGTGCGGATGCGCGGCGCGGTACGATGGTCGCTCAAGTTATGGACGATTTGCGCCATTATCGTGCATTATTATTCATCGAGTTCATGGAACGATTTCGCGGCGTGGAAACAATTCGGACAGGCGATCGGCCGGGACGCGCTGAACATCTTCGACGGCACGCGGACGGTGAGTCCTCCGGGGCAAACCTTTCTGCTGTTGGCGGGGTGGGCGGTCGTCACGCGAATTTTGCACGCGGTGTCGGTGGCTCTTACGACCGCCGTATGGTTGACCGGCGCCACGGTGCTGTACCTGCTCGGCATGCAGGCGATATTCGCCGTGGATACCAACGACGGGGTGGTCCGCGCCATGATCGTCGGCCTGCTGCTTTTGCTGCTGCAGCGGCGTGCGGACTGGGCGAGGGAATGCGCCGCGGCGGTTCCGTCCGGTCGCGATCCGCAGCATGCCGCAGGTTGGCCGTCGGCCGGACTCCGTTCCGCCCGGTGGCTGGCGTCGTCGATCGTGGTGCTGGCTGCGGCGGCCGGGGCGGGATGGATCGGCGCCGATATGCACGCCGAAGGCCGCCCGCTGCTGCATCTGGACTACAAGGCGAAGGAATGGGTAACCGGCGCGAGTTTGTTTTCACGGCATGCCGCCGCGGGCAGGACCGGGTATGGCCGGGACGACGGCCGTCTGGGTGTTCCGCTGGTCAAAGACGATGCGGTCGCTTTCGTCGCCGAGACGCAGCTTCTCGGATATTGGCGGGGAGAGTCCAAACCGTATTACACCGGGAAAGGATGGGAAGTGCGTCCGGTACCGGAATGGGCTGCGGAAGGGACGATGGAGCGGAACGGTCAAGGAACGGACGCCGCCGGTGGGAAAAACGGGGTGAACGACGGAACGTACGTTCAAGAAGTGTGGGTGCGAAACGCCGCGCTTGGCCGGCTGCTGTTCGCTTCGGGAGACATTGCCGGCATCGAGCGCATGCTGTCCGCGGAAGGCGTCGCGCTGCCGGAAAACGTTTTGTTGTACGACCCGCTGCGCGCGGGTTACACGCTTCAGCCCGGCGCGTCGGTTTCCTACTACCGCGTGACCGTTCGCCGGCCGCCTTCCGAAACGAACGTCACACCTGAACGAGCCGAACTCGCGGAAGCGGAACGGCGCATGTATTTGCAGCTGCCCGACTCGCTGCCGAAGCGCGTGAAAACTTTGGCGAAACGCATCGTCGACGGCGCGGATACGGAATTGGCAAAGGCGCGCGCCATCGAATCGTATTTGCGGACCCGATACGCCTACGATCTCGAACATGTCACGGAGCCGCCGGCGGGAAAAGATTTCGTCGATCATTTTTTGTTTGAACAGCGGCGCGGGTATTGCGACCATTTTTCCACCGCGATGGCGGTCATGTTGAGGGTGGCGGGCATTCCGGCGCGGTGGGTAAAGGGATTTTCGCGGGGAGAAGCGGTGAAAGCCGACGGGCCGTCGGCGGGCTGGAACGTCACCGTGCGCAATTCCGACGCGCATTCGTGGGTGGAAGCTTTTGTGGAAGGGCGCTGGATCGCGTTTGAACCGACGCCCGGCTTCTCCGGTTTCGACGCCTCGCCCGGGCAGGAGGGCGCTCCGGCGCAAGCGGGGATGAACGCGCCGTTGACTGCAGCCGGCGGTCGCACGCCGGCATCCGGCGCCGAGTTCGGACGGTTTCAAGCGCTGGGCCAGCGAATCGGCAAGCTGGGATATGCGGTCTACCGCGAATCGGATCGCATGGTTCGCGAGTGGGAACGGTGGAGCGGCGCCGTGATGGAAGACGCGTCGCGGCAGTGGATGCGTTTTTTGCGGGGAGAAGGCGCGCTGTCCGTACCGTTCGCCGGTCCGGAACGGCGGGCGTTCGCCGTGCTGCTGCCGGCGCTGTTGATGGCGGCCGTTTCGCTGACGGTGTGGCGCGGCGGACGGCTTCTCCGTGCAAAGCTGAGGGGTATGGCCGCACATACAGGCGAGGGGCGGAAATTCCGGACCATGAGCGGCGGAACCGGATTGGCGGAACTGTACTTCCGCAAGCTCGCCCGCCGCTACGGGCCGCCCCGGCCCGGCCAAACGATTCGGGAATACGTCGGTGAACTGCCCCGCGGGAATCCGGCGCGGGAGGCGGCGATTCGGGAATTCGGCAGCCTGCTGGAATTGCTCATGTTCGGCGGGGAACCGGCCGGCCGTTCCACGCGCGGCCGGTTGGAGAAGCTTTGGAACGCGATCCGGCGTGGGTGAAGCACTGTCGAATCGCGTTCCGCTTGTCGATGGCGCTTCGTCGGAAAACTGTCGGACCAAGGTGCGTTTATCTTTGATGCTTCGTCGGATCGCCGACGGATGAAGTGCCGCTGTCGATGATGCTGCGTTTCAAGCTCCGACTGACGCCCATCGAAAAAAACTTCGCCGGACGGCTGCCGGAAGCGGTTGCGTCGGATGCGGCTCTGCCGGCTTGACTGCCCGTTTTTCACTTTAATATAATGGTTTCAATTATTTTTCCTGGCCCGCTTGCGGGCATTTTATCATTACGGGAGGACAATTGTCGCATGAGCAAGCCTAACGAGATCGTCGTCGTGCTCGACTTCGGCGGCCAGTACAACCAGCTGATCGCCCGGCGCATCCGCGATTTGGGAGTGTACAGCGAACTTTTGCCGTATCATACGCCGGTGTCCCGGCTGAAAGAGCTGAATCCGAAGGGCATCGTCTTTTCCGGCGGACCTGCCAGCGTGTACGAGGAAGGGGTTCCGCTCGTGGATGAAGCCGTCTACGAGCTCGGCGTGCCGATTCTCGGCATCTGCTACGGCATGCAGATGATGGCCCATCAGTTGAAGGGAAAAGTGCAGCGCGCGTCCAAACGCGAGTACGGCAAGGCGAAAGTCCGGTTCACCAACACGTGTTCGCTGATCAAAGGTCTCGAAGCGGAACAGCAGGTGTGGATGAGCCACGGCGACATGGTGGCGGAGCCTCCCGCCGGATTTGTCGTCGACGCGGGCACCGAGCATGCGCCGATCGCGGCGATGAGCCATCCCGAAAAAAAATGGTACGGGGTGCAGTTTCATCCGGAAGTGCGCCATACGTTGCAGGGCGACGCGATGATCGCCAATTTTTTGTTTGAAGTGTGTGGCTGCGAAGGCAGCTGGAGCATGGAAACGTTCATTGACGACGCGATTCGCGACATCCGCGAACAGGTCGGAGACAAAAAGGTGCTGTGCGCCCTGAGCGGCGGCGTGGATTCTTCGGTCGTGGCCGTACTCGTCCACCGCGCGATCGGCGATCAGCTGACGTGCATGTTCATCGATCACGGCCTGCTGCGCAAAGGCGAGGCCGACAGCGTTATGGAGACGTTTGCGGGAAAATTCGATATGAACGTCGTCAAGATCGACGCGAGCCGCCGTTTTTTGGACATGCTGCGGGGCGTCACCGATCCGGAACAAAAGCGGAAACGGATCGGCAACGAATTCATCCGCGTGTTCGAGGAAGAGTCGCAAAAGCTCGGCGACTTCGACTTTCTCGCGCAGGGCACGCTGTATACGGACATTATCGAAAGCGGCACGGCGACGGCGCAGACGATCAAGTCGCATCACAATGTCGGCGGGCTGCCGGAGGACATGCGGTTCCGTTTGATCGAACCGCTGAAGACGCTGTTCAAGGATGAAGTGCGCAAGGTCGGCGAGAAGCTCGGCATTCCGGAGGAAATCGTGTGGCGCCAGCCGTTTCCGGGACCGGGGCTCGCGATCCGCGTGCTCGGCGAAGTGACCGAGGAAAAACTGGCGATCGTTCGCGAATCGGATGCGATCCTGCGCGAAGAAATCGCCAAAGCCGGACTGCAGCGGGAAATTTGGCAGTATTTCACCGCTCTGCCGAACATGAAGAGCGTCGGCGTCATGGGCGACGCGCGCACGTATTCCTACACGGTCGGCATCCGGGCGGTGACGTCGGTCGACGGCATGACCGCGGACTGGGCGCGCATTCCGTGGGATGTGCTGGAGACGATTTCCAACCGCATCGTCAACGAGGTCGAAAATGTCAACCGCGTCGTGTACGACATTACGTCCAAACCTCCCGCGACGATCGAATGGGAATAAGACCGGATGAGTCCATCGTCCCAAAAAACCTTCATTTCCGAACAAACGGATTTCGCTCAATCCGAATGTTCGGATTTTTTATTGACAAAATCCGACCCCGTCCTTAGAATGAGGATGTACATCATTTCATTCGGATTTTATCCGTCCCTTTCGTATAATCTCAGGAATCGGCTTGAGAGTCTCTACGAGGTCACCGTAATGATCTGGCTACGAAAGGGGAAGAATAAAGACGCGGTTTCACGCGCGTCTTCTTCCCTTTTTTATGCGACCTGGGAGAAGCAGAGCCCGGGTTTTTTTATTGAAATACCCATTGTCAGGAGGAGAAAGCAGTGGAGCGATTGTTCAAGCTCAAGGAACACGGCACCAATGTGAGAACGGAAATCATCGCCGGGTTCACGACGTTCATGACCATGGCTTACATTCTGGTCGTGAACAACATCTTCCTCGGTCCGGACGGGGCCGGTATTCCCGCGGAAGGCGTGTTTTTTGCGACGGCGGTGGGCGCCGGATTGGTGACCATTCTCATGGGGCTGTTCGTCAACATTCCGGTGGCGCTGGCGCCGGGCATGGGACTGAACGCCTATTTCATGGCCGTGGTGCTCGGATCCAATGGAGAGATCACTTGGCAGACGGCGCTTGGCGCGGTGTTCATTTCCGGCATCATCTTCATTATCCTGACGGTGACGAAGGTGCGCCAAATGCTGGTCGAGGCGGTACCGGACAGCCTCAAAATGGCGATCACTGCCGGGATCGGCTTGTTCATCACCATCATCGGCATGAAGCTGAGCAACATCGTGCAGGCGTCCGTGACGCCGGGAGCCGAATCGACGCTCGTTCCCGGTCCGCTGTTTAATTTGTCGCTCGGCAATTTTCTGGAGAACCGGGACACGCTGCTGGCGCTGATCGGTCTGTTGATCATCGGCGTGCTGATGGTCGCCAAAATCAAGGGCGCGCTGTTGATCGGCATCATTGTGACGACGCTGATCGGCATTCCGCTCGGGGTGACGGATGTCAGCAGCCTGTCGAACGCGAACTGGATTCCTTCCTTCGACAACCTGGCCGTCGGCAAGCTGGACATCATGGGAGCGCTCGGCGTCGGCATTATCGAGATCATTTTCATCTTCACGTTTGTCGAACTGTTTGACACGTTCGGCACGCTGATCGGCACGACGACGAGAGCGGGCATTTTGAGCGAGAAAAACAAAAAAGAAGGCGAGAAAAAGATCGGCCGCGCCATGCTGGTGGACGCCGCGGGCGTCAGCGGCGGCGCGCTGCTCGGCACGAGCACGATCACCGCATATATCGAGAGCAACTCGGGCATCGAAGAAGGCGGCCGCACCGGCCTGACGGCGGTGACGACGGGCATCCTGTTCCTGCTGGCGCTGTTGATCGCGCCGCTCGCGCTGCTCGTACCTTCCGCCGCCACCGCACCCGCATTGATCGTCGTCGGCGTGTTGATGATCTCGCAGGTCAGAAAAATCGAGTGGGACAACTTCGTGGCCGCGTTCAGCGCGTTTTTGACGATCGTGATGATGCCGTTCACGAACAGCATCGCCAACGGGATTTCCTTCGGTATCGTTTCGTATACGCTGCTGGCGCTGGCCGGCAACCTGTTCACCAAAAACAAGGTGAAAATCCACTGGTTGATGTGGGTGCTGACGGTGTTGATCATTGCGCGTTACGCGTTCCTCGGAGCGGAGTAAGCGAGTCGAGGTTCGGCGCGACAATATTCGGAAATTGAATCATTGTGCTGCAGCGTTCGGATGGAGAACGTTCGGGGATTGAAAAAAGAGCCGGGACGAAATTCCCGGTTCTTTTTCGTAGTACGCCCAGCATGGGCGTCATCTCTACGGTGAAAGTCCGGAATGGGGGCTGGCGAGCGCCTACCATTAGCCAAGGGCAAGGGTGTCGGTCGCGAGGCCGAATCTGAAGGAAGCCGGAGGCAAAC
>Ga0207870_100081_pt1 | contig 105161 bp, 111 predicted proteins | sample CeladaPassage60B_FD_187477 | JGI IMG/M metagenome (GOLD analysis project Ga0207870, IMG submission 187477) | Cellulose-adapted microbial communities from the Joint BioEnergy Institute, USA - Passage3 60B (SPAdes) (version 2) | ecosystem: Engineered > Bioreactor > Continuous culture >... | reverse complement strand
GCTTCGATCGCTTTGGTGACCCGTTCGCGGGTATCGAGGACCCAGTGCCAGCGTTCGCGCACTGCGTCGGCGTCGGGGATTGCGGGCAGTTCGTACCAGGTGTGGAACATCACACTCTCTTCGGGGTTGCCGGTGAGGTGTTCCCAGACCTCTTCCGCGGTGAATGGCAAAATTGGCGCCATCCAGCGGACGAACGCATGCAGGATGTGGGTGATCGCGGTCTGGGCGCTTTTGCGCGGATGGCCGTTTGCGGGGGTGGTGTAGAGGCGGTCTTTGAGGACGTCGAGGTAGAACGCCCCAAGCGTTTCCGAGGCAAAGTGCATCATCGTCTGGACGACGCGGTGAAACTCCATCGCCTCGTACGCGTCGGTGATCTGCTGTTGCGCCGTTGCGGTTGCCAGGATCGCCCAGCGGTCGAGGTCGACGAGCGCCTCTGGCGCGACCGCTTCGCGCGTCGGGTCGAAGTCGGCGATGTTCGCGAGCATGAAGCGCAAAGTGTTGCGCAACCGGCGGTAGACTTCGACGACCCGTTGCAGGATCTCTTTCGAGATGGTGAGCTCACCGGAATAGTCGGTGCTGGCGACCCAGAGGCGCAGGATGTCGGCGCCGAGGGTGTCACACACCTCTTGCGGCGCGACGACGTTGCCGCGCGATTTGCTCATCTTGCGCCCTTGCCCGTCGACGACGAAGCCGTGGGTGAGGAGCGCGTCGTAAGGGGGGCGACCGTCGATCGCACAACCGGTGAGGAGCGACGAGTGGAACCACCCGCGGTGCTGGTCGGACCCTTCGAGGTACATCGCCGCAGGGTGGCCGAGCTCGGGATGGGAGCCACGCAAGACGTGCAGGTGCGTGGTGCCGGAGTCGAACCAGACGTCGAGGGTGTCGGTGACTTTTTCGTAGTCGCGCGCTTCGTCTCCCAGAAGCTCTGCAGGGTCGAGTGCAAACCACGCTTCGATGCCCTCCTGTTCCACGCGTTGCGCAACCGCTTCCATGAGTTCGACGGTGCGCGGGTGAAGCGCCCCGGTCTGCTTGTGGACGAAGAAGGGGATCGGGACGCCCCAGTGGCGCTGTCGTGAGATGCACCAGTCGGGACGGTTCGCGATCATCGCGTGCAGCCGTTGTTTACCCCAAGCGGGGTAGAAGCGGGTGGCATCGACGCCGGCAAGCGCCCGGTCGCGCAACGTGGTGGGGTGGTTGTCGCGCAGGGGATCGGGGCGAGGCAGGTCCATCGCGACGAACCACTGGTTGGTGGCACGGAAGATCGTCGGCGTTTTGTGGCGCCAACAGTGTGGGTAACTGTGGCGGATCGGCGCGTGCGCAAGCAGCGCCCCGGCAGCTTCGAGCGCGGCGACGATCTTCGGGTTCGCTTCCCAGACGGAAAGGCCGCCGAATTCCGGCAGATCAGGGGCGAAGCGCCCGTCACCTTGAACCGGAGTGAGGATCGCCTCTTGGGGGAAACCCGCGGCGATCCAGACGCGGAAGTCGTCTTCCCCATAGGCGGGGGCCGAATGGACGATGCCGGTGCCGGTGGCGAGCTCGACGTAGGTGTCGGGCAGGACGGGTGAAGCGCGATCATAGAGCGGATGGCGGAACGTGACGCGCGCAAGCGCCGCCCCCTGACACGCGCCGAGCGTTTCGACTTCTGAGGCGGAAAAGCCGTAGCGCGCCAATGCCGCATCCTTCAGTTCGGCGGCCAGGATCAGGCACCCTTTTGGGGTGGCGACGAGTTCGTACCGGTATTCGGGATGGACGTTGAGTGCCTGGTTCGCCGGGATCGTCCAGGGGGTGGTAGTCCAGATCACGGCAAAGACCGGTTGCTGCGGTGCTTCGGCAAGGCCAAACGCTTGCGCAACGCGTGCCCTTTCCGCCGGGTCGAGGGAAAACGCGACGTCGATCGCCGGTGAGGTGCGCTCTTCGTACTCGATCTCCGCTTCCGCGAGCGCCGACCCGCAGTCGAAGCACCAATGCACCGGTTTGAGACCGCGGACGACGAAACCGGCGGCGACCAGGCGGGCGAGCGCGCGAATTTCGTTCGCTTCGTTGGCGTAGTTCATGGTGAGGTAGGGGTTGTCCCAGTCCCCGAGCACCCCCAAGCGGATGAAGTCGCGCTTTTGCCGTTCGACCTGTTCTGCAGCGAATTCGCGGCACAGCCGGCGCACTTCGCTGCCGGGTAGACCGCGCCCGTACCGTTTTTCGATCTGGTGTTCGATGGGCAGCCCGTGGCAGTCCCACCCGGGAACGTAGGGGGCGTCGTATCCAGCAAGCGTTTTCGAGCGGACGATGATGTCTTTGAGGATTTTGTTGACCGCGTGGCCGATATGGATATCCCCGTTTGCGTACGGCGGCCCGTCGTGAAGGACGAACTTTTTCGTGCGGCTGCGACACCGTTCGCGGATCTGCTCGTAGCGTTTTTGCTTTTGCCACGCCGCGACCCACCCCGGTTCACGTTTCGCGAGGTCGCCGCGCATGGGGAACGGCGTGTCGGGGAGGTTGAGGGTTTGGCGGTAGCCCTTTCCGTTAGCCATCGATCGACTCCTAATCCAATGGGTATTGCGTGGGGTGCGTTGCGTGCCAGCGTCGCGCCGCGGCGATGTCGTCGTGGATTTGTGCCGTGAGCGCAGCAAGCGACGGGAAGCGCTGTTCGTTCCGCAGTTTGGCGGCGAAATAGACGGTGATCCGCTTGCCGTATGCGTCACCGTGCCAATCGAGGAGGTGCGCCTCCAGTGTGGGGAAGAGCAGAGGGCAGGATGCGCGATCGGCTGGGTGGCGCTGCGTGACGGTCGGGCGTACGCCGACGTTGATCACCGCCGGTTCAGGCCGATTGCCCAGACCGGTGACCCAGCCGACGAAAACGCCCGAAGGAAGCGCTTGCCGTGGTGCGATCCGTAGGTTCATCGTCGGAACACCGATTTGGCGGCCGAGTTGGGCGCCCGGGTGGACGCGTCCGGTGACCGCGTACCAACGCCCAAGCAGCAGCGCGGCGTGTTCGACGTTGCCCGCATCGAGCGCAGAGCGCACGGCGCTCGAGCTGATGCGTTCGGGGCCTAACGTAAGGGTCGACATCGCTTCCACGGTAAAGCCGAAGCGATCGCCAGCGTCGAGCAAGGTTTCCAACGTGCCGGCGCGATGGGCGCCGAAGCGAAAATCGTCGCCCACGATCAAGTGGCGAACCATGAGACGTTCGACCAAGAATGCGATGAACGCCTCTGGCGACCACTGTGCGATACGACGGGTAAAGGGGAGGATGTGCAGTTGCGCGATCCCTTCACGCGCAAGCAGCGCTGCTTTGTCGCGCAGCGGGGTGAGACGCGGGGGGGCACTGGTCGGTGCCAACCGCTCGCGCGGGTGGGGTTCGAAGGTGAGCACCGCAGGGGTGAGTTGTCGTTCTACCGCACGGTCGCAGACCAGGCGCAACAACGCCTGGTGTCCGCGATGGACGCCATCGAAATTGCCGACGGTGAGCGCGGTCGGTGCAAGGCTGGGCGCATGGCCCCGCAGGATGCGCATCGTCCTCTGAGTCTGCTTTCGGAAAACGCCCAATTATACCGGTATTCCGCGGATCAACTTGCGGGGTCGCGGCTCTTGGCGGCGAGCATCAACGCACGAGGACGCGGCGCGTGGCGTTCGAGGTAGCGCTTCACGCCGCGGTAGATCGCTTCAGCGAGCTGTTCTTGGTAGTCTGCACTCTTTAGTCGCCGTTCTTCGGTGGGATTGGAGATGAACGCCAGCTCGACGAGTACCGACGGGACGTCGGGGTTACGCAGGACTGCGAAATTCGCGGTTTCGACCTCGGGGCGGTGGGGGGGGCTTACGCGCGCGAGCTCGGCGAGCACCGCTTGCGCGAGGCGCAACGAGTCGGTGCGGGTTGCGGTGATCGAGAGGTCGAGGAGCGTAGCGGCGACATGGTCGCTGCGCGCTGCCAATTGGACGCCGCCGATGAGGTCGGATTGGTTCTCTTTTTGCGCGAGCCACTTCGCTGCGGTGCTCGAGGCACCGCGGTCGCTGAGGGCATAGACCGAGCTCCCGGCGACGTCGGGGCGCACGAAGGCGTCGGCGTGGATCGAGACGAAGAGGTCGGCTTGGGCGCGCCGGGCGCGGTTCACCCTTTCCCCCAACGCGATGAAGTAGTCACCGCTGCGCGTGAGCACCGCGCGCGTTTTCGGGTCGTCGTCGAACCGCTTCTTGGCGCGCCGCGCCACCGCCAACACCACGTCCTTTTCCCGGGTACCGTGACGACCGATCGCGCCGGGGTCTTCGCCGCCGTGCCCGGGGTCGAGGACGATCACGTATGGGGCGTCCTGTTCCGGTGGTTTCGGTTGTGGCTTACGCGGGTTGGTTGCCCGGTTCGCTTGGGTTTCGGCGGGTCGCCGCGGGGGCGTTTCGCTGAGGACCGGCGTGTCACTTTCCGTCCGCTGCCGTTTGTCGAGTTCGGCCAAGAGCCGCGCGACGGGGTCTTGCGGTTTTTCGGGATAGAGGTCGATTACCAGGCGGTATTGATAGGGATCGATGGGGTCGAGAAGGAAGATCTGCGGGACGACTGCTTGCTTCAGGTCGAAGACGATGCGGGTGGTCTCTGGGGTGAACTGCCCGACGCGGACCGCGGCGATATAGGGGTCGTCGGGTGCGATATGTTCTGCAAGGGCACGCAAAATCGTTTGGACGACCACCCCTTTGAGGTCGATCACGAGGCGCAGTGGATTTTCTAGTAAGAATGCTTCGTGTTCGAGTGCGGCGCTGGCTTCGAGCGTGACGCGTGTGTATTCCTCTGCGGGCCAAGCGCGAACGGCGACGATACGGGGTGGCGACGCGGCGATGAGGCGTGTCGGCAGCCAAGTGAATGCCGCAAGGAGCGTGGCGCGGGAGAGAAAGGCGCGGCGTGCCGCTTGAACGCGGGACAACGCGGCTGCGGGGGTGGCTAGCCGAGCGCTGGCCACTGCCGCTTCGCCGCAGTCGAGCAGGCGCCCAGGGTCAGCAGCCGACTGCCCGTCGCTTCGATCGCGATCCGAACCTGCCAGTCGGGGCTCGGTAGGTAGGGGTGCGCTTTTTCGGGCCATTCCACCAAGCAGAGGTTTTCCGGTTGAAAGTATTCGTCGAAGCCGCCCCAGCGGAACTCTTCGGGGTCGGCGAACCGGTAGTAGTCGAAATGATAAACTGGAACAGCGAGATCTGGGTAGGGTTCGACCAAGGTATAGGTGGGACTTTTGACCGGTCCGTGATGGCCGAGCGCGTTGAGGAGTGCCCGTACGAAGGTGGTCTTGCCGGCACCCAGCGGCCCGGTCAGCGTGACGATGCCGCGGGTCGCGACGAAGCAGGGGGCAACGCGTCGCGCGAACGCGCCGGTTTCGGCTTCGTTTTCGAGGTGCGCGGTTGTGGTAAAAGAGGCGTCGGTATTCATGGGGGCGATGGGTGTCGATGGCAGGAACGGTTCGCGATTGGGCACAGATCAAAGCAGCGTTGTGGCGCGCGGCGGAGTCGCTCGGGTTTGCCGCGATGGCGGTGAGCGACGTCGACCTCTCCGCGGAAGAGCCGAAACTCCTTGCGTGGTTGCGCGAAGGGTACCACGGCGAGATGGATTATATGGCAAAGTGGGGGACGCTGCGCGCGCGCCCCGCCGCGCTCGTTCCAGGCGCGCAGCGCGTCGTCTCGTTGCGTTTTCCCTACTGGCCCGAGCAGGCGGCGCCGGCCGAAGCGGTGCTCTCCGACCCGTCGCGCGCCTATATTTCGCGGTATGCGCTGGGCCGAGATTACCACAAGGTGATGCGCGCCCGCTTGGCGAAACTGGAAAACGTCCTGAAAACGTTGGCGCCAGAACACCAAGGGCGGGTCTTCGTCGATTCGGCGCCGATATGGGAGGTGGCGCTCGCCGCGCGCGCGGGTTTGGGGTGGCGCGGAAAGCATACGCTGTTGCTGACACGCGAAGGGTCCTACTTTTTTCTGGGCGAACTGGTCACCAACCTGCCGTTGCCGGTCGATGCGCCGCAACATGCGCATTGTGGGCGATGCGTGCGTTGTCTCACCGCGTGTCCAACGCAGGCGATCGTCGCACCCTACACGGTGGATGCGCGGCGCTGCATTTCGTACCTGACGATCGAACATCCTGGATCGATTCCGGAGTCACTGCGGCCGCTCGTTGGCAACCGAATCTATGGCTGCGACGATTGCCAATTGGTCTGTCCGTGGAATCGTTTCGCGACGCCGTCACAATGCTCCGACTTTCAGCCGCGGCATGGACTCGATGCGCCGCGGTTGGTCGAACTGTTTGCTTGGCGCGAACACGAATTCCTGGATCGTTTCGCGGGTTCTCCGATTCGGCGCATCGGCTATCCGCGTTGGTTGCGCAATTTGGCCGTGGCGTTGGGTAACGCCCCGACGACCCCAGATGTGGTGGCGGCGCTCAGGCAGCGCGCCGACGACCCGTCGCCGCTGGTGCGCGAACACGTCCAGTGGGCGCTGGCGCGCCATCGCGGCCAGGGTGGTACGGTACAATCCGTTCCATTTGCTTAGTGACGCGGGGCGATGGCGCAGACGATGGGCAGGCAACCGGTGAGCAATGCACCGATCGGTATCTTCGATTCGGGGGTTGGGGGGCTAACGGTGGCGCGGGCGGTGATGGAGCGGCTGCCTAATGAAGCGATCGTCTATTTCGGTGACACCGCGCGCGTGCCCTATGGGGTGAAGTCGGCGCAGACCATCCGGCGGTATGCTGCGGAAATCACCCGCTTTTTGTTGCAGCAAGAGGTGAAGCTCCTCATCATCGCGTGCAATTCGATGGCCGCGGTCGCTGCGGACACAGTAGCGGGTTTGGCGGCCGGCGTGCCGGTGCTCGACGTGATCGACGCCGGGGCACGGGCGGCTGCGGAGATGACGCGGCGCCGGGCTGTTGCGGTGATCGGCACGATGGCGACTGTGGATAGCGGCGCGTACGCGCGACGGATCCATGCGTACGCACCCGACGTGCGGGTGCATGCGTGGGCGTGCCCGCTCTTCGTTCCGTTGGTCGAGGAGGGGTGGGTCGATCATCCGGTGACCGAACAGGTGGCACGGGAATATTTGGCGCCGCTCACCTCGGAGGCGGTGGATACCCTGGTTTTGGGGTGCACGCACTATCCGTTGCTCAAACCGCTGTTGCGCCGCGTCGCGGGGCCGGAGGTGGCGTTGGTCGATTCGGCGGTTGCCGTTGCCGAAGCCGCCGCGCAGGTGCTGGCGGAACAGGCGCTCCTGCGCCGTGAAGCGGCTGCGCCCCAGCATCACTTCTACGTTTCGGACAAACCCCCGCGGTTTCACACCCTGGCCGAGCGCTTCTTGGCGCGGTCGCTGCCCGAGGTAGAGCGGGTGGTGTTGGAAGGGTGAGGGATCAGGATGGGGTGCGGGCGACGGGGCGCGTGGGGTCGGCGCACCATTCGCTCCACGAACCGGCGTACAACTGGCCGAATGGCATCCCGGCATGCGCCATTGCCAGCAGGTTGTGGCACGCGGTGACGCCTGAGCAAGCGCGCTAGCCGCTATCGATCACGGTAGCGGGAAAAAGGCTCATCGCGGTCATGTGCGTTTCGGTCAATCCGCAGCGTTCGTCGCAGGTTCGTCGAGCCAGGCGCGTGCAGCGTCTTCGTCGGTGAAGGTGCGGATTTCGGCATGGACGAAAAAGCGCTCGATCCAGGCGATCCACGTGAGCCAATCGTCGTCGGTGAGAATCGCGATGCGGTCGAACGCGTCGGGGTGTGCGCGGGTGAATTTGAGCTCTTCCCACGCCACGTCGATGGTGTAAGAGATCATCTGGCGTAAGTCGAGAAGGAGCCGCACCGGACCGTGAAAGCGGTTCGCGTATTCGATCTGCTCTTCGAATGCGCGAAAGTCGGCAAGGGTAAATTCGCCAAAGACGGTGGCTTCGACGCGATCGTCGTGGGTTTCGAGGGTGATCATTGGGGTAAGGTCTCCTTGGTGTGGCCGTACTTGGTGGAAGGATACTGAGTTCGTGCCGATTTGTCCATCTGCGGCGTGCATTTCGCTCGGACACGAAAAAGGGTAGCCCCTGGGGCTACCCAACCGTTTTTGTCTCCCTCTGGCATGGGCGATGCACGGATCGCGCCATGCCGTGCCTCTCACGGGCTGATCAGAACTGCTCTTCTTCGGTGGAACCGGTGAGCGCGGTGACGCTCGACTGACCCCCTTGGATGACCGTGGTGACGTCGTCGAAGTAACCGGTACCCACTTCGGCTTGGTGGGCGACGAAGGTGTAACCGCGCTCGCGTGCAGCGAATTCGGGTTCTTGCACTTTTTCGACGTAAGCGCTCATGCCGCGACGGGCGTAGTCGTACGCCAGGTCGAACATGTTGTACCACATGCTGTGGACGCCGGCGAGCGTGATGAACTGGAACTTGTACCCCATCGCGCCGAGTTCGCGCTGGAATTTGGCGATCGTTGCGTCGTCGAGGTTCTTCTTCCAGTTGAACGACGGCGAGCAGTTGTACGCGAGCATCTTGCCGGGGAACTTGGCATGGACCGCTTCGGCGAATTTTTTCGCGAATTCGAGGTCGGGCGTACCGGTTTCACACCAGACGAGGTCGGCGTACGGCGCGTAAGCGAGTGCGCGCGCCACCGCTTGCTCGAGACCCTTCTTGGTACGGTAGAACCCTTCGGCGGTGCGCTCGCCGGTGAGGAACGGTTTGTCGTATTCGTCGTGGTCCGAGGTGAGCAGATCGGCGGCTTCGGCGTCGGTACGCGCGATCACCAGCGTGGGCACGCCGCAGACGTCCGCAGCCAGCCGCGCGGCGATCAGTTTCTGCACCGCTTCAGAGGTGGGAACGAGCACTTTCCCGCCCATGTGGCCGCACTTCTTGACGCTTGCGAGCTGGTCTTCGAAGTGCACCCCAGCGGCGCCCGCACGGATCATGGCCTTCATCAGTTCGAAGGCGTTGAGTACGCCTCCGAAACCCGCTTCGGCGTCGGCGACGATCGGGGCAAAATAGTCGATCCACCCTTCGTCACCTGGGTTGAGCCCTTTGGCCCATTGGATCTCGTCGGCACGTTTGAACGCGTTGTTGATGCGTTCGACGACCACCGGCACCGAGTTCACCGGGTAGAGCGACTGGTCGGGGTACATCGCGCGGTATTCGTTGTTGTCCGCGGCAACTTGCCAGCCGGAGAGGTAAATCGCTTTGATCCCGGCTTTGACCTGTTGCATGGCTTGGCCGCCGGTGAGTGCCCCGAGCGCGTTGATGTAGGGCTCAGTGTGGAGCAATTTCCAGAGTTTTTCTGCGCCCATGCGCGCGAAGGTGTATTCCGGTGTCACCGAACCGCGCAGACGCACGACGTCTTCGGCGGTGTAGGTGCGGGTGATCCCTTTCCAGCGCGGGTTTTCGGCCCAATCTTTTTTGATCGCTTCGATCTGCTGTTGACGGTCCATGATTGCGTCCTTTCGGTTACGAATGTGCCAAGTGGCGACGGGATTGATGATACCGTGCTTGTTGCGCCGCGTCAAGTGTCTTATATAAGACATAAGAGACAAAAACGCGCGAAGTCGAGAACGTGTGCGGCTGGGTCAGGTATGTGGCGTTTTTTGCGGTGTGAGGGGTGGGGGTGTGCGCGTGATGCCTTTGCGTAGTTGTTGCAGACCACGGTGGATCGCGCTTGCTGCGCGCAGTTGCGCGTCCATTGCGGCGATGGAGAGTGCACCACGGCTTCCGGCGGCAAGGAGCGCCGCTTTGAGATCTTGGTAGGCCGCTTCCATCGTGTCGTCGTCGGATTTCCCCACAGTGGCTGCATCGTGGGGGGCATTGCGGGCGGTGGGGAGCAGCGCCAGCGCCGCGGTGCGAAAGCGTTCCCATGCGGCCATCACGGACGGGTCGCGTTCGTCGTATTCGCCCCAAGCGTGCGCACCCTCTTCGGCCAACCGCGCCGCGCTTTCATAGTAGCGAGCCACACGCAAGAGCCGTTCGCTGGTGTCGATCAATTGCGGTGTGAGCGTTCCTTGGTTCATTGCGGCGATGAAGCGGGCGATTGCGTGGGTGAGGGTTCGCACCGCATGGACCGCGGTTGGGTCGGGTACGGTTCCGACGATCGCCCGTTCGAGGATCGCTGAGGCCATGTCGCGCAGACGCACCAGTTCGTGTTGGAGCGCAGAGAGTGCCAGGTCAGGGATGGTGACGAGCGTGTGGTCGAGGTAGCGGGGTTGCGCTTCGTCTTCTTCGCGCGTACGGAAGTGACGTTGCAGCCAAGCGGCCATCGGGTTGGCGAGTGGCCAGATCAGAACGACACCCAGGACGTTGAACAGGGTGTGGAATAGCGCGATCGCGATCGCAGGGTCGCGTTCGGCTCCGCTCCACGCAGTGAGCGCGGTGGTCACGGTAACCAGGGCAGGGAGGATGAGGAATGCGACTACTGCGGTAAGGGTGTTGAAGAGGATGTGGGCGGCTGCGGCGCGTTTGGCGTTCGCCGTTGCGCCGATTGCGGCCAGGAAGGCTTTGACGCTGGTGCCGAGGTTCGCGCCGATCACCATCGCCGCTGCGCTCGAGAGGTCGATGAGGCCGCTGTGGATTGCAGTGAGGATGAGCGCCGTAGCAGCGCTCGAGGAGAAGAGCAGGACGGTGAGCAGAAACCCAGCGCCGGTTTGCGCCAACAGCAGGAGCGGCCCGTCGCCGATGGGAAGGGTCACGTGCGCAGCGGCACCCCCCAAACCGCTCTTGAGAAGATCGATCGCGGTGATCAGCAGACCGAAGCCGGCCAATGCCAACCCAAGCGCGCCGCGGCGGGTGTTCTTGCCGGTCAGGTGGGAAAACGCACCTACCGCGACGAGCGGCAGTGCCCACGATTCGAGCGCCCACTCGAAGCCGACCAAGGTGACGAGCCAGCCGGTGACGGTCGTTCCGATGTTGGCGCCAAAGATGACCCACAGGGATTGGTGGAGGGTGAGCAGGCCAGCATTGACGAAACCGATCGTGGCAAACGTGACGAGCGACGACGATTGGACGAGCGCGGTGATGAGGATGCCGGTACCGAGTCCACGCCACCGGGTATCGGTTGCACGACTGAGCAGGCGCTGGAGGTTGGGACCTGCGGCCAGGCGAAGGCCGTCGGTGAGGAGCTCGAGACCCAGCAAGAAAAAGCCCAACCCGCCAGCAAGCGCGAGCCAAGGGGCGGAGGGGGTTGCCAGTTCGGTCAAGGGCGGCTGTGCCCCGTTTTCCTGGGATCAGAGGAGCGGGCGCGGCGCGACGATCACGCCGTCTTCGTCGGCATAGACAAAGTGTCCGGGCGTGAAGGTGACCCCGCCAAAGGTGACGGGAATGTCGCGTTGCCCTTCGCCCCGCTTCACGGTTTTGAGGGGAATCGTGCCCATGGCCCAGACGCCAAGCGGCAGCTGCGCGATGGCGCGGGAGTCGCGGATCGCGCCATAAACGATCACGCCCGCCCAGCCATTTTGGACCGCCAGTTCCGCGAGCTGATCGCCCAGGAGCGCGCGGCGCAGGCTGCCGCCGCCGTCGATCACGAGCACTGCCCCTTCGCCCGGGGTTGCCAGCGTTTCCCGCACGAGCGCGTTGTCTTCGAAGATTTTGAGGGTGCGGATTGGGCCGCCCGCGCAGCGCGCGCCGCCGTAGGAGCGCAGGATTGGCGCAAGTACCTGGAGTTCGCTTTCGAAAGCGTCACAGAGGTCGGTGGTTTGAAAGGTCATCGCTGCGTCATCCTTCGGCTTCGACGACAGGGAGGTGATCGGAAGTTTCGCCGTCTTCCGGGAAGCGAAGCACCACCTTTTCGTGGTCGTCGATGTCGATCGTCACTTCGCCACCGTGAGCCAGACGGCCAAAGAGGAGTTCGTCTGCGAGCGCTGCGCGGATCGTCTCTTGAATGAGGCGCGCCATCGGGCGTGCGCCCATCACCGGATCGAACCCTTTTGCAGCCAGCCACGCTTTGAGTTCGTCGGTGAAGTGGGCTTCGACCCGTTTTTCTTGGAGTTGCGCTTCGAGCTGCAGGAGGAATTTGTCGACGACGCGCGCGATCACGTCGGGTGTGAGCGGTTTGAACGAGACGATCGCGTCGAGCCGGTTGCGGAACTCAGGGGTGAAGACGCGCTTGAGTTCGGCCATCTCGTCGCCCGCTTCGCGCTTCGCGGTGAAGCCAATCGCGCTTCTTTGCATCGTTTCCGCGCCCGCGTTGGTGGTCATGATGAGGATCGTGTGGCGGAAATCGGTGCTACGGCCGTTGGCGTCGGTGAGCGTCCCGTGGTCCATCACCTGCAAAAGGAGGTTGAAGACGTCCGGGTGCGCTTTTTCGATTTCGTCAAGCAGGAGCACACAGTGGGGTTTTTTCATCACCGCTTCGGTCAAAAGCCCCCCTTCTTCGTAGCCGACGTAACCCGGCGGCGCACCGATGAGACGGCTTACGGTGTGGCGCTCCATGTATTCGGACATGTCGAAGCGCACGAGGTCGATCCCGAGGGTAAAGGCGAGCTGGCGCGCCACTTCGGTTTTGCCGACACCCGTTGGCCCGGAGAAGAGGAACGAGCCGATGGGTTTGTTGGGGTTGCCGAGTCCGGCGCGGTTGAGTTTGATCGCGCGTACGAGCTGTTCGATCGCTTCGTCCTGCCCGAACACCACCTGTTTGAGGTCGCGTTCGAGGGTGGCGAGCTTTTGCCGGTCGTCGCGCGCCACGGCGCGGGGTGCGATGCGCGCGAGTTTGGCGACCACCGCTTCGATTTCCGCTTTACCGATCGTCTTTTTCTGTTTGCCTTTGGGGAGCACTTTTTGCGCGGCACCTGCTTCGTCGATCACGTCGATCGCTTTGTCGGGGAGTTGCCGGTCGGTGATGTAGCGCGCGGAAAGTTCCGCAGCGGCTTGCAGCGCAGCAACGGTGTATTTCACACCGTGGTGCGCTTCGAAGCGCTCTTTGAGCCCTTTGAGGATCGCGACCGTGTCGGCAACCGACGGTTCGGTGACGTCGATTTTTTGGAAGCGGCGCGAGAGCGCATGGTCTTTGGCGAAGATCTGACGGTATTCGTTGTAGGTGGTAGCGCCGATACAGCGCAGTTGCCCCTTCGCAAGCGCCGGTTTCAAGAGGTTCGACGCGTCGAGGTTGCCGCCCGATGCGGCACCGGCACCGATCAGCGTATGGATCTCGTCGATGAAGAGGATTGCCCCCTCTTGTTCCTGCAATGCTTTGAGGACGTTTTTCAGCCGCTGTTCGAAGTCGCCGCGGTATTTGGTCCCCGCAAGCAGGGTTCCGAGGTCGAGCGCATAGACGGTGGCGTTCGTGAGCACTTCGGGGACTTCGCCGTCGACGATCCGTTTCGCGAGCCCTTCGGCGATCGCGGTCTTGCCAACGCCCGCTTCGCCCACGAGCAGCGGGTTGTTCTTGCGGCGGCGGCAGAGGGTTTGCACCACCCGTTCGAGTTCCGCGTCGCGACCGATGAGGGGGTCGATCTTGCCCTCTTTTGCGAGTTGGTTGAGGTTGAGGGTGAATTGTTCGAGCGCCGCGGCACCATTTGCGGGACGCTGTTCGTCGTCGTCGTCGCTCGTGGCCGGGTTGTTCCTTTGCGCACCCGCTTTGTTGCGGAGGTTCTGCTGTTGCGCGACCCGTTCGGGGACGACGCCATGCGCGAGGTAATTGGTGATGTCGAGGCGGGTGATTTTGTGCCGCTGCAACAAGAAGAGCGCGTGCGAATCTTTTTCGCCGAAGATCGCGACGAGCACTGCCGCGCCGGTGACGTCCGATTTTCCGGCCGACTGGACGCTGAGGATCGCCCGCTGGACGACGCGTTGGAAACCCAGGGTGGGTTGGGTGTCGAAATCGCCCTCACCGGGAACGCGCGGGACGTGGGTGTCGATGAATTGCTGCAGATCGCGGCGCAGCCCGTCGATGTTGGCGCCGACCGCGCGCAGCGCGTCCGAAGCCGAGGGGTTGTCGAGCAGCCCAAGCAACAGGTGCTCTACAGTCACATATTCGTGGCGCATCTGCCGCGCTTGGGCAAAGATCATGTGCAGAGTGACTTCGAGCTCCGGGGCGATCATCGCTAGGCTTCCTCCATGGTGCAGGCCAATGGATGTCCGTTCTTGCGGGCGAACTCGGTGACTTGCGCCACTTTGGTGGCGGCGATGTCTTTCGGGTAGACCCCGCAGACGGCCATCCCTTCATGGTGGACTTTGAGCATGATTGCGACTGCGCGTTCCGTGTTCATGTGAAAAAAACGCTGCAGCACTTCCACCACGAAGTCCATTGGCGTGAAATCGTCGTTGAGCAGCAGCACCTTGAAGAGCGGCGGCGGCTTGAGTTCGGTTTCCGCCGCCTGCGGTTCAATGTGCTCGACCGGTTGCACGCTCATGGAGGTCATTCTAGCGAGTCGCGGTCAGCCGCGCAATACTGCGGCGATCGCGTCGGCAACGGTGTCGAGGTTGCGGCTGTTGAGCGCAGCGACACAGATCCGTCCTGAGCGCACCGCATAGATGCCGAAGTCGCGCTGGAGCCGTTCGACCTGTTCCGGCGTGAGGCCGGTGTAGGAGAACATCCCGCGCTGCGCGGTGACGAAGGTGAAGTCGCGCCCAGGAACCGCGGCTTCGAGGCGCGCGCGCAGCCCTTGCCGCATCGCTCGGATGCGGTCGCGCATGCCCGCGAGTTCCGTCTCCCACTGCTGGCGCAGCGCAGAGTCGGCGAGCACCGTGGCGACCAACGCGGCCCCATGGGTCGGCGGGTTGGAGTAGTTGGTGCGGATCACCCGTTTGAGTTGCGAAAGAACCCGCGCGGCTTCGTCGGCGGTGGTGGTGACGATCGAAAGGGCGCCCACCCGTTCGCCGTAGAGCGAGAAGTTCTTCGAAAACGAGCTCGAAATCAAGACAGGAATCCCGGCATCGCAGAAGCGGCGCACGGCAACCGCGTCGGCGTCGATCCCTTCGGCGAAGCCTTGGTAGGCCATGTCGAGGAAGGGAACGAGCGCTTTGGCTCGACAGACTTCGACGACCGTTTGCCATTGCGCTTCGGTGAGATCGGCGCCGGTGGGGTTGTGGCAGCAGGCATGGAGCACGATGATGCTGTGGGCCGGTGCGGCTTCGAGATCGGCAATCATGCCCGCGAAATCGACGCCGCCTGTTTGGGCATCGAAATAGCGGTACTCACGAACAGAGAAACCCGCTGCTTCGAAGATGCCGCGGTGGTTTTCCCACGACGGGGCGGAGATATAGACCGAAGCGTCGGGGACGATCCGCTTGAGAAGGTCGGCGCCGATACGCAGCGCCCCGGTGCCGCCAAGCCCTTGCGCGGTGACGACCCGTTTTTCTGCCAAGAGGGGGGATTGGGGGCCGAAGAGCAGGTGCTGCACCGCAGTGGTGTAGTGCGCTGGCCCTTCGATCGGCTGGTAGCCGCGTGGTTTCGGGTTTGCCGCCATCGCGGTTTCCGCTTCGCGCACGCACGCCAACAACGGAATTTTCCCGTTGTCGTCGTAGTAGACCCCAACGCCCAAGTTCACTTTGTTCGAGCGCGGGTCGGCAGCGTAGGCTTCGTTGAGACCCAGGATCGGGTCGCGCGGCGCAAGCGGGACATTGGCAAAGAGTGACATCGCGGTTCTCCAACTTTTGCGATAATGAGGGAATGAAGCGTGTGACGACGAACGATTCTACCACGGCACCTCAGGGCGATTCGGTGCCGAATCCTGGGGTCGCAACGGACCCAAACGGCGCGGATCACGGGACGTGGCACCGTTTCCCCGGTAGCCCTTTCGTGCTCTACGCCCCTTATCCGCCAGCAGGGGATCAGCCGCAGGCGATTGCGCAGTTGGTCGATGGGTTCGAGGCTGGTCTGGCACGCCAGGTGTTGTTGGGGGTGACCGGTTCCGGCAAGACGTTCACGATGGCCAACGTCATCGCGCGCCTTGGGCGCCCGGCGTTGGTGATTGCGCCGAACAAGACCTTGGCGGCGCAGCTCTACAGCGAGTTTCGCGAATTTTTTCCCAAGAACGCGGTTGAATACTTCGTTTCCTATTACGACTACTACCAACCCGAAGCCTACGTGCCCAGCCGCGACCTCTACATCGAAAAGGATTCGAGCGTCAACGCGCACATCGAGCAGATGCGCTTGTCGGCGACGAAGAGCCTGTTGGAACGGCGTGACGTGGTGATCGTTGCCACCGTCTCGTGCATCTACGGGATCGGGGATCCGGTGGACTACCACGCGATGATCCTCCACTTGCGGGTGGGGGAGCAGCTTTCGCGCCGGGCGGCGATCGAGCGTCTGGTGGCGATGCAGTACGAGCGCACCGAGACCGATTTCGTGCGCGGGACGTTCCGGGTGCGCGGTGAGGCGATCGATATCTTTCCGGCCGAACACGCCGAATGGGCGCTGCGGGTGGCGTGGTTCGACGACGAGATCGAGGCGTTGAAGCTCTTCGATCCGCTCACCGGTGCGGTGGTGCAGCAGCTTTCCCGGTTCACGGTCTATCCGTCGAGCCACTTCGTCACACCGCGCGCAACCGTGTTGCGCGCGATCGACGCGATCAAGGCCGAGCTGCGGGAGCGGCGCGAAGCGCTGCTTGCTGCGGGGAAGGTGGTCGAAGCGCAGCGGCTCGAGCAGCGCACACTCTTCGATCTGGAAATGCTCGAAGAGGTGGGGTTTTGCAAAGGGATCGAAAACTATTCGCGCCACCTTTCGGGCCGTGCGCCCGGGGAGCCGCCGCCGACGTTGATGGACTATTTGCCTCCCGACGCGGTGTTGTTCATCGACGAGTCGCACGTCACGGTGGGACAGATCGGGGGAATGTACCGCGGCGATCGCGCGCGCAAGGCCAATCTGGTCGAGTACGGCTTTCGCCTGCCGAGTGCGATGGACAATCGGCCGCTCACTTGGGCGGAGTTCGAAGCACGGATGCCGCAGACGGTTTTCGTTTCGGCAACGCCAGGGGATTATGAACGGGAAACGAGCGACGCGGTGGTCGAACTGGTGGTGCGCCCCACCGGTCTCGTCGATCCGGAGGTGTGGGTGCGTCCCGCGTCGCAGCAGGTCGATGATCTGCTCCATGAAGCAAAACAGCGCATCGCGCGCGGTGAGCGGGTATTGGTGACGGTGCTCACCAAGCGGATGGCCGAAGACCTCACCGAGTTTCTCAACGAAAACGGCGTCCGGGCGCGGCACCTCCATTCCGACATCGACACGGTGGAGCGCGCCGAGATCATCCGCGACCTACGCTTGGGGGCGTTCGACCTTCTGGTCGGGATCAACCTGTTGCGCGAAGGGCTCGATATTCCCGAGGTTTCGTTGGTGGCGATCTTCGACGCCGACAAAGAGGGGTTTTTACGTTCCGAGCGGTCGTTGATTCAGACGATTGGTCGCGCGGCGCGCCACGTTCATGGAACTGCGATCCTTTACGCGGATACGGTCACCGATTCGATGCGCCGCGCGATCGAGGAGACCGAGCGGCGGCGGGCCAAACAGATCGCTTACAACACGGCGCACGGAATTACCCCCCGTTCGGTGGTCAAAGCGGTCAAAGAGTTGATCGATGGGCTGCCTGCAAGCGGTGAGGGCGCGGCGGCCCGTACAAGCGGTCGCGCGGCGTCGCGTGCGGACGGGGATTGGTTGGCGCAGCTCGACCGCAGTGATCCGCACGCGGTCGCGAAAGCGATTCAGAAGCTGGAGCGCGAGATGAAACGCCACGCCGAGGCGCTCGAATTCGAAAAGGCGGCGGCGGTGCGCGATCAATTGCTGGCGTTGCGGCAGTCGGTGTTCGGGTTCGAGACGGTGGCGTGACGCCTTGCCGATTCCGCTTCAGGAGGGAGTATGACGACGCCGATTCGTTTGTTGTGTGTGTGCACGGGCAATATCTGCCGGTCGCCGACCGCGGAAGGGGTATTGCGCCATCTGGCGCAGCAGCGCGGATGGACATGGGTTACGGTCGATTCGGCAGGCACGCACGACTATCATGTGGGCGAACCACCGGACCCGCGGACGCTTCGGGCCGCGCGCGCCCGTGGCTATGATTTGTCGACGCTGCGTGCGCGGCAAATCTGCCGCGACGATTTTAGGCGCTTCGATTGGATTCTGGCAATGGATCGCGGCCACCTGGCGCTGCTCGAACGGATGCGTCCGCTCGAGGCACACGCGCAGTTGGCGCTTTTCATGGCGCAAAGCCGCGTGTTTCCGAATTACGAAGTGCCAGACCCTTACTATGGTGGGCGAGAAGGGTTCGAGCAGGTGCTCGACCTCATCGAAGATGGGGCGATGGCGTGGCTCGATTGGCTGGAAGAGACCAATCGAGCCACGCAAAGCGGTTAGTTGCGCCGCGTCTCCACCTGGATGAGCGGCCCTTCGTCGCGCTTTGGGGCGCGCGGGATCACGCGCCCCAAGCCTTCAGGCTGCGGGAAAACCGGTCGATAAGTGACGCGGCTGGGGTCGGTTTCGATCCAGACGAGGCCCGCTTGCGCGACCATTTCCCGCAGCGCCGCGGTATCGGTTTCGCGGCGCGGGGCAGGCTCGTCCGTAACCTCGTGCGACTCGTTGCCCTTCGGCGTCTCTGCGTTGCGGGACGATGGCGCAGCGGTTGCAGAAGGCGCCGCGTTGGCGGGCGGCACGCCCGGTTCGGACATTGTCGGCGGGGTTTCGTGGGGCGCGTCCTCTACCGCGCCCGCTGGCAGGTCCGTTGTCGACGCAGGGGTGCCAAGCGCGGCTTCCGTTGCCGTGTTGCCGTCACGCGGGTCGCCTTCACTCAGGTTTTGCGAAACCGCTGGACGCCCCGGGGGGATGGCGGCCAGCGAACCGTCGAGCCGTTCCGGGACTGGAAGCGGCGCAAGCAGTACTGGCACTTCTTCGGAGCCTTCGGCATTCGCAGGCGACGCACCGGATTGGGGTTCGGCTGCTTCGGGTGCCGTGGCTTCTGGTGCAGCCGGTTGCGATTCGGCACCGGGCTTTTCGTCAGCGGGTGTCTGCTCGGCTGTTTCGCCGTCTTGCGGCACGACTGCCGCGGTTGCGCCAGGCTCTGCCTCCGGACGTTGGGTGGTGTCAAGAGCCGTTTCGTCCGCTGCAGTTGGAGTATCTGTCGTTTCGCCAGCAGCGCTTACTGCCCCTACTTCCGTGACTGCTGGCGTAACCGGTACCGGGAGCTGCCGTTCTGGAAGGATGCCGTCGTCAGGTACGCGCTCCTTCTCGGCGTGCTCGGGTGCTGGTGTTGCTATTTCTTCTGCCGCATCGGTGGATGCCGTCACGGCAGGTTCGGTGGCCTCGGGTTGTGCGGTTTCAGCCCCTTTGGCCGCTTCGCGCGCGGTTTCGGCCGGTTGTGCCGATGCTGCTGACGGTGCGGTCGGGGTCGGTTCTTCAGCCGGAAGCTCCTCGGTTGTGTCCGCTACCGCCGAAGTGGTTTCGGTGGTTGCTGCGTCGTAGGTTTCGGTCGGAGCAGTGGTCTCGCTTTCGGCAGCCGACTCTTTGCGCCGCCCCCGGCTGCGGCGGCGACGCCGTTTGGCCGGCGATTCGCTGCCGCTCTCCGGCGTGAGTACGAGTTCCAACGGTTCGGCGCTCGTTTCCGATTCAGCCGATGACGCGAGGGAGGAGTCGGCAGATTCGGCCAAGGCGCTTAAGGTTTGCGGCTGTGGGGTTCTCGTTTCGCTGGTCAACGCGTCGCGCGGCGATTCGTCGCTCCGTTTGCGGCGCAGTGGGCGACGTCTGTTGCCGTTGCGGCGACCGTTGCCATTTCGCACCGGTGGCGCGGACGGGCTCGCGGTTTCGGTTTCCGATGAGGTAGCGCTGGTGTCGCCTGGTCCCATCAAGCTTTTGAGCCACGCGAAAAGGCGCTGAAGCAGCGGAGCTTGCTGGGGTGCCTCGGTGGTTTGGGCCGTCGGCGCCGTGTCTGCCGTCGCGTCTTCCGGTGCGTCCGTTGCTCGCGTGACCGGGGGCGGGGCGTCGGGGGCGATCCCTTTCACCGCGGCTTCTTGCTTGGGCGCTTTGCGCTCGGACAGGAGGTTCGTCGGCGCGGTTTCCGGCGCTGGCGGCGTGACCAGTTCGTAGCTCACCAAGCGCACGTCCAGGTTGTCGATTTGGTCGTGGCGCAGCCGCACCACTTCGTGCGCTGGCGTTTCCATGTGCCGGTTGGGGATGATCACGACGCGGACCTGGTGGCGCGCCTCGATACGGGCGACGTCGAACCGTTTTTCGTTGAGCAAAAAGGTGCCGACGTCGACCGGAACTTGAACATAAACCGCGGCGGTATGCTCTTTGATCGCTTCTTCTTCGATGATGCGCAGGATATGCAGCGCGGCCGATTCGGTGCTGCGGATATGACCGGTGCCACTGCAGCGCGGGCAGGGGACATAGGTGCCTTCGGCGAGCGCCGGGCGGAGCCGTTGCCGTGAGAGCTCGAGGAGCCCAAATTTGCTGATGCGCCCCATCTGGACCCGCGCCCGGTCGAAGTGCAGCGCCTCTTTGAGTTTCTGTTCGACTTCCCGCTGGTTTTTCGGGTTTTCCATGTCGATGAAGTCGATCACGATCAGGCCGCCTAGGTCGCGTAGCCGCAGCTGTCGCGCGATCTCTTCCGCCGCTTCGAGGTTGGTCTTGAGCGCGGTCTCTTCGATGTCGGCACCTTTGGTCGCTTTGCCGGAGTTGACGTCGATCGCGACAAGCGCTTCGGTGTGGTCGATTACGATCGCACCGCCAGAGGGCAGGGTTACTTGGCGCGCGTACGCGGTTTCGATCTGATGTTCGATCTGAAAGCGGGAAAAAAGCGGGACATCATCGGCGTACCGTTTGACACGGCGCACACAGTCGGGCATCACGTGCTGCATGAACTGGCGCGCCTGCTCGTAAATTTCGTCGGTGTCGCAGAGGATTTCGCTGATGTCGGGCTGGAAGTAGTCGCGGATCGCGCGGATGACGAGCGCGCTCTCTTGATAGATGAGGAAAGGGGCTTTTTGGGCGTTTGCCGCTTCTTCGATCGCGCGCCAGAGCTTCAACAGGTAGTCGAGGTCCCATTGGAGTTCTTCGAGCGAATGGCCGATCGCTGCGGTGCGTGCGATCAGGCTCATGCCCTCCGGGACGTTGAGCAGCTCCAGCATCTGTTTGAGTTCGGCGCGCTCTTCACCGTCGATGCGGCGAGAAACGCCGCCGCCGCGCGGGTTGTTGGGCATCAGGACCAGATAACGCCCTGCGAGCGAAACATACGTGGTGAGTGCCGCGCCTTTGTTGCCGCGCTCCTCTTTTTCGACTTGAACGATCAGCTCTTGACCGACTTCGAGCGCGTCTTGGACACGGGTGCGACCGTTCTGTTCGGTGCTCCGCCAGTAGCTGCGCGCAACCTCCTTGAAGGGAAGGAAACCATGCCGCTCTTCGCCGTAGTCGACGAAGACCGCTTCCAGACTGGGTTCGATGCGGGTGATGACCGCTTTATAGATGTTGCCCTTACGTTGTTCGCGGTGGGCGGATTCGATGTCGATATCGATCAGTTTCTGGCCATCTACGATCGCCACGCGCAATTCTTCGGCTTGCGTGGCATTGAAGAGCATGCGTTTCATCGGATTCGGGTCTCCACGAGTCGATGGGCGGGACCCGACGGGAAAGGGGAGGGATGAGCCGTGCGGACCGCACCGCTTCGCGATGCGCACAGAGGGTTGGCTTAGACCGAAAAGCAGCCAGCACAACGCTCTTACGCCTAAAGGTACAGGCGAGCGCAATGAGAAGAAGCGGGAAGAAGGCCAAAAAAATCGTGTTCACGGATTCCTCGATGGAGCGCTCGAAACCCAATGAGCGCTTCACTTGCTTTCCTTACGTCAGGCACCGCCGGGGTAGGTTGGTCGGGTTCAGTGCGTAACGAAAAAACCGGTCAAGACCCTTTTGGGAGCGGTGATAAATGGCTCGACCAAAGGAGTAAGATCGGGTCTTGGTCAAGGTTGAAGTATAGTACTGATTATGGGAAAAGCGCAAGATCTCGAAACCGCGCCGGTCAAGACCGCGGTGCGTTTTTTGCAGGTGACCGAGGGGCCGCAGCGGTTGGACAATTTCTTGCGTCGCCATCTGAAGGGGGCGCCGAAAGCGTTGATCTATCGCATCATCCGTAGCGGTGAAGTGCGGGTCGATGGTTGCCGTGCGCAACCCGACAGTCGGTTGCACGCGGGCCAGACGGTGCGGGTGCCGCCGCTGCGTTTGCCTGAACCCGCCAGTGCGGTGGTGCCGCCCGCGCGGGCGCTCGCTTCGCTTTCGGTGGTTTATGAGGATGAGGCGCTGCTCGTCGTCGACAAACCCTCTGGAGTCGCGGTCCATGGCGGGTCGGGTCTCTCCTGGGGATTGATCGAGTGGGTGCGTGCCCATTGGCCAGGAGCGCAGCGTTGGGAGCTCGTCCATCGGCTCGACCGGGATACGTCCGGGTTGCTCGTGATCGCAAAAACGCGCCGCGCTTTGAAAGGGCTGCAAGCGGCTTGGCGTGCTGGCGAGGTGGCGAAAACCTACCTCGCTCTGACAGTCGGGATGCTCACAGAATCGCGTCTGCGCATTCGCGCGCCACTTGAGCGCTATTTGACCGCGGCGGGTGAGCGACGGGTTCGCATTGCCGAGACGGGCAAACCTTCGGATTCGGAGGTGGTTCGTCTTGCGGCGTGGGGCGCGCCCGCGCCGGGATTTTCGCTGGTCGAAGTGCGGATCCATACGGGAAGGACCCATCAAATTCGCGCCCATTTGGCGCACGTCGGGCACCCGATCGCCGGAGACGAAAAGTACGGAGATTTTTCGCTCAATAAGGTGGTAGCGCGTCGACTCGATCTGCCGCGGTTGTTTCTTCACGCCAGCCGCCTAGCGTTTCGTCATCCCGAATCAGGTCGGCGTGTCGTGTGCGATGCGCCGCTACCTGGGGCGCTTGCGCAGTGCGTCAAACGGCTGGGGCGGCCGACCGAAGGTGGGGTGCCCCAGCGGGCACTGGACAGTGTGTTACGGGATTTGCCAGCCGAAATGGCGCAGCAGCCGAACGGTGGCGATCAACGGTAGTCCAATGAGCGCCGTTGGGTCGTCGCTGACCACTTTTTCGACCAGCGCGATGCCGAGTGCTTCGATTTTGGCGGCGCCAGCGCAATCGAGCGGTTGTTCGGTGCGTACGTACCGTTCGATCGCGTCGTCACTGAGGTCGGCGCGAAAAGTCACCGCGGTGGGAACCTCGGTTACCCGGCTCTGTTGCGTCACGGTGTCGAAAACGGCGACTGCCGTATAAAAATAGACGGTTTCCCCGCGCATGCGCTTGAGTTGCGCGATCGCGCGCTCCGGCGTGCCCGGTTTGCCGAAGCGTTCGTTGCCCAGCGCGGCCACTTGGTCGCTGCCGATGATGAGGGCAGGTTGCGCGAATTGACGGGCCGCAGCGCGCGCCTTGGCTTTGGCAAGACGCAAGGCAAGGTCGCGCGGCGATTCGTTGGGTTGCGGGGTTTCGTCGGTTTCGGGGTTTGCGGTGACGAAATCGAGGTTGAGTCGTGCCAGCAACGCACGGCGGTAAGGGGAGGTAGATGCGAGCACCAAAAGCGCAGAATCGGGTCTGTTCATCGGGACGCAAGGCTTTGACAAAAAGTGGCGAACATTTTATCATTCCGCTCTTATGTCCGAACATCCTGATCTCCTCGCTCAGGTATTCGATCCGGTTGCTTTCGTTCGAGGCGACGCGCCGTGGTCCGGAAAAGTGGCCGCAGCGCGGTTTGCGCGTGCAGCGGAGCAGATCGGTGACCTTGCCGCGACACTCGATTGGCGGGTCGAGCCCGAACGAACGCCGGAAGGGCGTGCCGCGAGTCGGCTGCGCCTCGAAGGCGTGCTGCCCGTGGTCTGCCCGCATTGTCTCGCGGTGGCGCCTTGGACGGTGGCGATCGAACGTCTGGTCGTTTGGTACCGGTCTGCGGCGGCGATTCCGGAAGAGGAGCTCGAGGAGGAGAACTGGGATGCGCGCGTGATGGACGAACCGATCACGCTACTTGAGCTGTTGGAAGAGGAGCTGTTGTTGGCGTGGCCTCAAGGTGCGGTGCATGATGCGTGCGCGTTGCCGGGGCCGACGCAAGTGGGCGAACCGCTTTCCCCTTTTTCCGTGTTACTTCAAATGGAGCGCTAAATCATGGCTGTTCAGCAGAACAAAAAATCACCGTCGAAGCGTGGCATGCATCGGTCGCACGACCGTTTGAAGAATCCGCCAATCGCGGTCGATGCCACTACGGGTGAAGTCCATCTTCGTCACCATGTGACGCCGAGCGGTTTTTATCGCGGTCGTAAAGTGATCGATACCGCTGGCGAATGAACAGCGCGCTCGCTGTCGATTGTATGGGCGGAGACCGTGGGGTCTCCGTCACGATTCCCGCGATCGAAACGTTTTTGACCAACAACACCGTCGCACGCGTCATTGCGGTGGGTATGCCGGATCGGTTGGCGCCCGAAGTCGAGCGTCTTGCGCGCCGTTTTCCGGACCGAATCACCTTAGAGCCTGCGTCTCAGGTCGTCGCGATGGACGAGTTGCCTCAGTCGGCGTTGCGCACCAAGCGCGACTCGTCGATGCGCCGTGCGATCGAGTTGGTGCGAGATGGTCGGGCGGTGGCAGCCGTCTCTGCCGGCAATACCGGTGCGCTGATGGCGATTGCCCGTTTCGTCCTCAAAACCTTGCCTGGGATCGATCGCCCGGCGATCGCGACGGTGTTGCCGGCGCGCACGGGTCGGGTTTGGGTGCTCGATCTGGGCGCGAACGTCGACTGCACCGCAGAACACCTCCTCCAATTCGGTGTGATGGGGGCAGCCTTGGTGCGCGCGGTCGAAGGGGTCTCTGAACCGCGGGTGGGGTTGCTCAATATCGGCGAAGAGGCGATCAAAGGCAACCAGGTCGTTCGCGAAGCCGCGGAATTTCTTGCTGCGTCACCGCTCAATTTCGTCGGCAACGTGGAAGATATCTATGCGGGCACTGCCGACGTGGTGGTGTGCGACGGGTTCGTCGGCAACGTGGCGTTGAAGACGACCGAGGGGCTTGCGCAGATGTTGGCCACGTTCCTGCGGGAAGAGTTTTCCCGTGCGTGGTGGACGAAACTGGCCGCGATGGTCGCATTGCCGGTGTTGCGCCGCTTCAAGGATCGTGTCGATCCGCGGCGGTACAACGGGGCGGTTTTGGTCGGCTTGCGCGGCGCCGTCGTGAAGAGTCATGGCGGGGTCGATGCGTATGCATTTGGTTGGGCGCTCGAGCGGGCTTGGGAGGCCGGCACCCATCGCTTGGTCGATCGCGTCGCAGAGCAGTTGGCGGCACTCAACGGGGTTTGCGCCGCGGAAAACACGGCTGACTCGACGCCTTCTGCGGGATGAAAGGGGAGACGATGGCCCGCTATTCTCGGCTCGTCGCGGTAGGTGGGTACCTTCCAGGGCGCCCCGTTACCAACGAAGATCTCGTCGCGCGCGGGGTTGATACTTCGGATGAGTGGATCCGCACGCGTTCCGGTATCGCGACACGCCACTTTGCCGCCGACGACGAACAGACGAGTGATCTTGCGGTCGCTGCGGCGCAGCAGGCGCTCGCAAGCGCAGGTTGGCAGCCGAACGACGTGGATCTGATCGTTCTGGCCACGTCGACGCCCGACATGATTTTTCCCAGCACTGCGACGATCGTGCAGGACAAACTGGGGATCACCAACGGTTCGCCGGCGTTCGACGTCCAAGCCGTGTGCACCGGTTTCGTCTATGCGTTGACGCTGGCCGACCAATTCATACGGTTGGGCGCCGCGCAGCGGGCGCTGGTGATCGGTGCCGAAATCTTCTCCCGCATCCTGGATTGGCGCGACCGCACCACATGCGTGCTCTTCGGCGATGGGGCGGGTGCGGTGCTGCTCGAAGCGAGCGACGCGCCCGGTATTTTGGCGACGAAATTGCACGCCGACGGACGCCACCGGCATCTTCTCTGTGTTCCGGGCCAGACTGCGAATGGCCAGGTGACCGGAGATCCGTTCGTCCGGATGCAGGGTCAAGCGGTATTCAAATTTGCCGTGCAGTCGCTTGCCGACGTTGCACGAGAAGTGCTCGAGGTGGCTCAGATGACCCCAGATCAACTCGACTGGTTGGTGCCGCATCAAGCCAACATACGCATTTTGGATGCGACGGCCAAGCGTTTGGGGGTTCCTTTTTCGCGGGTACTAACTTCCGTGCAGCAGCACGGTAATACCTCGGCGGCGTCGATACCGCTTGCGTTGTGCGATGCGGTGCAGGCGGGGCAGATTCTGCCCGGTCAAATGGTGCTGCTCGAAGGGATCGGTGGCGGTTTTACCTGGGGCGCTGCGCTGTTGCGTTGGTGACCTGAACCAAAAAGCGAGGAGACGCATGACGACGATGTTTGTCTTTCCCGGTCAGGGGTCACAGAGTGTCGGCATGATGCGCGCCTACGAAGGATTGCCGGAAATTCGGGAAACCTTTCGGGAGGCGAGCGACGCCCTGGGGATCGATCTGTGGCGTCTGGTCGATCAGGGGCCGGAGGCGGAACTGACGCGTACGCGCAATACCCAGCCGGTGATGCTCACCGCTGGCGTCGCGGTCTGGCGGGCATGGAAAGCGCTCGGTGGCCATGATCCTGCGTTCGTCGCAGGACACAGCCTGGGCGAATACAGTGCGCTGGTTGCTGCCGAAGCGCTCGCTTTTTCCGATGCCGTCCGGTTGGTTCGCTTGCGTGGGGAGGCGATGCAAGAAGCGGTGCCGGAGGGCGTGGGTGCGATGGCCGCGATCCTGGGGCTCGACGCTGCGGCGGTCTCCGACGTGTGTGCTCAGGCCGCATCAGCAGAGGAGATCGTTGCGCCCGCGAACCTCAACGCCCCCGGACAGATCGTGGTTGCGGGGCATCGGGACGCGGTCTTGCGGGCTGCGGAGCTCGCGAAAGCGCGCGGTGCCAAACGCGCGGTGCTCTTGCCCGTGAGTGCGCCTTTTCACTGTGCGCTGATGCGCCCCGCTGCGGAGCGGCTCGCGGCAGCGCTCGCCGAGGTCGAGATGCATTCGCCCCGCATTCCGGTGATCCACAACGTCGACGTGGCGACCCACGCCGAGCCGGAAGCGATTCGTGCCGCGCTCGTTGCGCAAGCCTATTCCCCTGTTCGCTGGATCGAAACGATCGAGCACGCAGCGGCTTCGGGTGTCACGCGCGTGGTCGAGTGTGGTCCTGGGAAAGTGCTCGCAGCACTCACGAAGCGGATCGTCAAGTCACTCGAAAGCGTCGCGTTGAGCGACGCGCAAGCCGTGCAGTCGCTGCTCGAGAAAGAACGCCATGACGGAAAGGATTGAGATGGAAACGACGGTGCAGGAAACGGTTGCGCGCGCGTTTCGGTTGGATGGGCAAACGGCGCTCGTTACCGGTGCGTCGCGAGGGATCGGCTCGGCGGTGGCTGACTGGCTGGCTGCGGCGGGCGCCTATGTGATCGGAACGGCAACGAGCGAACAGGGCGCGGCGGCGATTCGTACCCGTTTTGCTGCGGCAGGGCTTGATGGCGAAGGGCATGTGCTCGATGTCACCGACGGCGCTGCGGCCGAGCGCTTGGTTCGCGCGATCGAGAAAGAGCGCGGTGCGATCGCTATTTTGGTCAATAACGCGGGCATTACCAAAGACAACCTGGCGATGCGGATGAAGGACGACGAATGGCAGGCGGTGATCGACACCAACCTCACCGCGGTCTTTCGTCTGTCGCGGCTCGTGCTCAAAGGGATGATGAAAGCGCGGTACGGGCGGATCATCAATATCACCTCGGTGGTCGGCAGCATGGGGAACGCCGGGCAGGCCAACTACGCTGCGGCGAAAGCGGGCGTTGCGGGGATGAGCCGGGCGCTCGCGCGCGAATTGGGCAGCCGCAACATCACCGTGAACTGCGTTGCGCCGGGTTTCATCGAAACCAATATGACCGAAGCGTTGCCCGAAGCCCAACGCGAGGTGCTCGCAAACCAGATCGCATTGGGACGCCTGGGGTCGGTGGCGGAAGTTGCCGGGTGTGTGCTCTTCTTGGCGTCACCCGCGGCATCCTATGTCACCGGCGCCACACTCCACGTCAATGGGGGTATGTACATGGCGTGAAAAAGGCTTGAATTGCTTTTTGCTTTGGTAGAATAACCCCGCTTTTCATCCCGTTCTAGGAGTCATCCGAAATGGAAAACATCGAGCAAATCGAGCAGCGTGTGAAAAAGGTCGTGGCCGAACAACTCGGCGTGAATGAGGCCGACATCAAGAACGAGTCGTCTTTCGTCGAGGATCTGGGGGCCGATTCGCTCGATACCGTTGAGCTCGTCATGGCGCTCGAGGAGGAGTTCGAGTGCGAAATCCCGGACGAGGAGGCTGAAAAGATCACCACGGTGCAACAGGCGATCGATTACATCGTCGCGCACCTCAACAAATAATATCCGTTTATCCGAAGGAGTACGGCATGCGTCGGCGCGTGGTCGTGACCGGCCTAGGGATCGTTTCTCCCGTAGGCAATAGTGTCGAAGAGGCGTGGAAAAACATCGTCGAGGGGCGCTCTGGTATTGGTCCCATCACGCGTTTCGACGCAAGCACGTTTCCGGTGCGCATCGCTGGGGAAGTCAAGGAGTTCGACGTTACAGCGTACCTGCCGAAGAAAGAGGCGCGCCGAATGGATCTCTTCATCCATTACGGCATGGCGGCAGGCATTCAGGCAGTTCGCGACGCCGGATTGGAAATCACCGAAGCCAACGCCGAACGGGTGGGGGTCAATATCGGCTCAGGAATCGGCGGTCTGCCGATGATCGAGTCCACGCACCACGATTTCCTCAACGGCGGGGCGCGTAAGATTTCGCCCTTCTTCATCCCCAGTTCGATCATCAACATGATCTCAGGCAACCTCTCGATCTTGCTCGGCGCGAAAGGCCCCAACCTCTCCGTCGTTTCCGCGTGTGCCACCGGAACCCACTCGATCGGTGAATCGGCGCGTCTGATCCAGTACGGCGATGCCGACGTGATGATCGCCGGGGGTGCCGAATCGACCGTGACGCCGCTAGCGATCGGTGGCTTTGCCTCTGCGAAGGCACTCTCGACCCGTAATGACGAACCCGAAAAGGCGTCCCGTCCGTGGGACAAAGCGCGCGACGGGTTCGTGCTGGGTGAAGGTGCCGGCGTGGTCGTCTTGGAAGAGTACGAACATGCGAAGCGCCGGGGCGCGAAGATCTACGCGGAGCTGGCCGGGTACGGCATGAGCGCGGACGCCTTCCACATGACGGCGCCGTGTGAGGATGGCAACGGGGCGATGCGGTGCATGCGGAATGCGCTGCGGGATGCGCGCCTCGACCCAGACGAAATCGATTACATCAACGCGCATGGTACCTCGACGCCGTTGGGTGACGTCGCCGAAACGTTGGCAGTGAAGCGCGCGTTCGGCGACCATGCGAAGCGGCTGATCATGAGTTCGACCAAGTCGATGACGGGGCATCTGCTGGGGGCCGCAGGCGGCGTGGAGGCGATCTTTACGATCCTTGCGCTACACCATCAGATTGCACCGCCCACCATCAACCTCGACGAACCGGGCGAAGGGTGCGATCTCGATTACTGTCCGCACACGGCGCGGGCGACGAAGATTCGCGCCGCGCTCTCTAATTCGTTCGGATTCGGTGGCACCAACGCAACGCTCGTCTTCAAGCGGATCTGAAGCAGCACGCGGGTGCGCGGCAACCGAAACGGGTGCAGCGCCCAGAAAGGGGGCAGATAGCACGCGCGCCGCTTCCGATGCGATCTTTCTGCCGCCCCCAATGCAGACGTTTGTATTGCTTGTGGGTGTGCACGGGCTCTGTGCGGGGGTTGTGTTCCCTTTCCTCGCCGGCAAAGCGCTCGTACTGGCGGTCGTTTCGCTTGCTTTGTCGCTCTCCGGGACGGCGTGGCGCTGGCAGCAACACCGTGGCGCGGGGTACCTGCTCGAAGGGGACCGGTTGCGGAGGGTTCGGCGTCCGACGGGACCGCATGGCGCAACCCTGACCACCCAGTTCGCAGACAACACCGCACGGCTCGTTGCGCTTCAGCGCGTGGGGTTGTGGTGGCGACTCACCGCCCGTACGGTCAAGGGAGCCCATTTCACCATTTGGATCGAATGGTGGCGGCTCTCCGCTGCCGATGACTGGCGTCTTGCGGTTCGCGCGCACGGTTGGATCGGGCAAGCTGCGCAACCGCTGGCTTGACGGGACGATGCGCCGAAAACGGGATCAAAGGATCGTTTTCAGCGGGGCCGCCGTGGGCGAAGCACCGTATTGCGCGCTTTCGGTAACGGTTCGGAGTAGTCACGTGAATAGTGCAGCCCTCGGCTCTCCTTGCGGCGCATCGCCGAACGGACGATCAGTTCAGCGACGAGCACGAGGTTGCGTAACTCGATGAGGTCGTTGTTCACGCGAAAGTGGGCGTAGAACTCGTCGATTTCCCGTTTCAAGAGACGGATGCGGTGCATCGCGCGCAACAACCGTTTGTCGCTGCGCACGATACCGACGTAGTCCCACATGAAGCGGCGCAGCTCATCCCAGTTGTGGGAGATCACCACCTCTTCGTCCGGATCGGTAACCTGGCTCTCATCCCATTCGGGGAGGACACAGGCAGGAAAGACCGGCTGCGCGAGGATGTCGTTCGCAGCCGCTTCGCCAAATACCACGCATTCCAAAAGGGAATTGCTGGCCAAGCGATTGGCGCCGTGCAGCCCCGTACATGAGGTTTCGCCTACTGCATAGAGGTTGGGAAGGTCGGTGCGAGCGCGGAGATCGACCACGACGCCGCCGCAGGTGTAATGGGCCGCCGGTACCACGGGGATCGGCTCGCGCGTGATGTCGATCCCGAGCTCGAGACAGCGCTGCGTGATGGTGGGGAAATGGCTGCGAATCCATTCGGCCGGTTTGTGGCTGATGTCGAGATAGACGCAATCGAGCCCGTGTTTCTTCATCTCGAAGTCGATCGCCCGCGCGACGATGTCGCGTGGCGCAAGCTCCGCACGCGGATCGTGGCGCGGCATGAACCGCTCGCCGTTCGGGAGTTTGAGGATACCTCCTTCGCCGCGCACCGCTTCGCTGATCAAGAAAGATTTGGCGTGGGGATGGTAGAGGCAGGTGGGATGGAACTGGATGAACTCCATGTTCGCGACGCGACAGCCGGCGCGCCACGCCATCGCGATCCCGTCACCCGTTGCGATATCGGGGTTGGTCGAGTAGAGGTAGACCTTCCCGGCGCCACCAGTGGCAAGCACAGTGTGCGACGCTGCGACCGTTTTCACCCAGCCGGTGGTGCGGTCGAAGAGGTACGCGCCCACGCACCCCCGCTCCGGCATTCCCGCCCGCGCGCCGGTGATGAGATCGAGCGCGAGGTGATTCTCCCAAATGGTGATGTTGGGGTGGGCACGCACTTTCGCAGTGAGGGTCTCTTGGACCGCAGCGCCGGTGGCGTCGGCCGAATGGTAGATGCGCCGCTCGGAATGACCCCCTTCGCGCGTCAGGTGGTAACTGCCGTCGGCGTCGCGCGTAAAGGGCACACCTTGCGCGATCAACCATTCGATCGCGCGGTGGCCGTGTTCGACGACGAAACGAACCGTTTCGACGTTACAAAGCCCGGCGCCGGCGATCAGCGTGTCTTGAATGTGCGACGCGATTCCTTCGGGGGTGTCGAGCGCAGCGGCGATGCCGCCTTGTGCCCATTGGGTGGCCGTGTCGGTGAGTGACCGTTTCGCAACAAGCAAGACGCGGCGCTGGTCGGCAAGACGAAGTGCTACCGATTGTCCGGCAAGACCTGAGCCAATCACCAAGACTTCGAAGCAATGCGCGGTCACAGCCTTTCCCCTAGCGAATTGCGCGCACCAATCCTAGCATATTCCGGAACATTTCCTGCGATCCATGGTCAGTATCAGAGCACGGCGCGCCGCGTATAATGCGCGCATGGCGGCAAATACTTCGAAAACGGATCGCGGCGTGCAGGATACGCCTCGGGCGCTTACCGATGCAGCGTTGGTGGCACGCGTGCAGGCGGGCGACCAGGCAGCGTTTGGGTTGTTGGTGGAAAAATACCGCCGCCGGGTGGAGCGTTTGATCTCGCGGTTGGTGCACGATCCCGCTGAGGTAGAAGATTTGGCGCAGGAAGCATTTATCAAAGCGTACCGCGCCATCAATGCGTTTCGCGGCGAAAGCGCGTTTTATACCTGGCTCTACCGGATTGCGCTCAATACCGCGAAGAACCATCTGGTGAGCGCGAAACGCGAGGTGACTACGGCAAGCACGACCCAGGCCAACGACGAAGGAGAGTCGTTCGACCTTCTGGATGGACAGGGAACGGACGAGACGCCGGAACGGTTGCTGCTTTCGCAGGAGATCGCGCGGACGGTGGAGGCAGCGATGGCCGAGCTCCCGGAAGAATTGCGCACGGCAATCCAATTACGGGAGCTTGAAGGGTTGAGTTACGAAGCGATCGCAGAGGCGATGGGGTGCCCGATCGGAACGGTGCGGTCCCGCATTTTTCGGGCGCGGGAAGCGATTGCTCGCCGATTGCGCCCCCTTCTGGAAACACCACCCGATCGACGCTGGTAGTTCGGGGATTGCGATAACGACAAGGCAGACGAGGCGAAGATGGATCGGTTGAATGGCAACGAGGAAGTGCTCTCCGCGTGGTTCGACGACGAGTCCGCGGAACCGGCAACGGATCTCGATCTCGAAGCGATCCTGCGCGACCCCAACACACGAAGCACCTGGGGAACCTACGCGCTGATCGGTGCAGCGCTGCGTGGCGAACCGCTCGCAACACCGTCGGACGGTTTCGTCGCTGCGGTGCTGCAGCGCATCGCAGAGCCCGGCTCCGAAGCACCCCCGCAAAGGGAACTGGCTCGCTTGGCAGACGCTGCAGGAGGGGACGGAACGACGCCCGTTACCGCAGCAAACGACGCGTGGTGGCGCTGGAGCGCGGTGGCTGCCACGCTCGTTGCGGTGGTGGTAACGGGCGTTTTGGCGTTGCAGTCGCCCCGTGAAGCGGGCGTGCGCGTTGCAGAACGGGAAATGGCGCTTCGCGCCGAGTCGGTGGCTTTCGCCCCTGCGGCAATGGGCGGGCAGCGGCGCTTGCCGACGCTGCCGATGGGCGTGCGTTCGGTCGTCGTGGCAGCAGACGCGGGGGTACAACCGGTACGATTCACTTCAGCCCCGTTTTACATGTTGGCGCACAACCCGGCGCAGCCCATGGGCGGCGTGACTGTGCGCGCCCTTGCCACGCCGCCGCGCGTTTCGACGAACGCCCGATGAGAGGAGGAAAGGGGGCGATGGGGCGCACGCAGCGGCTGCTTGCGGGTCTTCTCCTCGTTTTCGTTTCGTCGTCATGGGGGGGCGCTAGCGAGGCGAACGAAGCAGCGCAAACCGTACCGACGACCACTTTCTCCGGGGTCGCGGTGTGGGTGCGTGACGAAACGCCCGTCGTCGTTCGGATCGATTCGGGGCAAACGCCGCTTGGAGCCTATTATTGGACGACGGTCGAAGGACCGAACGAGCGGGTTACGTTGTGCTGGCGCAATCGCTGCCGAACCGAATTGGCTGCCGAACAGGTCGTGTTGGAAGCCGATTGGGACGTGCGCCATCAGAGCGTTCCCGCCCTGAGCCGTTCGCTCCGCGAATTGGCGCAGTGGTACGAAGTGACCCCGCTTCCCGAGCAAAGCTGGCAAGGCCACCCGGCTAACGGTTGGCTCTTGCAGCCGCGAGATGCCTGGCGCTACCCGCAGCGCTGGTGGCTGGACGCCGCTACCGGGGTGACACTGGAACGGACGATATTCGACGACGCGATGACCCCGCTCGAACGGTTTGCGTTCGTTCGATTCGAACGGCACGCCCAAGCCGATCTCACCGAAGTGCGCCAAGCGTGGAGCAGTTTGGGGCAGAGCGATAGGGTCGATTTCCGTCTCCATACCGTCGCCCCGGACGCGATGCCGTGGCGTCTCGATGATCTCCCGCCGGGGTTTGCGTTGCGCGCTTCAGGGTGGCGGCAAGGCCCCTCCGGCTCCCGCGTATGGCAATGGGCTCTGAGTGACGGCGCTGCGTCGGTCTCCCTGTTTGTCGAACAGGCGCCGTCGCAGCACGCGAGGGACACGGAAACAGAAACGGAGCGTCCGGGCGCAGCGATCGCGGAGTCTGCAGAACGTGGCTCTGCGCAGCGTTGGGGCGCAACCTTGATCGTGCGGCGAAACCGCAACGGGTGGCTGCAGACCGCTGTCGGTGAGGTTCCCGCGGCGACCCTCCACCGTTTGTTGGATGGAATGCGGTATGTCGATGAGTAAGGTACACGTGGCTTCTTCGCCGTGCCCCGTATCGGATCGCGTCGCGGCGGTGGTCGAAGCCGTCGATGCAGCGGGGGCGTGGATCACGATCGTCGAACCGCGTGGCGGCTGTGGGCGCTGTCATGAGTCTGGGGGTTGCGGTGGGGTTTCGCTCGTCAATTGGCAGGGCACGAAACGGTTTTGGTTCCCCCGCGCACAGTGGGAAACCCCATTGGAAGCTGGGCAACCGGTTTGGGTCGTCACGGCTTCTGGGGCGCCGCTCGAAGCCGCATGGCGGGTCTATGGTCAACCGTTACTCATTGGTGTGACGCTTGCCGCAGCCGGTCACGCGCTCCTTGCCGACCTTTCTCCGCTCGCTGCCGATGGGGGTGCGGTTACGTTGCTCGTCGGCACGCTCATTTTCGTTTGGCGGAGAGCGGCGCGGCGCATTCGACCGGTCGTGCGCATCGTGGCACGCTAAACCGTTGCGGTTTCGGTACAATAGCCCTTTTCGCGGATCCCCCTGTGGGGCTTTTTTCTTTGGTGACCATGGACCACATCCGTAACTTTTCGATCATCGCCCATATCGACCACGGGAAATCGACGCTCGCAGACCGCCTGATCCAACTTTGCGGCGGGCTTCAAGACCGCGAGATGCAGGATCGGGTGCTCGATTCGATGGATATCGAGCGCGAACGCGGCATTACGATCAAGGCGCAAACCGCTACGTTGCAGTACCGAGCCAAAGATGGCAAGGTCTATGAGCTCAACCTGATCGATACTCCGGGGCACGTCGATTTTTCCTACGAGGTGAGCCGGTCGCTTTCGGCGTGCGAAGGGGCGCTGTTGGTCGTCGATGCGTCGCAGGGGGTCGAAGCGCAGACGGTCGCGAACTGTTACCTGGCGATCGATCTTGGCGTCGAGGTGGTTCCGGTGCTCAACAAGATCGATTTGCCGCAGGCTGAGCCGGAACGGGTGAAAGAAGAGATCGAAGAGGTGATCGGCATCCCGGCGTCCGATGCGATCGCCGCGTCCGCGAAAAACGGGATCGGAATCGAAGCGATCCTGGAGGCGGTGGTCGCGCGCGTGCCTCCGCCGCGGGGCAATCCGGAAGCGCCGACCCGGGCGCTCGTGATCGACTCGTGGTTCGACAATTACGTCGGCGTGGTGATGCTGGTGCGCGTCGTCGACGGCCGTTTGGCGCGGGGCGACACGATCCGCTTGATGGCCACAGGCGCCGAGCACGAAATCGACAAGGTGGGGGTTTTTACGCCGAAAGGGGTCGAGCGGGAATCGCTCGAGTGCGGTGAAGTGGGGTTCGTGATCGCTGGCATCAAGCTCCTTTCCGAAGCCAAAGTGGGCGATACGGTTACGCTCGCCGCTCGTCCGGCGGCGGAGCCGTTGCCCGGTTTTCGTGAAATTAAGCCGCAGGTGTTCGCTGGACTTTACCCGGTGGAATCGAGTGAATACGATCAGTTGCGCGAGGCGCTCGAAAAGCTCAAGCTCAACGACGCGGCGCTGCAGTTCGAACCGGAGACGTCGCAGGCGCTCGGCTTTGGTTTCCGTTGCGGATTCCTGGGACTGCTCCACATGGAGATCGTCCAGGAGCGGCTCGAGCGCGAATTCGACCAAGAGCTTATCACCACCGCACCCTCGGTGGTCTATGAGGTGGTCACGAAGAAAGGGGAGGTGTTGCGAATCGAAAACCCTGCCAAGCTTCCCGATCCGGGGCAGATCGAAGCAATTCGCGAGCCGATCATCACCGCGACCATTTTCGTGCCGCAGGACTACTTGGGGCCGGTCTTGACGCTCTGCAATCAGAAGCGTGGCGTGCAACAGGACATGCGTTACCACGGACGGCAAGTGGAGGTGCGTTTCGATCTGCCGCTCAACGAGGTGGTGCTCGACTTCTTCGATAAGCTCAAGTCGGTCTCCCGCGGCTACGCGTCGCTCGACTACGAATTCAAAGAGTACCGCACCGCCGATCTCGTCAAATTGGACATCTTGGTCAATGGCGAGCGGGTCGATGCGTTGTCGTTGATCGTCCATCGCAGTTCGGCGCAGCAGCGTGGACGTGAGCTCGCGGTGAAACTGCGGCAGTTGATTCCGCGGCAGATGTTTGACGTGCCGATTCAAGCGGCGATCGGTTCGCACATCATCGCACGGGAAACGATCAAAGCGCTGCGCAAGAATGTGTTGGCGAAGTGTTACGGGGGTGACATCACCCGCAAGAAAAAATTGCTCGAGAAACAGAAGGCGGGGAAAAAGCGGATGAAGCAGGTGGGGAGCGTCGAGATCCCGCAAGAGGCGTTCCTTGCCGTGTTGCGTACCGACGAAGGGTGACGGCGATGGATTTCGAGTTGTTCTTGTTTCTCTTGACGCTGGTCACCGGAATGCTTTGGGGGTTTGACCGCTGGTACGCGCGCCGTCGGCGGCCTGCGGGGGCGCCCGACCCGTGGTGGGTCGAATACGGCGCAAGCTTTTTCGGTGTGTTCGCTGCGGTTTTTCTCTTGCGGTCGTTTCTGGTCGAGCCGTTCAAGATTCCGTCGGGGTCGATGATTCCCACGTTGTTGCCCGGTGACTTCATTTTGGTGAATAAATTTGCGTACGGCATTCGCTTGCCGGTCGTGAAGACCAAAGTCATCGATTTGGGGAAACCTCAGCGTGGCGACGTCGTGGTCTTCCGCTACCCGGTCGATCCGTCGCTCGACTATATCAAGCGGGTGGTGGGGTTGCCGGGTGACTACGTCGAATACATCGACAAACGGCTGCGTATCAACGGCGTGACCGTACCGCTCGAACGCTTGCCGGATTACGTGATGCCAGATCGGCGTGCGTACCGAATTCAGTGGCGCGAGCAGCTGGGGAAACACACTCATGCGATCATCTGGGACGAAAGCGCACCGCCGTACGTCAGCCACCGCATGGATTTTCCGTATCGTGAGCTCTGTACCTACCACCGCCGCGGCTTCAGCTGCTCCGTTCCCGAGGGACACTATCTGGTGCTGGGCGACAACCGCGACGGCAGCAGTGATTCGCGCGTTTGGGGGTTCGTCCCGGACGAAAACTTGGTGGGTAAAGCCTTCTTGATCTGGTTCAATTTCGACGATCTGTCGCGCATCGGCGGATTCGAGTAAGCGGGGTGGCGAAAATGGGTACAAACGGCAGCAAGAGGCAGCAGGTGCGGGCAATCGCAGGCTTTTCACTTCTGGGGGTACTCTTTTGGGGGGCAATTGCTGGGATCGCGATCATTCTGGCGATGCGCGTCGTTCCGTTTTACACCGAATTCGCTGCGGTCAAGCGGGCGCTGGTCGCAGCCGCGGCCGAAGGGGAGCCGCAAGCGATTCGGCAAGCGTTCGACCGCCGGGCGAGCGCCGACTACATCACCTCGGTTTCGGCGCGGGATCTCGAAATTCGCAAAGATGGGGAGCACGGGTACGTCGTCCGCGTCGCTTACGAGAAGGTGTTGCCCTTGGTCGCGAACGTCAGTCTCCTCTTTACCTTCGAGGCCAGCGCCCCCTGATGCGTCCGAACGGTTTTGCAGCGATCTTGTCGCAGGTGGAATCGGTGCTTGGGCACCGCTTTACGCAACCCGCGTTGGTGCGCCAAGCGCTCACGCACCGTTCCGCTGGAGAGCAGCACAACGAGCGGCTGGAGTTCTTGGGGGACGCGGTGTTGGGTTGTGCGGTGGCGTCGCTTCTCTACCGTCGGTTCCCGGATGCGAGCGAAGGGGACCTCTCGCGGGCACGTGCCCGGTTGGTGCGGCAAGAGACGTTGGCGGCACTCGCGGAACGCTTGGGCGTTCCCGATTGGTTGATCCTGGGCGAAGGTGAGCGTCGGGGTGCCGGGCATCGCCGCCCGTCGATCCTTTCCGACGCGCTGGAGGCGCTCATCGGTGCGCTCTTTCTCGACGCTGGTTTTACTACCGCGGCGGCTTGTGTCGAAGCGTGGTTCGCCCCGGAACTGGACAGAATCGGCGACCTGACAACCCTCAAAGACCCGAAAACCGCTTTGCAAGAGTGGTTGCAGGCGCGCCACCTGCCGCCACCGCGCTACGATTTGATCGAAGCGAAAGGGCCTGCGCATGCGCAACATTTTCGCGTCCGGGTGGTGAGCGAAGCGTTGAACGCGACTGCCGAAGGGGAAGGGGCGAGCCGCCGCCGTGCGGAACAAGCCGCAGCCTCCGTTCTGCTTGCGGGGTTGCGCCAAGCAAACGAAGGGGGAGGCTGATGCACACGAGCGAATCGCAAGTCGATAGCACAAAACCGTCTTTCCGCGCCGGGTACGTCGCCGTCGTCGGGCGACCGAACGTCGGCAAATCGACACTTACGAACGCGCTCGTCGGCGCGAAGGTGAGTATCGTCTCGAAAAAACAGCAGACGACGCGCCATCGCGTCCACGGCATCGTCACCACCGACGACGGGCAGATCGTACTTGTCGATACCCCGGGGTTCCAAACCCGCCACAAGCGGCTGCTCAACCAAGCGATGAACCGGGTCGTGACCCAAGCCCTCGCCGATGTTGATCTGGTCCTCTTCGTGATCGAAGCCGGAAAATGGACCGCGGACGATCAGAAAGTGATGCGCCTCTTACCGCAAGGGGTTCCGGTTTTTCTCGTGATCAACAAAGTCGATCGTTTGCCGCGCAAGGATCTCCTCTTGCCGTTCATCGCCGAACGCGCCAACGACTTTCCCTACGCGGAAATCGTCCCGATCTCCGCGGAAAAAAAACGCAATCTCGACGATCTGATCCAGACGATTGTGCGCTATCTGCCCGAATCGGAACCGATCTTCGATCCGGATACGATCACCGACCGCAGCGAGCGGTTTCTCGCGGCCGAGTACCTACGAGAAAAGGTGTTTCGGTTCTTGGGCGACGAGCTCCCCTACGGCACTGCGGTCGAAATCCGCCGCTACGAGGAGGAGGGGCGACTGCGGCGGATCTGGGCCGAGATCATCGTCGAGCGCGACGCGCACAAACCGATCGTGATCGGCGAAGGGGGGGAGCGGATCAAACGGATTGCGTCGGAAGCGCGCAAAGAATTGGAGGCGCTGCTTGACGCCACGGTCTATCTCGACGTCTGGGTCAAGGTCCGTGGCGGTTGGGCCGACGATCCGCGCGCGTTGCGCGAACTGGGGCTCGACGGGTGATTCGTTGCGCTGGCAATGAGTGAGACGCGGCGTGGCGGCAGCGATCGCGGGTTTCTCCTCCACGCGGAACCGTGGCGCGAAACCAGCCTTTTGGTCGATGCCTGGACCCGAGCGCATGGGCGGCTGTGGTTGGTGGCCAAAGGGGCGAAGCGGCCGCACTCGGCGTTGCGTTCGGTGCTGCTGCCGTTCCAACCGCTCCATCTGCGCTGGTCCGGGAAAGGCGAACGGCTGACCCTGACCGGGGCCGAATGGTTGGGCGGAATGCCGCTGCTTTCGGGCGAAGCGCTCTGGTGCGGGTATTATCTCAACGAATTGATCCTGCGGCTTGCGCCGCGTGAAGTCCCCCATCCGGAGTGGTTCGGCGCGTACGAAACTGCAGTGCGCGCGCTCGCATCGGGCGAGCCGGTTGCGCCGGTATTGCGCGCGTTCGAATGGGCGTCGCTTCAGGCAACCGGTCATGCGCCGCAGTGGCCGGAGACCGGACCGGTTGCGGTGCCGCTTTCGGCCGAAGCGTATGCGGCGATCACGCAAGGAGCCTGGTCAGCGCCGATCGTCGCACATGAGGTCAAACCGTGGTTGCGTGCGCTCATCGACCATTGCCTGGAGGGGCGGCCGCTGCGCACCCGCGCCTTCATGAAAGAATGGGTTACGAACGGGAAGGGATGAACGATGTGCGAATTGGGTGTCAATATCGACCATGTGGCGACCGTTCGGCAGGCGCGCCAGACCTATGAGCCCGATCCCGTCTGGGCTGCAACCGTGGCGCAGCTTGCCGGCGCAGAGATCATCACGGTTCATCTGCGCGAAGACCGTCGCCATATTCAGGATCGCGACGTCTGGCTGTTGCGGGAATCGGTTCAAGTGCGCCTCAATTTGGAGATGGCGGCTACCGACGAGATGGTCGCGATCGCGTGCCAGCTGCGGCCCGAAATGGTGACGCTCGTTCCCGAAGGACGGCAGGAGATCACCACCGAAGGGGGGCTCGACGTCGTGCGAGAACGAGCGCGGCTCAAAACCGTAGTCGCAAAACTTTCTGAAGCCGGTATTCGGGTCAGCCTCTTCGTCGATCCCGATCTGAAGCAGATCGAAGCCGCCGCCGAAGTGGGTGCAACGGTGTGCGAAGTCCATACCGGTCCGTACGCGCACGCCTTTTGGACGCATGGTCGCCGTGCCGACCATCCCGAAACCCGTGCGGCGATCGCGGCGGTGCGCCAGGCCGGGGAGGCGATCCGTGCCGCGGGGATGCAGTTCAACGCCGGGCACGCGCTCAACTACGCCAACGTTGCACCGATCGCGGCGCTGCCGGGCATTGCGGAACTGCACATCGGTCACGCGATCATCAGTCGGGCGCTCTTCGTCGGGCTCGAACAAGCGGTTCGGGAAATGAAGGCGTTGATCGCGGATGCAGCGCAACGCAACGGTTAGCGCTCCGGTTACATCTCTACGTGCGATGATTTTGGGGATCGGCGTCGACTTGGTGGCGGTGGCTCGGGTCGAACAAGTCTGGGGCCGACATCGCGATCGCTTGGCGTGTCGCATTTTGCAGCCAACCGAACAGGAGGTGTTCTTTACCCGGCTCGCCGCATGTGCGCCTCTGGAGCGAGACCGCTTTGCGGCGCGGTTCCTCGCCAAACGGTTCGCTGCGAAAGAGGCGTTCGCGAAAGCGTGGGGAAGTGGCATCGGCGCCGAGGTGAGGTTTCACGACATCGCAATCACCCACCAACCCAGCGGGCAACCGGTGTGGCGTTTTTCCGCGTCGTTCGCGCAGCGCTTTGCCGATCGCGGCGCAACGGCAGCCCATCTCTCTCTGAGTGACGAAGAGACGCACGTCGTCGCCTTCGTCGTGATCGAAGGAGGAACCCGTGTCTGAGCGGTTTACGATCGCAGCGCCCCGGTGGTGGATCGGCGTCGAGGGTCCTGCGCTTACGGCGCGCGATCGGACGCGCCTCGTCCATCCGGCGGTGGGTGGCGTGATCCTCTTTGCCCGCAATTGGCAGACGAGCGCGCAACTGCGCCGTTTGACCGAAGCGATTCGCAGCGTGCGCGACGACCTTCGGATCGCGGTCGACCACGAAGGCGGACGTGTACAGCGTTTCCAAGGCGAAGGTTTTACGCAGCTCCCGCCGATGCGCCATTTAGGCGCCCAGTGGACGACCGATCCAGAGACGGCCGTGCAGACGGCGCGGCGTTGGGGGGCGCTCGCCGGTAGGGAGCTCGCCGCACATGGGATCGACGTCGATTTTGCGCCGGTGGTCGATCTCGACGACGGCCGGTCACGGGTGATCGGTGATCGCGCCTTTTCCGCCGACCCCCACATCACAGCGACGTTGGCGTTGGCCTTTGCCGATGGGCTCGCCCGTGCTGGCGTGTGCCCAGTGTTCAAACATTTCCCTGGGCACGGTGGTGTGGTCGAAGATTCCCACCTCGAACTGCCCACGGACTCCCGATCTTGGGATGCCCTCTGGGCTGCCGATTTGGTTCCTTATCGGCAGTTGGTGCGGGCAGTGGCAACGGACGGCGCGTTGTTGTCGGGCTGTGGCGTGATGGCGGCGCTCGTTCGTTTTCCCCATTGTGACGATGCGCCCGCTGCGTTTTCCCCGTTTTGGTTGCAGACCGTGCTGCGTGAACGGCTGCAGTTCGCCGGCTGGATCGCGTCCGACGACTTAGGCATGGCCGCGGCGAACTGGGCGGGCGCCACGCTCGCCGAACGGGGGCGCGCCTTTTTCGCCGCAGGGGGCGACGTGGCGTTGGCGTGTAACGACTTTGCTGCGATCGATCGCATGTTGGACGCCTGGTGACGATGTCGGCCGCGTTTGACGCCAAACGGTTCCTCGCTACCGCACCAGAAGCGCCGGGTGTTTATCGCATGCTCGGTGCAGAGGGGCAAGTGCTCTATGTAGGCAAGGCGAAAAACCTCAAAAAACGGCTCGCGAGCTACTTTCGCACGCAACTGCCGAGCCCACGCATCGCGCGGATGGTCGCACAGATCGCCGCGATCGAAGTCACCGTCGTGCGCAGCGAAGCCGAAGCGCTCATCCTCGAAAACCACCTGATCAAAACGCTGCAGCCGAAGTACAACATCCTCTTTCGCGACGACAAAACCTACCCCTACCTTCGGATCAGCGGAGGCGACTTTCCCGGCATCTACTACTACCGCGGCCCGTTGAAGAACAGTGACCGCTATTTTGGCCCTTACCCCAACGCGCTCGCGGCGCGGGAAAGCATCCAGTGGATCCAGAAAATCTTTCAGCTTCGCACCTGCGAAGACACGGTCTTTGCCCACCGCACGCGCCCCTGTCTGCTGCACCAGATCCACCGCTGTACCGCGCCGTGCGTCGGAGCGGTTTCGGTTGCCGACTACCAGGCTCAGGTGCGGGCGGCCGTGCAGTTCCTCTCGGGCAAAAGCTCGGAACTGATTTCGGAACTGACCGAAGCGATGCAAGCAGCGAGCGACGCGTGGCAGTTCGAACGCGCCGCGCAGTTGCGCGATCAGATCCGTCAGCTTCAGGAATTGCGCACGACGCAAGCGATCGACAGCCGCCGCGAAGAGAACGTCGATATCTTCGTCGCGGTGGTCACGGGCACCGACGCCGCGGTGAGTTGGGCCGCGGTGCGCGGCGGACGCCATCTGGGCGATCGCACCCTCTTTCTCGAGCGGACGGCGACGACGAGCGACGAACGCGCTGCGGCCGAGGATCTGCTCGCAGCTTGCCTCGAGCGCCATTACGCCGAACAGCCGGTACCCGACCGCATCCTCATCGCGCCCGCATCGCCCGCGTCGCTTCAGTGGTTGCGGGAGAGCCTCGAAGCGGTTGCTGAGGTGCCGCGCGTGGTGGTTGCGGCGCCCAAAAGCGAAATCGAGCGGGCATGGGTCGAGATCGCAGAAAAAAATGCCCGTTTGGCGTTGGCGGCGCGGCAAAACGATACCTTGCGTCAGGCGGCACGTGCCAAGGCCCTCCATGAAGCGCTGCGCGATTGGCTTCCCCTCGAGCGACCCCCCGAATGGATCGAAGCGTTCGACGTGAGCCACCTGGGCGGTGAAGCCACGGTCGCGAGCTGTGTCGTCTGGGCGAATGGTGCGCTGCAACCCAAGCGCTACCGCCGCTTCGCAATCCGCGACGTGAAACCGGGCGACGACACCGCCGCGATCGGACAAGCGGTCCGCCGCCGCTACACGCGTTTGTCGCAAGAGGGCGAACCGCTTCCCGATCTGATCTTGATCGACGGCGGCCTCGGCCAGGTGCGCGCGGCTGCCGAAGCGCTCGCTGATCTGGGTATGGGGTGCGAACGGTTGCTTGGGGTGGCGAAAGGCCCCGAACGCCGCCCCGGGGAGGAGCGGTTGGTGCGGCCCGACGGGGCCGAGCGGGTGCTGGGCGCGACGAGCGCGGCGCTGCATCTCATTCAAGAGATTCGGGACGAGGCGCATCGCTTTGCGGTGACCGGGAATCGAGTGCGTCGTGCGGCAGCGCGTGCCCGTACCCGGCTCGAAGAGATCCCCGGCATTGGACCGAAACGGCGGCGGGCGCTGTTGGCCGCTTTTGGTAGCCTCGAAGGCGTGCGCGCCGCGCCGCTCGAAGCCCTGTTGCGGGTGCCAGGAATCGACCGCAAGATCGCCACGATCCTCTATAATGCATTGCACGGGGAAAACCCGGACGGGGAAGGGGGTGCGCGATGACGTGGGCGCCGTTGCTGTGGTGGCATTGGGTGGTGATCGGGATCGTCTTGATGGCGCTCGAGCTCGTGATTCCATCGTTCGTCGTGATCTGGTTCGGTATTGCGGGCGTGGTGGTTGGCATCGCCGAAGCGATCGTGCCGATGACCCTCTTTGCGCAACTCGGGCTCTGGTTGGCGGTGGCGATCGCACTCTTGGTGCTGTGGTTCGCGGTGTGGCGGCCGCATGATCGCCGCACCGCAGCCGATTCCGTCACCGATGCGCAGAGTGTCGTGGGAGAGGTCGGCATCCTTACTCGGGCGGTCGCGCCGTTTCAACGCGGGGAAGTGTTGCTGCAAAAACCGGTACTGGGGAGTGATCGCTGGCCGTGTCGCTCGGAAAGCGCGATCGCGGTCGGAGAGCGGGTTGTCGTCGTCGCGTTCGACGGCGCTGAATTTACGGTTGCCCCGGCAAAAGCCCAACCTGGGAGGAAGTGAGATGGATCCGCAACTCATCGTGCTTATCGTCGCCATCGTCTTCGTCGTCATCACGCTCGCCAAAGGGATCCGGACCGTACCGCAAGGGGAGGAGTGGGTCGTCGAGCGTCTGGGTAAGTACCACAAGACGCTGACGCCCGGTCTCAATTTCATCATTCCCTATCTCGACGACGTGGCGTACCGCTTGGTCACCAAGGACATCATCCTCGACGTCCAGGAGCAGGAGGTGATCACCCGCGACAACGCGGTGATCCGTACCAACGCGGTGGCGTTCGTCAAAGTGACCGATCCCGTTCGGGCCGCGTATGGCGTGGTCGATTTCGCCGTGGCGATCCGCAATTTGGTGATGACTACGTTGCGCTCGATCATCGGCGAGATGTCGCTCGACGAGGCACTCTCCAACCGGGAAAAGATCAAGGTGCGCCTCAGGGAGTCAATCGCCGACGAAGCGGTCGACTGGGGGGTCACGGTGAAGACGGTCGAAATCCAGGACATCAACCCGTCCCCGTCGATGCAACAAGCGATGGAGATGCAAGCAGCGGCGGAACGGGAACGCAAGGCGACGGTGACCCGCGCCGAAGGGGCGAAGCAAGCGGCAATCTTGGAGGCGGAAGCGCGGCTCGAAGCGGCGAAACGCGACGCGCAGGCCCAAGTGACGCTCGCCGCGGCTTCCGCAGAAGCGATCCGGCGGGTTGCCGAGGCGGCTGCAGCCAACGACATCGCGATTCGCTACCTGCTGGGCGAAAAATATGTCACCGCGCTCGCAACCCTTGCCGAATCGCAGAGCGCCAAAACGGTCGTCCTTCCGGGCGATCTCCAAGAGGCGGTTCGCGGTCTCTTCGGTCGGCAAGGGCGTTAGCGAAAAACAGGCGGAGCGCGGGCGCGATGCGCTGGAACTGGCCCAACCTACTGACCTGGCTAAGGATCGCGGCGATCCCGCTCCTCGTCCTCTTGTTCTACCTGCCCACTGCCTGGGTCACGGGCCATTTCGTCAATCTGGCGGCAACCGTGCTCTTCGTCGCCGCCAGTGTGACCGACTGGCTCGATGGTTACCTGGCACGCAAGCTCCAGCAGCAGTCGGCATTCGGGGCGTTTCTCGACCCGGTGGCGGACAAACTGATGGTCGCCGCCGCGCTCGTCGTGTTGGTCGATCTCGGGCGCGCGGATGCCGTCGCCGCACTCATCATCATCGGGCGCGAGATTACCGTTTCGGCGCTCCGGGAGTGGATGGCATTGGTTGGTGAGGCGCAAACCGTTGCCGTTGCGTTCGTCGGCAAACTCAAAACGGCCACGCAAATGGTCGCGATCCCCTTCCTCCTCTATGCCGACCCGCTCGGTACTTTCGAACCCCTCCTATGGGGGCGGTGGCTGCTGTGGCTCGCGGCGGTGTTGACGATCGTTTCGATGATTCACTACCTGCGCGCGGCGTGGCCGGTGTTGCGCAAAAATGGTTGATCCGATAAAATGTTAGGTTCCTTGCCTTACCCAGCTCGGGAAGGCTGTGGTCAACACATCCAGAAGGAGTCTTCATGCGTCATTATGAAATCGTCTTCATGGTCCATCCCGACCAGTCGGAAAACGTGCCGGTGATGGTCGAGCGTTATCGGAAATTGATCACCGAACGCGGCGGCAAAATTTATCGGTTGGAAGACTGGGGGCGTAAACACCTGGCGTACCAGATCCAAAAGATTCACAAGGCGCACTACATTTTGATGAACATCGAGTGCGACTTGGAAACCTTGCAAGAGCTCGAAACGGCGTTCCGCTTCAATGATGCGATCCTGCGTCATTTGACGATTCGCATGGAAGGGCCGGTGACCGAACCCTCTCCGATGATGAAAGGGGAAAAGGCGCGCTCGCTGCTCGACCCCAGCACCACCGCGGGGGCTGATCAGATCGTTGCGCCAGCGGCAGCCGAACCTGCAGCTTCCGCTGAGACCGCAACCGACGCGTAAGCGCGGGATCGACTGCATCGCGATGGGCGCCAATCGCTGTTGCCTCACTTTTGATGTCACTGCGCGTGATGCGTTGCGTTATACCCCTGCGGGGTTGGCAGTGAGCGAAGGGGAAGGGTGGCACCGCTCGATGCAGTGCGAAGTTGGACGTACACGCGAAGTCGATTTTCGATTCCATTGGGTTGCGATGGGGGAAGTGGCAACCGTGATGGATGCGCTGCCGATGGGTGCGGAAGTGACCGGGGAAGGTTTTTTCGCGGCACGACGCAAAGGCGGTCGGCAGTTGCAGCTCCACCTCACCGCAGTGCAATGGCATCAGGATGAAGAAAGGAAAGCACAATGAGTTTCGCTAAAGGTGGCCGCAACGCGCGGCGTCGTAAGTTCTGCCGCTTCACGGCGGAAGGGGTCGAGACCATCGACTACAAAGATATCGATACCCTGAAAGAATACATCATGGAAACGGGCAAAATCATGCCGGCGCGGATCACCGGGACTTCGTCGCGCTTTCAGCGCCAGTTGGCATTGGCGATCAAGCGCGCGCGATTCTTGGCGCTGCTGCCCTACACCGATCAGCACAAATAATCGGGAGCCCAACCATGCAAGTCATTCTGCTGGACAAAGTGCCAAATCTGGGGAATCTGGGCGATGTCGTCACCGTCAAGGATGGGTACGCGCGCAACTATCTGATCCCGCAAGGGAAGGCAAAGCGGGCAACTCCGGAAAACATCGCCGAGTTCGAAACCCGTCGCGCCGAGCTCGAACGGCAGGCTGCGGAGCGCTTGGCGCAAGCGCAGGCGCTTGGTAGTCAGATCGAAGGGATTACCCTTCAGATCGTGCGCAAAGCCGGTGTCGATGGCCGTCTCTTCGGGTCGGTCACCCATATCGACATCGCCGACGAGCTCAACCGGATGGGTTTTGCCGTGTCCAAAGGACAAGTGCTCATGCCCGAAGGGCCGATCAAAGCGATCGGCGAAGTCGAAATCGAAATTTACCTGCACGCCGACGTGCGGCCGAAAATCCATGTCGCAGTCTTGGGTGAGTAAGCGCCGTTTGCGAATCGGTCGCGAAGAAGGCAGCTTCGGCTGCCTTTTTCGTTTCGGGAGGTAAAAGATGACGTCGGAAGCGCTCGGGTATGAGACTGCGGCGCTACGCCTGCCGCCCCACTCGATCGAAGCCGAACAGTCGTTGATCGGGGGGCTTTTGCTCGACAACGACGCGTGGGAGCGTGTCGCAGACATCGTCGCTGCGGAAGATTTCTATCGAGACGACCACCGCAGGATCTTTCGCCACATCACCGCGCTCATCCAGCAAGGAAAACCGGCGGACATCGTCACCGTTCATGAATCTTTGCAAAAGAGTGGGGAAGACGAAGCGGCGGGTGGGATCGCCTATCTTGCGGAGCTTGCGAACCAGACCCCTTCCGCTGCGAACGTGCGCCGTTACGCGGAGATCATTCGCGAGCGGGCGATCCTGCGCAAATTGATCAGTGTCGCCGACGAGATCGCCGCAAGCGCGCTCGCGCCGATGGGTAGGGACGCCAAAACGATCCTCGACGAAGCCGAGGCGAAAATTTTCGAAATCGCCGAAGCAGGCGCACGCGCCGTTACGGGCTTCGTCTCGATCGGTACCGCATTGAAACAGGTCGTCGACCGCGTTCAGGAACTCTATGATCGCAATGCAAGCAACGATGTTACCGGTGTGCCGACCGGTTACCTCGATTTGGACGAAAAGACGGCAGGGTTGCAACCCAGTGACCTCATCATCGTCGCGGGGCGTCCCGCGATGGGTAAGACTACCTTTGCCCTCAATATCGCCGAGCATGTGGCACTCCATCAAAAACTTCCGGTGGCGATCTTTTCGATGGAGATGCCAGCCACTCAGCTGGCGATGCGTTTCCTTGCCTCAGTGGGGCGCATCGATTTGCAGAAACTGCGTCGCGGCAAACTGACCGACGACGACTGGGCGCGGCTCTCGGCCGCGATGGGCAAACTCTACGATGCGCCGATCTTCATCGATGAGACCGGCGGGCTCAACCCGATCGATCTGCGCGCCCGTGCGCGGCGTCTGGCGCGGCAGTTCGGGGGTCGTTTGGGACTCGTCGTGATCGACTACCTCCAGTTGATGGTCGGCGCCAAGGAGAGCGACAACCGCGCGAATGAGCTTTCGGAGATCTCGCGCTCGGTGAAGACGCTTGCGAAGGAGCTCAACACCCCGATCATCGCGCTATCGCAGCTCAACCGCAGTCTTGAACAGCGACCGAACAAGCGACCCGTCATGTCCGACCTGCGGGAATCGGGCGCGATCGAACAAGATGCCGACATCATCATGTTCATCTACCGCGACGAGGTCTATCACCCGGACAGCCCCGACAAGGGGACCGCCGAGATCATCATCGCGAAGCACCGTAACGGCCCCACCGGAACGATCCGGCTTGCATTCTTTGGTGAATACACGCGCTTCGAAAACTATAGTGCGGGCGGTGACTTTTAGCGCGATTGTGCGTGATCGAAAAAATGGACGGCAGGAACGCAGAGCGGTAGAAAGGGAGTAAAGGTGTTGACCGTGTCTGTGAAATCCGGCATAATGCCGATTCTCTCGGAGGGGTACCCAAGCGGTCAACGGGAGCAGACTGTAAATCTGCCGGCTCAGCCTTCGTAGGTTCGAATCCTACCCCCTCCACCAGGTTTCAGGCTGGACAGGTTGCGGGTTTGAGCGGGTGTAGCTCAATGGTAGAGCAGAAGCCTTCCAAGCTTAAGACGGGGGTTCGATTCCCCTCACCCGCTCCAGTCGAAGGGTAAAGTGCCCATGTAGCTCAGTGGTAGAGCACTCCCTTGGTAAGGGAGAGGTCACGTGTTCGATCCACGTCATGGGCACCATGTTCTCTCGCACGCGGCAACGAAAAAGGGGAAGCAGATGGCCAAGGCAAAATTCGAGCGGACGAAGCCGCACGTCAATGTGGGGACGATTGGGCACGTGGACCACGGCAAGACGACGCTGACGGCGGCGATCACCACGGTGCTGGCGAAGCACTTTGGTGGTGAAGCGAAGAAATACGACGACATCGACGCGGCGCCGGAAGAAAAAGCGCGTGGGATCACGATCAACACCGCGCACGTCGAATACGAAACCGCGAACCGTCACTACGCGCACGTCGACTGCCCGGGGCACGCCGACTACGTCAAGAACATGATCACGGGTGCCGCGCAGATGGACGGCGCGATTCTCGTGGTCTCGGCTGCAGACGGCCCGATGCCGCAAACGCGCGAACACATCCTGTTGGCGCGCCAGGTCGGTGTTCCCTACATCATCGTCTTCCTCAACAAATGCGACATGGTGGACGACCCGGAACTTCTCGAACTCGTCGAAATGGAAGTTCGGGACCTGCTCAATCAGTACGGCTTTCCGGGTGACGACACCCCGATCATCAAAGGCTCGGCGCTCAAAGCGCTCGAAGGCGACCAGAGCGAAATCGGCGAGCCGGCGATCCTCAAACTGGCTGAGACGCTCGACAGCTACATCCCGACGCCGGAGCGCGACATCGACAAACCGTTCCTGCTTCCGATCGAAGACGTCTTCTCGATCTCGGGTCGCGGAACCGTCGTGACCGGCCGCGTTGAGCGTGGTACCGTGAAAGTCGGCGACGAAGTCGAAATCGTCGGCCTGCGTCCGACGCAAAAGACCACCGTCACGGGCGTGGAAATGTTCCGCAAACTGCTCGACGAAGGGCGTGCGGGTGACAACGTCGGGGTGCTGCTTCGCGGAACCAAACGCGAAGAAGTCGAACGGGGTCAAGTGCTCGCCAAACCGGGTACCATCACCCCGCACACCCACTTCGAATGCGAAGTGTACGTGCTCACCAAAGAAGAAGGGGGCCGTCACACCCCGTTCTTCTCCAACTACCGTCCGCAGTTCTACTTCCGTACCACCGACGTCACGGGGTCGATCGAACTGCCGGAAGGGGTGGAAATGGTGATGCCGGGTGACAACGTCAAACTCACGGTGAAACTCATTGCACCGATCGCGATGGAAGAAGGTCTGCGCTTTGCGATCCGCGAAGGCGGCCGTACCGTGGGTGCCGGCGTCGTCTCCAAAATCATCGAGTGATGGTGCGGTAATCTCAGTTTGAAGTGGCGCCAGCGTTGCTGGCGCCGTAGGGGCATAGCTCAACTGGCAGAGCGTCGGTCTCCAAAACCGAAGGTTGGGGGTTCGATTCCCTCTGCCCCTGCCAACCATAAGACGCCAATGAACATCCTTTTCTATCTGCTCTCTGCACTGTTGTTGGCTGGCGGGATCGCTGGCTTTTATTATTTTGCCGACTGGCCAGGTCTGGCGCGCGCTGCGCTCGTCGTGCTGGGGGTCGTTGCCGCAGGGGGTGTGCTGCTCCTCTCTGAGCCAGGAAAGGCTTTCGTTGCGTTCGTTCGCGCTGCTGTTGCCGAAGTGCGCAAAGTCGTTTGGCCGAACCGCAAAGAGACGACTCAGGCAACTTTGGTCGTCTTTGCGTTCGTGGTGACGCTGGCCATTTTCATGTGGCTGGTCGACAAGACATTGGAGTGGGTGTTGTACGGATTGTTGCTGGGGTGGAAGTGATGGCCAAGCGTTGGTATGTCGTGCAAGCGCACTCCGGGTTCGAAAAGCAGGTGCAAAAAGCACTGCAAGAGCGGATCAAATTGGCCGGGATGGAAGACCAATTCGGTCAGATTCTCGTTCCGGTCGAAAAAGTGATCGAGCTGCGCGGCGGTGCGAAAAAAGAGACCGAGCGTAAGTTCTTTCCGGGCTACCTCCTCGTCGAGATGGAGATGAACGACGATACGTGGCACCTGGTCAATTCGTTGCCGCGTGTCTCTGGTTTCGTCGGCGGAAGTCCCACGAAGCCGGCTCCGCTTTCGGAGCGGGAAGTGCAGGCGTTGTTGGCGCAGATTCAGGAAGGGGGCGAGAAGCCGAAACCGCGCGTGGTCTATGAGATCGGAGAGACGGTCCGGGTCAAAGAGGGGCCGTTTGCCGACTTCATGGGGACGGTAGAGGCGGTCGATTACGAAAAGAGCCGGTTGTCGGTCGCGGTTTCGATTTTTGGCCGCTCGACACCGGTGCAATTGGAGTTTTCTCAGGTCGAAAAGGTCTGAGCAATCGAGGAGCGGCATTTGCCGCGTTAGCACTCACTAGGAGCAGTCATGGCCAAGAAAATCGTCGGCTACATCAAACTGCAGATTCCTGCAGGGAAAGCAAACCCGAGCCCTCCGGTCGGTCCGGCGCTCGGTCAGCGCGGCTTGAACATCATGCAGTTCTGCAAGGAGTTCAACGCCAAGACGCAAAATATGGAGCCCGGCTTGCCGATTCCGGTGATCATCACCGCCTATTCTGACAAGTCGTTTACCTTCGAGTTGAAGACGCCGCCGGCAACCGTCCTCATCAAGAAGGCGTTGAAGATCGAGAAAGGCTCTTCCAAACCCCACCTCGACAAAGTGGGCAAGATCACACGCGCGCAGCTCGAGGAGATCGCCAAGATCAAGATGCCGGACCTCACCGCGGCCGATATGGACGCAGCGGTGCGGACGATCGCCGGTTCCGCGCGGTCGATGGGCGTGGATGTCGAGGGGGTGTAAGATGGCAAAACTGAGCAAACGGATGCAAGCGTTGCGGCAAAAAGTCGACCGCAACCGCGTCTATTCCTTGGATGAGGCGCTGGCGCTCGCGAAAGAGACTGCGCAAGCCAAATTCGACGAGTCGATCGATATCGCCGTGAATCTTGGGGTCGATCCGCGGAAGTCGGATCAAGTCGTTCGTGGCGCAGTCGTGTTGCCGGCCGGGACTGGGAAAAAGGTCCGGGTCGCTGTCTTTGCGCAAGGGGCGAAAGCGGACGAAGCCCGTGAAGCCGGTGCCGATATCGTCGGTTTCGAAGATCTGGCCGAAACGATCAAAGCGGGGAATATCGATTTCGACGTGCTCATCGCCACACCCGACGCGATGCGTCTCGTGGGGCAGTTGGGGCAAATCCTGGGGCCGCGTGGCCTCATGCCCAACCCCAAGGTGGGAACGGTGACGATGGACGTCGCTACGGCGGTGAAGAACGCAAAGGCGGGGCAGGTCCAGTACCGCACCGACAAGAACGGGATCATCCACGCGTCGATCGGTCGCGCGTCGTTCCCCGTCGAAGCGTTGAAGCAGAATGCGCAGGCGCTCATCGAGGCGCTGCAACGCGCGAAGCCGCAGGCTGCGAAGGGAACCTATTTCAAAAAGATCGCGGTTTCCAGCACGATGGGGGTCGGAATCAAGGTCGATCCACAAAGTGCGCTGCCGCAGCAGGCGTAACGAACTTTGGGCCGTCGCGCCCGTTATCGAACGGCGCGGCGGGTTATCAAAGACCGTTGGGGGGCAACCTTAAATGCGGTAAAACCGCGCCCAACGTAGATGGCGTCACCCGAAGCAGGAGCACGCTCCTGATTGAAGGCCGCCAAAGCTGCCCTGGAAACAGGGTGTCCTAATTGGAGGTGAACCTTGGCACTCAAGCTTGAAAGCAAGCAGGCAATCGTCGCCGAAGTCTCCGCTCAAGTGGCTGAGGCAGGGGCGATCGTTTTTGCCGAGTACCGTGGTCTCACCGTCGCGGAGATGACCGAGCTGCGCCGCAAGGCGCGCGAAGCCGGCGTCTATTTGCATGTCATCAAGAACACCTTGGTCCATCGCGCAGTCGATGGGACCCCGTTTGCGTGCATCCAGTCGCAACTCGTGGGCCCGCTGATCTTCGCGATTGCCGCCGATCCGGTGGCACCAGCCAAGGTGCTTGTCGACTTTGCAAAAAGCGCCGAAAAATTGGTCGTCAAAGGGGGGGCAATGCCCGGTTCGCTCCTTGACGTCGAAGGCGTCAAGGCGCTGGCGAGCATGCCAAGCCGCGACGAACTGTTGGCCACTTTGGTGGGGACGTTGCAGGCCCCGATCGCCAAGTTCGTGCGCACCCTCAACGAGGTGCCGGGCAAATTCGTCCGCACGCTTGCTGCCGTTCGCGACGCGAAAGAGGCTGCGTAATTTATTTCCGTTTCACAGGCATTCATTCAGGAGTCAAACATGTCGATGACCAAAGAGCAAATTCTGGACGCAATCGCCAATATGACCGTGCTCGAGCTCTCTGAGCTCATCAAGGCGATGGAAGAGAAATTCGGGGTTTCTGCTGCGGCAGCGGTTGCAGTAGCGGCAGCTCCGGCAGCTGGCGGTGCGGCGGCACCGGCGGCGGAAGAGAAGACCGAATTCGACGTCGTGCTGGTCGAAGCCGGTGCGAAGAAGGTCGAAGTGATCAAGGTGGTCCGTGCTGCTACGGGTCTCGGCCTCAAGGAGGCCAAGGATCTCGTCGACGGTGCGCCCAAGACGATCAAAGAGGGCGTCTCCAAAGACGAAGCCGAGAAGCTCAAAAAAGACCTCGAAGCGGCTGGCGCGAAGGTCGAGCTCAAATAATTTCCTTGCGGAATGTGGCGGGAGGCTGGTGCTTATGGCGCCGGCCTTTCGCCATTGGTAGTAGGCAGGGGGTCAACACCCAAAGGCTTGCGAGAACCCACAAGCTTTTGCGTCTTGATTCCTTTCGCGCGACATTAGCCTGGAGCACACATGGCGTACTCATACACTGAACGCAAGCGCTTGCGCAAGAACTTTGCCAAGCGCAAACCCGTTCTCGACGTTCCTTTCCTCCTTGCCACGCAGCTAGACTCCTACCGCGAATTCCTTCAACTCGACACGCCACCGATGGAGCGGAAAAATGTCGGGTTGCAAGCGGCGTTCAACGCGATTTTCCCCATCGTCTCTGTCAATAACAACGCGCGGCTCGAATTTCTCTACTATACCGTCGGTGAGCCGCAATTCGACGTGCGTGAATGCCAGTTGCGCGGGCTCACCTACTGTGCACCGGTGCGGGCGCGTGTCCGCTTGGTGATCCTCGACAAAGCCACCGGATATCAGACGGTCAAAGAGGTTCGGGAGCAAGAGGTCTTCATGGGGGAGATCCCCTTGATGACCGAAAAAGGCTCGTTCATCATCAACGGAACGGAGCGGGTGATCGTTTCGCAGTTGCACCGTTCTCCCGGTGTCTTCTTCGAGCACGACAAAGGCAAGACCCACTCCTCAGGAAAACTGCTCTTCTCGGCGCGGATCATTCCGTACCGCGGTTCGTGGATCGACTTCGAATTCGACCCGAAGGATTGCCTCTTCTTCCGGATCGACCGGCGGCGCAAGATGCCGGTGACGATCCTGTTGCGTGCGCTTGGGATGAGCAACGAAGAGATGCTGACCTTCTTCCACGATCTCGAAACGTTCGAGAAACTGGACGGTCAGTTCGTCTTCCGCTTCGACCCCGAGCGCCTGAAAGGGGAGGTCTCGCGGCTGGAAATTCGCGATGCCGCAGGCAAAGTCATCGTTGCGAAAGAGAAGCGGATCACCGCACGCCACGTGCGCGAGCTCAAGCAGGCGGGGATCGACCATGTGGTCGTCGACGATGAGTTTCTGCTCGGGCGGATCATCGCGCGTGACCTCATCGATCCCGAAACTGGAGAGGTGATCGCCAAAGCAAACGACGAGATCACCGAAACGGTATTGGAGCGTCTGCGTGAATCGGCGATTACTCGATTCGAAACCCTGTTCGTGAACGAACTCGACCGTGGTGCATACCTCTCGCAGACGCTGCGACTCGATGACACGCAAGATGCCTGGCAAGCCAAGGTCGCGATCTATCGCATGATGCGCCCGGGTGAGCCGCCTACGGAACAGGCGGTCGAGCAACTTTGGGAGGGACTTTTCCGTTCGCCGGATCGCTACGATCTCTCTGCGGTGGGGCGGATGAAGTTCAACAGCCGCGCCTATCCGCCGCTTGAATCGCTCGACCCGGCGTCCCCCGAATGGATCAAGCGCTTTTTCGCGCAAGTGGGGCCGAAAGGGGAAGAGGGGCCGATGACGCTCACCGACGAGGATCTGCTCGCGGTGATCGCGATCCTCATCGAATTGCGCAACGGCCACGGTGAAGTCGACGACATCGACCATTTGGGCAACCGTCGGGTACGCAGCGTCGGGGAACTCACCGAAAACCAATTCCGTGCGGGGTTGGCGCGGGTCGAGCGTGCGGTCAAAGAGCGCTTGGTCCATGCCGAAAGCGAAAACCTCATGCCGCACGACCTGATCAACGCCAAACCGATTTCGGCGGCGATCAAGGAATTCTTCGGCTCGAGCCAGTTGTCGCAGTTCATGGACCAAACCAACCCGCTCTCGGAAATCACCCACAAGCGGCGGGTCTCTGCGCTGGGTCCCGGCGGGTTGACGCGCGACCGCGCGGGTTTCGAGGTGCGCGACGTCCACCCCACCCACTACGGTCGCGTCTGTCCGATCGAAACGCCGGAAGGGCCGAACATCGGGTTGATCAATTCGCTTGCCGTCTATGCGCGTACCAACCGCTACGGCTTCATCGAAACGCCGTATCGCAAGGTGGTCGACGGTCGTGTGACCGACGAAGTGGTCTACATGTCGGCAATCGAAGAAGCCAAATACGTGATCGCGCAGGCGAACTCCGAAGTGGGGCCGGACGGCAAACTTCTGGGTTCGCTCATTTCGTGCCGTCAAAAAGGGGAATTCGTCCTCGTTCCGCCCGAAGCGGTGCAATATATGGACGTGGCGCCGCAGCAGATCATTTCGGTCGCGGCCTCTCTCATTCCGTTCTTGGAGCACGACGACGCCAACCGCGCGCTCATGGGAGCGAACATGCAGCGCCAGGCGGTGCCCTGCCTGCGCCCGGAAAAGCCGCTCGTCGGTACCGGAATGGAGCGCATCGCTGCTAAGGACTCGGGAACGGTGGTCGTCGCGAAGCGCGGCGGCGTCGTCGACTACGTCGACGCGAAGCGCATCGTCGTGAAGGTCAACGACGACGAAACCCAGCCCGGCGAAGTTGGCGTCGATATCTACAATCTGGTGAAATTCCAGCGCTCCAACCAAAACACCAACATCAGCCAGCGGCCGATCGTCAAGAAAGGGGATGTGATCACCGCGGGTGACGTGATCGCCGACGGCGCATCGACCGACCTTGGGGAGTTGGCGCTCGGGCAGAACGTCCTCGTGGCGTTCATGCCGTGGAACGGGTACAACTTCGAAGACTCGATCCTCATTTCGGAACGGCTGGTCGCCGAGGACCGCTACACCTCGATCCACATCGAAGAGCTTACGGTCGTTGCGCGCGACACCAAACTGGGGCCCGAAGAGATCACGCGCGACATCGCGTCGCTGGGTGAAGCGCAACTGGCGCGTCTCGACGAGTGTGGGATCATCCACATCGGCGCCGAGGTCAAAGCCGGTGACGTTCTGGTCGGTAAGGTAACCCCTAAGGGCGAAACGCAGCTTACCCCAGAGGAGAAACTGTTGCGCGCGATCTTCGGGGAAAAAGCGTCCGACGTCAAAGACACGTCGTTGCGCGTGCCCACCGGAATGAGCGGTACCGTGATCGACGTGCTGGTGTTTACCCGTGAGGGAATCGAGCGGGACAAGCGGGCGCAGTCGATCATCGACGAACAGTTGCGTGGCTACCGCAAGGACCTCAACGACCAGTTGCGCATTTTCGAACGGGATGCGTTCGAACGCTTGCGCCGCCTTCTCGTCGGGCAAACCGCTGCCGGCGGACCGAAGCGGCTCGCGAAAGGTTCGGAAATCACCGAGGCGTACCTCGATTCCCTCGAACCGTACCAATGGTTCGATATTCGTGTCGAGAACGACGCGGTGGCGCAGCAACTCGAAGCGGTCCGTGATGGATTGGAAAAGACGCGCAAAGCGTTCGATGAGGCGTTCGAACACAAGCGCAAGAAGCTCACCCAAGGGGACGAGCTCCCGCCGGGCGTGCTCAAAATGGTCAAAGTCTACCTCGCGGTGAAGCGGCGGCTGCAGCCCGGGGACAAAATGGCGGGGCGCCACGGGAACAAAGGGGTGGTTTCGAAGATCGCGCCGGTGGAAGACATGCCCTTCATGGCCGATGGCACCCCGGTCGATATCGTCTTGAACCCGTTGGGCGTACCGTCACGGATGAATATCGGGCAAATTCTCGAAACCCACCTCGGGCGCGCCGCGCGTGCGTTGGGGGACCGCATTGCCGAGATGTTGCGGCGGCAAGCGAACATCGCGGAATTGCGGGAATTCCTCGAGAAGATCTACAACCAGCGCGGACAGAAAGAAGATCTGGCGGCGCTCTCGGACGACGAGATCCGGGAAATGGCGCAGAACCTCACCAAAGGGGTGCCGTTTGCGTCGCCTGCGTTCGAAGGAGCAAGCGAAGACGACATCGCCGAAATGTTCCGCCTCGCGGGTATCGAAGGCACCGAGCAGGTGACGCTCTACGACGGTCAGACGGGTGAGCCGTTCGATCGTCCGGTGACGGTGGGGTACAAGCATATGCTCAAGCTCCACCACCTGGTCGACGACAAGATGCACGCGCGCTCCACCGGCCCCTACTCGCTCGTGACGCAGCAGCCGCTCGGTGGGAAGGCACAGTTCGGTGGTCAGCGTTTTGGTGAGATGGAGGTTTGGGCGCTCGAGGCGTACGGCGCGGCCTATACGCTGCAAGAGATGCTCACGGTCAAGTCCGACGACGTCACGGGGCGGACCAAGATGTACGAGAGCATCGTGCGTGGCGACTACCGTTTCGTCGCGGGTATGCCCGAATCGTTCAACGTCCTCTTGAAAGAGATCCGGTCGCTGGCGATCGACATCGACCTCGAGCGGGATTAACCGATCGCGAATCATGCGCATGGAGTTGCTATGAACAATTTACTCGCCAACCTCTTTCGGCAAAGCGTCGACAACCCCACGGAGTTCGACGCGATCACGATCGGTCTTGCGTCGCCGGAGAAGATCCGCAGCTGGTCTTACGGCGAAGTGAAAAAACCGGAGACGATCAACTATCGGACGTTCAAACCGGAGCGCGATGGTCTTTTTTGTGCCAAGATCTTCGGCCCGGTCAAAGACTACGAGTGCCTCTGCGGCAAATACAAGCGGCTGAAATATCGGGGCGTGATCTGCGAAAAGTGCGGCGTCGAGGTGACCGTCTCCCGTGTTCGCCGCGAACGGATGGGGCACATCGAGCTCGCAGCGCCGGTATCGCACATCTGGTTCTTGAAGAGCTTGCCGAGCCGGCTTGGGCTCGTGCTCGACATGACGCTGCGTGACATCGAGCGGGTGCTCTACTACGAAGCCTACGTCGTGATCGACCCAGGGCTTACCCCGCTTCAGCGCGGGCAGATCATGTCGGAGGAGAGTTACCACCAGGCGTTCGAAGAGTACGCGGGGGACTTCCACGCGATGATGGGGGCCGAAGGGATCCGCGAACTCCTGCGCACCCTCGACCTCAAGCGCGAAATCGAAAAACTGCGGGGCGAACTCGAAACCACCGGGTCGGACGCCAAGATCAAGAAGATCAGCAAGCGCCTGAAAGTGCTCGAAGCCTTCTACCGCTCCGGAATGAAGCCGGAGTGGATGATCATGGACGTGATCCCGGTGCTGCCGCCCGATCTGCGTCCGCTCGTACCGCTCGACGGAGGGCGCTTCGCTACCTCCGACCTCAACGACCTCTACCGTCGGGTGATCAACCGCAACAACCGTTTGCGGCGGCTGCTTGAGCTCAAAGCGCCGGAAATCATCGTCCGTAACGAAAAACGGATGTTGCAAGAGGCGGTCGATTCGCTCTTCGACAACGGGCGCCGCGGCAAGGCGATGACCGGTCCCAACAAGCGGCCGCTGAAATCGCTCGCTGACATGATCAAAGGGAAAGGCGGTCGATTCCGTCAAAATCTCCTTGGAAAGCGGGTCGACTACTCGGGCCGTTCGGTGATCGTGGTGGGGCCGCAATTGAAGCTCCATCAGTGCGGATTGCCGAAACTGATGGCGCTCGAACTCTTCAAGCCGTTCATCTACCACAAACTCGAAACGCTCGGTTACTGCACCACCATCAAGCAAGCGAAGAAGATGGTGGAAAACCAAGAGCCGGTGGTGTGGGACATCCTCGAAGAGGTGATCCACGAACATCCGGTGCTTCTCAACCGCGCACCGACGTTGCACCGCTTGGGGATCCAGGCGTTCGAACCGGTCCTGATCGAAGGCAAAGCGATTCAGCTCCACCCGCTCGTCTGTACCGCGTTCAACGCCGACTTCGACGGTGACCAGATGGCGGTGCACGTGCCGCTTTCGCTCGAAGCGCAGGTCGAAGCGCGCACGTTGATGATGAGCTCGAACAACATCCTCTCGCCCGCGAACGGGGACCCGATCATCGTGCCGTCGCAGGACATCGTCTTGGGGCTCTACTACGCTACTCGCGAAGCGGTCGGCGCCAAGGGCGAAGGGATGATCTTTGCCGACGTCGCCGAAGCACGGCGCGCCTGGGAGCAGGGCATTGCAAGCCTCCATGCTCGCGTCACGGTGCGCATCACCGAATACGAATTCGACGAAAAAGGCGAACCGACCATCGCGAAGACCACACGACGGGAAACGACCGTCGGGCGGGCGATCCTCTCGGAGATCTTGCCGAAAGGCTTGCCGTTCGAACTGATCGACCGGCCGCTGAAGAAAAAAGCGATCTCGCAGCTCATCAACCAGTCCTACCGCAAGTGTGGGCTCAAAGCCACCGTGATCTTCGCCGACCAGTTGATGAACTGGGGTTACAAGCTCTCCACGCGCGGCGGACTTTCGATCGCGATCAAGGACATGTTGATCCCACCGCAGAAAGAGGCGATCATCGCCCAAGCGGAAGAAGAGGTCAAAGAGATCGCGCAACAGTACGCCTCCGGTCTCGTCACCGCCACCGAGCGCTACAACAAGGTGGTCGATATCTGGGGACGGGCATCGGACCAAGTGGCGAAAGCGCTGATGGACCAATTGTCCAAAGAGCGCGTCACGCTGCCCAACGGCGAAGTGGTCGAGCAAGAGTCGTTCAACTCGATCTACATGATGGCGGACTCTGGCGCACGGGGTTCGGCGGCGCAGATTCGCCAGCTCGCCGGGATGCGGGGGTTGATGGCGAAGCCCGATGGCTCGATCATCGAGACGCCGATTACCACCAACTTCCGCGAAGGGCTGAATGTCCTGCAGTACTTCATTTCGACCCACGGGGCGCGGAAAGGGCTTGCCGACACCGCGTTGAAGACCGCAAACTCGGGTTACCTGACCCGCCGTTTGGTTGACGTCACACAAGACCTGGTGATCACCGAAAGCGACTGCGGCACCAGTAACGGCTTCTATATGAAAGCGCTCATCGAGGGCGGTGAGGTGATCGAAGCGCTGCGTGACCGGATCCTCGGTCGCGTGGTCGCCGAAGATGTCGTCGACCCCGATACGCGGGAAACACTCATCCCGGCGGGAACGCTGCTCGATGAACCCCTGGTCGAACTCATCGACGAGAAAGGGGTGGACGAAGTCAAGGTGCGCAGCCCCTTGACCTGTGAAACGCACTATGGCGTCTGTGCGAAGTGCTACGGTCGCGACCTGGCGCGCGGCGGCCTCGTGAACGTCGGCGAGGCGATCGGGGTGATCGCCGCGCAGTCGATCGGTGAGCCGGGGACGCAGCTCACCATGCGGACCTTCCACGTTGGGGGTGCTGCATCGCGGGCGGTCGCGCAGAGCGGGATCGAAGCGAAGGTTGGCGGTACGATCCGCTTCTCCCTCAACATGCGTTTCATCACCCGGTCGGACGGCGAGAAGATCGTCACCGCGCGGGCTGCTGAGGTCCAAGTGGTCGACGAGTCGGGGCGCGAACGCGAACGGCACAAAGTTCCCTATGGTGCGATTCTGCACGTCGACGAAGGGCAGCAGGTCGCAGCGGGGGTCAAATTGGCCAGCTGGGATCCGCATACCCGTCCGATCATCAGCGAATATGGCGGTACCGTGCGCTTCGACAACGTCGTCGAGGGGGTGACCGTCGCGAAGCAGGTCGACGAAATCACCGGGCTCTCCACGCTCGTGGTGATCGACGCGAAGCAGCGCGGCGCGTCGAAGGTGGGGCGTCCGTCGGTCCATCTGATCGGTCCAGACGGCGACTCGGTGAAGATTCCCGGGACCGAAACGCCGTTCCTCATCACCTTCCCGGTTGGCGCAATCATTACTGTGCGCGAAGGGCAAGAGGTGGCAGCAGGCGACGTCCTGGCACGGATACCGCAAGAATCGGCGAAGACCCGCGACATCACGGGGGGGCTGCCTCGGGTTGCCGAGCTCTTCGAAGCGCGCGAACCCAAAGATGCCGGTATGCTTGCGGAGGTCACCGGGACGGTTTCGTTCGGTAAAGAGACCAAAGGCAAGCACCGCTTGATCCTGACCGAACCCGACGGGACGACGCACGAATTCCTGATCCCGAAAGAGAAGCACCTCTTGGTGCACGACGGGCAGGTCGTGAACCGCGGCGAGCTGATCGTTGATGGGCCGGTGAACCCACACGACATCTTGCGCTTGCAAGGAATCGAAGCATTGGCGCGCTACATCATCGACGAGGTACAGGACGTCTATCGTCTCCAAGGGGTTCGGATCAACGACAAGCATATCGAAGTGGTCGTACGGCAGATGCTGCGTCGCGTGGTGATTACCGACCCCGGTGACTCGCGTTTCCTTCCCGAGGAGCAGGTCGAGCGTGCCGAGGTGTTGATCGAGAATGCGCGCCTCGAGAAAGAGGGGAAAGTCCCGGCGAAATACGAGAACCTGCTGCTTGGGATCACCAAGGCGTCGCTCTCCACCGACTCCTTCATCTCCGCGGCATCGTTCCAGGAGACCACCCGGGTGCTCACCGAAGCGGCGATCATGGGCAAGCGCGACGAGTTGCGTGGCCTCAAAGAGAACGTGATCGTTGGTCGCCTCATCCCGGCGGGGACGGGGTTGGCGCATCACCGCGCGCGACGGCGCCGCAGTCGCATCGAGCAAGCGGAAGAGACTTGGAATGCAATCACCTCCGATGCGTCGTAAGGGAAACGTCCTGCGCTTGACGCGCAGGACTTTACAAGGTATGATTGCGCGTTTTATTGTCGGGCCAATCGTAGTCTGACTCGGATCTATTGGAGAACAGAAGATGCCAACCATCAACCAGTTGGTGCGTCGTCCGCGGAAAACGGCGCCCGAAAAGAGCAAAGTGCCGGCGTTGCAGGGATGTCCGCAAAAACGAGGCGTGTGTACGCGCGTCTATACCACGACGCCGAAAAAGCCGAACTCGGCCCTTCGTAAGGTCGCGAAAGTGCGTTTGACCAACGGTTACGAGGTGATTTCGTACATCGGCGGCGAAGGGCACAATCTGCAAGAACACTCGGTGGTGCTGATTCGTGGCGGCCGGGTGAAAGACCTGCCGGGTGTGCGTTACCACATCGTGCGCGGTTCGCTCGACTTGCAAGGGGTCAAGGACCGTAAGCAAGGGCGTTCCAAGTACGGGGCGAAGCGTCCGAAGCCGGGCGCCGCTGCTGGCAAGAAATAACCATTTTTGAAGGGAAACGGATATGCCGCGTCGTCGCGAAGTACCCAAGCGTGAGATTTTGCCGGATCCGAAGTTCGGCAACGTCAATGTCTCGAAGTTCGTCAATGTGATCATGGTCTCCGGCAAGAAGTCGGTGGCCGAGCGTATCGTCTATGGCGCTTTCGAGATCATCGCCAGCAAGACCAACAAAGATCCGCTCGAAGTCTTTTCGGCGGCGATCGAAAACGTCAAGCCGCTTGTCGAAGTGAAGTCGCGCCGGGTTGGCGGGGCGAACTATCAAGTTCCCGTCGAAGTGCGCCCGTCGCGCCAGCTGGCATTGTCGATGCGTTGGTTGCGGGAAGCGGCGCGCAAGCGGTCGGAAAAGACGATGGCGCAGCGTTTGGCGGCCGAATTGATGGAAGCGGCGGAAGGGCGCGGCGGCGCGATGAAGAAGCGCGACGAAGTGCATCGTATGGCCGAGGCCAACAAGGCGTTTGCCCATTTCCGCTTCTGATTGTCGATAAGATTACGTAAGCCCTCGGGTGAGGGCTTGAGTTGTTGTTCGTTCAAAGGATAGAACCGTGGCACGGAAAACGCCCATCGAACGCTACCGGAATATCGGGATCTCGGCGCACATCGACGCCGGGAAAACCACGACGACCGAGCGAATTCTCTTTTATACCGGCGTGAACCACAAAGTCGGCGAGGTTCATGACGGTGCCGCCACCATGGACTGGATGGAACAGGAGCAGGAGCGTGGCATCACCATCACATCGGCTGCCACCACCTGCTTCTGGCGTGGGATGGACATGCAGTTCCCCGAGCATCGCTTCAACATCATCGATACTCCGGGGCACGTCGATTTCACGATCGAAGTCGAGCGCTCGATGCGCGTGCTCGACGGTGCGTGTATGGTTTACTGTGCGGTCGGTGGCGTGCAGCCGCAGTCGGAAACGGTGTGGCGGCAGGCGGAAAAATACCGTGTGCCTCGTCTCGCGTTCGTCAACAAGATGGACCGGCAAGGAGCCAACTTCTTCCGTGTCTATGAGCAGATGCGGGAGCGGCTCAAAGCCAACCCGATACCTATCGTCATTCCGATCGGTGCCGAAGAGAACTTCGTCGGGGTCGTCGACCTCATCAAGATGAAAGCAATTCACTGGGATGAGGCGTCGCAAGGGACGAAGTTCGAGTATTACGATATCCCAGCTGAGTTGCGCGACCAAGCCGAAGAGTGGCGGGAAAAGATGATCGAAGCCGCCGCCGAAGCGAACGAAGAGTTGATGAACGCGTACCTCGAAAACGGGACGCTGAGTGAGGAGCAGATCGTCGCTGGGTTGCGTCAGCGGACCATTGCGTGCGAAATCCAACCGATGCTCTGCGGCTCTGCGTTCAAGAACAAAGGCGTTCAGCGCATGCTCGACGCCGTGGTCGAATTTCTCCCCTCTCCGGTCGATATCCCGCCGGTGCAAGGGACAGACATGGACGGCAATCCGGCTGAGCGTCGCGCCAGTGACGATGAGAAATTCTGTGCGCTCGCATTCAAATTGATGACCGACCCCTACGTCGGGCAGCTCACCTTCTTGCGCGTCTATTCGGGGGTTTTGAGCTCCGGCGATACGGTCCTCAACTCGAACAAAAACAAAAAAGAGCGCATCGGTCGCCTCTTGCAAATGCACGCGAACAACCGAAATGAGATCAAAGAGGTGCGTGCGGGCGACATTGCGGCCGCAGTCGGGCTCAAAGAGGTGATCACTGGGGAAACCCTGTGCGATCCGGCCGCGCCGATCAAGCTCGAGTCGATGCAGTTCCCCGAACCGGTGATTCACGTCGCGGTCGAGCCCAAATCGAAGGCCGACCAAGAGAAAATGGGGATCGCGCTGCAGCGCCTCGCGATGGAGGACCCATCGTTCCGTGTGCGTACCGACGAAGAGTCGGGACAGACGATCATCTCTGGAATGGGTGAGCTGCACCTCGAGATCATCGTCGACCGGATGCGCCGTGAGTTCAACGTCGAAGCGAATGTGGGTGCGCCGCAAGTGGCGTATCGCGAAGCAATCCGCAAAACGGTCGAGCAAGAAGGAAAATTCGTCAAGCAGACCGGGGGTCGCGGTCAGTACGGCCACGTTTGGATTCGACTCGAGCCGAACGAGCCCGGCAAAGGGTACGAGTTCATCGACGCGATCAAAGGTGGCGTGGTGCCGCGTGAATACATCCCGGCGGTCGACAAAGGGATCCAGGAGGCGGCGCAATCTGGGGTACTTGCAGGCTACCCCGTCGTCGACTTCAAAGTGACCCTTTTCGACGGGTCGTACCACGAGGTGGACTCGAACGAAAACGCGTTCCGGATGGCAGCGTCCATCGCATTCAAAGAGGCGATGAAAAAGGCCGATCCGGTGTTGCTCGAACCGATGATGGCGGTCGAAGTCGAAACACCGGAAGAGTTCATGGGTAACGTGATGGGCGACCTTTCTGCGCGCCGGGGCATCGTCCAAGGGATGGACGATTTGCCGGGTGGGATGAAGGTGATCCGCGCCGAGGTGCCGCTTGCCGAAATGTTCGGCTACGCAACGCAACTGCGGTCGCTCACCCAAGGTCGTGCCACCTACTCGATGGAGTTCAAGCATTACGCTGAAGCGCCGCGTAACGTTGCCGAAGCGGTGATCAACGCGCGCAAATGATCGATGGTGACCATCTTTTGAAGGAGTGAAACGAAATGGCCAAGGCAAAATTCGAGCGGACGAAGCCGCACGTCAATGTGGGGACGATTGGGCACGTGGACCACGGCAAGACGACGCTGACGGCGGCGATCACCACGGTGCTGGCGAAGCACTTTGGTGGTGAAGCGAAGAAATACGACGACATCGACGCGGCGCCGGAAGAAAAAGCGCGTGGGATCACGATCAACACCGCGCACGTCGAATACGAAACCGCGAACCGTCACTACGCGCACGTCGACTGCCCGGGGCACGCCGACTACGTCAAGAACATGATCACGGGTGCCGCGCAGATGGACGGCGCGATTCTCGTGGTCTCGGCTGCAGACGGCCCGATGCCGCAAACGCGCGAACACATCCTGTTGGCGCGCCAGGTCGGTGTTCCCTACATCATCGTCTTCCTCAACAAATGCGACATGGTGGACGACCCGGAACTTCTCGAACTCGTCGAAATGGAAGTTCGGGACCTGCTCAATCAGTACGGCTTTCCGGGTGACGACACCCCGATCATCAAAGGCTCGGCGCTCAAAGCGCTCGAAGGCGACCAGAGCGAAATCGGCGAGCCGGCGATCCTCAAACTGGCTGAGACGCTCGACAGCTACATCCCGACGCCGGAGCGCGACATCGACAAACCGTTCCTGCTTCCGATCGAAGACGTCTTCTCGATCTCGGGTCGCGGAACCGTCGTGACCGGCCGCGTTGAGCGTGGTACCGTGAAAGTCGGCGACGAAGTCGAAATCGTCGGCCTGCGTCCGACGCAAAAGACCACCGTCACGGGCGTGGAAATGTTCCGCAAACTGCTCGACGAAGGGCGTGCGGGTGACAACGTCGGGGTGCTGCTTCGCGGAACCAAACGCGAAGAAGTCGAACGGGGTCAAGTGCTCGCCAAACCGGGTACCATCACCCCGCACACCCACTTCGAATGCGAAGTGTACGTGCTCACCAAAGAAGAAGGGGGCCGTCACACCCCGTTCTTCTCCAACTACCGTCCGCAGTTCTACTTCCGTACCACCGACGTCACGGGGTCGATCGAACTGCCGGAAGGGGTGGAAATGGTGATGCCGGGTGACAACGTCAAACTCACGGTGAAACTCATTGCACCGATCGCGATGGAAGAAGGTCTGCGCTTTGCGATCCGCGAAGGCGGCCGTACCGTGGGTGCCGGCGTCGTCTCCAAAATCATCGAGTGATCGATTTGTGATATGATTCGTGCCCTCGCATCTGCGAGGGCCTTTCTTTTGTTCTTTGAGGATATCGAGATGAAAACGCAAAAGATCCGGATTCGCCTCAAGGCGTTCGACTACCGGTTGATCGACCTTTCCGCGGCGCAAATCGTCGATGCGGTCAAGCGCACGGGCGCGGTCGTTCGTGGTCCCGTTCCGCTGCCAACCAAAATCGAACGCTACAACGTGTTGCGCTCTCCGCACGTCAATAAAAAGTCGATGGATCAGTTCGAGATTCGTACCCACCATCGCTTGCTCGATATCGTAGACCCAACGGACAAGACCGTCGACGCGCTTTCGAAGCTCGACCTTCCTGCCGGGGTTGACGTCGATATCAAATTGCTCTAAGCGCAACCTTTTCTTGTGTTATAATGCTGCGTTCATCCGACGCAGATTTTGTGTTTTGGTAACCTCCGGTCAATCGTAACCGGAATAGGAGATAAAAATGAGTCTTGGCCTTGTTGCACGCAAGGTCGGCATGACTCGCATTTTTACCGAAGACGGGCAGAGTATTCCCGTAACGGTATTGGCGGCTGCCGGCAATCGCGTTGTTCAGATCAAGTCTCCCGAAACCGACGGTTATGCAGCCGTTCAAGTGGGTTTCGGGGAGCGTCGCCCCATTCGGGTCACGAAACCGCTCGCAGGTCATTTTGCCAAGGCGGGTGTTACCCCGGCTAAGGTACTCCGCGAATTTCGTGTCGACCCGGCTGAACTCGAGCAGTTCAAGCCAGGGGACACCCTTTCGGTCGAACGCTTCCAGGTTGGGCAAAAGGTCGATGTCACTGGGCGCTCGATCGGTAAAGGCTTTGCGGGTGCGATCAAGCGGCACAACTTCAGTTCGAACCGCGCGTCGCACGGCAACTCGATCACCACCAATGCACCGGGTTCGATCGGTATGGCGCAAGACCCGGGTCGCGTCTTCCCGGGTAAGCGAATGGCGGGGCATCTGGGTGACGAAACTGTCACGGTTCAAAACCTGGAAGTGGTGCGGGTCGATGCCGAGCGTCAACTCATCTGGGTCAAGGGGGCGGTCCCTGGCGCGAAAGGTCGCGAGGTGATCGTTCGTCCCGCAGTGAAGGCCAAAGGCTAAGCGAGGCGACGATGGAATTGAAACTACTCGATACGAATGGTCAAGAGGCAGGCGCAGTGACCGTCTCGGACCAGCTTTTTGGTCGCGAATTCAACGAGCCGCTCGTCCATCAGGTCGTGGTGGCGTACATGGCCAATGCGCGTCGGGGCACGCGGGCGCAAAAAGACCGTTCGCAAGTGAAACACTCCACACGCAAGCCCTGGCGGCAAAAGGGTACCGGCCGTGCGCGTGCCGGGATGACCTCGAGCCCGTTGTGGCGTGGAGGTGGGAAGGTTTTCCCGAGTACTCCGGACGAAAATTTTTCTCATAAAGTCAACCGGAAGATGTACCGCGCTGCGATGGCGTCGATTTTGTCGGAATTGGCGCGCCAGGGGCGGCTTGCGGTTGTCGATGGTTTCGATGTCTCGGCTCCGAAGACCAAGCTGGTCGTCGAAAAGCTCAGGGCGATGGGGGTCTATGATCGCAATGTCCTCCTTGTCACTGAACAGCTCAGCGAAAACCTGCTGTTGGGTAGCCGTAATTTGAAGAACGTGTTGGCGCTGGAAGCGCACGAGGTCGATCCGGTCGCGCTGGTTCATTTCGACTTGGTGTTGGTGACCAAGGGCGCCATCGAAAAATTCCAGGAGATGTGGCAATGAGTGCGCTCAAGGAACGCCATTATCAGGTACTGCTGGCACCGGTGATTTCCGAAAAATCGACGATGCTGGCTGAGACGCGCAATACCGTCGTCTTTCGGGTAGCGCCTGATGCAGAAAAGCACGAAATCAAAGCGGCTGTGGAAGGCCTCTTCAACGTTCGGGTGCAAGGGGTGCGCGTCGTCAATGTGAAAGGCAAGGTGAAGCGTTTCGGCCGTTTTGCTGGTCGCCGCGCCAATGTTCGTAAGGCTTACGTGACGCTCGAGCCCGGTCAAGAGCTCGATTTCGTCATGGGTGGGAGTGCGTAATCATGCCGATCGTCAAGCTGAAACCAACCTCTCCGGGTCGGCGCCACGTCGTCAAAGTGGTCCATCCGCATCTGCACAAAGGTGAGCCGTACGCACCGCTCGTCGAAGCACAAACACGCAAAGCGGGCCGCAACAATGTCGGTCGCATCACCACCCGGCACAAAGGGGGTGGTCACAAACGCCATTATCGGATCATCGATTTCCGTCGCAATAAAGACGGCATTCCTGCCAAAGTCGAACGGATCGAATACGATCCCAACCGTACGGCGCACATTGCGCTGATTTGTTACACCGACGGCGAACGTCGCTACATTCTCGCCCCCAAGGGACTCGAAGCGGGGATGGTGGTCGAAAGTGGCCCGCAGGCCCCGATTCGTGTCGGAAATGCGCTCCCGTTGCGTTCGATCCCAGTTGGGACCACGATTCACAACATCGAACTTCAGCCCGGTAAGGGTGGGCAGTTGGCCCGCGCTGCGGGCGCTTCCGCGATGCTGGTCGGTCGCGACGGTGGCTATGCTCAGATCCGCCTCCGTTCCGGTGAAGTGCGTCGCGTCCCGATGGAGTGCCGTGCCACGATCGGCGAGGTCTCCAACAGTGAGCACAACCTGGAGAAACTGGGCAAAGCCGGGGCCTCGCGCTGGCGCGGGATCCGTCCGACCGTCCGTGGTGTTGCGATGAACCCGATCGATCACCCGCATGGTGGTGGTGAAGGCCGTACGGGTACGGGTGGGCCTCCCGTCAGCCCATGGGGTTGGCAGACCAAAGGGTATCGGACGCGTAAGAACAAGCGTACGGACGGCATGATCATTCAAAGCCGTCATAAACGGTAAGGGGTAAGCAATGGCACGTTCAGTGAAGAAAGGGCCTTTCGTCGACGCCCACCTCCTCAAAAAGGTCGAGGCGGCGCGCGCGAAAAACGACAAGCGGCCGATCAAAACCTGGTCGCGTCGCTCGACGATCCTGCCGGAATTCATCGGGTTGACCTTTGCGGTGCATAACGGTCGGCAACACGTTCCGGTTTTCGTCACCGAAGCGATGGTCGGCCACAAGTTGGGTGAATTCTCCTTCACCCGTACCTTCAAAGGGCACGCAGCCGGTAAGAAGGCGAAACGGTAAGGAGCGAAGCGATGAAAACCACACGAGCAGTGATTCGCGGCGTGCGCCTTTCGCCACAAAAAGGCCGCCTGGTTGCCGACGTGATTCGCGGCAAGCCCGTTGCCGAGGCGCTCAACATCCTCGAGTTCATGCCTCAGAAAGGGGCGAAGATCATCAAAAAAGCGTTGCTTTCGGCGATTGCCAACGCCGAGCACAACGATGGCGCCGACATCGACGCCCTCAAAGTGGTCCGCATCCACGTCGAGAAAGGCTTTGTGTTGAAGCGCTTCGCTGCGCGCGCCAAAGGGCGCGGGACTCGGATCTTGAAGCCGACGTCGCATATCTATGTGACCGTGGGCGAGTAAGGAGAAGCATCGATGGGACAGAAGATTCATCCAACCGGCTTTCGCCTCGCGGTCACGCGCGATTGGGTCTCGCGTTGGTATGCGCCGAGTAAAGCGTTTGCACCGACGCTCCAAGCCGACGTCGCGCTGCGCCGCTATCTCAAAGAGCGTCTCAAGCATGCGGCAGTGAGCCGGATCGTGATCGAGCGCCCGGCCAAAGCGGCAAAAATCACGATTCATACCGCTCGCCCAGGGGTTGTGATCGGCAAGAAAGGCGAGGACATCGAAAAGCTGCGTCAAGAGGTTTCCGAACGCTTGGGTATTCCTGCCCAGGTCTCGATCGAAGAGGTGCGCAAGCCGGAACTCGACGCGCAATTGGTCGCCGAGTCGATCGCCAATCAGCTCGAAAAGAGGATCCAGTTCCGCCGAGCGATGAAGCGCGCGATGCAAAGCGCGATGCGCTTGGGCGCCAAGGGGATCAAGGTGATGACCTCGGGGCGACTGAACGGGGCGGAGATTGCCCGTTCGGAATGGTATCGCGAGGGTCGTGTGCCGCTGCACACGTTGCGCGCCGACATCGATTACGGATTTGCGGAAGCGCGTACCACCTATGGGGTGATTGGCGTCAAGGTATGGATTTACAAAGGGGACGTGCTCAATCGTAACCAGTCGCCCGTTGCGGCGTCCTCTGAAGAACCGCGCAAATCGCGCCGTGCCACACGGGAAAACACGCGTCGTGCTCGGGCTGGCCGCGCGTCGGCAAAATCGGGAGTGAACCATGCTGCAACCGAAACGAACTAAGTATCGTAAGGTCCAGAAAGGGCGCAACAAAGGGATCGCTACGCGCGGGACCGAGGTCTCGTTCGGAGAGTTCGGTTTGAAAGCCGTTGGGCGTGGTCGCCTTACGGCACGTCAGATCGAAGCGGCACGTCGCGCGATGACCCGCCACATCAAACGGGGTGGTCGCATCTGGATCCGAGTCTTTCCGGACAAGCCAATCACGCAAAAACCGGCAGAGGTTCGGATGGGTAGCGGTAAAGGGAACCCCGAGTATTGGGTTGCGGAGATCCAGCCGGGCAAAGTCCTCTATGAGATGGCCGGGGTCAGTGAAGAGTTGGCGCGTGAAGCGTTTCGCCTTGCCGCAGCGAAGTTGCCGTTCCGGACGATCGTCGTAACCCGACGGTTGGGGAGCTAAACATGAAAGCAAAGGATTTGAGAGAGAAATCGGTAGCCGAATTGAAAGAGGAGTTGCTGTCGTTGCGTAAAGCGCAATTCTCTTTGCGGATGCAGCTTGCAACACAGCAGCTCAGCAATACGGCGCAGATGCGCGCAGTGAAACGGGATATCGCGCGCGTCAAAACCGTGCTGGCAGAGAAAGGGGTACGGACATGACCGGGAATCAAGGGGAAAAAAACCGTCGCCGGTTGCAAGGGAAGGTGATTTCCACGGCCAGGCAGAAGACGGTGACGGTGTTGGTCGAACGCCGTGAAGCGCACCCGCTCTATGGCAAATATGTGACCAAATCGCGCAAGTTTCACGCCCATTGTGAAGATCCCAACGTGGCGCTGAACGATGTCGTCGAAATCGTCGAATCGCGCCCAATCTCCAAAACCAAGAGTTGGGTTGTTTCGCGAATCGTCACGAAAGCGGGTTTGGTGTAAGGTCTTGGCAAAATTCCGCAGCGACAGTATAATTGATGATTCTGGTTGTGCGCCCCGCGTGAGCGGGGCGTCTTGTTCCCAGTCCAATACTGTCCGCATTGCGGTATAAGTTGGAGTCAAAGATGATTCAAATGCAGACCCTTCTCGAGGTCGCCGACAACAGTGGCGCGCGCAAGGTGATGTGCATCAAGGTTTTGGGTGGTTCGAAGCGCCGCTATGCCAACGTGGGCGACATTATCAAAGTCTCGGTCAAAGACGCTGCGCCACGTGGTCGTGTGAAAAAAGGCGACGTGTATAACGCTGTGGTCGTGCGCACGGCAAAAGGGGTTCGCCGTCCGGACGGTTCGCTCGTCAAGTTCGACGAAAACGCAGCTGTGCTCCTGAACAATAAATTGGAGCCGATCGGAACGCGTATCTTCGGCCCGGTGACGCGTGAATTGCGTACCGAGCAGTTCATGAAAATCGTTTCGTTGGCTCCCGAAGTGATCTGAGGTGTGCCATGCAGAAGATTCGGAAAGGTGACGAAGTCATCGTCATCACAGGAAAAGACAAGGGACGCCGTGGCGTGGTCCAGAAGCGCGTCGGTGCAGACCGTGTCGTCGTCGCAGGCATCAATGTCGTTAAAAAACATGTGCGCCCAAATCCGTTGAAAGGGGAGCCGGGCGGGATCGTACCGAAAGAGATGCCCATCCATATCTCGAACGTGATGCTGTTCAATCCCAAAACTCAGAAAGGGGATCGGGTTGGCATCAAGATTCTGGAAGATGGTCGTAAGGTGCGGTTTTTCAAGAGCACCGGTGACCTGGTAGAAGCGTGAGGACACGACGATGGCACGGTTGTTGAAGCAATATCAAGAAGAGGTGGTTCCCGCGCTGATGGCCCGCTTTGGCTATCGCTCGGTGATGGAGGTGCCGCGCATCGTGAAGATCACCCTCAATATGGGGGTAGGTGAAGCGGTTGCCGACAAGAAAGTGCTCGAAAACGCGATGAACGATCTGGCGAAGATCGCCGGGCAAAAGCCGGTGATCACGCGGGCGCGGAAGTCCGTGGCTGGCTTCAAGATTCGCGAAGGCTATCCCATTGGCTGTAAGGTCACCTTGCGCGGTGTGCGCGCGTACGAATTCCTGGATCGGCTGATTACGATCGCGCTCCCGCGCGTACGCGACTTCCGCGGAGTCGGCGGCAAAGGGTTCGACGGTCGTGGCAATTTCAACCTTGGGGTTCGTGAGCAGATCATTTTCCCTGAAATCGAATACGACAAGGTGGACGCCGTTCGTGGTCTGAACATCACGATCACGACGACCGCAAAGACCGATGAAGAGGGCCGGGCGCTTTTGGAAGCGTTCCGTTTCCCGTTCCGGACGTAAGGGTACGAGTATGGCTAAGAAATCGATGATCAACCGCGAAAAGAAGCGGGAAGCGCTGGTAGCGAAATACGCGAAGAAGCGCGCGGAATTGTTGGCGATCATTAACGATCAGTCATTGCCCCTCGAGGAGCGTATGGCTGCGCGTCTGAAGTTGCAGCAGTTGCCGCGTAACGCCAGTCCGGTACGTTTGCGCAATCGTTGTGCGTTGACGGGTCGTCCGCGCGGGACGTTCCGTAAATTCGGGTTGTGCCGTAATCAGTTGCGTGAACTGGCGTTCACGGGTCAGATTCCGGGCATGACCAAGTCGAGCTGGTAAGGAGAGCGCGATGAGTATGACTGATCCCATCGCCGATATGCTGACGCGTATCCGCAATGCGCAAATGGTGCAAAAAAGTCATGTCGAAGTGCCGCATTCCAAATTGAAAGAGGCGGTGGCGAAGGTGTTGCACGATGAAGGCTATATTGCCGGATACGAAGTCCTGCGCAACGGCCCGAAAGCAACCTTGAAAGTGGCGCTGAAGTACTATGCAGGCCGCCCGGTGATCGATCGCATCGAGCGCGTTTCCCGCCCCGGTTTGCGGATCTATCGCGGCGCCGATGAATTGCCGAAGGTACAGAATGGCTTGGGTATCGCGATCGTTTCGACGCCCAAGGGCGTGATGAGCGACCGTGAAGCACGCAAAGCGCGCGTTGGCGGTGAAGTGCTCTGCATCGTCGCTTAACGGGAGAAGAGAAGATGTCTCGAATCGCGAAACAACCGGTCGTATTGCCCAGAGGTGTGGAAGTCACCGTGAGCGGCGACGTGGTGCGGGCCAAAGGTCCTCTGGGGCAACTGGAGATGAAAGTGCATCCTGCGGTGGCGATCGAAGTCGCCGACAGGGTTGCGCGGGTGCAGCCGAAAACCGATGTCGTTCGCAGCGCCATGTACGCAGGGACGATGCGTGCGCTTCTGGCCAATATGGTCAAAGGGGTTTCTGAAGGCTTCGAACGCCGTTTGCAACTCGTCGGGGTTGGGTACCGGGCACAAGCGCAAGGCAAACAGATCCAATTGTCGCTCGGGTTTTCTCATCCTGTGATCCACGCTTTGCCCGACGGGGTCAAGGCTGAGACGCCTTCACAAACGGAAATCGTCCTCAAAGGGATCGACAAGCAGTTGGTGGGTCAGGAAGCGGCCAAAATCCGTGCTTACCGTCCGCCAGAGCCCTATAAGGGCAAAGGGGTTCGCTATGCTGGCGAACAGGTGATCCTGAAAGAGACGAAGAAGAAATAAGGTGGTTAGACCATGAACAAGAGACTTGCACGTTTGCGCCGCGCCCGCAAAACCCGGGCCAAAATTGCGCAACTGAAGAAAATTCGTCTGGTAGTCTATCGCTCCAACGCGCACATGTATGCCCAGATCACCACGCCGGATGGAGCGAAGGTGCTCGCTGCCGCTTCGACGCTCTCGAAAGCGCTGCGTGACCAGGTGAAGAACGGCGGAAACGCAGCGGCTGCCGCGTTGGTCGGTAAAGCGATTGCTGAAAAAGCCAAGGCGCTCGGTATCGAAGAGGTGGCTTTCGACCGTTCCGGGTATTTGTACCATGGGCGTGTCAAAGCGCTGGCCGAAGCCGCCCGCGAGGCCGGCCTGAAATTCTGACGGGGTGAAGCGATGAGCAGAAAAGCGAACAAAGGGCGCGATTACGAAGCGCAGGAAGAGTTGATCGAAAAGTTGGTCGCGGTCAATCGCGTCAGTAAGACCGTGAAAGGTGGGCGGATTTTGAGCTTTGCCGCACTCACGGTCGTCGGGGATGGCGATGGCCGTGTTGCGATCGGCAAAGGTAAAGCGCGCGAAGTTCCGGTGGCGGTCCAGAAAGCCATGCAGTACGCGCGCCGCAACCTGGTCGAGATTCCGCTGCGCAATGGTACCCTTCAGCACGAAATCATCGGAAAGCATGGCGCGAGCCGCGTGATCATGAAGCCGGCGCCTGCCGGTACCGGGATCATTGCGGGGGGTGCGATGCGTCTGTTGTTCGAAGCCCTTGGTGTCAAAGACGTCATTTGTAAGTCCTTGGGCTCGCGCAATCCGCACAACGTGCTGCGCGCCGCGATGAAGGGGCTCACCCGGATGCAAACACCGGCCGAAATCGCCGCGAAACGCGGGAAGTCGGTCGAAGAGATCCTGGAGTAAGCAAAATGAGCGCACAAACGATCCGCGTGACACTGGTCCGCTCCTTGATTGGCACGCGCCAGGACCACCGGGCAACCGTCCGGGGTTTGGGGTTGCGCCGCCTGAACCATACTGTTGAGTTACCCGATACGCCGCAGGTGCGGGGCATGATCCGCAAAGTAGGCTATCTATTGAAAGTCGAGGGGTAAGTGATGCGCTTGAATCAACTTCAACCCGCAGAAGGGGCCAAAAAACCGCGCCGTCGCGTTGGCCGCGGTATCGGTTCCGGTTTGGGGAAAACCTGTGGCCGCGGTCACAAAGGGCAAAAGTCTCGGGCTGGCGGTTTTCATAAAGTCGGTTTCGAAGGCGGGCAAATGCCATTGCAGCGGCGCTTGCCCAAGCGAGGCTTCACGTCTCCCAACAAAGGGCTCGTCCACGAGCTGCGTTTGAGCGATCTCGAGCGCCTGCCTGTCGATGAGATCGATTTGATCGTCCTGAAACAGGCCGGCCTCTTGCCAAACAACGCGATCGGCGCCAAGGTGATCGCATCGGGTTCGCTTTCCCGCCGTGTCGTGCTGCGCGGGATCAAGGCGACGCGTGGTGCGCGCGCAGCGATCGAGGCTGCGGGCGGTTCGGTCGAAACGGAGTGATCCCGCTGTGGCGACGATGACCGCCCCTGGCTTCGCGCTCGGTAAATTCGCCGACTTGAAACGGCGCCTGTGGTTTCTCGTCGGCGCGTTGATCGTATACCGGATCGGCGCGCATATTCCCGTTCCGGGGATCGACCCGGTGCAGCTCGCGAAGCTCTTCGAAACGCAACAAGGCGGGATCTTGGGGGTGCTGAACCTCTTTTCTGGTGGGGCACTCTCGCGTTTCACGATCTTTGCCCTTGGTGTGATGCCGTACATTTCGGCGTCGATCGTAATGCAGTTGATGACTTATGCATTCCCGCCCCTCGAGCAACTGCGCAAAGAGGGTGAAGCGGGGCGGCGCAAAATCGCGCAATATACGCGGTACGGTACCGTCGCTTTGGCCTTTGTCCAGTCGCTGGGGATCGCGGTGGCGCTGGAGAACCAGCCCGGATTGGTCCTCGAGCCAGGGTTCATCTTCCGGATGACCACGGTGGTCACCCTGGTCACGGGTACGATGTTCCTGATGTGGCTGGGTGAGCAAATTACCGAGCGTGGTATCGGTAACGGGATTTCGCTGATCATTTTTGCCGGTATCGTGGCGGGCTTGCCGACTGCGCTTGCGGGTACGTTCGAGCTTGTCTCGACGGGGTCGCTGCATCCCTTGGCAGCACTGCTTATCGTAATGCTCGTGATCGGCGTCACGGCGTTCGTGGTCTTCGTCGAGAAAGCGCTGCGTAAGATCCCCATTACCTACGCGAAGCGGCAAGTGGGCAATCGTCTCTATGGCGGTCAAAGCTCGCATTTGCCATTGAAGCTCAATATGGCCGGGGTGATTCCGCCGATCTTTGCGTCGTCGATCATTCTTTTTCCTGCGACTGCGGCGCAATGGTTCGGCGCATCAGAATCTCTCGAATGGCTGCGCAATATGGCCGCGGCGCTTTCGCCAGGGCAACCGATCTATATCTTGCTCTATGCGCTCGCGATCATTTTCTTTGCTTTCTTCTATACCGCGTTGGTCTTCAACGCGAAAGAGACTGCGGAAAACCTCAAGAAGAGCGGTGCGTTCGTTCCCGGGATTCGCCCCGGTGATCAGACCGCACGGTATCTCGATCGGGTACTGACGCGATTGACGCTGGCTGGTGCGCTTTACGTGACATTGGTCTGTCTGATCCCTGAGTTCCTCATTTTGGAATGGAACGTTCCCTTCTATTTCGGTGGCACGTCGCTCCTGATCATCGTCGTCGTGACGATGGATCTGATGAATCAGGTGCAATCGCACATCATGTCTCATCAGTACGAGAGCCTCCTGAAAAAAGCGAACTTGCGCAGCGGTCGGACAAGGGGTTGACGCGATGGCCAAAGAAGATGTGATCGAGATGCAAGGAGAAGTGATCGAGAATCTGCCGAACACGACGTTTCGGGTTCGGTTGGAGAACGGTCACGAAATTTTGGGTTATATCTCCGGCAAGATGCGGATGAACTACATCCGGATTTTGCCCGGGGACAAGGTGACGGTGCAATTGACGCCCTACGATCTCACGCGCGGGCGGATCGTCTTTCGCAGCAAATAATTTTGGAGAGAAACGATGCGAGTACAACCTTCTGTCAAGCGGATTTGTCGCCACTGCCGGATCATCCGCCGTCACGGGGTCGTGCGGGTGATCTGTAAAGAGGCACGGCACAAACAGCGCCAAGGTTGATCCTGGTGCATCTTTCCGCTAGAATTGCATGTTTTTCATTGGGGTGAGTGGATATGGCCCGAATTGCTGGGGTAAACGTACCCAACCATAAACACGCCGAGATTGCGCTGACCCACATCTTCGGGATCGGTCGTTCACGCGCGCGCAAAATTTGCGACGCGGCGGGAGTCTCACGGCAAGCGAAGATCAAAGATCTCACGGACGCCGAAATCGAGCGCTTGCGCGAAGAGGTGGCTAAGTATAAGGTCGAAGGGGATCTGCGCCGCGAAATCACGATGAACATCAAGCGGCTGATGGACCTCGGGTGCTACCGTGGGATGCGCCATCGTCGCGGTCTGCCGGTTCGTGGTCAACGGACGCGGACCAATGCCAGGACGCGTAAGGGGCCGCGCAAGACGATCGCGGGCAAGAAGAAGTAATGTGAGGGTCAAGTAGCATGGCGAAGAGTGGAGTCAAGGCGCGTCGTCGCGTCAAAAAGAACGTTTCCGACGGGATTGCCCATATTCAGGCAACCTTCAACAATACCATCGTAACCATCACCGACCGGCAAGGGAACGCGCTGGCGTGGGCTTCCGCAGGCTCCTCTGGGTTCAAGGGGTCGCGCAAGAGCACGCCTTTCGCAGCGCAGGTTGCTGCCGACGCTGCCGGAAAAGCTGCGATGGAGTGTGGTATCAAAAATCTGGAAGTCCGCGTGCAAGGGCCGGGACCGGGGCGCGAATCGACCATTCGTGCCCTTGCTGCGTTGGGTATCAAAATCACCGGGATCGCCGACGTGACGCCGATTCCGCACAATGGATGCCGTCCGCCCAAGAAACGTCGGGTTTGATGAGGAGAATGATCAGTGGCACGTAATCGTGATCCAAAATGCCGTCAGTGTCGGCGTGAAGGTGAAAAACTCTTCCTGAAAGGGGAGAAGTGTTTCACCGACAAATGTGCGTTCGAGCGCCGTTCCTATGCGCCTGGTCAACACGGGCAGAACTCGGGGCGTCGTCTCTCGGGTTACGGTCAGCAGTTGCGCGCGAAGCAAAAAATCCGTCGGATCTATGGCGTACTGGAAAACCAATTCCGGCGGATTTATGCAGAAGCCGAACGGCGCAAAGGGCAAACCGGTGAAAACCTGTTGCAACTGCTCGAAGGTCGCCTCGATTCGGTCGCCTACCGCATGGGGTTCGGTGCCTCTCGCGCCGAAGCGCGGCAACTGGTGCGTCACAATGGGGTATTGGTCAACGGCAAACGCGTGAATATCCCCTCCTATCTCGTACGCCCCGGTGACGTGATCGAACTCACCGAGCGTGCCCGCAAGCAGCTGCGCGTGCAAGCGGCGCTCAAAAGCGCGCAAGAGCGCGGTTTCCCTGAGTGGGTCGAGGTCAACGTCGAGGAAGGCAAAGGGGTCTTCAAGGCCTATCCGATGCGTTCGGAACTTTCGCCGACGCTCAACGAGCAGGCGGTGGTCGAGCTCTATTCGCGTTAACCTGACGAGAGGACAGCGCAATGCCGTTTGAATCTTATTTGACCCCGCGTTCGGTTCAGATCGAGATGCTGTCGCCGGTGACGACACGCATCACGTTGGAACCGTTCGAGCGCGGTTTTGGCCATACGCTGGGAAATGCGCTGCGCCGTGTTCTGCTCTCTTCTCTGCGCGGTTTTGCGCCGACCGAGGTGCGCATCACGGGTGTCCTCCATGAGTACAGCGCGCTCGAAGGTGTGCGTGAGGACGTCGTCGATCTGTTGCTCAACCTCAAAGGGGTGGTTTTTTGCCTTCACGACCGGGACGAAGCGATCGTCCGTTTGGAAGTGGTTGGCCCCGCAGTGGTGAAAGCAGGCGACTTTGCGTTGCCCCATGGCGTCGAGGTGATCAATGAAGAGCATGTGATCGCCCACGTCGAAGAAGGGGGGCGCCTGGAAATGGAAGTGGTCGTCGAGGCGGGCCGTGGGTACGTACCGTCAAGCAGCCGTGACAGTAAGGTGATCGGCGGTATTGCGATGGATGCTTCCTTTTCGCCGGTGCGCCGTGTCGCGTACGCGGTGGAAAGTGCCCGTGTCGAGCAGCGCACCGACCTGGATCGTCTGGTGCTGGAGGTCGAAACCAACGGTGCGGTCGATGGGGTCGAGTTGGTGCGTCAAGCCGCGAAGGTATTGATCGAGCAATTCCAGGTTTTCGCCAACCTCGAGGGACAAGAAGAAGCGGCAGCAGCGGAAGCGGAAGCGACGATCGATCCGATTTTGCTCCGTCCGATCGACGAGCTCGAACTGACCGTGCGTTCTGCCAATTGCCTCAAAGCCGAAAACATCTACTATGTGGGTGACTTGATCCAGAAGACGGAGCAAGAGCTGCTCAAGACCCCCAATTTGGGTCGGAAGTCGCTCAACGAAATCAAATCGGTACTTGCGGCGCACGGGCTCTCCTTGGGGATGAAGCTGGACAATTGGCCGCCTGCTGGGCTTGTGCGTGCGGATGCCGACAAACAGAAGGAAGTGTGATCATGCGACACAAAAAGGGTTACCGTAAACTCAACCGAACCTCGAGCCACCGTCAGGCGCTGTTGCGTAACCTCGCCAGCGCGTTGATCCGCGAAGAGCAGATCGTTACGACGTTGCCGAAAGCGAAAGAGTTGCGTCGCTATGTCGAGCCACTCATCACCCTCGCGAAGAAACCCACGGTGGCGAATCGTCGTCTTGCTTTTGCGCGGCTTCGTGACCGCGCCGCAGTGGTCAAGCTCTTCGACGATTTGGGACAGCGGTCCCTGAACCGCCCGGGCGGATATACGCGCGTGCTGAAGTTCGGCTATCGGGATGGCGACAACGCGCCGATGGCGATCATCGAACTGGTCGATCGTCAAACGGCAACCGAAAGCGGCGAGGCAACCGCCGCGCAGTAAGCGCCGATGCGTCGCTTGGGCGATCGTGAAAGAGCCGGTAGCCTGTGCCACCGGCTCTTTTCTTTTGCCGTCACAAGAGAGGGGGTTAGCGATGAAAGTCGGTTTGGCGTTGGGATCGGGTTCCGCACGGGGATGGGCCCATTTTGGGGTCATCCGCGAATTGCGCGCGTTGGGTGTGTCGATCGATATCGTCTGCGGAACGTCCGTGGGTGCGCTGGTCGGCGCTGCGCTCGCTTCCGGAAACGAAGAAGCGATGGCGGAATGGGTGGCGCGCCTGGGTTGGACCGATGTCGTCGCGCTGATGGATGTGTCGTTGCGCGGCGGTGCGTTGCAGGGCGACAAGGTGGTCGAGTATTGTGCGGAACACTTTTTCGCCGACCGTTTCGAGGCGCTCCAACTGCCGTTTGCCTGCGTTGCGACCGAATTGAGTAGCGGGCGTGAGGTCTGGTTGCGCGAAGGGCTGCTCGCGCCGGCGTTGCGCGCGTCGATCGCGTTGCCGGGAATGTTTCAGCCGCAACGCTTGGGGGGTCATTGGTTGGTCGATGGCGGATTGGTGAACCCGGTGCCAGTCTCGCTCTGTCGCGCGCTTGGCGCGGACGTGGTGATCGCGGTCGAGCTCGGAGCGGGGAGAGCGACGCGCCACATGCGCAAAGCGCCACCCTTTCGGGAAAAGCCGGTCGAACCCGAGCGCAGTGGTTGGACCGAGCAGATGAAGGAGCGTTTTCTCTCTTGGGTTGGCGCCTCGTCACTCTTCGATTGGGTCGACGCGCGCGAAGCCGCCGACGAGATCCCCACGCTGGGTGCCGTCTTGGCAACGTCGATCAATATCATGCAGACGCGGATTGCGCGGGCGCGCTTGGCGGGTGACCCCCCCGACGTCCTCATTCAGCCGCGGTTGACCGAATTTTCGATTCTCGACTTCCATCGCGGCAAAGAGGCGATCGAAGAGGGAGTCGCGGCTACCCGCCGAGTCCGGGCGCAAATCGAGGCGGTGCTCGATGGTTTCTGAACAGAAAAAGGAGCTCGTCGCCGCGCTGCAGGCAGAACTGCCTGAGGGTCGTGTGGTGGCGCCGGACGAACAGTCTGCGCTTCTGACCGATTGGCGCGGCCGCTATCAGGGTGACGCGATCGCGGTCGTTTTTCCACGCACGACTGCTGAAGTGGCTGCTGTGGTCGCCTGGTGTCGTGCGCATCAGGTAACGATCACGCCACAAGGGGGTAACACCGGTTTGTGTGGCGGCGCAACTCCTTTGGGTGGGGAGCGGCCGCGGCTACTCCTCAATCTTCAGCGTCTCGACCGCATCCGTTCGCTCGACCCGTTGGGCGGTTTTCTGGTCGCAGAAGCCGGCGTGACCGTTGCCGCACTGCAAGCAGCGGCCGCCGAAGCGAATCGCCTTTTCGCGCTCTCGTTGGCTTCCGAAGGGAGTGCGACGTTGGGGGGCGTATTGAGCACCAACGCGGGCGGCGTCCACGTGGTGCGGTATGGGACGATGCGCGCGCAAGTATTGGGCGTCGAGGCCGTGTTGGCGGATGGTTCGGTGGTGGCGAACCTCTCGGGGCTGCGCAAGGACAATACGGGCTACGATTGGCGGGATCTGTTGATCGGCGCAGAAGGAACGCTCGGGATCATCACTGCGGCCGCGGTGCGACTCTTCCCGCGGCCGCGGTGGCAGCAAACGGTTTGGGTGGCGCTTGCCGATCTCGACGCAGCTGCGGCACTCTTCGTCGCGTTGCACGAGACCTTTGGGGACAAGTTGACCGCGTTCGAATTGATGGGGCGGACGGTGTTCGAATTGGTGCTGCGCCATATTCCCGACGCGCGTGCTCCGTGGCAAGCAGAAGGCGTGCCGGAGTGGGCGGCGCTCGTGGAATTGAGCGATACGGCACCCGCTTCGGGGCTCGATGCGCTGACCGAATCGTTCTGGGGCGAAACGTTTGCGAACGGGTGGGTGCGTGACGCGGCGGTCGCACTGAGCGAACAGCAGCGGGTGCGCTTCTGGCAGTTGCGCGAGTCGGCTTCGGAAGCGCAGCAGCGTGAAGGGGTGAGCATCAAGCACGACATCGCGTTGCCGCTTGCGCAGATCGTGCCGTTCATTCGCGCTGGTGAAGCCCATTTACCTGCCCGTTTTCCCGGTGTGCGCATCGCCTGCTTTGGCCATTTTGGCGACGGCAATCTCCATTACAATTGCTTTTTGCCGTCTGGGTTGGATCGTGCGGACCGTGCGGCCGCCGCAGCGGAGGTGACGCGCTGGATTCACGATGAGGTGGTGCGCCGTGGCGGTTCATTTTCTGCCGAACATGGCATCGGTCTGCTCAAGGTCAAGGAGATGGCGCGGTACAAGTCGGATGCCGAATTGGCGTTGATGCGACGGATCAAAGCGGCGCTCGATCCCGACGGTCTGTTCAACCCAGGAAAAGTGCTTCCCGAAGTAGGGTAAGGAGAAAAGATGGCTGCTGCTCTGCCGTTCTTGACCCCGGTGCGCGAGGCGTTTCGTGCGCTCGACGAAACGATCCGCGAGCAACTCCACTCCGATGTGGCGTTGGTGCGCACGATCGCCGATTATCTGATCGCCGCGGGTGGCAAACGGTTGCGGCCAGCGGTCCATCTCTTGGCGGCGGGGGCGTGCGGCTATGAAGGGCAGGATCGGGTCACGTTGGCCGCGGTGATCGAGTTCATCCATTCGGCAACGCTTTTGCACGACGACGTCGTCGATGAGTCCGATTTGCGCCGCGGTCGGCGGACCGCAAACGCGGTGTTCGGTAATGCTGCGTCGGTATTGGTGGGGGATTTTCTCTACTCCCGTTCGTTCGAGCTGATGGTTTCCGTTGGGCGGATGCGGGTGATGGAGATTTTGGCGAAGACCACGAATGCGATCGCCGAAGGGGAGGTGCTGCAGTTGATGAACTGCGGGAACCCCGAGGTGACCTGGGACGATTACTTCCGGGTGATCGACTACAAGACGGCAAAACTGTTCGAAGCGTCGGCGCAGCTCGGGGCGGTGGTGGCCGATGCCCCGCCTGCGGTGGAATCGGCTTTGGCGACCTATGGCCGCCATTTGGGGATCGCATTCCAGATCGCGGACGATGTGCTCGATTACACTGCGGACGAAGCGCAATTGGGGAAACACCTGGGCGACGATTTGGCCGAAGGGAAGCCCACTTACCCATTGCTCTACGTGCTCGAACAGGGGAATGATGCGCAAAAAAGACTCGTTCGCGAGGTGATCGAGACAGGGGCGCGTGAGCGACTCGATGCGGTGGTGGCTGCGGTAGAGGCGTGCGGGGCGATCGCGGCCAGTTACGACGCAGCACGTTGCCATGCCGAAACGGCCAAGAAGGCGTTGACAGCGCTTCCCTCTTCCCCTTGCCGGGAAAGTTTGCTACAATTAGCGGACTTCGCCGTTGAGCGAACGTTTTGACGATCGGGGAATAGCTCAGCCTGGTAGAGCACTGCGTTCGGGACGCAGGGGTCGGAGGTTCGAATCCTCTTTCCCCGACCAATCGAAATCGACGTAACAAAAAACCCACCGGATTCTCGGTGGGTTTTTTGTTGGGTTTTGAGTGCCGTGCCACCGCTGGCCGAGCACGGCCAGCGGCGAAACCGATTACGAAACCCGGCGTTTGTATTCGAACGTGTTGGTGTCGATTTCGATCTTGTCGCCGATCTCGACGAACGCCGGCACTTGGATTTCGAAGCCGGTCGGTTTGATACGCGCCGGTTTCATCACTTTTCCTGACGTGTCGCCACGCACCGCCGGTTCGGTGTATTCCACTTCCCGAACGACCGAGGCGGGGAGTTCGACGCCGATGGGCTTACCTTGGAAGAAGACCAGCTCGGCGGTCATGCCGTCCTCGAGGAACGGCAAGACGTTCTCCATGTTCTCTTTTTCCACCTCGTATTGGTTGAACTCTTCGTCCATGAAGACGTACATCGGGTCGGCAAAGTAGCTATAGGTGCATTCTTTACGCTCGAGAATCACCGTTTCGAACTTCTCGTCCGCCTTATAGACGGTTTCGGAGACGTTGCCGGTGAAGAGGTTTTTGAGCTTGAGCTTCATCACCGCAGCGTTGCGCCCCGATTTGTTGTATTCGCCTTTGAGCACGATGTAGGGTTCGTCCTTGATCAGGACGACGTTACCGTGACGCAGTTCTTGCGCTTGCTTCATCATAGGGATTTCGCCTCTTTCCAAGCAAAAACAAAACGCTATTATCGCACGGTCGGTGAAATCATTCCAAGTACGGTTTGTCCAAGCTCTGGTAACTGCAGCAGCGTTTCGCGCCATGCGGCCGCATGGTTCGCCCAAGCCTCCCATTCGGTGAGCGCAAGACGCCAGTCGTGCGCGTCGGTAATCCGCGTTTCGGTATCGGTCAGTGGCCAGTGGCCGCCAAAGCGGGTGCGAAATGCTTCGGCGAATTGTACGTGTGCGCCGTCGGCACGCCGGTAGGGACTCCAGACGAACGGACGTGCGGCCCATTGCGCGCGTACGAACGAATCTTCTCCGCGTACCCAGTTGAGATGGCATAGCGTGAGGAGTCGATCGTAGTCGTCTGGGGCCAGGAAGGGGATGGGTTGCCAGACGTGTGGGGTACCCGGCCAGGCTTGCGGTGATTCGTCGAGCGCGATTCCGGCGGCGGCAAGCGCCTGCCGTGGCGCACCAGGTGGAACGAAGAGGAGCGTCGGTGTTGGGTCCGCAGCAAGTGCAGCAAGTAGCCCCGAGAGCGGCGCATCGGCGTAACAAAAGAGCGAGACGCGACGATAGCTCAGGGCAGACAGCGGGGTGAGGCGCGTGAAAAATACGGCTGCCTCTGTGTCGGACCATTCGGCAAAACGGGATAGGAGATCGGGTTCGCGCAAAAGCCCTCCGCATCTCGGTTCGAATCCGGGAATGCACCATTGGGCGTCGAGCGGCAGTCTCGGGTGGGGACTGCTGAGCCCGTGGACGCTGCCAGCCCAGGGCTCGGTAACCAGATGGTCGAGGACGATCCATCGTGGGGGGTGCGGGCGGCGTGCTGCGAATGCCGCTAGCCACGGGTCGCTGAATCCGCACGCAAACGCTTCGATCATCGCGTCGACTTGGGACACCTGGTCGCGATCTTCTGCCGTTGGCGCCGAACGGTGCCAACGGCGCACGGTGAGCGTGGGCGGACAGGAGGTTCGCGCTACGAAAGATTGTGCCGCCTGCCAGTCGTCAACCCACCAGACGACCTCGTGTCCTGTGTGTGCGCAATATCTGGCCAAACGCCAGGTGACGCCGATGTCGCCCCAGTTGTCGATGCGGGCGCAAAAAATAGCGATTTTCTTTCCGGAAATCAAAAGGGTGTCGATCGGTTGTGCCGGCTGGGAATGGGTGTATTATAAAAAATTGGGTGCAACGGAGCAGGAGTGGTTTCAATGGTTCGAAAAGTGGGGATTGGGTGCGCCATCTGGCTCATCGCGGCGCAGTGGGCTTACGGGGCGGCTCAGAACGAGTCGAGCGAGTTTACGCAACTCGATTTGCGCTTACCCACAGGGGTCTATCGCTGCGCTTACGGGGAACCTTTGGTGGGGATCGAGCGTGGCACCGAAACCAACGGGACCGTCAAAGTTCACTATCAAGGGCGGGTGCATGAGCTGCGGCGGGAGATCTCGAAGTCGGGGCTGCCACGCTTTTCCGATGAAACGGCTGGACTTTTGTGGATCGATTTGCCGTGGAAGAGTGTGCTTTTGAATCTCAAGAACGAGCGCCCCATTGCCAACGACTGTACCTTTGCACCGGAGCTGGCCCTAGCGCAACTCGATAAGAGGGGTGCGGCAGAGCGTTTGCATCAAGAGAAGCGCGTCAAGAAGGTTGCGAAAAAACACTGATTCTCCTTTTGGCGTTGCTGCGAAAAGTGCCCGAGCGGCGGGCAGAGAGACAGCGGGTCTCTTTTACCTCCTGGCGTACGGGTACGCTATAATCGCACTTTTTTGTGGAGAAGGAAGGATGGCAATCGAACGCACGCTCTCGATCATCAAACCCGACGCCGTCGCGAAGAATGTGATTGGCAAAATCTACCAGCGTTTCGAAGACGCCGGGTTGAAAATCGTTGCGGCGAAAATGGTGTGGCTTTCGGAGAAAGAAGCGGCGGCCTTCTACGCCGTTCACAAAGAACGCCCTTTCTTCAATGACCTGGTTCGCTTCATGACCTCCGGGCCGGTGATGGTCCAGGTGCTGGAAGGGGAAAACGCGATCGCGAAGAACCGCGAATTGATGGGGGCAACGGATCCGAAGAAGGCTGCGCCAGGGACGATTCGTGCCGATTTCGCCGAATCGATCGATGCGAATGCCGTCCATGGTTCCGACGGTCCCGATACGGCACGTACCGAAATCGCTTTCTTCTTCCCGGAAATGGCGATCTATTCGCGCTGACCGCCGAATGAAAGAGACCGAAGCTGCCGTGGCTGACGCGGTGCCGACCAATCTCTTGGAGCTGACGCGTGAGGAGCTCGAAGCCTGGTTCGTCGCGCAAGGAGAGAAGCCCTTTCGCGCGCGCCAGGTCTATCGCTGGATTCACCGCATGGGCGTTGCAGAGTTTGCCGCGATGACCGATGTCGCGAAAACCTTGCGGGCGCAGCTGGCGGAAACCGCGTCGATCACGCCGCCTCGGGTGATTTCGGACCGCGTCTCGAGCGACGGGACGCGGAAATGGCTCTTGGACGTCGGTCAGGGCAATGCGGTGGAGACCGTCTTCATCCCGGAACGCAGCCGGGGAACGCTCTGCATCTCGACCCAAGCAGGCTGCGCGCTCGAGTGCGCGTTCTGCGCCACCGGCAAGCAGGGTTTCAACCGCAATTTGACGACCGGCGAAATCCTAGGGCAATTGTGGCTGGCCAACCATGTGTTGGGGCCAGCGTACGAGCACGCTCGGCTCGACGACGGCGATTGGACCGACAACGGGCGCGTGGTGACCAACGTCGTGATGATGGGGATGGGGGAGCCGCTTGCCAATTACGATGCGGTGGTGCGCGCGCTCAAAGTGATGCTCGACGATTTCGGCTATGGACTGTCACGGCGCCGGGTGACGGTATCGACCTCAGGGTTGGTGCCGGCGATGGATCGGTTGCGCGTTGAATGTCCCGTGGCATTGGCCGTTTCGCTGCACGCGCCCAACGACCGTTTGCGCGACGAATTGGTTCCGATCAACAAAAAGTATCCGCTCAAAGAACTGATCGCGGCGTGCGAACGGTATCTCACCGCGTCGCCCCGCGATTTCATCATGTTCGAATATGTGTTGCTCGACGGGGTGAACGACAACCCGCGCGATGCGCAGGAGTTGGTCGAGCTGACCCGCGGCCTTTCGTGCAAATTCAACTTGATCCCGTTCAACCCCTTCCCGGGAAGTCCGTTCCGACGCCCGGCGCCTGAGCGTGTCCGTGCGTTTGCCGAGCGGCTGATGGCTGCAGGGCGCCTGACGACGATCCGTCGCACCCGCGGTGACGACGTCGCAGCGGCGTGCGGCCAATTGGCGGGACAAGTCCAAGATCGGACCCGTCGTTCGCTGCGCCTGGTTGCCGCGGAGGGGTGAATGAAGTGGAGACAGGTCGTTTGTGGGGTCGCAGCAGCGTTCGCGCTTGCGGGGTGCGCTTCCGTTGCGACGCCACCGCGCGCGGGAATCGCAGAGGGGGCTTATCCCGCCCCCCTCTTGGACCAAACGGCAGAGCGCCCTCAGGATAAGGAGCGCAAAGCCCGCATCGATCTCGCGCTTGCTTATCTCGAACTGGGGCGAGTCGATGTCGCACTCGACGAAATCGCAAAAGCGCGCGCGCTCGACGCCTCTGACCCGCTGGTGCCTTATGCGTGGGGGTTGGCCCATCTGGCGTTGGGGGATCGTGCAACCGCAGAAAAGAGCCTAGAAGAAGCGCAGCGACTCGCGCCCAACGATCCGGACATTCTGCATGCGCTCGGCTCGCTCCGTTGTTCCGCAGGCCGTTTCGAGGAGGGGTTGGCGTTGCTGCGCCAGGCGGCGATGAATCCCTACTATCCGCGGCGCGCGCGTTCGCTCGCGAACCATGCGTGGTGTGCTTGGCGTGCCGGCGATGAATCTTCGGTTCAGAACGAGATCGACATGGCGCTCGCGCTGCAGCCCGACGATTTCCTCGTCCAAGTCCGCGCATTGCAATGGGCGGCGCGTAACCGGCAGTGGGCGATTGCGGATCGCCATTTGGAACGGCTCGTCCAGCGCGCGCCCGACGACCCGATGGTCTGGTGGCTCGCGGCCAATCTTGCGCACGCCAAAGGCGATCGTCTGAACGAAGCGCGCTGGGCCGAACGGTTGCGCCAAGAGGCGCCCAACCGCTTGGAGACGCGCAAATTGGAGCGAGGAGAGTGGGAGTCATGGTGACAGAAGAACGCGGCGCTTCACCAGAGGCGGTTGGCGAAGCGATTCGTCAGCTCCGGGAGGCTTCTGGTTGGTCGCGTGAAGCGCTTGCCGCCGAGCTGAAGATCGCTGTCCGGCAATTGGCCGCGCTGGAAGCGGGTCAGTGGCGCGAACTCCCCAACGCGATTTTCGTGCGCGGCGTGCTCAAAGGGATCGCGCGCTGGGGGAATCGCGATCCGCAGCCCTGGTTGGAGGTGGCGCAAGCCTGTTTCGCCGAATCGACCGTTCGCCTGACGCCGCCCAGCAACGCTGAGGGCGAAATCGTCGTGCGTCGCCCTTTTTGGCGTCATCCGGTCGTGCGCTTCGCAGGCGGTGTCGTCGTGGTTGGTCTGCTGCTCGTCGGATATCTGCAGTGGTTCGGGGTTTGGGAATCGGATTTGTCGATGACCGACGGCGTATCGTTACGCACGCCGCTCGTTACACCCAACGGCGAGACCAACTCGGCAGTCGTGGTCCTGCCGCCTACCACGACACCGGGCGGCACGCATGCGCCCACGGCCGAGACCCCGCCCGACTCCGGCACCGAAAAAGCGGTCTCGTCCGGCGTCGCATCGCGATCCGACGCAGACGGAGCCGAGGCAGCCAGCAAGCCTGACACGGCCAATGCCAATGCGCGCGCACGCGAAACGGCAACCGGGGGTTCCGCAGACAGCGCCAAAATGAACGAACCAACTGCGGCGCATGGCCAAGCCAATCCGGTGCCGGCTCAGCAAACCGCGACGGCAGTGGAGACGCCGCGTGCAGCGAGCGACCAGGGGGCGGCAAGCGCAGCCAATGTAGCGCCTGAGGAAGCGGCTCAGCCGAAGCCAACCCCGTCGCCGCAGCAGGCTTCGGGGTTAGCAATCCGTGCGGAAAAAGGGGACTCTTGGATGCGGATCACCGCCAAGGATGGAACGAAAGTCTATGACGGCATCCTCCGGCAAGGCGATAGCCGCACCTTTCCAACCGACGGCGCACCGTATGCGCTTCACCTGGGGAACGCCCAGGCGCTGGTGATCGAATGGAATGGCACCACCGTCGAACCCCCCAGCCGCGGGGTGGTTCGCTTGCAAGTCCCGGCACAACCATGAGCGACGCGATGCTCAGACCGGAGCCGTTCGTTGCGCCGATGCCGTTTGGACCGGCAGCGCGCCGCCCCACCCATCAGGTCCGAGTTGGCCGGGTGACGATCGGTTCGAGTGCGCCGGTGGTGATCCAGTCGATGACCAATACCGACACCGCCGACGTGGCCGCGACGGCCCGGCAAGTCGCGGCGTTGGCGCATGCGGGTTCTGAAATCGTTCGCGTTACGGTGAACAGCGCAGCCGCAGCGAAAGCCGTCCCGGAAATCGTCGATCGTCTGCTGGCATGGGGTGTCGACGTTCCGCTGGTCGGCGACTTTCACTACAACGGCCACCGTCTGTTGCGTGACACGCCAGCCTGTGCCGAGGCGTTGGCGAAATGGCGAGTCAATCCCGGTAATGTCGGGTTTGGAGCGAAACGCGACGCGCAATTCGCTGCGATCGTCGAACTGGCGTGCCGTTTCGACAAACCTCTGCGGATCGGGGTCAATTGGGGCAGTCTCGACCAGTCGGTCTTGGCGCGGCTGATGGACGAAAACGCCCGCCGTAGCGAACCCTGGCCTGCAGACGCGGTGATGCGGGAAGCGCTCGTCACCTCGGCATTGGAGTCTGCGGCGGAAGCGGAGCGCCTGGGGTTGGCGCCGGACCGGATCGTTTTGTCGGCGAAGGTCTCGAGTGTGCAAGACTTGATCGCGGTCTATCGTGCGTTGGCTGCACGCTGCCGTTATCCGCTCCATCTTGGTTTGACCGAAGCGGGAATGGGCAACAAAGGGATCGTCGCGAGTACCGCGGCGTTGGCGGTATTGCTGCAAGAGGGGATCGGCGATACGATTCGCGTCTCGCTCACCCCCGCGCCTGGGGAACCGCGCACGCAAGAGGTGGTGGTTGCGCAACAGATCGTGCAGTCCTTGGGTCTGCGGGCGTTTGCCCCGACAGTGACGGCGTGTCCGGGGTGCGGCCGCACGACGTCGACCTTTTTCCAAGAGTTGGCGCAGCGTACCGAAGCGTTTTTGCGCGAGCGCATGCCCGAATGGCGACAGCAGTTCGACGGGGTGGAACAACTGAGCGTTGCGGTGATGGGGTGCGTCGTCAATGGTCCGGGAGAGTCGCGGCACGCCCATATCGGCATTTCGCTGCCCGGCACCGGTGAGGCCCCAGCAGCGCCCGTTTTCATGGACGGAGAGAAGGTGGCCACGTTGCGCGGCGACCGGATCGCCGAAGAATTTTTGGCGCTGATCGAGCACTACGTGACCACCCGTTTTGTGAAGAAAGGATGAGATGAGCCAGAAAGGGATCCGCGGTGTTCGCGGCATGAACGACATCCTGCCGCCCGAATCGTTGCTTTGGAACGAATTCGAGGCGCTGGTGCACTCATGGGCGGCAGCCTACGGCTATCGGCCGCTGCGCACGCCGATCGTCGAGCAGACGGCACTCTTCAAGCGGGCGATCGGCGAGGTGACCGATATCGTCGAAAAAGAGATGTACGCCTTCGAGGATGCACTCAACGGCGAGCACCTCACGTTACGGCCGGAGGGAACCGCGGGGTGCGTGCGCGCCGCGATCGAACACAATCTGTTGCACCAGGGGCCGCAGCGCCTGTACTACTGGGGCCCGATGTTTCGCCATGAACGGCCGCAGAAAGGGCGCTACCGGCAGTTTCATCAGATCGGCGTCGAAGCGTTGGGCTTTGCCGACCCCGAGATCGATGCGGAATTGATCGTGATGGGGGCGCGGCTTTGGGACGATTTGGGAATCACCGACGTTCGGCTCGAAATCAACTCGCTAGGGGATCCGGAAGAGCGCGCGGCGCACCGCGAAGCGCTGGTCGCCTATTTCACCGCGCACCAGGACGAATTGGACGAGGATTCCCGTCGTCGGCTCTCTCGCAACCCGCTGCGCATTCTGGACAGTAAAAACCCCGCGATGCAGCCCCTCATCGAAGAGGCGCCGCGGTTGTTGGACTATCTGGGGGCCGAGACGCGCGCCCATTTCGACGCGGTGTTGGCGCTGATCGAAGCGGCGGGTATTCCCTACCGGATCAACCCGCGGCTGGTTCGTGGCCTCGACTACTATAACCGTACCGTATTCGAGTGGGTGACGCCGAAACTCGGCGCCCAGGGAACGATCTGTGCCGGAGGGCGTTACGACGGGCTTTTCGCCCAGCTGGGGGGGAAACCGGCTCCCGCAGCCGGGTTTGCGCTCGGAGTCGAGCGGGTGCTGGCGCTCTGGGAGGCGTGTGGGGGGGAGCCGCCGCAACCGGAACTCGACGTCTATCTCGTCCATCAGGGCGAAGGAAGCGCGCCCGCGGCGTTTCGACTCGCCGAAGCGTTGCGCTCAAGCGGCTTTTCGGTGATCGTCCATGCTGGCGGAGGCAGTTTCAAGAGCCAGATGAAGCGTGCCGACGCCAGCGGCGCCGAGGTGGCGGTGATCCTGGGCGAATCGGAGCTTGCCAGTGAGACGGCCACGGTGAAACCGCTGCGGCGACCAGGCGCACAACGGCAAGTGCCGTGGACGCAGCTCGAGGAGGTCGTGGCGCACATCCAATTGGGATCGGAGGAAAGCGATGGCGCTGGTACTCTCGCATGAAGAGCAGGAGCAGCTTGACGCGCTCAAAGCATGGTGGCGGGCAAACGGCCGTTTGCTCATCGTCGCGGTGAGCGCGGCGCTCGTTTTTTCGCTCGGTTGGAACGGTTGGCAGTGGTGGCGGAGCGAACAGGTCCAAGCGGCGGCGCAGGCGTTCGAAGCGATCGATCAAGCCTTGGAAAAGCAGGCTTGGGCAGAAGCGCGCGCCGCGTGGGAGCGTCTCAAAGCTGTTCCGTGGGTTGGGAAAGCGCAGGCGGCTTATGCGGCGCTTGCGATCGCGGACCAGGCGGCAGCCAAGAATGCGGCCGCCGAGGCGATTCCCGTGGTGCGTGAGGCGGGGACGCTCGGGGTCGACGACGACGCGGTGCAACCGCTTCTGGCGTTCACGTTGGCGGAACTCCATCTGGCGCAAGGGGAATACGACGCGGCGGCGAAAGCCTTGCCGCAAGCGGTGCCGGCACCCTATCAGCCGCGATTGTGGGCACTCAAAGGCGATATCGCGCTCGCGCAAGGTGAGGCGCAACAGGCGGTTTCCCATTATGACAAAGCGCTTGCCGAGGTGCGCGGCGACCCCTCGTGGCAGATGGTGTTGCGCGCAAAGCGCGAGCAAGCGGCGATCGCGTCCGATCCCGTCAAGGAGCCTACCCAATGAAACGTTTCGCGCTTGTACGGCGTTGGCTGGTGTGCGCTGCGCTGGTGGTTGGGATTTCGGGGTGCGCCTCGCTCGACGCGATCAACCCGTTTGCCGCTTCGGGCCCAAAGCCGGCACCGTTGCCGGAGCTTCGTGACGCGCTCTCCCTCCCGGTGCGTTACACCGAACGGCTCTCCGCTGGCGAGCGCCGCTATCTCACGCCGGCGCCTGTTGCCGACGGAGTGGTCGCCGCGGGAGGTAAAGGGGAAGTGGTCTTGATCGACGCCAACGGCAAGGAGCAGTGGCGAACCGAGGTAGGCGCGCCGATCCTGGCCGGGGTGGGGAGCGATGGTCGGTTGGCAGCGGTGGTGACCGAACAGGGGGACGTGGTCGCGATCAACGTCAGTGACGGCTCCATCCGGTGGCGTCAAGCCGCTGCGCTGCCAGCGGTAACGCCGCCGCTGGTGCACGACGGGTTGGTGGTCGTTCGTGCTGCGGACCATCGGCTGCTGGCGTTCGATGCGTTCGATGGCAAAACGCGCTGGCGGTACGAGCGGCCGCTGCCGCCGCTTTCGTTGCGGCAGAGTGCACCGCTCGTTGCCGCCGGTGGCGCGATTTTCGTCGGCTATCCCGGCGGAATCGTCGCGGCGCTCGATCCCAACCGGGGGCAGCCCTTCTTCGAGCTGACGGTCGCGCCACCCAAAGGGACGACCGAAATCGAACGGTTGACCGATATCGTGGGGCCCGTGGTGCTGGACAACCAAGAACTCTGCGCGGCAGCCTACCAAAGCCGTATCGCCTGTTTCGACCTGAACACCGGGCGGGAAGTGGTGACGAGTGCGATCGCGACGCGAGTCGGGATCGATCGCGATTTGCGTTCCGTGATCACCGTCGACGAAGTCGACCGGATCGTCGCGATCGACCTGTTCAACGGACAACCGCGCTGGCAAAACGATTCGCTCGTCTACCGACAGCTGACGCGTCCGGTGGTCTTTGGCGACGTTGCGCTGGTCGGGGACGCGCAAGGGTATCTCCACGCCGTCGATCTCAGTGACGGCCAGGTCCGCGCTCGCACCCGCATCGGCAGTGGCGCGATCGTCGTGGCCCCGCAGCGCCTTGCCGATGGTGCGGTTGTGGTCCAGAATCAAGACGGCACGGTAGCGGTGGTGGAGCGCGCACGGTGAGCGAGCGGCTGCCGACACTCGTTTTGGTCGGTCGTCCCAATGTGGGCAAATCGACCCTCTTCAACCGATTGACGCGGTCGCGTGACGCACTGGTTGCGAACGTTCCCGGTTTGACGCGCGACCGTCGCTATGGCCGCGGCAAAGTGGGGGGGCGCCCCTATCTGGTCGTCGATACGGCGGGATTCGATCCAACGGCGAAAGAGGGGCTGACCGCCGAAATGGTCCGGCAAGCGGAGCTTGCGATTCGCGAGGCCGACCTCGTGCTCTTCGTCGTCGACGGTCGCGCGGGCTTGACGCCACACGACGAAGCGATCGCGGACTATCTGCGCGCGCTGGGGGTAGCAGTACGCGTGCTGGTGAACAAAACCGAAGGGTTGGACCGCGCGATCGCGCGCGCCGATTTCTATGCGCTGGGGTTTGGCGAACCGTTGTCGATTTCGGCGTCGCACGGTGACGGCGTGCGTGAGATGATTCACGAGGTGTTGGCACCCTTCCCAAAGCCGAAGCCGAATAAAGACCCGCTGGCCGAAAGGGAAACTGAGGAGACGGAACGCGAAGGGATTCGCGTTGCGGTGCTCGGACGTCCGAACGTCGGTAAATCGACGCTCATCAATGCGCTGATCGGGGAAGAACGCCTGATCGCGTACGACATGCCGGGAACCACCCGCGACGCGATCGACGTGCCGTTCGAACACAACGGTCGCCCCTACACGTTGGTCGACACCGCGGGCGTGCGCAAAAAGGGGCGGGTGACCGACACCATCGAGAAGTTTTCGGTGATCAAGGCGTTGCAAGCGGTAGAAAACGCCAACGTCGCGATCCTGACGCTGGATGCGACGCAAGAGGTGGGGGAGCAGGATGCCCATTTGGGCGGTTTCATTTTGGAGACTGGGCGGGCGCTGGTGATCGCCGTGAACAAGTGGGATGCTGCCGACGCCTACCAGCGGCAGCGGATCAAGACGCAGCTTGCGCACAAACTCGCGTTCCTCTCGTTCGCGCCAGTGGTCTTTTTGTCGGCGAAAACTGGAAAAGGGCTCGACGCGCTGATGCGCGCAGTCGACCAGGCATACGCTGCAGCGATGAAAAAACTGCCGACGCCACAACTGACGCGGGTGTTGCAAGAACTGGTGAAGCGTCAGGCACCGCCGCGCCACGGTCTCTTTCGCCCCAAACCGCGCTATGCCCACCAGGGCGGGAGCAATCCGCCGATCATCGTGATCCACGGCAATGCCCTCGAACACCTGCCGAAGTCGTACCTCCGCTACCTGGAGCATGGGTTCACCGAAGCGTTCGGGTTGAAGGGTACGCCGTTGCGGCTCGAACTGCGCACGAGTCACAACCCATACGCCGAAAAGGGATAGTCGCGCCAAGGTGCACCACCCGTTGCGCAACTCGCGTACAATATCAGGTTCCGATCACACACCATCAGAGTCGAGAACGATGAGCAACAAAGCCCTCCAACTGCAAGACCCTTTCCTCAACCTGCTGCGCCGTGAGCGCGTGCCGGTTTCCATTTACCTCGTCAACGGGATCAAATTGCAAGGTCAGATCGAGTCGTTCGATCAGTACGTGGTGCTCCTCAAGAACACCGTGACCCAAATGGTCTATAAACACGCGATCTCCACGGTCGTGCCGTCGCGCCCGGTGACCTTGCGCGAAGTTCACGGGGAAAGCGAAGAAGCCTGATGTTCGAACGCCCGCGTTTCGGCGAGCGGGCCTGGCTCGTCCAAATCGATTTCGGCGAAGGGCGCGTTGCCGAGCGGCTGGAAGAGTTGCGCCAGCTCGTCGTGAGTGCCGGCGCGGAAATCGTCGGCGCACTGACCGTGCGTCGCGCCAAACCCGATCCCGCCACCTTCCTCGGTTCGGGTAAAGTCACCGAGTTGGCTGCGCTGGTGCGCGAACACGGGGCCGATCTCGTCGTCTTCAACCATGCGCTCTCACCGGCGCAACAGCGCAATCTCGAGCAAGCGCTCGCGTGCCGGGTGGTCGATCGCAATACCTTGATCCTGGACATTTTCGCGTTGCGCGCCAAAAGCGCCGAAGGGAAGCTGCAAGTCGAACTCGCACAGCTCGAATACCTGAGCACCCGGTTGGTCCGCGGTTGGACCCACTTGGAGCGGCAACGTGGGGGGATCGGCTTGCGCGGCCCCGGCGAAACGCAGCTCGAAACCGACCGGCGGTTGATCGGCGCGCGGGTGAATCGGCTCAAAGCGCGATTGCAACGGCTGGAAAAACAGCGGGCGACCCGACGTCGCGGCCGGCAGCGATACGGCGTGCCACAGGTGTCGCTCGTCGGCTACACCAACGCGGGCAAATCGACCCTCTTCAACGCGCTCACCAAAGCGCAAACGTACGCGGCAGACCAACTTTTTGCCACACTCGACACCACCTCGCGGCGGATCTGGCTGCCGCAAACGGGTAACGTGGTGCTCTCCGATACCGTGGGCTTCATCCGCGATCTGCCGCACGACCTCGTTGCCGCGTTTCATGCGACGCTCGAAGAGGTGAAAGAGGCCGATCTGCTGCTGGTGGTGAGCGATCTCGCCAGCCCCGACAACGACGCGCAGCGCGAGGCGGTGACCGAAACGCTGCGGCAGATCGGTGCCGAGTCGGTTCCTGTCTTGGAAGTGGGGAACAAAATCGATCTCCTCGATCAAAGCCCAGAGGTGGTCCGTGACGGCTGTGGTACGATTCGGCGCGTCACCGTGAGTGCGGCAACCGGCGCTGGGCTCGAGCTGCTGCGCGCCGCGATCGACGAGCGGTTGCATACGGCTACCAACGCTTCGTCCGGCGAAAAGAACACCGAGACGAACAGCGCATCAACACAGGATTACACCGAACCATTCTGGGAACCGCTTGAGAGGGAAGTATCACCATGTCCTTGAACGATCCGCGTTGGGGCGATGACGATCCGCGGCAACGCCCCGAAGACGCATCGCACGGGCCGCAACAGCGGCCGTCTGGGCAACGGCCCGATGATGGACCGCCTGACCTCGACGAAGTGTGGCGCGAGTTCAACGAACGGCTGAACGCGTTGTTCGGAGGCAAAGGGGGTGGTCGTCGTCCGCGCGGTCCCCTAGCTGGCGGTAGTGGCGGCGATCCGCGCCGCGTCTCCCTGTTCATCGGGTTGCTGGCGGTCGCAGCGCTTGCCCTGTGGCTCGCTTCCGGTTTTTACAAAGTGGAAGCGAACGAGCGCGCCGTAGTATTGCGCTTCGGAAAATATGTCGAAACCACCGAGCCTGGGTTGCGCTGGCGGTTGCCGTGGCCGATCGAATCGCACCAACTGGTCGATTTCACCGGAGTGCGCACCGTCGAAGTCGGTTATCGGGGAAGTGAACGCAACAAAAATCTGCGCGAAGCGTTGATGCTCACCGACGACGAAAATATCGTCACGATCTTCTTCGCGGTGCAGTACCGCTTGAAATCGCCTGAAGACTACCTCTTCCGCGACCGGGCGCCGGACGAGACCGTGAAACAGGTTGCTGAAAGCGCGATGCGGGAGATCGTCGGGAAGAGCAAGATGGACTTCGTCCTCTACGAAGGGCGGGAAGAGATCGCGGTGCGCACCCAAGCGTTGATGCAACAGATGCTCGATCGCTATCAAACCGGAATTCAAATCGTGCGGGTGACGTTGCAAAACGCACAACCGCCCGAGCAGGTGCAAGCCGCGTTCGACGACGCGGTGAAGGCGGGGCAAGACCGTGAACGGTTGCGCAACGAAGGCGAAGCGTACGCCAACGCCGTGATTCCGCGCGCCCGCGGGACGGCGTCGCGGATGATCGAAGAGGCGCAGGCCTATAAATCGCGCGTGATCGCGCAAGCCGAAGGGGACACGCAGCGCTTCTTGAGCCTCTATGAGCAGTACCGGCAGGCACCGGCGCTCACCCGCGAGCGGCTCTACCTCGAGACGATGCAACAGGTCTTTACCCACACGAGCAAAGTGCTGGTCGATGTCGAATCGTCCAACAACCTGTTGATGTTGCCGCTTGCGGAGATCCTGGGGCAGCAGCGCGGTGCGGGCAGAGCCGCACCCGCCAGCGACGCCAGTCAATCTCCTGAGGATCTGTTGCGTGACGCCGTCTCAGGTGCGGTTTCGCCCCAAAGCAGCGGCGTCGCGTCCCCCTCGACGGGTTTGCTCGACCGCGCCCGAGACGCGGTCCGAACCTTGACGCGTGACCGGGAGAGCCGCCCATGAACCCAAGAGCCACGCTTTTGATTGGAGTGACGCTGATCGTTGCGGTATTGGCGTCGATGAGCCTCTTCGTGGTCGACGAGCGCCGTTATGCGATCGTGACGCAATTCGGTGAAGTGCGGCAGGTGATCGATCAACCCGGGCTCCATTTCAAGATGCCGCTGATCCAAAATGTCCGTTTTTTCGACAAGCGGCTTTTGACGATCGATACGCCCGATCCGGAGCGCTTTATCACCTCGGAGAAGAAAAACGTGTTGGTCGACCATTTCGTCAAATGGCGGATCGTCGATCCGAAGCAGTATTTCATTTCGCTGGCGGGTGATGAGCTACGAGCGCGCACCCGCATCATGCAAACGGTAAACGCCACGTTGCGTGAAGAGTTCGGTCTGCGCACTGTTCATGACGTCGTCTCTGGAGAACGGGACCGGGTGATGGAGGAGGTGCGGCAAAAAACCGACAAGGACGCACGCACCTTTGGGGTTGCAATCGTCGATGTCCGGCTCAAACGCGTCGACTTGCCGGTAGAGGTTTCCGAATCGGTCTATCGCCGCATGGAGGCCGAACGCAAACGGGTGGCGAACAACCTGCGCTCCGAAGGGGCGGCGGATGCCGAACGGATCCGCGCCGAAGCCGACCGCGAACGTGAGGTGATCATCGCAAAGGCGTACCGCGAAGCACAGAAGATTCGTGGTGAGGGGGACGCCGAAGCGGCAAGGATTTTCAACGAGGCGTTTGGACGCGACCCTGAATTCTTCCGCTTCTACAGAAGCCTCGAAGCGTACCGCGCGAGCTTTGCCCGCCGCGACGACGTGCTCGTGCTCGATGCTACGAGCGAATTCTTCCGCCATTTCCGCGGCGACGCTGCAGCGACCGAGGGGGCGCGATGACGCTGTGGACGGTGCCCGACCACTTCCGCGACGAATTACCGCCTGCGGCGGAGCGGCTCGAGACGTTGCGGCGGCAATGGCTCGACCGGCTGCGGGGGCACGGTTATCAGTTGGTCGCGCCGCCCCTCATCGAGTATCTGGACGCGCTCACCGTCGGTTCCGGGCGGGACCTTGCGGAACGGACCTTTCAGGTGGTCGATCCGCTCACCGGCAAGCCGGTGGCGGTGCGTCCCGACATGACCCCGCAGATTGCGCGGATCGACGCCCATTTGTTGAACCGCAGCGGGGTGACCCGCTTGTGCTATGCCGGACCGGTTGCCCACGCGCGCCCGGCCAATCTCCTCGCGGTGCGCGAACCTTGGCAGTTGGGTGCCGAACTCTACGGGCATGCTGGCGTCGAAGCCGATTGCGAAGTGGCGCGTTTGCTGCTTCGTCTCCTAGCGGAAGCCGGACTGCGGCACGTTCGTCTGGAGTGTGCGCACATGGCGATCTTCCGGGCGCTCACGCGGGGTTGGTGCGAAGCCGATGCGGAGACGCTCTTCACCCTGTTGCGCGCGAAAGATCGCGCCGATCTGCAACGTTTCCTCGCGGGACAGGAACTGCCTACCGAGGTACGGGCAGCACTGCTCTGGCTGCCACACGCCTACGGTGGCGAGGAGGTCTTAGCCGAGGCGCGCCGCCGCTTGCCCGATTGGCCCGAGATCGCCGCGGCGCTCACGCAACTCACCGCGCTCGCTAAGGCGCTTGCAGCGGAAGGAGCTGCGGTGGGGTTCGATCTAGCCGATTTGCGCGGCTACTACTACCACACGGGCGTGATGTTCGCTGCATTCGCACCGGGAAGCGCCGCTGCGGTGGCGTTGGGTGGGCGCTACGACGGCATGGGCGCTGCGTTCGGACGGGCGCGGCCTGCTACCGGCTTTTCGATCGACTTGCGTGCGGTGGTGACGCTCTTACCGCTTTCTCCGCTCCCCGGCGCGATCCTTGCACCCGCGTTGGGTGCGGACGCCCCGGCAAAGCAGCGCACCGCGCTTGTGGAGCGGGTCGCTGCGCTGCGCGCAGCGGGAGAGGTGGTGGTCGACGAATTGCCTGGACACCCCCGCGAAAGTTGGTTTGAGGCGGGGTGCACGCGCCAGCTGGTTTGGGAAAGAGGCGCCTGGCACGTGGTGCCTTTTGCGGAATGAATCGAGTCGAGGAGTAGGGAGCGGTAGCGATGGCCAAAAACGTGGTCGTGGTGGGAACGCAGTGGGGCGATGAAGGGAAAGGGAAAATCGTCGACTGGCTCACCGATTCCGCACACGGGGTCGTTCGGTTCCAAGGCGGTCACAACGCCGGACATACGTTGGTGATCGGCGACCAGACCTTCAAGCTCAATCTGGTTCCTTCCGGGATCGTTCGTCCCAACGTGGCCTGTTTCATCGGCAACGGCGTGGTGCTGGACATCCACCACCTCTGCGAAGAGATTGCGACGCTCGAAGCGGGGGGGATCGAGGTGCGTTCCCGCCTCAAGGTGAGCCCCGGCTGTCCGCTGATCCTGCCTTATCACGTGGCGCTCGACCGCGCACGGGAAGCGGCGCGCACCGGTAACAGTAAGATCGGCACCACTGGGAAAGGGATCGGCCCGGCTTATGAGGACAAGGTGGCGCGGCGCGCGGTGCGTGTCTATGACCTCTTCGACCCGGTGCGGCTGCGCGATCGAATCGAAGCCAACCTGGCGTTGGTGAACCATCTGCTCACCACGGTGCTCGACGCCGAACCGGTGACGCTCGAATCGTTCTGGGAGCAACTCCTTGCCGACGCCGAAACGGTCAAGCCGTTGGTCGCCGACGTCTCTGCGGAACTCTACCGCATCAACAAAGCGGGCGGAAACCTGCTCTTCGAAGGGGCGCAAGGCACGCTCCTCGATATCGACCACGGAACCTATCCGTTCGTGACGTCGAGCAACTGTGTCGCGGGTGCCGCAGCAGCGGGCGCCGGGGTCGGTCCGGGGCGGTTGCACTATGTGCTCGGAATCACCAAAGCCTACTGTACGCGTGTCGGGGGTGGCCCATTCCCGACCGAGCTCGACATCGAAACCGAAGGGACGCCGGGTTGGCAGATGTCGACCAAAGGGCGTGAATTCGGCACCGTCACCGGGCGTAAACGGCGCTGCGGTTGGCTCGACCTCGCGGCGCTCAAGCGTTCGCTCATCATCAACGGGGTCACGGGACTCTGCATCACGAAACTCGACGTGCTCGACGGGCTCAAGGAGCTCAAACTCTGTGTCGGGTACGAAATCGACGGCAAGCGCGTCGATCTGCTGCCGATGGGGGCCGACGAAGTGGCCCGGTGCCGACCCATTTACGAGTCCTGGTCGGGGTGGCAGGCGAGCACCTACGGCGCGAAGCGGTGGGAGGAGCTGCCCGCAGCGGCGCGCGCCTATCTGCACCGCATCGAAGAGTTCTGTGAGGTGCCGATCGACGTGATCTCCACCGGCCCCGAACGGAGCGAGACGATCCTGCGTCAGCACCCGTTCGGCGCCTAGGTAAGCGGGGAGCGCTTACCTCACGGGTGCGCAAGCGCGCGGCCGCCGATCGTAGCAAAAGAGCGGGAAAGCGGCTTTGACCCAGGTCAACGTTGGTGCGCCTGGGCCATCGCTGCGATCTGCGCTTCACGCACCGTGTTCCAATAGCGTTGCGCCAAACGTTGCCAGGTGGTGCGGTCGTTTGCAGCGAGCAAACGGTCGATCGTCTGCTCGGTGGTTTCACCCGGTTGCGCTTCAGGAGCGAAGAATGCGGCGACTGGTGAGAGGTCCACTCCGTTTTCGCGCTGCCAGCGCCAGTAGTGGGCGAAGAGTTCGATCAAACGCGGAGTCTCCCAGAAGCGGCTGGCCGCCTCTTCCGCAGCGAAGAGCTCTTGGGCGAGGCGCTTTACTCGTTCGTTGTAATCGGCGGGGAGCCCGCGGTGGTTCGCCAAGAGTTGTTCGGCCATCGGTTCGCCCCAGGCGCGATGGAAGCGGCACATCCCGGCGTTGTCGGAGATGAGCTCACCGATCATCCGCGCGACGTTCCATTGCCCGAGCGCTTCCGGCGAAAGGAGATCGTAGCCGTAGAAGACGTAGTATTTGCCCATGATCGGCATCGGGCTGAACATCCCTGGAACGAAATATTGGTTGGGGACGAGCGCGCCGCGTTCGCCGTGCGCGAGGTAAACCGCGCGGTCGCCCGGCCGCGTGTGCGGGTAGCGGGCGTTGAGGGTCTTCGCTGCAACGCGGATCCCTTCGCGCAGCGGGGCGGCGCGCTCATCCCAGAGGATCGCGTCGATCGTGCGCAGGGCGTAGTCGGCGTTCGCGGCGCTGTCGGCGACGAGGTCGAACTGCGCCGGGTCGGCGGTGAAGCCGCGAAAGCGCAGTTGGTGTGCTGGGGGGAGCCCGAGTTCAGTGGGGTCGAAATCACCCGCGGTGATCGCTTCGAAGAGCCAACCCAGGGTGCCGCCGAGCTGGATCGCGTCGAATCCCATTGCGTCGGCGACGTCATTGACCCGTTCAGCGGCGCGCTGGTCGAAGATCCCGATCTGCGGGCCCAGCGTATGGTACGGCTCGTAATCCTTTTTGTGCGGTCCGTTCATCTTTTTGCATGCGACCGAGCAGGGTTCGCCGCAGTGTTCGAACTGCTTGTTCGCGATGGTCTCTTCTTGGAACTGTTTCCAATAGTGGCCCAGCACGAAGCGCTCCATCTGCGCCAGACGTTCCGCTTTGGGTGCGAAGACGCTCTGGTAGTGGAACGACAGGATCTTGTCTCCCATTGCGGCGTAGTTCGAACCGAAGGTGCCGCCGGTACCCGTCTTGGGGTCGAACGAGTATTTTACGGTGGTGCGCTGCTCGACTTTGACGTAGCGATCGCCAAATCGTGCTTCGAAATCGGGGTCGTATGCTTTCGTCGACTCTTTCGCAGGCTCCCATGCGCCGCCCACGAGAAGCGCCGCGATGTTGAAATCGCGGAACAAAGTCGAGCCCATCCCGCCGCGGCCACAGAATTCGGTGACCCAGGTGATCGCCCCTTTTTCGACCGGGTTCGAGACGATCGTTCCCTCCCACGTGACTGCCGCAGCCGGACCGACCGCGAGCGCTCGCACCTGTTTCGGCGGAAATGCCACGCCGAAGCGGTCGAGCATCGCTTGCTGAACGGCGAGTGCGCCAGTGAGCTGGGCGCCGTCGCTGGCGCGCCGATACCCGTCGCGCCAAAGTGACTCGAGATCGGGGATCGGCTCCAGAGTGACGGTGGCTGCGTTGCCGTCGTGACGCAAGATCAGCACCGACGGTTGCGCCGCGCGTCCGACGAGCGTCACCCAGGGGATGCCGAAATGTTTGAAGGTGTACGCGACGCCGCCCGCGGAGGAGAGATAAAAGCTTTCCCATTGGTGGCTGTAGCCGCAGACGAAGAGACGGCGTGCGCCCGCAAGGGGCGAATCGGCAAGCCGCCCGATGCCGAACGTAAAGGCGTTGCGCCCATGCTGTTGGTAGGCGCGCCAACCGTATTCGATCGGTCCGGTGATCGCATCAGAAGGGTGTTCGGTGCGGGTCACGCTGCTATCGTTGAGCGCAATGGTGAGGCTGTGTGCCGGAAGCCAGGATGACGATTGATTCGATCGCAGGGGTTGGGGTGCGTTCATGGTTTTTCCTTGTCTGGTTCTTCTTGCATCGTCCATAATGTTATGCTGAATTGGCTGTTCTGTCTTTGCGCCAGATCAATGTCACTGCGATCGCGTGCGTCTCCGCATGCGTTGTTTTTGCCAACGGTTTTTTGTTATAATTTCTTTCTGCGCCGTTGTAGCTCAGCTGGTAGAGCAACTGATTCGTAATCAGTAGGTCGGCGGTTCGAGTCCGCCCAACGGCACCATAGCACAGACTATGGGGTGCGGAGAGGTACCGAAGTGGTCATAACGGCGCCGACTCGAAATCGGATGGTCGGGTAAAACCGGCACGCGGGTTCGAATCCCGCCCTCTCCGCCAATCTTTCCGCTTGCCAATTGCGATGAGCAATGCAAAAGCTCCTATTCTGGCTGGGTGTTGCGCTCATTCTGCTTGCGCTCCTATATCCGTGGCTGAGTAAATTGCCCTTCGGGCGTTTGCCGGGGGATATCGTAGTCGAGAAGGAGCATTTCACCTTCTACTTTCCGATCACTACGAGCATCGTGGTGTCGCTCCTCCTTTCGCTCCTCTTCTGGTGGTGGCGCAAGTAAATGCGGGTTAGAATCGCGGGCGTTTCGGGTTACGGCAGTTCGTGATGCGCCTCTTTTCTTCCTGGTACGCGCGCGTGATGCAGTGGGTGCGCCACCGCCGTGCGCCTTGGTTCCTCGCTTTGCTCTCCTTTGCCGAATCGTCTTTCTTCCCCATCCCTCCGGACGTGATGCTCGCGCCGATGGCGATGGCGCAGCCGCAGCGGGCGTGGCGCTTGGCACTGTTGACAACGGTGACCTCGGTATTGGGCGGATTGTTCGGCTACGCGATCGGGTGGGGGGCATTTGGCTTGATCGAGCCGTGGCTGCAAACCTCTCGCTATTGGGAGGCGTATCAGACGGCACACCGCTGGTTCGCGGAGTGGGGCGTCTGGGCGGTCTTCAT
>Ga0207870_100080_pt1 | contig 105509 bp, 113 predicted proteins | sample CeladaPassage60B_FD_187477 | JGI IMG/M metagenome (GOLD analysis project Ga0207870, IMG submission 187477) | Cellulose-adapted microbial communities from the Joint BioEnergy Institute, USA - Passage3 60B (SPAdes) (version 2) | ecosystem: Engineered > Bioreactor > Continuous culture >... | reverse complement strand
AAAACCGTCCTTTCTTTGGTAGGGTTGTGGTGACTCTATTATACCAAAAGAGGAACGGTTTTCTTCTTTTTTATCCAAAAAAGTGTCCCAAAAGCGAACGCTATGCGAACACTTTTGGGACATCCTCTTTTTTTATGAGCGGGCACCTATTTTTCGACCGGCAGGAGAACCTCCTTTCGCCGCCTATATACTCGTGGTCGTTCGTTCCACTTCCTCTCGCTCGTCTTTTATGCCTTGTCATCCCACTTTTTCAACCGTTACGTCTCCCGTTGTCTTTTTCCGTCACGGAGTTGTATGAATGGCGAACAACTGACGGAGCATTGCATCATCTGACGCTATAAGAAAAAGCGCCCGGAAAGCGCAACATTCCGGGCGCCTATGTTCGTGTTTAGTCTTCCATGGTCGATAAGTCGCCGGTCGGCAAGTTGAGCTCCCACGCTTTTAAGACGCGGCGCATAATTTTTCCGCTTCGCGTTTTCGGCAGTTTGTCGCGGAACTCGATCTCGCGCGGCGCGGCATGGGCAGCAAGCCCTTTTTTCACAAACTGGCGAATGTCTTCTTTCAGCTCTTCTGACGGCGCGTATCCTTCACGGAGCGCGATGAACGCCTTGATGATTTCTCCGCGCACCGGGTCCGGCTTGCCGATGACACCGGCTTCAGCAACAGCCGGGTGCTCGACGAGCTTGCTTTCGACTTCAAACGGGCCGACGCGCTCGCCCGATGTATTGATCACATCGTCCACGCGCCCTTGGAACCAGAAATAGCCGTCTTCGTCCATGTAAGCCGAGTCGCCGGACACATACCAATCGCCGATAAAGTACGATTCGTATTTTTGCGGGTTGTTCCAAATCGTTTTCATCATCGACGGCCAACCTTTTTTGATGGCTAAGTTGCCCATCCGATACGGCGGCAGGACGTTCCCTTGATCATCGATGATTGCTGCCTGCACGCCTGGAATGGGTTTCCCCATCGAACCAGGCTTAATTTCCATGCACGGGTAGTTGCAAATGAGATGACCACCTGTTTCCGTCATCCACCACGTATCATGAATGCGGCGGCCGAACACTTTCAGTCCCCAGCGGATGACTTCCGGGTTGAGCGGCTCACCGACGCTTAACACATGGCGGAGCGAGCTTAAGTCGTATTTTTTCACCACTTCATCGCCCGCGCCCATCAGCATGCGGAACGCCGTCGGTGCGCTGTACCAGACGGTGACACCGAAGTCTTGAATCGTTTGATACCAAGCGTCCGGGCTGAAGCGGCCTCCGACGATCACACTCGATGCTCCGCACAGCCACGGACCGAAAATGCCGTATGACGTCCCGGTCACCCAACCCGGATCGGCTGTGCACCAATAAATGTCATCTTCTTTTAAATCAAGCACCCATTTCGCTGTTTGATAGTGTTGGATCATCGCATTATGGACGTGCAAAACGCCTTTCGGCTTGCCGGTCGAGCCGGACGTATAGTGCAAAATCAGGCCGTCTTGACGATCCACCCATTGGATGTCAAAGTGTTTGCTCGCCTCATTCATCCGCTTTTTCAAATCGATGTACGGCCCTTCTTCAACAATATCGTCACCAACTAAAAAGACGTACTTCAGTTCCGGAAGGTCGCCGACCGGCACACGCGGCAACAGCTCCGGCGTCGTGACGATCGCTTTCGCTCCGCTGTCTTCTAGACGGTCGCGTACCGCTCCTTCCATAAACGCTTCAAACAGCGGTCCGACGATGGCGCCGGTTTTAATGATGCCAAGCACCGTAAAATACAGTTCCGGCAAACGCGGCATAAACACAAACACGCGGTCGCCTTTTTCAATGTCGGCCACCTGCTTTAAGACGTTGGCAACTTTGTTGGACAGCTCCTTCATTTCTTTGAACGTATATTTCTCGTTCCGCACAGCGTCACGGTAGTAAAGTGCCACCTTATTTTTTCGGAACGACTCGGCATGGCGGTCGATCGCTTCGTACGCCATGTTGACTCGTCCAGTTTCATACCAAGAAAACGCCTTTTCCGTTTCCGTCCATTCAAATTGTTCGTATGCTTCCTCGTAGTTTTTCAAGTTGTAATCCCCTTGTACGACGGGTAGCAGTTCCGTTTTCATTCTCCGATCCCCCTTATGTAAGTGGTTACATTACTTATTATAGTAGATAATAATTGATTTCTCAATTTTTAAAATATTCCCGTCGCCTATTTTTTTGAAATTTTTTTGAACTGCGATTACTAAGGCCATTTTTATGTATAATGAAAGAAGATTGAGTGATTCAGGTGGTGACCGAATGGAACATAAAAAAACGTATAACGCCAAAGAGCTGAAAACACCGAAAGGAACGCTTCTCATCGAAGGACCGGTAACACCGGAAGCATTGGCCAGCTACGAATTTCACCCTGACTTAACTTCATTCCGCCAGCCCTCCAAACAACACGAAGCATTAATCGAGATCGCCAAGCTGCCGGAAGGGCGGATCATTATCGCCCGTCGCGGTGGAACCATCGTCGGTTATGTCACGTTTTTATATCCAGATCCGCTTGAACGTTGGTCCGAAGGAAAGATGGAAAATTTAATCGAGCTCGGTGCCATTGAAGTAATCCCTGAATTTCGTGGTTTTGGTGTTGGAAAAAATTTATTGATCGTCTCCATGATGGACGATGCGATGGAAGATTATATTATCATTACAACTGAGTATTACTGGCATTGGGATTTGAAAGGAACCGGGCTAAACGTATGGGAATACCGAAAAGTAATGGAGAAAATGATGAACGCCGGCGGGCTCGTCTGGTACGCGACCGACGACCCGGAAATTTGTTCTCATCCGGCGAACTGCCTAATGGTCCGCATCGGCAAACGAGTCGATCCGGAATCGATTCAACGGTTTGACCGGCTTCGCTTTATGAACCGGTATATGTACTAAACACGCGATACACAAGGTAGCGTCAAAAGTTTTATGAAAACTCCACATCCGCCATCCCATGGAGCATCGTAAGGCATCCTTGGAGCCGGATTCGCCCTTGACCAACACCCGCCAAAGGTGTGAAAGGGACGTCAAGGGCGACGGGGACAAAAAAGAGGGCATAGGAAAGCCGCCCTTGCCCTTACCGAATTTTACCTTTGACGAGGTTCGGTTGGTCAAGGGTTCGCTTCGCCGAATCCGGCTGTTCTTCTGATCCATGGGCTCCGGCGGACAAAAAAGTTAGGCTGCCTCTTGTTGGAGGAAATCTTGAGCCATGGCGATCAGCTTCGTCCACCGGGCCGGCATATGGGGCAGATCGGCGAGCTCCGGGATGACGACAGGAACCCGGCCTTCGAGTGCACCGTGCGGGCGCAGGAAGTTGAAATACGCCACAAACAGCGTGACAAAGGAGACCGATCCTTCTTCCGCGCCAAATCCGTGAGTCGGCCGATAGTTGCCTTTAAACGTCCGGTTGAATCGCTCGATGATTTGTTTGAGCGCGCGGAACTCTTCGGACACCGGATCCTCATTGGTCAGTCCGATCACTTGGCGGACGTCAAACGGAATCCCGTGCTGGGCAAAAAAGTGCTGCGCCAGCAGGTAAATGGGATTGCCGTCGACGACGAACGACAAATCGTCCGGGATGGACGACAGCTTTCGCAGGACGTCATCGATGGCCCGGATGGCCGACAACGCATCCCGGTGGGGCGAGACGCGATACGACAACACCACTTTTTTCACGGCATCAAACATAAAAAACAGGTAATGCCAGCGTCCTTTCACGCGAATATACGTCTCATCCCCACAGAACGAGCCGGACAGCTCGTACGGGAACTGGTCGACAAATGGCTGAATCATGAGCGCGACGCTATTGGCGTAGTTGAGTACCGTCTGATGGGAGATCGACACGCCATGCACATCCTTCATGATTCCGGCTGTCTGTCTGGAGGACATCCCATAGTTAACGTAGTACGTCAACACGAGTCCGAGGGTGTGCGACGACACCGCCAGACGAGACAAATCGACCTTTGGCTTTTTCGGCGACGATGGGGCCAATGGTTGAAAGTCAAACAAAAACTCACGGAACAGATACCGCACCTTGAAGGCTTGAGGGTTCTGCTGGAACCGTTGGCGTTCTTTTTGGCTCATCCGGCGAAGGTTCTTTTGGTAAAACGGGCAGTCGTTGTTCTTGCATTTGTAGATGTAGTAGTCCTTGCGTTCTTTGATTTTCTCAAGCGTTTGGAAGCAGTGCGGGCAACGAAAGACCGCTTGCTTTTTGAACCGATTTCGATGGTTGAACCGGCATTGGCACACTTTGCATTGGTACTGCCCTTTTCCGCCGTTGTTGGTGTACAGGTAGGATGACGGCGCCTGGCAACGGGGACACGTCAACGAATCCGGAACACGGTGTTTAGCGTTGTCCCGGCGTTGGATCGGCGGCAACGGACGGCCGTGCCGGGCTTCGTAGTCGGCTAAAAGCTGCCGGTAGTCGAGTGTTTCTGGGACATCGATGATGGGAAGGTCATCGACTTGAAGTTTTCGGTACGGTTTTCGAACCGGTTCGTCCATGTCTTTGCGGCTTAAGGATTTTCCTAATAAGGCACCAATTAAATAGACAATGATTTGATGTTGGGACTTGATTATTTCGAGCAAATAGGCTAATAATTGAGGTAACAAGCTTGTCACTCCTTTGTTTTGGGTGTTGGGTGTGGGGTTACCTCAATGATGGCCTAAAACAACGGGGGTGGCAAGCTTTTTTTATTCTCACCGTTGAAACTCAATGAAAAACAGTGAGTGTGGAGGATAAACTTTTGACAATACCAGGCAGAACGGGAGGGGTGGCAACATGAAAAAGCTCAACTGGAATGAGCGATGTATTCAACACGGACTTGAACAGTTGCCCGTTGTCAAAGACCGCCGCGCGAAAGAGGATATTTACGAGCGGCTAGAGCGCGCCCGACGAGCGGCGCGCTGGAAACGGCGCTGGCTTCCGGCAGTTGCGTCGGCGGCGGTGCTTGTTGCGGCTGCGTTTGCCGCTCCTCGTCTAATCATTCCGGAACCGGCGGACAAACAGGTAGCCTCTTCATCTGCCGTTCAGACATGGCGAGCGAACGATGTTTCTTCCCATCCAGAAGCGATGATGGCGACCGAGGTGTCGAATGAAGCGGTAAGTAAAGTGGTAATCGCCTTACCTGACCGGAAAATCGGCATGGTTGTACCGGTAGTTGTCCCGCTTTTCGGCCGTTTTGCCCTGGAAGAACGGCTGACGGCAGCGTTGGATGAGCTCAACCGCTCCTCGTTACGAAGCGCAGCCAAATGGCTTGATGGCATAACGATGGCACCAGAAGCAGGCAACAGGGGCACTTGGGCGGTGCGCGTTCCGGCCGACCATCGCATATTTACCGCTGATCGCGAGGAGCAGCAGCTGTTTTTCATGGCGGTGGTGGAAACCGTGCGGCAAATGGGCGGACAGAATATCCGCTTTTTCACCGGAGCGGAGGAAGGTCTTGACCTATCAGCATCTGGACCGTTGAAAACGACAAAAGTGGATCAGCAAAAACGAATTTATTATATAAACCGCCTTTCTTCGTTCGGCCATGCCGTGCTCATTTCAGTACCGAGCTCCGCCCGCTCGTTTTCCGAGGCGGTGCAGCGGATGAAAAAACCGGGCGGCCGTGGGCTTGAGCCGGCGATTCCACCGGAAGTGAAGGTGGATCACGTTCATGCCAGTGGGCGTCATGCCACTGTTTCACTTCGCTTTTCCGCTTCGCTGGACACAGCGGATGCGGCGCGCATGGCAGAAGCGATTTTATTGACGGCGAAAGAGTTTGGCTTGCTTGAGGTGACGTTGGCGGCTAATGGCCGCTCGTCCATCGGTCCGTATCCGCTCGGGGAGCGGATTAAGGTGCCGGCCGGTCCGAACGAGGAACTATTGACGGCAGGCGGCCGATAGCGGCCGATGCCTCCTTTTGGTCATTTTACGGGGGCGTTTTGTTACAGTTTTGTTAATGTCGGCGTCGTGTTGTTCTATCGATCATCGTTTTGACATAAGACATATATGGTGCGAAGAAGGAAGGAGGAATGGAGAATGGATGATGTCATGAGACGGATCCTAGCGGTTGCGGGTGTGGCAGTATGCGTCGGTCTGTTGTTTCTCGTCGGTGCCAACGGATGATTGGATGAATATTCGAAAAACGGTTGTCCTCTTTCGCGGTGATGCGTTATAATGAGAAAAACATCAGGAGAGGAGAAAGACAGATGTTGACCGACTACCATAACCATCTTGAACGGGGGACATTGACGCTTGATTATTTGCGTCAATTTACGGATGAGGCGGCGAAAAAAGGGATTGAGCATTTCGGCATTTCCGAACACGCGTATCATTTTTATCAAACAAAAAACATTTTGTCCAATCCGTGGGTGGAAGCGCGCCGCTGCTACGATATGGCTGATTATGTCCAGCTGTTCCATGAAGCGTGGGATGCCGGCATCGATGTGAAAATGTCCATCGAAATGGACTATACGCCAGGCAAGCATGAAGAGATGGCGGCGTTCATCCGCTCGTACGATTTTGACTATGTCATCGGCTCCATCCATTGGGTCGACGACTTTGGCATTGACTTAGTCGAATATCGCCGCGAGTGGGAACGTCGTGATTTGTACGATACATACCGCAAATATTTTGATCAAGTCGTGACGCTTGCTGAATCGAACTTATTTGATATTATCGGTCACCTCGATTTGGTGAAAATTTTTAAATATGTTCCGGAAGATGAAGAATTTTTGCTCGAGCAATATGACCGGGCGACAACGGCGCTCGCTAATTCAAAAACATGCGTTGAGATCAGCACGGCCGGGCTGCGTAAGCCGGTCGGTGAGCTGTACCCGGATCCACGCTTGCTAAAAATGTGCTATGAAAAAGGCATTCCAATCGTCTTCTCCTCTGACGCACACGTGCCGGAACATGTCGGTGCCGACTTTGATAAGGCAATTGAACTTGCCCGCAGCGTTGGTTATACTGAGTTGATGACGTTCTCGAAAGGAGAACGGAAGGCAGTGCCGCTCGGTTGAACGGAATGATACGATAAAAAAACATGCAGGTTTCCAATCCTGGGAGCCTGCATGTTTTATGGCCGGACGGGATGGATTGTGGCGTGATGCAAGAGAAATTCCGGTGGGGGACGGACGCCGTTTCACTGTTTGACGTAACGGCCGAAAAAACGCAGGCTTCGAAACAAGAAGCCTGCGTTTTTTATGACTACGCCTCAAGGCGTTTGACGGTCTCAATATCATCAATTTGCGCCAATGTTTTTAACACGGCATCGTCAACAGGTTTGTCCAGCGAGAGGATCATCATCGCTTTTCCCCCTGCCTCTTGACGACCGACTTGCATCGTTGCGATGTTGACGTCGTGGGCTCCGAGAATGTTCCCGACTTTCCCGATCATCCCCGGACGGTCTTGATGCTGGATGTAAAGAAGATGGCCTTCCGGAGCGAAATCAATGGCGACGCCGTCGAAGTGGACGATGCGATCGCCGTAGTTCGGCACGTGCGTCCCTTTAATCGTGAACGTTTTGTTCTCGCCATGGACGGTAAGCGAAATGCAGTTCGCATACCCATGCGTTTCATCAGAAAATTTTTCGCCGTACGTAATGCCGCGCTCTTTGGCGACCATGGCGGCGTTTACCTCATTGACGGTGGAGGCGACGCGCGGTTGCAAGAAGCCCGCGAGCAAGCTACGGGTGATATACGTCGTTTCCAAATCAGCGACTGTGCCGGCATAGGTGACGGACAGCTCTTGCACCGGGATGTTCATAAATTGCGACGCGATTAAGCCGAGCTTCCGTCCTAAATGATAGAATGATTGGATTTTTTCATAGACGTCTTTTGACAAGGCCGGCAAGTTAATCGACGACGTGACCGGCTGTCCTTCGACAAAGTGAAGCAACTCTTCAGCGACCTGCGTGGCAACGTTCAATTGCGCCTCAACGGTCGATGCCCCTAGGTGCGGCGTAGCGATGACATTGGAGAACGCCAAAAGCGGATGGTCGCCTGGCGGCTCTTGTTCAAAGACGTCAAGGGCGACGCCAGCGACGTGGCCGCTTTCTAAAAACGGAATGAGCGCCTGTTCATCGATGATGCCGCCGCGGGCGCAGTTGATCAGATAAACTCCTTTTTTCGTTTTTGCCAAGTTTTCCGTGCCAAGCAGCCCCCGCGTTTCTTTTGTCAGCGGTGTATGGACGGTGATGATGTCGGCGGAAGCAAGCACTTCATCGAGCGAATGGATGGAGACACCGAGTTTTTCCGCCCGCTCTTTCGTTAAAAACGGGTCATATACGTGCACGGTCATGCCAAACGCGCGCGCCCGTTTGGCGACTTCTGATCCGATGCGGCCAAAGCCAATTACGCCAAGCTTCTTGCCAAACAGTTCTTTGCCGACAAACGCTGAGCGATTCCATTCCCGCGATTTGACGGAAATGTGCGCCTGCGGGATATGGCGAACAAGCGCCGCCATCATCGCAAATGTGTGTTCAGCAGCGGAAATTGTATTGCCGTTTGGTGCGTTAATAACGACGATGCCGCGTTTTGTCGCCGCGTCGATATCAATGTTGTCAACACCGACACCGGCGCGACCGACAATTTTCAAGTTCGTCATTTTTTCCAATAGGTCTTCCGTCACTTTCGTCGCGCTGCGCACAAGCAAGGCGTCGAACGTATGTAATTCGTCTTCAACTTCGCCAACTTTTTTTTGCACAATGTCAATATGTGCTGATGTGCGCAATGGCGCCAAACCTTCTTCACTAATGGCGTCGGAAACGAGTACGCGAAACACGGCTAGTGCTCCTTTCTTTTTCGAAGATGTTAAATTTCTGATAATTTAACATACTAAAGCGGTGTCTGTCAATGGGGTTTGAAGAAGTTATACAAATGAAAACGGTTTCTTGTTTGATAATGTTCGGTTTTAGAAAAAGAAAAACGCCCATATTAAAGAATATGGGCGAGATAGTTCGGAAATAGATACAATGTCCGTTCTGGTTAGTGTCTAGTGTCGATTATTGATTTTTTTTCTCATTGTAGCGGGCGATGCATTCCTCGATCAATTTGGCAGCGGCTTCTGGACCTTCCCATGTGCCGATTTCTGTTCGTTTGCCTTGCAAGTCTTTATAGCGTTCAAAGAAGTGGGCGATTTCTTTCAGTTTATGCTGCGGCAAGTCTTCGATTGAGCGAACTTCATCAAACCGAGGATCCTCAACCGGTACGCCGATTAGTTTCGCATCTTCCTCGCCGCTGTCGATCATGTTTAAAAAGCCGATGACGCGCGTATCGATGACGCAGCCTGGGAATGTCGGATTCGTCGTAATGACTAAAATATCGAGCGGGTCGCCATCAAGCGCCAACGTATTTTGTAAGTAGCCATATTCGGCTGGATAAAACATCGGTGAGTACAAAACGCGGTCAAGTTTGAAAATGCCCCGTTCTTTGTCGAACTCATATTTGTTTTGGCTGCCAGTCGGAATTTCAATAAACGCTTCGACAACTTTATTTTCGAATGCCATAACCCGTTCCTCCTTGTTTTGCTCGTTATGTATGCATGAAAACTTGTCCGCCAATGGACGGCGGACAAGACAATCTTATTTTAGCATGTTCGCCCAGTATGCGCTACTTATGGAAGGGGATTTTTTCACGTCTTCACTAAAAAACCTCTTGCCGATCGGCAAGAGGGGGAATCTCAATCAAATTTATTCGGATCGCCGTCAAACGGTTCGTCAGCGACTTTGATTGATTCGGTCGGGCAGCCTTCAAACGCATCCATCATATCGTCAATTAAAATATCCGGCACTTCGACGATTCCTTGGTTGTCATCAAGGGTGACGTAGGCAATGCCGTCTTCGTCGTAATCGTAAATATCTGGAGCTGCTGCGCCACACGCTCCACAGGCAATACAGGTTTCTTTATCGACGATCGTGTACTTTGGCATAAAGATCTAACCTCCCCAAGTTTATTGGAAACGGACGTGCCATCTCCGTGTTGCCTGCTCGGAAATGAACTTTCACTTTTATAATAAGACCGTTTGCCATGCTTTTCAACTAAAAAATTGCTCTCCTGTATTTTTACACATATGCATGTCGTTTATTTTCGTTACCATATGGAAGGGGTGTCAAACTGAATATTTTTCGTGCCGACCAGACGGACGATTTTTGTTACAATAGAGGCGAGGGAGGAACAAGTGATGCGGCATGGTTATGCCTCGTTTCTGCTTGCGCACTGCTTGCGCCGCTTCAACGGCGAACGGACGCTGGCGGCGGTGTACCATTTATTTTCCGGAAAAAAGTCGGCTCAAACGTTGCAAGACAGCAAATGGTTTCAGCTTGAGCCGTTTTTCGGCACGTGGAAAGATGTGACGGTGGCCAAGCTTGAAGCGGCCGTACAGGAGCTGATCGAACAGCAGTTGGCCGCGCCGGGGGCGAACCGGACGTATAGGTTGACAGAAGCCGGAAAGCGATGGCTTGATACGCAAGAAAGCATGCTTCCCTGCCATTTGAACGGGTGGCGCTATCATGATATAGAACAGCTGTTTTGGCAGCGGCTCTCTCTCGTTGGCCAAACGTTATCCAACCTCGTTTACAGGCAGCGCTTTACACCGATTTGTCGCGATGAGCGAACGCTTCTATGGGTGAAGCAATATTTGCTCGCCAACGGCTCGCGCCAAACGCTCGCTGCCTCGCTCTGCGAGGAGCTCATCCGGCTGCTTGAGGCCGTCTCTGAAGAGGAGGCGACAGTGTTCACGCTGCGGCTGACGAGCGCTGTGCGCATCGGCTGGACGGCGGAGCAAATCGCTGCCTATTTGGAAACAGATGTGCTCTATGTGCAGTTTCAATTTCGCAACGTTCTCCATTATATGATGGCGGAGGCCGAGGCCGGTCGCGCTCCGACGATGGCGGAGCTGATGGACGGACTCGTGCCGGTGCAGCTGACGCAATCGGCGCAAAAAACGTACGAATGGCTGCAGAAAGGAAAAACGATGGAAGAAATCGCACTCCTTCGCCGCCTAAAGCGCAGTACGATTGAGGATCATATTGTCGAAATTGCTGCCAATGTACCTAGTTTTTCGATCGCACCGTTTGTGACAGATGAGAAGGCGGCTTCGATTCAAGCGGCGGCGCGGGCGCTCGGGACGCGCAAGTTAAAGCACATCCGCGAGGCGCTCGGCGGCGCAGTCAGTTATTTTGAAATTCGTCTCGTTTTAGCAAAGGAAGTGGGACGTTGGATGAATTAATAAAAATCTTGCATGCGCAATTCGGACATGCCTCGTTCCGTCCGGGGCAGCGGGAAGTGGTTGAAGACGTGCTCGCCGGACGCGATGTGTTGGCGATGTTGCCGACTGGAAGCGGCAAGTCGCTTTGCTATCAGCTGCCGGCGTATTTGCTCCCCGGAAGCGTGCTTGTTGTTTCGCCGCTTGTCTCGCTCATGGAAGACCAAGTCGAACAGCTGCGCCGGCGGGGGGAAAAGCGGGTGATTGCTTTCCATAGCTTGCTCGATGCCGAAGAAAAATGGCAGGCGCTCGCCTCGCTGCCCGATTTTCGCTTCATTTACGCTTCGCCGGAAATGCTGCAATCGGCAAAATTTTTGACGGCGCTTGGGCGTACGCGCATTTCCTTATTTGTTGTCGATGAAGCGCATTGCATTTCTCAATGGGGCTATGATTTCCGCCCCGACTTTTTAAAACTAGGGACGGTCCGGCGCGCGCTCGGTTCGCCGCCGTGCTTGGCGCTGACGGCGACGGCGCCGCCGGAAGTGCGGGATGATATCGTCCGTACGCTCGGGATGGAGCGCGCCTGCCTCCATATTTATTCTGTCGACCGCCCCAACATCGCCTTAAAGGTTGAGTATTGCTTGTCGGCTGAGGAAAAAGCAGCGCGTTTAGTTGAATATGCGAGGCAGCTTGAAGGGCCAGGGATCGTTTACTTTTCGAGCCGTCAATGGGCGGAAGAAATGGCGCGCCGCCTTGAGCAGAGCGGAGCGGGGCGGGTGGCGTACTATCACGCCGGCATGGACGGAGAGCAGCGGCTGCTCGTGCAGCAGCAATTTTTATACGGTCAGCTCGATATCGTTTGTTGCACGAGTGCGTTTGGCATGGGCGTGAACAAAGAAAACGTTCGGTTTGTGCTCCATTTTCATATGCCGGCCCAGCTCGAGGCGTACGTCCAGGAAATTGGGCGCGCCGGGCGCGACGGGGCGCCGAGCTTGGCTGTGCTGTTTTACGCTGATGGCGATCGGGCCATCGCCCAAGCGGTGGCTGAAGCCGAGCTTCCCGACCCGCACGAGCTGCGTGAATGGTGTTGGCGGCTCCCGGACAACGTTGCTGTGGAGCAATGGAATGCTGCCATCGAAGCAAGCGGGTTTACGGAGATACAAAAACGGCTCTTGACGTACTTGTTAGCATGGGGACAAACAGCGCCGCCTAGTCGGCTCACGGCAGAGGTGAAGGAGCAACTGTACGAAAGAATGGCCGCGGCGATTGAAACGCGGCGGCGCTGGAAGCGAAAAAAGCTGCATGAAATGGACGACTGGGTGCACACATCTTCCTGCCGGCGCGCGATGATCGTTCGCGCGTTCGGGGAAGAGCTGACGGACAAGCCGGGTGACTGCTGCGACTGTTGTGGGCTGTGGCTCGATGCCTATATGCGTGACACCCGTCGCTTGGCTGCGGCGCCGATTCGCCATTGGCGTGAAGAGCTATGGCAAATGTTTTTCAGCAGGGGGCGGCAAGATGAGACGGCAAAGTGAACAAATCCGACATATGACAGACCGCGAAGTGCTTTTTCATCTTTATTTGACGCAAGCGTTGTTGCTTATCGTTGCCGGCGTCGTCTCATTCTTTTTGTTCGATTGGACCGAGTGGCGCCAGCTTTGGCGGTTTGATCTGAGCGATGTGCTGTTATACGGAGTAGGTGCGGCGGCGCTCGTGTTGACGGCTGACTTTTTGGCGATGCGTTATTTGCCGGAAGACTGGCATGATGACGGCGGAGTGAATGAAAAAATTTTTCGCAACCGCTCCATTCCCCATCTCTTTTTTTTATGTGTGCTGATTGCCGTTACCGAAGAGTGGCTGTTTCGCGGCATCGTGCAGACACATTGGGGGCTTTGGGTGGCGAGTGCGATCTTTGCCGTGCTGCATGTCCGTTATTTGGAAAAATGGTTTTTATTCTTCATGGTTATCCTTCTTAGCCTGTTTCTTGGCGTGCTGTATGAACGGACGGATAGTTTATGGGTGACAGTCATCGCTCATTTTTTAATTGATTTTGTGCTTGCTTTACATATTCGATTGAGTCGGGAGACGGAGGAGGAAGAGGAGTAAAGAGATGGAAGGGACATCGAAGCGTCTAGAGCGGAGAAAACGGTCGGCGGCGGATACGAATACGCCGTTATCACGCCTAAAAAGGCGGCGGCAAAAAGAAGAACAAAAGCGAAAATACATCCCAGTTCGCTTGCTGGCGCTTTTGTTTTTGGCGCTGCCAGCCACGGTGATGGCCATCTACCACGCCCGATCGGATTCCGGGACGGTTACAGTCGTCCGCCATGAGGAAAGCAGCAACCGGGAAAAGGTGCGCATCATTCAAGCCGACGACGTGAAGGCTGCCGAACAAACGCCGAAACGGGAGCGGTCAGCGGACGAAAAAGATGTGGATCAAACGAACAGCAAGACGGTCACCCATGTTGTCGCGGCGAACGAAACGCTATACAGCATTGCCATGAAATATTACGGCACGCCAAGCGGGATGGAACTCATCAAAAAAGAAAACGGCTTGTCAACTAACCGGCTTGAGCCAGGGCAAACGCTGCGCATTCCGCTTCATGAACAAAACTGAGTGCGGCCGACCCCGGCATGCAAACAATCGATGATCGGTGTTTTCTCCTTTGTTCTAATGTCGCTTGAAGCGGCATATGATGGACAATAGAAGAGGACAAGGGGGAGAGCACGATGGCCCATTTTCCGAGTGAATTTTCCCTCGATGAAGTAACAAAAGAAATGTTGCTTGCTGTCATTGAAAAGAAGAAAAAATGGGAGCGGCTCGAAAAGCGAACGACCATCTTGCAAGTTGCTTCATTTGTTGGCTTAGCTGCTTTCCTTCTTTATGTTATTGCCAATGTTTCGGCCGTTGCGACGTGGAGCGAGCGGCTTGCTTGGTTTTTTGCCGCACCTGTCCACATTTTCATCTTGCTTCTTTTATGCACGGTGTATTGGTTAGCTGTCTATTACAAAGGAAAAAGCGAAAAGGCGGAAGATGATTTTCACGCTCTCCGTTGCGAAATTATTCAAAAAAGTATCGATTTATGGAAAGACGAAGAGCAGTGGAACGGGCGCCACCGGTTGTTTGAGTGGCTGAAGCGGGAGTACGACATTAACCTGTATTATGAACACAGCTGAATGGGCGATTCCATCCAGCTGTGTTCAGTTTAGAAAAATTTTTTTTGGTTCCGTTCTTCTTTTAAAATTTCCACCGCTTCGCGGAATCGTTGTGAATGAATAATTTCCCGCTCGCGTAAAAAGCGGAGCCCATCGTTTAAGTCTGGGTCGTCACTCATATTAATAATCCATTGATACGTAGCGCGAGCCTTCTCTTCAGCAGCGATGTCTTCGTACAAGTCCGTGATTGGGTCGCCTTTCGCTTGAATGTACGTTGCCGTGAACGGAACGCCGGCAGCGTTATGGTAAAAGAGGGCGCGCTCATGGTCGACGTAATGAGGCTCAAGCCCGGCTTCTTTCAGTTGTTCCGGCGTCGCGTCTTTCGTTAGTTTGTACACCATGGTTGCGATCATTTCGAGATGGGCGAGCTCTTCTGTGCCGATGTCGTTTAGCAATCCGATCACTTTCGATGGCAATGTATAACGCTGGTTTAAGTAACGGAGTGCGGCAGCGAGCTCTCCGTCCGCCCCGCCGTACTGTTCGATCAAATATTTTGCCAGTCTCGGGTTGCACGTGCTGACGCGGACCGGGTATTGCAATTTTTTTTCATAAATCCACATCATCCATTCCTCCTTGCGCTCGTGATGTATCGGCTACACTTGCCAAGGCCACGGCGTGTCGTCCCAGTTCCACGGGTAGTTGGAATAGCTATGGCCAAACTGCTCAAGCGGCCCGTAGGCGGCTTCAAACTGTTTTTTCAACTGTCTCCGCTTTTGAGCGAGTTGGTTAAATTGTTGAATCGCTTGGTAGTCGGTTGGATGGGTGTCTAAATAAAGCGTGAGCTCAACGAGGGCAAAGTCGACCGCTTGCAGCTCCTCCAAACGCTCGTAATACTCCTTTGGCATTTGTTTCATGAGCCATCACCTTTTGTTTTTGTTTCGTAAGGGCTGTAATAAGGGTCGTAAAACACTTTCCAAAGCGTTCCTTTCATTAATGCTTCACGCAGAGGGAATTGCGGCAGGTTTGGAGGCTGGAATCCGATGTATAAGTTCGGCGCGGTGACGTACGTTTTGACGCGGATCGGCGGGCACGGATCAAACGGACTAATATACGGCTCATATTGTTTGCGCGTCGTAAACACAAAACCCCTCCTTTTTTGGTAAAGTTCAGTCTATATGTATGATAGAGCGACATCGTTCATGTCTGTTTGGCATGCTGAATCATAGGAATAAAACGAAGGAGGAAAAAATGGGTCGTCTATGGATGACAGCCATGGCCGCTGTTTTAGGCGCCTATTTGTTTTTTCGCTGGCTGCCGCCGCTTCAGCCGTTTTCCTTGGCTCAGTTTTTGACAGGATTTCTGTTTGTCCCGCTGCGGACATGGCTTGCACTTGCTTGTTTTTTCCTTGGTGTTGCCGCTAATGGAGCCCTCATCCGCATGGTGATCATCGGGAGCGTGCGCCTACTGTCCGGCCGGCGGTTTCGTGTTGGTGAATGGGTAGTGAGTATGGCGGCGCTTAGCCATTTTTATTGGGCGTTTCAGTTTCATTGGCAAACGGCGGCGCTTTTTTTCGTTTTTTCCTTCTTTTATGGTATGATGACGTTGAGAGAACGCCGGTTGAGCGAAGGTGACCGGCTTTAGCAGGAGGAAGTATGTTCATCGGGGGAGCGATCATTAGTTTTCTGTTTTTGTTTGGATATATGTGGAAAGAAGCGCACAGTAATCGGATTCGTCATGTGACGCTGTCGTTTCCTCATTTTCCCGACAATGGGCCTCCGCTTACGATTTTTTTTATTTCTGATATTCATCGGCGGAGCGTTTCGTGCCGCATGCTTGAGACGGTGAAAGGTAAAGCGGACCTCGTCGTGATTGGCGGCGATTTGGCTGAGAAAGGGGTGCCGGCTGCGCGCGTCCGTGAAAACGTACGTCGGCTGCAAACGGTCGCTCCTGTTTATTTTGTTTGGGGAAACAATGATGACGAAGTCGACTACGATCTTCAATCATTGCTCGAGGAAGAACGCGTCTATGTGCTCAAAAACAAAGCGGAAGTATGGGAGCACGGCGGTGTGCCGATCGCGCTCATCGGCGTCGGTGATGTCAGCCGTAAGGAGGCGGATATCGCTCGGGCGCTCGAACACGTCCCGCCTGAATCATTTCGCATTTTAGCCTGTCATAATCCGGCAATCATTGCTCGTCTCGAAGATGAGCAACATATTTCGCTCGTGTTGAGCGGCCATACACATGGTGGACAAATTCGGCTGTTTTCGTTTGGGTTGTATGAAAAAGGAGGGCTCAAATGGCACGGCAACACGGCGTTGTTCACGAGTAACGGCTACGGGACGACCGGGGTGCCGCTTCGCCTTGGGGCGCCGGCAGAAACCCATCTCATCAAAATTGTGCCTGGGAAACTGGCAACCGAGAAAAAATGCTTGTCTAAAACCGGGAAAACGATGTAAACTCATTAATAATAACAAACGAACCAATTGCGAGTTGCAACATACAATAACGGTAAGAGATGGCTCTGTAGGTAAGGAGGGGTTGCCGATGCGTCTTGAGCGCTTGACCCACAATAAAATAAAAATCTTTTTGACGTTTGACGATTTGCTGGACCGCGGATTGACAAAAGACGATTTGTGGAGAGACACGTTTAAAGTGCATCAGCTGTTCCGAGATATGATTGAGGAAGCAAGCGAAGAGCTCGGCTTCGAAGTGAACGGATCGATCGCGGTCGAAGTTTACTCTTTACCGGCACAGGGCATGGTCGTTATCGTTACGAATGAGGGCGACTACAACGACATCGAAGAAGAATTTGCGGACGATTACATTGAAATGCAAGTAACGCTCGATGAGAGCGATGACATATTTTACGAATTTCAAACGTTCGAAGATGTCATTCAGCTCGCCCATCGTTTGTGTGCGGTCGGCTGCCTCGACGGCACGCTCTATTCGTACCAGGGCCGCTTTTACTTGCATGTTGCCGAAGAACCACCGATTCCGCTCGACAATTTTGTCGCCTTGCTGGCCGAGTTCGGCAACCCGGCTACGATAACGATACACCGTGTGCAAGAATATGGGAAACGATTAATGGAACGCCGCGCCATTGAGCAACTCGTTCATTATTTCCGGGCTAACTAAGCACGACTAGACTCCTGTATATGGACAAGGAGTCTATTTTTTCGCAGGAAACAATGTTTGGAATGTTTGGTCCGTTTCAGCCTTTTTTCCTTTGCATCCGCCATCAGAAGGTGTATACTATGACATGGAGGGCGACAAACTATTATAGCGAGCTTATAGGAGGTTTACGTGATGGCAGCCGATAAGCATACGGAAGACAAAGAACAACAGTACGACGTGTTGGCGTCGACGCAAATTGTTATACATAGAGCATTGGAAAAGCTCGGCTACCCGGAAGAAGTATACGAGCTCCTGAAAGAGCCGATCCGCGTGCTGACCGTCCGCATTCCGGTGCGCATGGACGACGGATCGGTGAAAATTTTTACTGGCTATCGGGCACAGCATAACGATGCGGTCGGTCCGACAAAAGGTGGCGTGCGCTTCCATCCTAATGTCACTGAACGTGAGGTGAAAGCGCTGTCTATTTGGATGACCTTAAAATGCGGTATCGTCGATCTGCCGTATGGCGGCGGCAAAGGCGGTATCGTCTGTGATCCGCGCACGATGTCGTTCCGCGAGCTTGAACGGTTGAGCCGCGGCTATGTGCGCGCCATCAGCCAAATCGTTGGACCATCCAAAGACATTCCAGCACCTGATGTGTTTACGAACTCGCAAATTATGGCGTGGATGATGGATGAGTATAGCCGCATCCGTGAATTCGATTCGCCGGGCTTTATTACCGGAAAGCCACTCGTGCTCGGCGGTTCGCATGGTCGGGAAACAGCGACGGCCAAAGGGGTGACGATTTGTATCCGCGAGGCGGCGAAAAAACGCGGCTTGTCGCTCGAAGGAGCGCGTGTCGTCGTTCAAGGGTTTGGCAACGCCGGCAGCTATTTGGCGAAGTTTATGCATGACGCCGGTGCGAAAGTCGTTGGTATTTCCGACGTATACGGTGCGTTGTACGATCCGAACGGGCTTGATATCGACTATTTGCTCGAGCGGCGTGACAGCTTTGGCACGGTGACGAAGCTGTTTAAAAATACGATTTCCAATAAAGAACTGCTTGAACTCGATTGCGACATTTTAGTGCCGGCGGCTATCGAAAACCAAATTACGGCCGAAAATGCCCCACGCATTAAGGCGAGCATCGTCGTTGAGGCGGCGAACGGCCCGACGACGCTCGAGGCAACCGAAATTTTAACGCAACGCGGCATTTTGCTCGTCCCGGATGTGCTCGCAAGCGCTGGTGGCGTGACAGTGTCGTACTTTGAATGGGTGCAAAACAACCAAGGCTATTATTGGACGGAAGAAGAAGTCGAACAGCGGCTTGAGAAAGTGATGGTCAAGGCGTTTAATAATGTTTATGACATGGCGCAAACGCGCCGCGTTGATATGCGCCTTGCCGCATACATGGTCGGCGTCCGTAAAATGGCGGAAGCGTGCCGATTCCGCGGCTGGGTGTAAACGCGGCGAGCACAGACGTTTGCATGCTGGAGTGAAATCCCCTATCATAAGATAGGGGATTTTTTGCTTCGTGTGAGGTGACAAAAAACATGAGAGAAGAAAAAATTATCATCGTTGGCGGCGGACCATGCGGACTGGCGGCGGCGATCGCTTTGCAGGACGCTGGGTTTTCACCGCTTGTGATCGAAAAAGGGAATATCGTCCATGCGATTTACCGTTTTCCGACGCATCAAACGTTTTTCAGCACGAGTGACCGGTTGGAGATCGGCGGCGTGCCGTTTATTACGGAAAATCGAAAGCCGACGAGAAGCCAGGCGCTCGCGTATTACCGCGAAGTCGTCGTCCGTAAACAAGTGCGCGTCAACACGTTTGAAGAAGTGAAAACCGTCAAGCAGCAAGAAGACGGGACTTTTTTGGTCGAAACGACAAAAGGCAAGTATCGCGCTCAATACATTGTCGTTGCCACCGGGTATTACGACCATCCAAACTATATGAATGTACCGGGGGAAGAGTTGCCGAAAGTAATGCATTATTTTAAAGAAGCGCATCCGTACTTCAACACCGACTGCGTCGTTATTGGTGGGAAAAACTCGAGCGTCGATGCGGCGATGGAACTTGTGAAAGCTGGGGCGCGCGTCACGGTGCTGTATCGCGGCAGCGAGTATTCCAAAAGCATCAAACCGTGGATTTTGCCGGAGTTTGATGCATTGGTGCGCAAAGGCGTCATTCGCATGGAATTTCACGCTCACGTGAAAGAAATTACGGAAGATGCTGTGACTTACGAAGTAAACGGGGAAACGAAAACGATCAAAAACGATTTTGTGTTCGCCATGACTGGCTATCATCCCGACCATAGCTTTTTAACGAATATCGGCGTTCGCGTCGATCCGGAAAGCGGACGGCCGCACTATGACCCAGAAACGATGGAGACAAACGTGCCGGGGGTGTTTATCGCAGGGGTGATCGCCGCTGGTAATAATGCCAATGAAATTTTTATCGAAAACGGCCGTTTTCATGGCGATCACATCGCTGCCTGCATCGCCCAACGAGAGCAGGAAGCATCGGCTCGGAAGCCGCTGTAACAACACCATTTGAGTGCGGTAGAAATTAGGCGGGCATCATGTTTAAAATCGGAAAGCGAAGGTGACGGATGTGACGAAACGGAAAGTAGTGCTGCTGACGACTGGCGGCACGATCGCCAGCAAACGGAATGAACGCTCCGGCCGCTTGAATGCCGGGGCGTTAAGTGGCGAAGAGCTTGCCGCGATGTGCCATTTGCCGAAAGAGATCGAGGTCAAAGTCGAAAGCGTGTTCCAGTTGCCGAGCATGCATTTGACATTTGCGCATTGGCTTGAGCTAAAAAAACGGATTGAGGCGCATTTCGCCGATCCGTCCGTCGATGGTATCGTCGTCACCCACGGGACTGATGCGCTTGAGGAGACGGCGTACTTTCTTGATTTGACTGTGAATGACCCGCGAACGATCGTCGTCACCGGCTCGCAGCGGGCTCCGGCCGATTTGGGCAGCGATGTGTATATCAACATCCGCCATGCCATTTACGCTGCGTGCGCTGAGTCGCTGCGAGGAGCGGGAACAGTCGTCGTGTTCAATGAACGCATTTTTGCCGCCAAATACGTGAAAAAAGAACATGCTTCGAACATTCAAGGGTTTAACTCGTTTGGCTTCGGGTATTTAGGCATTATTGACAACGACGAAGTGCACGTGTACCAAAAACCGATCCGCCGTGAATATTACGAGCTCGTGCGCCCGCTTCCGCCCGTCGATATTGTGAAATGTTATTTGGAAGCAGACGGAAAATTTATTAAAGCAGCCCGCGAAAGCGGTGTGGCCGGCATCGTGCTTGAAGGGGTCGGTCGCGGGCAAGTGGCGCCGAACATGGTCGGTGAAATCGTCAAGGCTCTCGAAGCCGGCATCAAAGTCGTTGTGACGACGAGCGCTGAGGAAGGGGCGGTGTATACGACGTACGATTATTTAGGGAGCGCTTATGACTTGCATAAAAAAGGCGTGATTCTCGGCAGCGATTATGACGCAAAAAAAGCGCGCATCAAGCTCGCCGTCGCCCTCGCCTCCAACGCGGATATCGACAACTTGTTTGCCTATTAGGTGAAGTTGCCTAGTAAATTCTCTTTTTCACTCCCTAGTTTCGTGTTACGATAGAGGTAAAAAGACAGAGAAACGGGGATCGATATGTTTTCGCTCATTTCTGCCGGCGTCGCCCCTGGGGTGGCGCTGCTCAGTTATTTTTATTTAAAGGACGAGTATGAAGCTGAACCGTTGTCTTTTGTGTTGCGCATGTTTTTCTTCGGTGTTCTCCTTGTTTTTCCCATCATGTTTATTCAATACGTGTTGGTGGAAGAAAAAATCATTTCGTCGCCGGCGGCTGAAGCGTTTTTATCTGCAGCGTTGCTCGAAGAGTTTGTCAAATGGTTTATTATCTATTTTTTTGTGTATGACCACGACGAATTTGATGAGCCGTACGACGGCATTGTGTATAGTGCCAGCGTCTCATTAGGTTTTGCGACGTTAGAGAACATTTTATACTTGCTAGCCAACGGATTGGAGACAGCCGTCACCCGGGCACTGCTGCCGGTGTCAAGCCATGCGCTGTTTGCCGTCATTATGGGGTTTTATTTCGGCAAGGCGAAATTTGCTGGCCGAAAGCGCCGTTATTATTTATGGGCATCGTTTTTGCTGCCGTTTTTTCTTCATGGCATCTATGATTGGATTTTGTTGGCCGAGAAACAATGGGGTTATTACATGGGGCCGTTTATGCTTGCCTTATGGTGGGTGGCGCTGCGCAAAGTGAAGAAGGCAAAAGGGTACATCCGCTGTCAAGTGACGTCGTCGGCGCAAGGAGTCGTTCGCAAAGTAGAACTGCCTTAAAAAATGAAGATGGTTGCTATAGCAAGATGTTGGAACGTGAAAAGGGGCATCCGAAAGTCGAAAACACGGCTTTCCGGACGGCCCCTTCTTCTTTTTTCTGTATAAAGAGGAAAGACCGGAGGAAAATAAGGATAAAAACGGCGATGGTCGACGGGAGGTTTGCATATGGTAAGGAAACTCATTGTGTTCACCTTAATAGGCGTCTTAGTATGCCTGCATCCAGCAGGCGATGCTGCCGCCTTTTCCCCGCAAGTCATCCAGCGTGGAGCGGTCGGCGATGATGTCATTGAATTGCAGGCGCGACTGCAATATCTCGGTTTTTACAAGGGAAAAATTGACGGCGTGTTCGGTTGGGGCACGTATTGGGCGCTGCGCAACTTCCAACAAAAATACGGCCTGCCAGTCGACGGGTTGGCCGGTGCCGAGACGAAACGGAAGTTGGTGAAGGCCTCCAAATATTATGAGCAGTTTGTCAAAGAGCAAATTCGCCAAGGAAACGAATTTACCCATTACGGGGGCATCCCGCTCAGCCAGCAAGTGAAAAAGCGCGGCAGCGGGGGAAGAACGGCAAAAACGACGGCGTCGAACGTGCCGAAAGGGTTTTCGCAAAACGATATTCAGTTGATGGCGAACGCGGTTTATGGTGAAGCGCGCGGCGAGCCGTACATCGGCCAGGTAGCCGTCGCCGCCGTCATTTTAAACCGGCTCCAACACCCGTCGTTCCCGGATACGGTTGCTGGAGTCATTTTTCAACCGGGCGCGTTTACTGCGGTCGCTGACGGACAAATTTGGCTGACGCCAAACGAAACAGCAAGAAAGGCAGTGCTTGATGCCATTAACGGTTGGGACCCGAGCGGTGGCGCCATTTACTATTTCAACCCGGCAACCGCGACGAGCGCTTGGATTTGGAGTCGGCCGCAAATTAAACGGATCGGGCAGCATATTTTCTGCAAATAAAAGGAGGGAGACGGAATGGTGCGAAACCTATTGCTTGCGGTGCTCGTCGTTGCCGTCGTCGGCACCGGTTATTGGGGCTACCGCGAGCACTCGGAGAAAAACGCGATTTTAATCCACGCAGAAAACAATTACCAGCGTGCGTTCCACGATTTGGCCTACCAAATCGACTTGCTTCATGACAAGCTCGGCGCAACACTGGCGATGAACTCGCACGCATCATTGTCGCCGGCGCTTGCCGAAGTGTGGAAAATCGCAGCAGAAGCGCACTCAGACGTCGGTCAGCTGCCGCTGTCGCTCTTGCCGTTTAACAAGACGCAAGAGTTTTTATCACAAATCGGTGAGTTCAGCTACCGAACGGCGGTGCGCGATTTGGAAGAAGAGCCGTTGACCAAAGAAGAGTACAAGACGTTGCAGGCGCTGTACAAAAACGCGGGAACCATCCGTCAAGAGCTGCGCAATGTGCAACATTTAGTGCTTGAAAACAATTTGCGTTGGATGGATGTCGAGTTGGCGCTGGCCACGAATGACGAGAAAGGTGACAACATTATTATTGACGGTTTCAAAGCGGTCGAAAAAAATGTTGATACGTTCTCAAGCTCGTCCGAGTTTGGACCATCATTCATCGGCCTTGCTAATGAAGAAAAAGGGTTTGTTCGGGCGCAAGGACGTCCGATCACCAAAAACGAAGCGAAACGAATTGCCCGCGATTTTCTCGGCTTAAAAGGGACTGAGGAGATCAAGGTGACAGAGAGCGGCAAAGGAGCGGACGACCGCTTTTATAGCTTAACGATTCGCGATCCGAAAACAAAAGGCGACATTTATATGGACATTACGAAAAATGGCGGTTACCCGATTTGGGCGCTCAACAGCCGGCCGATCGGCAAGCCAAAGATCAGCTTGCATGAGGCGACGAATCGAGGAATGGCATTTTTAAAACGGCATCAATTTACCGGGTTTGAACTGTACGACAGCACGCAATACGATAATGTCGTCGTGCTTACGTTTGTCAAAAGTGAAAACGGTATCCGCATTTACCCGGAAGCAGTCCAAATGAAAGTGGCGCTCGATAACGGCCGAATTGTCGGCTTTACAGCGCGCGATTATTTGTCATCGTCGATCCCGCGTCCGCTGCCAAAACCGAAACTCACCGTCGAAGCGGTGAAGAAAAAGGTCAACCCGCAGTTAAAAGTGATGGAACAGCGCCAAGCAGTCATTATGAACGACTTGCAAAAACCCGTGCTTTGCTACGAGTTCTTAGGAACGCTTGGCGACGAGACGTACCAGCTGTTTATTAACGCGTCGACCGGTCTTGAAGAAAAAGTGGAAAAACTCGAAAGCGTAGAACCGAACTATGGATAAGAGGAAAGGAGGAAAGGCCAAAAACAGGGCTTTTCCTCCTTTTTGTTCCCGTCGACCCGAAGTGAAAGTTGTATGGTATAATAGTCATATGTAACGACGCGGGTCAGCGGCAAGTATTCGGTGATTCGACGGTTGGCCGAAAGGGGACAAAAGGCAAGATGATGATCAAGATTGGGGATCGGATCTGGCTTGAGCCGCTCGACGGTTCAACGCGGCAATACCAGAGTAAGATGCTCTCCGTCGCCGACGGGGTGATCCATATTAGTTATCCTGTCGATGAACAGAGCGGAAAAACGGTGTATTTGTTAAACGGCATGCAATTTAAGGCGAGTTTTATCGGCCGAGATGGGGCTTTGTACATGTTTGATACGGAAGTGAAAGGGGAAATGCGCGACCCGTCACCGATGGTTATTTTGACTTATCCGGGTGACAAATATGTCACGCGCATTCAGCGTCGCCGGTATGTGCGGGTGAAGGCAAAGGTCGATGCTGCCGTCCATCCGCTTAATGGTGAATTCGCCCCGTTTGTAACGATGACGATCGATATTAGCGCCGGCGGAGCCGCGCTCCTCATTCCGCCAACGCATGCTCCTCTTCTTCAACCAGGCAAGGCGGTTGAGCTTTGGCTTGTGCTGCCGATGCGCTCGGGTGAATACTATTATGTGAAAACGAAAGCTAAGCTCGTCCGCATAGTTACTGATGAGCACGGCATCGCAAAAATGTCGGTTGAGTTCACGGATCTTCTTCCCCAAGACCGTGTTCGACTCATTCGTTACAGCTTTGAGCAGCAGCTTGACGAAAAGAAAAGGGAAAAAGAAGAGAATAAATGAACGGGCTGGGTGGAATACTGCTAGAAAAAACGGAAGGCAGGATGTTTGTGCCATGAAGCGGATCGAGCAGCTGTTATGGAAGCTTGTTGTGATCCAAGCAATTTGTTTGTTGGTTGCTCAATGGCTCGTATTGTACACGCCGGCGGCGCTTTATATTGGCAAAATATACGAATATGAAGGGGTAGCTAAGCCGAAAAAAACGGAAACAATTGAAACGGCCGTCGACCGTTGACGGCAAATATGATACAATGAATATGAGAACATGCAGGGTTTTCCTGCATTTTTCTTTGTGCAGTCATTACATGATTCGATGAAGCAGGAGGAGTTATGGAACGACGAATTTGCATCGCGATCGATGGACCTGCGGCAGCAGGAAAAAGTACGGTCGCTAAACTCATTGCCAACCGCCTTTCCTATGTATATATCGATACCGGTGCGATGTACCGTGCGTTAACGTACCGGGCGCTTCAATGCGGTGTTGACATCCATGATGAACAGGCGCTGCTGTCATTGCTTGGTGATACATCGATTGAACTGAAGCCATCACCGCAAGGGCAACTCGTATTCGTGAACGGTGAAGACGTCACCGATATTATTCGCGGCGAGGCGGTGACGAATGCGGTGTCGTTTGTTGCGAAGCACCCGCTTGTGCGCGAGGAGATGGTTGCTCGCCAACGCGCCTTGGCCGAAGGGGGCGGTGTTGTTATGGACGGGCGCGATATCGGGACGAACGTACTGCCGAATGCTGAGGTGAAAATTTTCTTGAAAGCCTCGGTCGAGGAGCGTGCGCGGCGCCGGCATGAAGAAAATATCGCCCGCGGCTTTCCGTCTGATCTCGAAAAGCTAAAAGAAGAGATCGCTCACCGCGACCGGATCGACTCAGAGCGAGAAACAGCGCCGCTTCGCAAGGCGCCGGATGCGGTAGAAATTGATACGACGTCGCTGACGGTCGAGGAAGTGGCGGCGCGCATTATGGAAATTGTCAACGAAAGGATTGGATGAGGGTGGATTTTTATTCGTTGGCCAAAGGAGTGGTAAAAAGCATATTAACCCCTTTGTACCGCATTCAAGTTACCGGGGTTGAGCAATTTCCAAAAGAAGGAGCGGTGCTTCTGTGCGCCAACCATATCAGCAACTTAGATCCGCCGATCGTCGGCATTACAGCACCGCGGCCGATCCGGTTTATGGCGAAAGAAGAATTGTTTCGCACCCCAGTGGTGAAAACGCTCGTCAAAAGCTTGCACGCTTTTCCGGTTAAACGTGGCATGAGCGACCGTCAGGCGCTGCGCACAGGGATTGAGGTGCTGAAACAAGGAGAGGTGCTCGGCATTTTTCCTGAAGGAACGCGCAGCAAAGACGGGCGTCTGAAACGGGCGCTGCCTGGCGTCGGTTTTTTCGCCTTGCGCACCGATGCAGCTGTCGTCCCATGCGCGATCATCGGTCCGTATCGGCCGTTTGTGCCGCTCAAAGTCGTATACGGGGCGCCAATTGATATGGCGCCGCTTCGTGAGCGGAAGGCCAGTCCGGAAGAAGCGGCCGATTATATCATGGATCATATCCGCCAGCTGCTTGAACAACATCGATAAGCATTATAGTACATGTTGATTGAGAAAATATGGTATACTAACTAGAAAAGCGTCCTTATTTTTGCCGACAGCCGGCCGCGGCCTCGGCGCGAGGCGCGCTTTTGCAGGATGGTCAGTCGATGAAGGAGGGGTTTTACGATGACAGAAGAGATGAATGTACAAGTGAATGTGTATGGGGTGGACGATATTGTCCGCGGCAAAGTGGTAAAGCTCGAAGACAAACAAGTGCTTGTTGAGGTGGAAAACAGCAAACAAAGCGGCATCATTCCGATCAGCGAGCTGTCAAACTTGCATATCGAGAAACCGAGCGATGCTGTCGCGGTCGGCGATGAAGTGACGGCTAAAGTGAAAAAAGTGGAAGAAGGCAAAGATGGGGAAGAAGGGCTGCTCATTTTATCAAAGAAAGCTGTCGATGCCGAACGGGCGTGGGAGGAGCTTGAGCGCAAGTTCGCGAGCGGCGAAACGTTCGAAACGGTTGTGAAAGACATCGTTAAAGGTGGGCTTGTCGCCGACGTCGGTGTGCGTGGCTTTATCCCGGCCTCGCTTGTTGAACCATACTATGTCGAAGATTTTTCTGATTACAAAGGAAAAACGCTCACGGTCAAAGTCGTTGAACTCGACCGCGAGAAAAACCGCGTCATTTTATCGCATCGAGCGGTCGTTGAGGAAGAGCAAGAGCGGCAGCAAAAAGAACTGCTTTCCCGTCTTGAGGCGGGGCAAGTGCTGGATGGCGTCGTCCGCCGCATTGCCGATTTCGGCGTCTTTGTCGATGTCGGCGGGTTTGACGGACTCGTACATATTTCCCAGCTTTCTCATACGCGTGTCGCCCATCCGTCTGAGGTGGTGAAAGAAGGCGATGCGGTAAAAGTGAAGGTGTTGGCTGTCGACCCGGAACAAGGTCGTCTGTCGCTGTCGATCAAAGAAGCGTTGCCGGGTCCATGGGAAGGTATCAGCGAAAAAGTAAAACCGGGTGATGTCGTCACTGGGACTGTGAAGCGGCTCGCCTCATTCGGTGCGTTTGTGGAAATTTTCCCGGGTGTCGAAGGATTGGTTCACGTGTCGCAAATCGCCAACCGCCGCATCGGCTCACCGCATGAAGTCCTGAAGGAAGGCGATGAAGTGAAAGCGAAAGTGCTCGATGTCAACGAGGCTGAGCACCGCATTTCCTTAAGCATCCGCGCGCTGCTTGAAGAAGAAACAGCTGCGCCGGCGGAGGATTACAGCCAATATACGAAAGTGGCGGAAACGCGCGGCTTCCAGCTCGGCGAAGTCATCGGCGAACAGCTGAAAAAATTAAAATAATGAACCGTCAAGCAACCTCATCTTGATGGCATTTGCCATCAAGATGAGGTTTTTGTTTTATCTGTCGAACACGAATAAAGAGAGCACGCTTTTTGCCCTCTCAATCGAGAGATCTCTGCTTCCAAGCAAAAGGAAAGTGGAGGGGAAAGTGAATCTTAGCTTTGAAGTGACCATTATATTTTCATTTAAAAACGGCAATTCTATAAAAGACTGACGAAAAATAGCTGTTTCGGACCAATCAACAGCTTCGCAACACGACATAAAACAGAGTTCACAAGATTTCCTGCTTTGAAAAGGGGATGGATTACGAAATCAACAGTCTTATAAATAAAACATGTGCACAGCGAGGAAGAGGGGGAACAGCATGCGTTTTTTTCAAAGAGGGAAAAAGGGCCGTCCGTCGCAGCCAGCGGTGACAAAGCCAAGCGGAACGCAAGACGCCCTAGCGGTCAACATGAATGATAATTTACAAAAAATACAGAATATTTATAGAGACTGCATCGATGTCATCTTCCGTTCTTTTAAAATCGGTGGGCATACAAGCGCCGTTTTAATTTATATCAACGGGCTCGCCAATATGGAAGAAATGAATGAAAATGTGCTTCGTCCGTTGATGGAGAAGAATTCAGACAGTAGGCAAGGCGCGTCGCCTACCGAACAGCTGAATGCGACGAGCCTTCTCGAGCAACAATTGACCGTTGCGAAAGTCAACAAGGTACAAACGATTGGCGAGTGCGTTCAGTATATCGCCGCTGGAAGTCCGGTGCTGTTGATTGATGGACAAAGCGAAGGATTCGCTTTAGGATTGTCCGAATGGGAAAAACGGCCGATTGAAGAGCCGATAGCCGAATCGGTGATCAGAGGCCCGCGTGAAGGATTTATTGAATCATTGGAAACGAACCTTTCCTTATTGCGACGCCGAATCCGCAGCCCGCTATTAAAAACGAAATCAGTCACCTTAGGCAAGTATATAAAAACACAAGTCGTGATTTGTTATATGGAAGGCATCACTCCTGAGGCATTTGTCACGGAAGCGGAAAAACGGCTTCAGCGCATTGAATTGGACGGCGTGCTTGAAAGCGGGTATATCGAAGAGCTGATTGAAGATCATCCGTACTCGCCGTTTCCGCAAGTATTAAACACGGAGCGGCCGGATGTGGCGATTGCCAATTTGCTTGAAGGGCGCATTGTCATCATGCAGGATGGCAGCCCGTTTGTGTTGGTGATGCCGGTTTCGTTTTATTCTTTGATCCAATCTAGCGAAGATTATTATCAGCGCGCGCTGATCAGCGCGCTCATTCGTTGGTTGCGGTATTTGTTTCTCTTGATTTCGCTCTTGTTGCCGTCCGCGTATATCGCCATTTTGACGTTTCACCAAGAAATGATCCCGACGACCCTTTTATTAACGGTGGCTGCTTCGCGGGAACGCATACCTTTCCCGGCGCTCGTTGAGGCGCTAATAATGGAAGTCGTATTTGAAGCGTTGCGTGAAGCCGGCGTGCGACTCCCAAAACAGACAGGGGCGGCGGTGAGTATCGTCGGGGCGCTCGTCATCGGCCAGGCAGCGGTTCAGGCCGGTCTTGTCTCCGCGCCGATGATTATGATTGTAGCGCTGACGGGTATCGCTTCGTTTACGATCCCGCGGTTTACGGCCGGGATTGCATTGAGAATGTTGCGCTTCCCGATGATGTTTTTAGCCGGGTCGCTTGGGCTGCTTGGGATTATGCTCGGACTGCTGTTGATTCTGATACATATGGCTTCCCTTCGCTCTCTTGGCGTTCCGTATTTGAATGCTCACGTCCCTAACATGGAGCATCAAGCAAAAGATGTCCTTACCCGCACTCCGTGGTGGAAGCTGAACGCTCGTCCACGCATAAATGAGCGGAGGAGGAATAACCGTCAAAGCTAAGGAGTGAAAGAGGATGGAAAATGAAAAAATCACGTCCGTGCAGATGATGATGTTGCTGTATCCGGCTATTACCGCTACTGCCATTCTCCTTGTCCCAGGGGTGACGGCTCAACATGCCCAGCAAGATATGTGGCTATCGCCGATTTGGGCTTCGCTTATCGGCTTTTTGACGGTGCACATCACCGTTCAGTTGTACCGGCTTTATCCAAAAAAACACCGATTGAATATAGCGTGGATATCGCTGGTCCGTTTTTCGGCAAGTTCATCGGCTTGCTTTTGTTATTTTTTTATTTTCATGTCACCGCGATTATTATCCGCGAATACGGAGAGTTTGTCGTCGGTAACTTTTTGTTTCGCACGCCAATTGACTTTGTGATGGGAGCGATGGTGTTTGTTTGTGCTGTTGCCGTTCGCAGTGGGATTGCTGTGCTTGGGAGACTGGCACAAATTCTCGTGCCCGTTGTCATCTTGTTGTTAACTATCATTGTTATTTTGGTGTTTCCGGATATCGAGCTGGAAAATATGTTTCCGATGTTTGAAAACGGGCTTTTGCCGTCGATCATGGGCGCAGCAACCCCGCAAAGCTGGTTTAGCGAATGCTTTTTAATGGCATTTTTGCTTCCGCATGTCATCGATGAAAATCATGGACGGAGATGGGGAAACATCGCGGTTGTATCGGTTATGTTGACATTATTTTTCACGAATTTGGCGACCCTCTTCGTGTTTGGAAACATTACTGCCAGCTTTGTATATCCGGTGATCAGTGTCGCCCGGTATATTAGCATCGCTGATTTTTTGGAGCATGTCGAGGTGGTCGTCATGGCGCTTTGGGTCGTCGGTGTATTTTTGAAAATTTCGGTCTTTTATTATGCTCTTGTGACTGGCTTAGCCCGGTGGTTGAACTTATCCCAATACGAGCCGCTCGTCTTTTCTGTCGGGTTGCTTTTATGTTTGCTTTCTAACTGGTCGGCAAATGATTTAGTGGAGCTGACCCATTTTCTAGGGACAACCGGCTCGTTTTACTTGTCATTTGTGCAAACCGTCATTCCGTTGTTTCTCCTGTTAGTGGCGAAATGGCGAAATCGGGCTGCGTCCCCGCAGCCGGCTGTTTCACACCAAGAAAGAAAATAACGTCCACTGCTATTAAGCAAAAAAAGGGTGAACTGCCTTGGCGATCGGGAAAAAAGTGAGACGAGCACTTGTTTTTCTTCTAGTCAGCATCAATGTCGTCATACTCGGTGGCTGTTGGGACCGGGAGGAAATTAACGACATTGCGATCGTGCTCGGAATCGGCATTGATCGGGTGAAAAACGGAAACATTAGACTGACAGTAGAGATAGCCGTGCCGCGGGTGATCGGGAGTGGACAAATGGGGGGGACAGGCGGTGACAAAGAAGAAACAATCATTCGGTCAGGGACAGGCGTGACAATCGCTGACGCCATTGCCCAATTGCAGGAGCGGTTGCCCCGCCGCTTGTTTTGGGGGCATATGAAGATCGTCATATTCGGTGAACAGGCAGCGAAAGTGGGCATTCGTGAGCATCTCGACTTTTTGATTCGCCATCCACAAACCCGTACTCGCTGTAATGTGTTTGTCGGCAAAGGATCGGCGAAAAGTATGCTCGAACTCATTCCCCCGATTGAACAAAGTGCATCGGAAGTGCTAAGGGAAATGGCGGAATCAAGAACATTGATGCGGAAAACGGCGAAAGAAACGTTGCAAACGCTAAACAGCGAAGCAGAAACGGTGTTGCTGCCGATGGTGAAAGTGTTGCCACCTCCAAAAGGAAAGAAAGAAATAGAGACGATCCCCTTTATTTACAGTACGGCGGTTTTTAAGAAAGATCGAATGATCGGACAGATTGACGATTATATAACGCGCGGCGTGTTATGGATTCGCGACGAAATCAAACTGGCGCATGTGACGGCGAGGGTTCCAGGAGAAAGAGGAAATATTACATCGCGAATGATCCGCGCGCATACTGATATCACACCGAAGCATGAGAAAGGGAGATGGAAGATTATCGTCAATGTCACATCGGAACATGACATTATATTAAATGGAACAAAACTCGATTTATTAAGTGAAAGAAATATTCAGCGCATCGAAACAGAGCTGGAAAAAGATATAAAACGACGAATGAGAAGCGCCCTGGATCAGCTGCAGAAAGACATGAAAGTTGATGTGTTCGGTTTTGCTGACGCGATTCATAAAAAATATCCATCGCGTTGGCGCCATCTGAAAAAACGTTGGAACGATGTATTTCCTGATTTGCCTGTAGAATTGAACATAACGGTGAAAGTGCGCCGGCCGGGAATGAATTTCCCTCCGCAAGGTGTGCCAGAACAAGAGGTGAAAGAATGAAAGCATGGTTAGTCGTCGGGATGCTTATCATTGTCGGGCTGATTTGGTGGTACGAATGGTCTCGGCTTGAGCGGGAGTACAAAAAGGAGAAGGCAGCTGTCGCTATTTTGCTTTGCCTGGCTATGCTGTTGGGAGTCATATTAATGGTGAATCCAGATCTTCCCGGACCGACGCAAGCAGTGGATCGTTTGTTCCGTCCCTTCGGGAAAATGTTAGAAAAGTAAAAACGCTTAATTTGTACGGAACAAACATGGAACGACAAGGAAGTGGAAGGCAATTGCAAAAGGGGAAAATTCCGTCCGTACATGATGTTGCTGCTGTATCCAGCATTATTGCTACAGCCACCCTGCTTGTCCTAGGGGGGGGACGGTTCAACACACCAGGCAAGATATGTGGATGTCGCCGTTTTGGACTTCGCTCATCGGATTTTTGACAGTGCATCTGTCTGTTCAGTTGCACTGTCTTTATCCGAAAAAAATGCCGATTGAATATAGTGCAGACATTTTAGGAAAGTGTTCGGAAAACTAGTCGGATTGCTTTTTTGTTTTATTTTCATATTACCGGAATTACTATCCGTGAATATGGGGAGTTTATTGTCGGTCATTTTTTGGTTCGTGCGCCAATGAGTTTCGTGATGGGAACGATGGGGGATGTGCTGTCGTCGCCCGCAGCGGAATTCACGTGCTCGGGCGGCTGGCGCAAATTCTTGTACCTGTCGTCATGATTTTACTGATGCTCATCGCGATTTTGCTGCTCCCGGATATCGATCCGAAAAATATGTTGTCGATGTTTGAAAACAGGCTTTTGCCGTCGATCATGGGCACAGCAGCCCCGCAAAAGCTTTTAATGGCGTTTTTGCTTCCGCATGTCATTGACGAGGATCGCGGGCAAAAGTGGGGAAACATCACGGTTATTTTAATTATGCTTACCTTATTTGTCGCCAACGTAATGACTCTTTTTGTGCTCGGAAATATTACGGGTGATTTTGTGTATCCGGTGATGAATGCTGTCCACTACATTAGTATCGCGGATCTTTTTAGAGCACGTCGAGGTGATTGTCATGAGGTTTGGGGTGGGGATGAAAATTTCCATCTTTTATTATGTCCTTGCATTAGCAACAGCTCAGTGGCTAACTATCTCTCAGCATCAGCCGCTTGTTTTTTTGCTCAGGCTTACATTGTGGCTCTGTTCCATTTGGTCGGCGAATGATTTAATGGACATCGCACATTTTGTAGAAACAGCCGGCTCTTTTTAGTTAACGATCGTGCAAACGGTTATTCCGTTGTTTCTGCTGCTAGTCGCCAAATGGCGGAAACCGCGGACTTCTTCCTCATCAGTTGCTTCGCAAGAATAAGAACATTAGCACCAACCACAGTTTTGGCGATTCATCCAAAGCCGGCCGCCTCGAAAAGCGGCCAACCTTTTTAGGATCTGTTCCGTTCGCGTGCCTCTTCCGGCGTATCGAGCCGGCTTGCCCCTTTATAGGAAAGCGACTGATCACGGTCTGACTCAACTTGCCGCGACTGTTTCAACTTTTTCTCCTGCCGATCTTTTCCCACCAAATCCCGCTCCTTTCTATGTGATGATCATTTGTTACTATGACCGGGCGATGGTTTTTCTATGCATGTTTAACAATGGAAAACAGTCATTCATCTCTATATGCCGGTCTTGCCGGTTAGAAGAGGATAAAAAATGGCATAATGAACATAATAAGGGGTGGAAAAAATGGAAGGGATGTATTTTTATCTCTTTTTTTGGTCGGTATGGCTTGTGGCAACGTTTTTTATGAAAAAGACCGCCGTCCGCACGAAACTGGCGGTGTTTGCGCTTTTCATGATCAGTTCGGCCTCGTTGACGGTGGAAGTTGGCTCTATTCATGTGGCGTTGTCCTTTTTTGTGCTTTTTTTCTTTTCCTGTTACACAGCGGTCGAGCGGCGGCCGTGCCACCCGCTGTTGATGGCGTTATCGGCGTCCGGATTGGCGTTTGCTTACACCGCCTTCCGTTTGCTTGCCTTGTTTGACCCAGTTTGGATTTGGTTCGATGGCCAGTGGATGCTCGCTTGGTGGCTCGCCCTCGTCAGCTGCCTGTTCCACCGTGGTCTTGTCGACCGCCTTCTTTGTTTGGCGCTCGGTGGTTGCCAAGGGGAAGCGGTGTACGCTGCGGCCATTCACCGGATGGGGCCTGACTACGTGCTCGGTTCGTTTTCTTTTTTAGATGTGACAGCGATTAGCGCGTCATGTTTGCTCGCTTGGGAAATGATTCGCTTCCTTTCACTTCAGCTTGAGGAAAAACGGTCTGTAGGGGGGACGAGACAGCCGTGAACGAATATACATTTCCAATTTTATACGGTGTGGCTGTTGGGGTATTAACGCGTCTTTATTTATTGCGCACTGATTACCGCCAATACCCGACATACTTGCACGGCCGGACGATCCATATCGCGTTAGGAGCCATCGCAGCCGGCTTGGGTACGATTGCTGTGCCGGCGATTATGGAAAAAGAATTTGCGGCCATCACGTTTTTGGCGTTGGCGGCTTCGCAGTTTCGCGACGTACGCAATATGGAGCGCAATACGTTAAACGAGCTGGATCAGTATGAACTAGTGCCGCGCGGAAAAACATACATTGAAGGTATTGCGATTGTTTTTGAAGGGCGGAACTATTTAGTTATTTTCGTCTCTTTTTTCTCCACGCTCTTTTATTTAATGTGGAATGTTTGGGCTGCGCTCGTGGTCAGCGTCATCGGCATAATGGTGGCGCGGCGGTTTATGAGCGGAAGCCGGTTGAAAGATATCGCCGATGTGAAATATGTCAAGCCTCATTTTGAAGGAGCAGGGCTTTATGTCGACAATATTTACATTATGAATATCGGGTTGCCGGCGCGAAGGGAAGAGATTTTGCGTTACGGGATGGGCTTTATTTTGACGCCGAAAAACTTCAACGCCCGAACAACGATCGCCAACCTTGGGCAGCGGCAAGCGATTTTGCACGATGTATCGACGGCGCTTGGCATTTACCGTGACTCGGGAACACCGGCGCTCGTGCCGCTTGCCAAACGCGATTTAAACGACGGTCGCGTCGGCGTTTTCATTTTGCCGCAAGTGAAGGATGTCGAAAAGGCGAAAGCGGTCATTGAAAATGTTCCGGTGCTTGAGAGCGCCATCCGCATGCCGGCGAAACGGCGGTGGAAACGGAGAGGAGGCGGCAGTGATGACGCATGAAAAAATGATTTTGGCCATTATTACGACCAATGCTGAAAACGTGGCCGGTGGTGCCCCGATTTTCGTTTGCCGCACAAAAGAGGAAATGGAACAGATCGCTACCAATTTAGAGGCGATTTTAGACGGCATCGCCCATGAACTAAGTGACGGATTGTTTGTGATTGTCAAGCATTAAAGCGGTTGTTGGACGTTTCGCTTTTTGATAAAATAAAGCAGTTGTAGCATGTCTTGGTTCATCACCAAAAGATATCCTTGATGGGTAAAACTGCACATGTTCATGTAACCTAAATGGACAAAACATGTAAAAAAAGAGGAGGCAGCTCCCCTAACTTTGGCAGTAAAAGAAATGGAGCGTCAGTACGCTTAACGGTGGTGAACCGATGCCCTAGGAGCAGGGCGTTTTTTTTCAAGAGCAAAACGATGTAAAAATGAGGATAAAGGGTGGTAGCATGGCAAATCCAGTCGTGGCCATTGTCGGCCGTCCGAATGTGGGGAAATCAACCATTTTCAACCGCATCGTCGGAGAACGCATTTCCATCGTTGAGGATGTACCGGGGGTGACGCGCGACCGCATTTACAGCAGCGCCGAATGGTTGAACCATTCATTTTATTTAATTGACACGGGAGGCATTGACATCGGTGATGAGCCGCTGCTTGTGCAAATTCGTCAGCAGGCAGAAATCGCCATCGATGAGGCGGACGTCATCATCTTTATGACGAACGGCCGTGACGGTGTGACAGCCGCTGATGAAGAAGTGGCGAAACTGCTGCGCCGGTCGAATAAGCCAGTCGTGCTCGCCGTGAATAAAATCGATAACCCGGAGATGCGTGATTTGATTTACGATTTTTACGCTCTTGGTTTTGGCGAGCCGTACCCCATTTCTGGGGCGCACGGAACGGGACTTGGCGATTTGCTTGACGCCGTTGCTCGCCATTTTCCGAAAGATCACGGCCAAGAATATGAGGAAGACGTGATTAAGTTTTGCCTCATCGGCCGGCCAAACGTCGGTAAATCGTCGCTGGTTAACGCCATTTTAGGGGAAGAACGAGTGATTGTCAGCGACATCGCCGGCACGACGAGGGACGCTGTGGACACCTCGTTTGTCCGCGAAGGTCAGAAATATGTTATTATCGATACAGCAGGAATGCGCAAACGAGGAAAAATTTACGAAAGCACGGAGAAATACAGTGTGTTGCGCGCGCTAAGAGCCATTGAGCGCTCGGATGTCGTGCTCGTTGTCCTGAACGCAGAGGAAGGGATTATTGAACAGGATAAAAAAATCGCCGGGTATGCACATGAGGCAGGGCGTGGCGTCATTCTCGTCGTCAATAAATGGGATGCCGTCGAAAAAGACGATAAAACAATGGTGGAATTTGAGCGGAAAATTCGCGATCATTTTCCATTTTTGGACTATGCACCGATTTTATTTGTGTCGGCGAAGACAAAACAGCGGCTTCATAAGCTGTTGCCGCTCGTGCAACTCGTAAGTGACAACCACGCGATGCGCGTTCAAACGAACGTGCTCAATGAAGTCATTATGGATGCGGTGGCGATGAACCCGACGCCGACGCATAACGGGCGGCGCCTAAAAATTTATTATATGACGCAAGTCGCCGTCAAACCGCCGACGTTCGTCGCTTTTGTCAATGATCCGGAACTCATGCACTTTTCATACGAACGATTTTTGGAAAATCGCATCCGCGACGCGTTCGGCTTCGAAGGTACACCGATCAAAATCATTGCCCGCCCGCGGAAATAAGAAAAGCGGCGGCGCCGAGACCAGCTCTCGAAGTCAAACATTCTCCGGCCACAGGGGGGCTTGCACCCCGAGGGGGGAAGTTATTTGTCGGAAGAGAGCTAGGCGCCAAAGCTAGACAGAAAGAAAAGCGTGAGCGATTTGTCGCGGCGGGCACATGTTCTTCGCCGGAAGAGACTGGCCATCCAAAGGCGAAGGTGATTTGACCTCGAGCAGCGTTTTTCAGGAAAGTGACAATCGGGCAAAGGAAGTGGGAAGCGATGGAGAACATTACCGTATTGGGGGCAGGAAGTTGGGGGACGGCGTTGGCGCTCGTTTTAGCTGACAATGGGCACCGCGTTCGGCTTTGGAGCCATCGGGCTGAACAAGTGAGGGAGATCAATGAACAGCGGACAAACGAAAAATATTTGCCAGGCGTCCGCCTGCCGGAGGTTATTATCGGTTATGACGACCTTGGCGCCGCGCTTGATGGCGTTTCCATTGTTGTGCTAGCCGTGCCGACGAAAGCGATCCGCGAGGTACTCCAGAGAGCGCGCATGTGTTTGGCTGCGCCGATCACGATCGTTGCCGTCAGTAAAGGAATCGAGCCGGGGACGCATAAGCGCGTGTCGGAAATTGTCACCGAAGAAATCAGTGAATGGCTAGAGGACGTCGTCGTCCTTTCCGGGCCGAGTCATGCTGAGGAAGTGGTGCTCCGCCATCCGACGACGGTGGCAGTGTCATCGCCGAACATGGAAGCGGCACAGTGTATTCAAGATGTATTTATGAATCACCACTATTTCCGCGTTTATACGAACCCTGACTTAGTCGGTGTCGAAGTCGGCGGGGCGCTGAAAAACATTATTGCATTAGCCGCCGGCATCAGCGATGGGCTTGGCTATGGAGATAACGCAAAGGCGGCTCTGATTACGCGGGGATTGGCTGAGATAGCCCGTCTTGGCTGCGCCCTCGGCGCTAACCCGTTGACGTTTGCCGGACTGGCTGGGGTCGGCGATTTGATCGTCACGTGCACAAGTGTTCATTCCCGCAACTGGAGAGCCGGCCATATGCTTGGCCAAGGAAAAAAGCTTGATGATGTGCTTGAAAGCATGGGGATGGTTGTTGAGGGAGTGCGGACGACAAAAGCCGCCTATGAGTTGGCAAAAGAGCTCGGTGTGAAAATGCCGATTACCGAAGTGCTCTATGAAGTGCTGTTTGACGGAAAAAATCCGAAAGAAGCGGTCGATTCACTCATGGCGCGCGGAAAAAAGCAGGAAATGAACGATTTAATGAACATTTTTGCCGAACAGTAACACCGAAAATAGGCGGATGGTGATACAAGTCGTCTCTGTTTTGCATACAATATGACGAACCATCATCGGCTCGAGCTTCCGGAAGGGTATAAGGCGATGCTGAAGTAAAGAAAGCCCCGCTTTACTTCAGCTTTTTTTATGGCGATGCTATAATAGTAGTTGTCGAAAAAGGAGGAACGCCCATGTCACCAGCTTTGGCAAAAATGTGGATCGCCATCACCTCGATGGTATTTATGTTTATTTCAGTCGGCTTCATTTATTTGAGCCGCTATAAGATCAAGATCAAATGGTTAAGCTTTCTTTTGTCGTTTATTGCCTATATTCTGTTAGTGTTAGCTGGCATCATCATCTTTTTCGTTGTGTTCAGCGGACCGACGCCGCAATAGTCAAAGGATGGAGGAACTCATGAAACAGATTGCTCGCTTCCTTTTAGTCTGCCTGTTTATCGTGCCGCTTTCTGGGTGTTTATATCCGCAAGAGCGGCTAAAACAAAACCAAATCCCTTACAAAGACCAAGTGGCGGCCGTCCAATCGGCGGTTAATGAGTACCGGAAGGCGACCGGCGGACTGTTGCCGATTAAAACGCGCGATATGAAAACGCCGGTTTACTTAAAGTACCCAATTGATTTCCAAAAACTCGTTCCGCGCTATATGCAGGAACCGCCAGGAAACGCCTATGAAAGTGGAGGCGTCTTTCAATATGTCATTATTGATGCGGAAACGAACCCAACGGTCAAGCTCCTCGATTTACGCTTAGCTGAGCGCATCCGCGATCTGAAGCTGCGGCTGAAGATGTATACGGATGAGCACCGTTATCCGCCGTTTAAAGATGTTGTCGCGCCAGGTGTGTTTACACTCGATTACAAGAAACTCGGCTACAAAGAGCCGCCATACGCGGTCAGTCCGTTTTCCGGCAACAACTTGTCGTTTGTCATTGACGGCAGGGGGGAAATTTACATTGATTACCGTTCTGACCTGTATAACGCCTTGAAAAAATATCCGCACCATTATAAGCCGGGAGATGACATCCGTGCTCTGTTGACGGATCACTCTCTCTTTGTACCGGCGTACTCCCTTCCGTATACGATCGATGCCAAAACGAACGAGCCGATTTTTTTCACGAAATGAGTCATCATCCCTTCTCTAGGAAAATACATTCTAGAGAAGGGATTTTTTCATCGCTTTTTAGTCATAACCGAATAGGACAACATCATATGCATATAGTGTCCTATCATACTAGTTGATTTCGTTGTTTCTAATAACGACCGAAGGACTGGAGGGGAGTCATTTGGAAAAGGTCGATATTTTTAAAGATATCGCCGAGAGGACCGGCGGCGACATTTATTTAGGCGTTGTCGGCGCTGTCCGTACCGGAAAATCGACATTTATTAAACGGTTTATGGAGCTTGTTGTCATTCCGAACATTAAAAACGAAGCCGATAAAGCGCGCGCCCAAGACGAACTGCCGCAAAGCGCCGCCGGCAAAACGATTATGACGACGGAACCGAAATTCGTGCCAAACCAAGCGGTGACGGTGAAAGTCGATGACGGGCTTGAAGTCAACATTCGCCTTGTCGACTGCGTCGGCTATGCCGTGCCTGGCGCGAAAGGGTATGAAGATGAAAACGGCCCGCGGATGATCCACACCCCTTGGTATGAAGAGCCGATCCCGTTTCAAGAGGCGGCAGAAATCGGGACAAGGAAAGTCATTCAAGAACATTCGACGATCGGGGTTGTCATTACGACGGATGGCTCGATCGGGGAAATTCCACGTCAAGACTACGTAGAAGCTGAGGAACGGGTCATTGGCGAACTGAAAGAAGTCGGCAAGCCGTTTATTATGGTCGTCAACACCGTTCGGCCGCATCATCCGGAAACCGAAGCGCTCCGCCGCGAGCTTGCTGAAAAGTACGACATCCCGGTGCTCGCTATGAGCGTGGAAAGCATGCGCGAGACCGATGTATATAACGTGCTTCGTGAGGCATTATATGAATTTCCGGTGCTCGAAGTGAACGTCAACTTGCCGAGTTGGGTGATGGTGCTTCGTGAGGACCATTGGTTGCGTGAAAGCTATCAGGAAGCGGTACGCGACACGGTGAAAGACATTAAGCGGCTGCGCGATGTTGATCGGGTTGTTCAGCAGTTTGCTGAGTACGATTTCATTGAAAAGGCACGGCTTGCCGGCATCGAAATGGGGCAAGGGATCGCCGAAATTGACTTGTATGCGCCGGATGAGCTGTACGACCAAATTTTAAAAGAAATCGTCGGCGTTGAAATTCGCGGCAAAGATCACTTGCTCCAGCTTATGCAAGACTTCGCCCATGCAAAAGCAGAGTACGATCAAATCGCTGACGCATTGAAAATGGTCAAACAAACAGGATACGGCATCGCTTCGCCTGCTTTGTCTGACATGAGCCTTGACGAACCGGAAATCATCCGCCAAGGATCGCGCTTTGGCGTTCGCTTAAAAGCGGTTGCTCCGTCCATCCATATGATTAAAGTCGATGTCGAATCGGAATTCGCGCCGATTATCGGTACGGAAAAACAAAGCGAAGAGCTCGTTCGTTATTTAATGCAAGATTTTGAAGACGATCCGCTGTCGATTTGGAACTCCGATATTTTCGGCCGATCGCTCAGCTCGATCGTCCGCGAAGGCATCCAAGCGAAACTTGCGCTCATGCCAGAAAACGCCCGCTACAAGCTGAAAGAAACGCTCGAACGCATCATCAACGAAGGCTCCGGCGGCCTCATCGCCATTATTTTATAGAAAAACGAAGACCGCGCGATCAGCTCCCAATCCGGGAGCTCTTTTTTTTCGCCATTAATCTTTCATAGGAGAAAAAAATCGCTGAAACCCTTGAGAAATCAGGATTGGCACTTGATTATGCGCATGGCGTTATGGTAATCTTTTATCTGAAATCATTGTTTTGGTGAAATATGCCTAAAATTGGCCGCTTTGGCGAAAAAGATGTTGAATTATCGCGATAAATTGGTTAAGATTAGGCATGTCACCGCATCTTGGCGGAACGAAGGCAGTTCCGTCGCTCCTTCCGCCTCATCTTGAAGAGGCAGGTGGCGCCTGAACTGTCAAGGGGACGCCTCGATCGGCGGCGGGTACGGGCGCATTTTCTGTCAGTCGTTCTGAATGAAAACAGAATCATTGGCTACGTGGGTGCAGCGCTTATTCTTGCGTGCGCCAACCTTTTCGCCGCCAAAGCTGTTAATGTCTATGTATAGAAAAGCAGAAAAGTGTGCACAAATGGTAGTAAACAAGATGAGCTCCCTTGGGAGGAGGTGAATGGCATGAACAAGACGGAATTGATCAACGCAGTAGCTGAAACAAGCGGTCTTTCCAAAAAAGATGCAACAAAAGCCGTTGATGCGGTATTTGACTCGATTACAGAAGCGTTGCGAAAAGGCGATAAAGTGCAATTAATCGGCTTTGGGAACTTTGAAGTGCGCGAGCGCGCTGCCCGGAAAGGACGCAACCCGCAAACGGGTGAAGAAATGGAAATTCCGGCAAGCAAAGTTCCTGCATTCAAACCAGGCAAAGCATTAAAAGATGCTGTAAAATAAGCCTACATAGCCGAAGCAGGAGCTTAGGAGGGAAGGGCAGGTGATCAACTGCCCTTCTTTTTTGTTTTTTTTCGCTCCCTATGCTAGAATCGGATTACATGCAGCTTTTATGACGCAGGAGGATGTTGTTTGTATGTCAGAGATCAATTATGAACAAATTGAATATGCGGTCCGCCTCATCTTGGAAGCGATCGGCGAAGATCCGAACCGTGAAGGGCTTATTGATACACCAAAACGGGTGGCAAAAATGTATGCTGAGGTGTTCGCCGGGCTTCGGGAAGACCCGAAGCAGCATTTTCAAACCGTATTCAGCGAGGAACATGAGGAGCTCGTGCTTGTTAAAGACATTCCGTTTTATTCGATGTGCGAACACCATTTAGTGCCGTTTTTCGGCGTCGCTCATGTCGCTTATATTCCGCGCGAAGGAAAAGTGACCGGGTTGAGCAAACTTGCCCGGGCTGTCGAAGCGGTGGCGCGCCGTCCGCAGTTGCAAGAGCGCATCACGGCGACAGTGGCCGATTCAATCGTCGAAGCGCTCGAGCCGCACGGAGTCATGGTTGTCGTTGAGGCGGAGCATATGTGTATGACGATGCGCGGCGTAAAGAAACCGGGGGCGAAAACAGTCACAACGGCGGTGCGTGGTGTGTTTGAAACAGACGCCAACGCCCGGTCCGAAGTGCTTTCGTTAATTAAAGCGTAAGGAGGGCAAATGATGTATACGAACAGCGATTTTGTCGTCATTAAAGCGCTCGAAGACGGAGTGAACGTCATTGGGCTGACGCGCGGCGCGGATACGAGGTTTCATCATTCGGAAAAACTCGATAAAGGCGAAGTGCTGATCGCCCAGTTTACAGAACATACGTCAGCCATTAAAGTGAGAGGTAAGGCGTATATTCAAACGCGCCATGGCGCAATCGAATCGGAAGGGAAAAAGTAACCGCGCAAATTTCTAGCAAACTAGAGCGTTTTCGACAAAATTGTGTTATAATGAGTCCGTCATTGCGGTGCGGATATTTCTCGGGGACAAGGGTGATTCGTGTGAATGACATCATGGTGAAATTGGCGTCATTGAAGGAACAAATTGAACGGCTGCTTAATCATTCATATTTGCGCGAGCATGTGCCGGCGCCGGCTGTCGATGAAGACCGGTTGCTGTTGGCGCTGTCGATGTTTGCTGATGCTCCAGCGGCGCCGAATGAATCGGATCGGTATATCATCGCCATGATGCTCGTGCAGATCGCCCTTGATACCCATGATGAGGTAACAGATAGCGGCGATGATTTGAAGACGCGGCAGCTTATCGTCCTCGCCGGCGATTTGTACAGCGGACTGTATTACGAGTTGTTGGCGCGTTCTGGCGATATCGCGCTCATCCGTTTGTTCGCCGAAGCGATCCGCGACATTAACGAACAAAAAGTACGTCTTTATGAAAAAAGCTCGGAGCGGATCGAGACGCTATTTGCAGCGGTCGGCACGATCGAATCAGCGTTGCTTGCAAAACTTGCCGATCGCATGGCAGTGCCGCAGTGGGGGCAGTTTGCGTACCATTACTTATTGCTGCGGCGTCTGCTTCAAGAACGGGAATCGTTCGTCGGCACTGGGACGTCGGTGCTCTTTGAGCAAATGGCGCATATCGCATTCCCGAGGGCGAAGGTGCTGACGAACGAGCAACAACGGTATTTGCTTCGCCTTTGCAACCGCTATATCGACCATTGCAAAGAAGCTTTGTTCACGGCGAAATTGCTGCCAAACGACGTGCTGGCGCTCCGCGTGACTGAGCTTTCCGGTGGATTTTCAGCCATCGCCAAAAAGACGGTGGAAGAAGGGTAGAATGATGCATCAATCAAAGGAAGAGCGAGTTCATCGTGTGTTTGAAAAAATCTCCACTCATTATGATCGGATGAACTCCGTCATCAGCTTCCGTCGCCATTTAAAATGGCGCGAAGACGTGATGCGACGGATGAATGTGCAAAAAGGGAAAAAAGCGCTCGATGTTTGCTGCGGGACGGCCGACTGGGCGATCGCCTTAGCCGAGGCGGTCGGGCCAGAGGGGGAAGTGTATGGCCTCGATTTCAGCGAAAACATGTTAAAAGTCGGCGAGCAAAAGGTGAAAGAGCGCAGCTTGCACAATGTGAAGCTCATTCATGGCAACGCCATGCAGCTGCCGTTTCCTGACAATTCGTTCGATTACGTGACCATTGGTTTCGGCTTGCGCAACGTCCCTGATTATATGACGGTGCTGAAAGAAATGCACCGGGTCACGAAACCGGGCGGCATGACTGTCTGTTTGGAAACGTCGCAGCCGACGCTATTTGGCTTCCGCCAGCTTTACTATTTTTATTTCCGGTTTATTATGCCGCTGTTTGGCAAACTATTGGCCAAAAGCTATGAGGAGTATTCGTGGTTGCAAGAGTCCGCGCGCGAGTTCCCGGGGCGGGATGAGCTGGCGGAAATGTTTCGCGCCGCTGGCTTTGTCGATGTCGAGGTCAAACCGTACACGTTCGGCGTGGCGGCGATGCATTTAGGTTACAAACGATGAGTCAAGGTGAACATTCATGAAGTTAAAGGCGATGTATTCGTTTTTAAGCAAGGATTTGGCGGCGGTCGAACAAGAGCTCGAGCGGACGGTTCAGTCGGAATATGGGCCGCTTGGGGAAGCGGCGCTGCATTTATTGCAGGCGGGCGGAAAGCGGATCCGTCCCGTTTTTGTCTTGCTTGCCGCCCGCTTTGGCCATTATGATCTCGAGCGGATCAAGCATGTAGCTGTAGCGCTCGAACTCATTCACATGGCATCGCTCGTCCATGACGATGTGATCGACGATGCCGACTTGCGCCGCGGCCGACCGACGATCAAAGCGAAATGGAGCAATCGGTTTGCCATGTACACGGGCGATTATTTGTTTGCCCGTTCGCTCGAACGGATGGCGGAACTTGACGACCCACGCGCTCACCAAGTACTCGCGAAAACGATTGTCGAAGTGTGCCGCGGGGAAATTGAGCAAATTAAAGACAAATACTGGTTTGAACAACCACTCCGCACGTATTTGCGGCGCATCCGCCGGAAAACGGCGCTGCTGATCGCTGCTAGCTGCCAGCTTGGCGCTCTGGCCGCTGGCGCCCCGGAATCGGTGGCTAAACGTCTGTATTGGTTTGGCCATTATGTCGGCATGTCGTTTCAAATTACGGATGATATCCTCGATTTTACAGGCACGGAAGAGCAATTGGGCAAGCCGGCGGGAAGCGACTTGCTGCAAGGAAACATCACCCTCCCGGTGCTGTACGCGCTTCGTGATGAACGGTTGAAAGCGGCGATCACCGCTGTCAGCCCGGAAACCAATGCGGATGAGATGGCAGCTGTCATTTCCGCCATTAAGCGAACGGATGCCATTGACCAGTCGTACGCATTAAGCGACCGCTACCTCGAAAAAGCGCTCCGTCTGCTCGGTGAATTGCCCGCCAATAAGGCGCGCACCTTGTTGCATGATCTCGCCCTCTACATCGGGAAAAGGGATTATTAACGCTTTCAAGGACATTATTGCCAATGACGCGAAACAATGGTACTATGATGAGGGGAACCCGTTTCCTAGTACATACGACAGTAGGGGTGGAGAGTCAATGAAAGAACGGACATTTTTAATGGTAAAGCCAGACGGGGTTCAGCGCAATTTAATCGGTGAAATTGTCTCCCGCTTTGAAAAAAAGGGATTCCAGCTTGTCGGCGCCAAGCTGATGCAAGTGTCGCGTGAGCTGGCTGAGCAGCATTACGCCGAACATAAAGAGCGTCCGTTTTTTGGCGAGCTTGTTGATTTCATTACGTCCGGACCGGTATTCGCGATGGTGTGGGAAGGTGAAAACGTGATCGCTGCCGCCCGGCAAATGATGGGGAAAACGAATCCACAAGACGCCGCACCGGGGACGATTCGCGGAGATTTCGGCTTGACGGTCGGCAAAAACGTCATTCACGGTTCCGATTCGCCGCAAAGCGCGGAACGCGAGATCAACTTGTTCTTCAAAGAAGAAGAGCTCATTACATATACAAAACTGATGAACGAATGGCTATATTAATGTGAAGACCGGCCACAACTTGGCCGGTTTTTGCCATTTTATGAGGACGACACGATAACGGGAGAGGGGGCAGTACCGATGGATGATTATGCACAATTTATTGCGAAAGTGAAACGAAAAACCGGTATTGATCTTTCATTGTATAAAGAGGCACAAATGAAGCGGCGTTTAACGTCTTTATATGTAAAAAAAGGATTAAACAGCTTTGCCGAACTGTTTGCGGAGATGGAAAAAAACCCGGTGCTATGGCATGAATGTTTAGACCGGATGACGATCAACGTGTCAGAATTTTACCGCAACGCGAAGCGGTGGGACGTGCTTGAGCGCATTATTTTGCCGCGGTTGTTGGCGGAAAATCCGCGTCCAAGAGTATGGAGTGCTGCTTGCTCGGCCGGCGAGGAACCGTATACGCTCGCGATGGTGCTTGCGAAATACCTGCCGCTTCACCGCGTGTCGGTGTTGGCAACTGACATTGATGAAAATGCGCTCGCTCGCGCGCGTCTTGGGGTATACGGCGAACGGTCGCTCGCTGAGCTGCCGGAAGAAATGAAAAAAAAGTTTTTTACGAAAGACGGACAGTATTATAAAATAGACGAAAAGGTGAAACAAGCGGTCACGTTTCAAAAACATAATTTGCTCGCCGATCCGTTTCCGGGGCCATTTGATTTGATTGTCTGCCGCAATGTGCTCATTTACTTCACCGAAGAGGCGAAACGGGCGTTGTATCCAAAATTCCGTGACGCGCTCCGGCCGGGCGGTGTGCTGTTTGTTGGCAGCACGGAGCAAATTTTCAATCCCGGCTCGTACGGGTTTGAAGTCGAGGAGACGTTTTTTTATCGGAGAACATAGCGGGCTTTGCCCACTTTTTTTACAGAAAAACTATTTTCATTTTTTTAATTTATGATATATTTTTACATAAACGCGTTAAAGAGCTGAAGGGAGAGACAGATATGCGTTATTTGACGGCAGGGGAGTCACATGGACCACAATTGACGGCCATTTTAGAAGGGGTGCCGGCGGGGCTCGAGCTGCGCGCCGAGCATATTAATAAAGAGCTCGCTCGCCGGCAAAAAGGGTATGGACGCGGCCGGCGCATGCAAATTGAAAAAGATGAGGTCAAAATCGTCGGCGGCGTCCGCCATGGCAAAACGCTCGGCTCGCCGATTGCGCTTGTTGTTGAGAACCGTGATTTTCAACATTGGCAAACGATTATGGCTGTTGAGCCGATTGATGATGAAACCGAAGTCAAGCGAAAAGTAACGCGCCCGCGCCCGGGGCATGCTGATTTAAATGGAGCCTTGAAATACGGGCATCGCGATATGCGCAACGTGCTCGAGCGCTCGTCGGCAAGGGAAACGACTGTGCGTGTAGCCGCCGGGGCCGTGGCGAAACGTCTGCTCGAAGAGGTCGGTATTCGCGTCGCCGGACATGTGCTAGAAATTGGCGGCGTGCGTGCCGAGAAGCTCGATTACCGCTCACTTGACGAGCTGCAAAAAGTGACAGAGGAATCCCCGGTGCGCTGTTTTGATCCGGAGGCAGGGCAAAAAATGATGGAAGCGATCGACTTAGCGAAGAAAAACGGTGATTCGATCGGCGGCATCGTCGAAGTGATCGTCGAAGGAGTGCCGGCCGGAGTTGGCAGCTATGTTCATTATGACCGGAAGCTCGATGCGAAAATTGCCGCTGCCATCGTCAGCATTAACGCCTTTAAAGGCGTCGAGTTCGGCATCGGATTTGAGGCGGCGCGCCGGCCGGGAAGCGAAGTGCACGACGAAATCATTTGGAGCCCGGAACAGGGGTTTTCGCGCCGGACGAATCGAGCTGGCGGCTTTGAAGGCGGAATGACGACCGGGATGCCGATCGTTGTGCGTGGGGTGATGAAGCCGATTCCGACGTTGTACAAGCCGCTTGGAAGCGTCGATATCGACACGAAAGAACCGTTTACAGCGAGCATCGAGCGGTCAGACAGCTGCGCCGTACCGGCGGCAAGCGTCGTTGCCGAGGCGGTCGTCGCTTGGGAAGTGGCGGCGGCGATCGTTGAGCAATTCGGGCAAGATCGGATTGACTTGATCAAAGAAAACATTGAGCGCGCTCGCCGCTATGCAAGGGAGTTTTAACGATGATGGAACGGACGATTGAAACGGCGACGAAACAATATCCGCTTCTGCTGGGTGATGGGGCGGCTCGCGCGTTGCCGCGCCTGCTCCGCTCGCTCGCCTGTCCACCGGGGACGAAGCTGTTTATCATTACCGACGATGCGGTGGCGCCGCTTTATTTGGATGAGGTGCGCGCCATGCTTGCCGCTGCTGAGTATGACGTATATGCCTATATCATCCCGAGCGGAGAGGCGGCCAAGTCATTCGACAACTATTACGCCTGCCAAACAGCGGCGCTCCAGTGCAGCTTAGACCGCCGTTCAGTCATTATCGCGCTTGGCGGCGGCGTTGTTGGCGATTTAGCCGGATTTGTCGCGGCCACCTATATGCGTGGCATCCGCTATATTCAAATGCCGACAACACTCTTGGCTCATGACAGCGCCGTCGGCGGCAAAGTGGCGATTAACCATCCGCTTGGTAAAAATATGATCGGTGCCTTCCATCAGCCGGAAGCGGTTGTGTATGATACGACTTTTTTGCGCACGCTGCCTGAGCGTGAACTCCGGTCGGGGTTTGCCGAAGTGATCAAGCATGCGCTCATCCGTGACCGCCGCTTTTATGAATGGCTGCGTGCGGAAGTGAAGACGCTCGCCGATTTGCGCGGCGAAGCGCTCACCTATTGTATTGAAAAAGGCATCGATATTAAGGCGTCTATCGTACGTGAAGATGAAAAAGAAACCGGCGTGCGTGCCCATTTAAATTTTGGTCATACGCTCGGCCATGCGCTTGAAAGTGAACTTGGTTACGGTACGCTCACCCATGGGGAAGCAGTCGCCATCGGCATGCTGTTTGCCGTGTTTGTCAGTGAACGGCTTTATGGCCACTCGTTTGCTGAGCACCGCTTTGCCGAATGGTTTGCCCGATACGGTTTTCCGGTGTCGCTGCCGACGACGGTGGAGGCCGATCGGTTGCTTGAGAAAATGAAAGGTGACAAAAAAGCATACGCCGGGACGGTGCGGATGGTGCTCTTGCGCGAGATCGGCGACGTCGAAGTCGTGGAATTAGAAGATGATAAGCTGCTCGCTTGGCTAGATGAGTTCGCCAAACAGGGGGGAGGACGATGATTCGCGGCATTCGCGGAGCGATTACGGTTGAACAAAATGAAGCCGAAGAAATCGTGACGGCTACCGAAATACTGTTGCGTGAAATGATTGAGGCGAACGGGGTCGTCGCCGATGATGTTTCGTTTGTGCTCATTTCCGTCACGGATGATATCAACGCCGCATTTCCGGCACAGGCGTTGCGCCGGATTGACGGTTGGACGTACGTGCCGGTCATGTGCACAAGGGAAATTCCGGTGCCCGGCTCGCTGCCACGTTGCATCCGAGTCATGATGACGGTGGCGACGGAGAAAAAGCAGGATGAGATTTGCCATGTATATTTAAAGGATGCGGCCATACTGCGCCCGGATTTGTCGTTGACAAAAAAGACAGAAATGTAATATAGTTAAAATAACTTCTTTGCCCGCCGCATGGCGGACTTCGGAAGAAGTGGAGCGAGAGCTGAGAACGAGTGTAGGGTAGATGAGAATGAGCGAGTTTAGCTGAGGTGAGCGTTTGTTATTTGTTTGCTGACATCTGCCCAAAGACGGTCGTCTTTGGGCGTTTTCTTTCCTCTTTTCGCCTCATAAACCCTCATTCTCCGCCCGCTGATCATGAAGGGAGGAGAAGGGATGTCCACGAATGGGCTAGCCGCTTTTTTAGCGGATGCCAACGAGTTCCGCACTATCCCGATTGTGCGCAAATTTTTAGCCGATGTCATTGAACCGCTTGGAGTATTTAGCAATTTGCGTGATGAAGCGGTGTTTTTGCTCGAAAGCAAAGACGATGAATCACCATGGGCTCGCTATTCGTTTATCGGGGTCGCGCCGTTTTTGACACTCGAAAGCGAAACAGGCGAGACGTTTTCCGTGAAAGACGAAAATGGAAACGAACAAGTTGTAATGCCGACGTTGAAAGAGGCGTTTCAATGGGCTGAGCAGGCGCTTGATGTCCGACCGTTGAGAGAAGTAGTGCCGTTTACAGGCGGCGCGGTCGGGTTTTTAGGATACGATTTCATTTCAGCCATCGAAAAGGTGCCGCGTCATGAAAATTGTGATTTAGGTATGAAAGCTAGTTATTTCGTATTTTGCGAATCGCTGTTTGCTTTTGACCACCAAAAGCGTGAGCTCCTGCTTATTCACTATATTCGGTTGCATGGTGGTGAAACAGAACAGGAAAAGATTGAGAAATATCGCTCCGCCCAACAGCGCATCGCCGCGTTGGCGGCAAAAGCGGTGCGAATCCAAGCTGAACGGCCGCTGTTGCCGGCAGATGAGGAAGCCGGGCGGGCTGTCTCGTTTGCTCAGGCGATGTCCAATTACGAAAAAGAACGATTTTTGCAAGACGTAGAAACGGTGAAACAGTATATCGCGGCTGGTGATGTGTTTCAAGCTGTTCTGTCGCAGCGTTTTTGCGTGCCGGTCCGCGCGGGCGGTTTGGCCGTTTATCGGTTGCTCCGCCATATTAATCCGTCGCCGTACATGTTTTATTTCCGGTTGAGTGATACAGAAATTGTTGGAAGTTCACCGGAAAAACTCATCCAAGTGCGCAATCGGCGCATTGAAATCGATCCGATCGCCGGAACGAGGCGGCGCGGGCGCTCGCCCGAAGAGGATGCGATGCTGGCTGATGAGCTGTACAACGATCCGAAGGAGCGGGCTGAGCATTATATGCTCGTTGATTTGGCACGCAACGATATCGGCCGGGTGGCAAAATACGGAACGGTCAAGACGCCAATCTTGATGGAAATCGGCAAGTTTTCCCACGTGATGCATTTAATTTCGAAAGTCGTCGGTGAGTTGAATGATGATGTTCACCCCATTGATGCGTTGCTTGCCGCCTTTCCGGCTGGGACGGTGAGCGGAGCGCCGAAAGTGCGGGCGATGCAAATTTTACAAGAGCTTGAGCCAACAGCTCGCGGATTGTACGCCGGGGCGATTGCTTACATCGGCTTTGACGGCAATATCGACTCATGCATTGCCATCCGGACGGCGGTCATCAAAGATGGCTATGCGTACGTGCAGGCCGGCGCGGGCATCGTCGCTGACTCCGTCCCAGAACTTGAGTGGAAAGAGACGTGCAATAAAGCAAGCGCCTTAATGAACGCCATTGAACAAGCAGAACGACTATTTGTCAAAGGGGAGAGGATCGTATGTTGAAGCGGCTGCTTTCCAAATGTGCGGAAGGGAAAACGTTGACGGAAGAAGAAGCATATGAAGCGATGGCCACCGTCATGGATGGGGCGGCGACAGACAGCCAAATCGCGAGTTTGTTGTCGATGTTGTGCCTGCGAGGGGAGACGGTCGACGAGCTGACCGGGTTTGTGCGAGCCATGCGTGACCGGATGATGGCGATTGATGCCGGTGATGATGTGATCGACACGTGTGGCACAGGTGGTGACGGAGCGGCGACGTTCAACATTTCAACAGCTGCGGCAATCGTCATTTCATCGCTCGGCGTCAAAGTTGCCAAACACGGCAATCGCGCTGTTTCATCAAAAAGCGGCAGCGCCGACGTGCTCGAGCGTCTTGGCATCAATATTCAATCGTCGCCAGACGCCGCCAAGGAGGCGTTGGAAACGAACGGATTAACATTTTTGTACGCCCCTTTGTATCACACAGCCATGAAACATGCCGCCGGGCCGCGGAAAGAAATCGGTTTTCGCACGGTTTTTAACTTGATCGGCCCGCTTGCCAACCCGGCACGTTGCAAGCGGCAAGTCGTCGGTGTTTATTCGACCCGCTACGCCGAGAAACTAGCGGAAACGATGCGCCGCCTTGGTTCGGAGCATGTGCTGTTCGTCACCGGTCGCGATGGGCTCGATGAATGCAGCATCGCCACGGAAACTGATGTTGTTGAACTGAAAGATGGAGCGATTCGCCGCTTTGTCATCACCCCGGAAGAAGTCGGTTTGCCTCGCGGAGAGCTTGCTGATGTGCAGGTGCATAATCCGGAAGAAAGCGCCGCATTGCTTGAAGCGGTCATGACCGTGACAGCGCCGGAGAGCGCCGTGAATATCGTCGCCTTAAACGCCGGTGTCGCCTTGTACGCCGCCGGCAAGACAAAAACGATCGCTGATGGGGTGACGATGGCGAAAGACGCTATTTTGTCCAACGCTGCTTATAGGCAGTTGCAGCGGCTGCGGGCAAAGGAAGTGGTCCGTGATGCTTGAGCAAATTTTAGCGACAAAACGAGAGGAACTTGACACATTGACATTGCCGGAACCGTTGACGGAGCCGAAACGCCGTCCTTTCGCGGCGGCGCTCCGCCGGCCGCGGCGGGCGCTCGGGCTAATCGCCGAAGTAAAAAAAGCGTCTCCGTCTAAAGGCATCATCCGCCCGGACTTTGATCCGGTCGCCATTGCCAAAGCGTATGAGCGCGCGGGGGCTGATGCGATCAGTGTGCTGACGGACGAGCGCTATTTCCAAGGGCACCGCCGCTATTTGCAGGAAGTGAAAGAAGCGGTCAACATCCCGGTGTTGCGCAAAGATTTCATCATCGACCGCCGGCAAGTGGAAGAAAGCGCCCGGCTCGGGGCGGATGCAATTTTATTGATCGGCGAAGCGCTGCCGCCGGAAATGCTCGAGGCGCTCTATCAAGAAGCGTACAGCATCGGGCTGGAATGTTTAGTGGAAGTGCATGCGAAAGAAACGCTTGAGCGGATTTTGGCTCGGTTTACGCCTGAAGTGGTTGGCATTAACAACCGCGATTTGCATACGTTTGTCACAACACTTGAGGCGACAAAAGCGCTCGCTTCCCTCATTCCGCCGTCGAGCGTCATCGTCAGCGAAAGCGGGATCAGCTCATACCGTGATGTACGAACGATCCGCTCATACGGGGTACAGGCGATGCTTGTCGGTGAGTCGCTCATGCGCCAAGCGGATGTCGAACGGGCGGTTTACCGGCTGTTTGGAGAGGATGATGGCAATGGTTCGTCTTAAATATTGCGGCAACCGTTCGGCGGACGATGTGCAAGTCGCGCTCGCGAGCGGGGCGGATTATCTTGGCTTTATTTTTACTGAAAGCAAACGGAACGTTTCACCTGAGGAGGTGAAGCGCTGGTTAGCACTAGCATCACTCGGCGATAAGCAGCTCGTCGGTGTCTTTGTCAATGCCTCTGTTGATCAGATCGCTTCTGTCACCGAACAGCTGCCGCTTCATGTCGTCCAATGCCATGGTCATGAGACACCAGCTGAGCTGGCCGTCGTAAAGGAAGCGACACGGCTCTCGGTTTGGAAAGCGATTCATCACGACGATGGGGCGCTCGAGACGATGAAGCAATATGCAGGGGTAGCTGACGGCTACGTTGTCGACAGCCGCGTCGCTGGTGCATGGGGAGGAACGGGCGTCTCTTTTGACTGGGAGGCGGTGCCGCGCTATTTGGAAGAGGCAGCACGCCAAGGTGTGCCGTGCTTCATCGCCGGCGGCATCACCCCGGACAATATCGAGCGGCTGCTCGCCTATCGTCCCGACGGGATCGACATTAGCAGCGGCATTGAAACAGACGGACGCAAAGACCCGGCTAAGATGAAGCAGATAGAAGAAAAAACAAAACAGTATCTCGCAGTAGGAAAAGACGTGAAATGATCGTTTCGCTCCATGCTCGGACGATGAAACAGCGCCGCTTCGGCAATCGAGAGGTGCGCTTTCACACGAAATTCGTCATTTAATCTTAAGAAAAAAGAAGGTGGCTTTGATGATGGAACACGTTCCGAATGAACACGGGCGATTTGGTGATTTTGGCGGCAAGTTTGTTCCAGAGACGCTCATGCTCCCCCTTGAGGAAATTGAAACCGAGCTGGACAAAGCGCTTGCCGACGAGTCGTTCAGGCAAGAATATATCCGGATTTTGCAGCACTACTCGGGGCGGCCGACTCCGCTTACGTTTGCACCGAATTTGACACGACAGCTTGGTGGGGCGAAAATTTATTTAAAGCGCGAAGATTTAAACCACACCGGCGCCCATAAAATCAACAACGCTATCGGCCAGGCGCTCTTGGCGAAACGGATGGGCAAGAAAAAGTTGATCGCTGAGACCGGCGCTGGGCAGCACGGGGTTGCGGCAGCGACGGTGGCCGCTCACTTCGGTATGGAATGCATCGTCTTTATGGGCGAGGAAGACATGAAGCGGCAAGAGTTGAACGTGTTTCGGATGAAGCTGTTAGGCGCCGAAGTTGTGCCGGTGTTAAGCGGCAACCGGACGTTAAAAGATGCGACAAATGAGGCGATTCGTTATTGGGTCGCCCATTGCGATGACCATTTTTACATGATCGGTTCGGTTGTCGGCCCGCATCCGTACCCGAAAATGGTGCGCGAGTTTCAGCGCGTGATCGGCGATGAGGCGAAAGAACAGTTTCTCGCCGGCGAAGGAACGCTGCCGGATGTGATTGTTGCCTGCGTCGGCGGAGGCAGCAACGCCATCGGCATGTTTTATCCGTTTTTGCAAGACGATGTCCGTCTCGTCGGCGTGGAAGCGGCCGGCAAAGGAATCGATACTCCGCACCATGCGGCGACGATTGCAAAAGGGACAAAAGGCGTTATCCATGGGGCAATGACGTACTTGTTACAAGATGAGTACGGGCAAATTATTGAACCGTATTCAATTTCCGCCGGCCTTGATTACCCTGGCGTCGGTCCGGAACATGCGTATTTGGCCAGCATCGGCCGCGTTCGTTATGAGAGTGTGACCGATGAAGAAGCAGTGGCTGCGTTTCAGCTTCTGGCGCAAACTGAAGGCATCATTCCAGCCATTGAGTCGGCGCATGCGGTGGCCAAAGCTGTCGAGCTTGCCCGCCAAATGACGCCGGATGAGACGGTGCTTATTTGCCTGTCCGGCCGCGGCGATAAAGATGTGCAAATGATGATGCACCATCTTGGGGTGAAAGAAGGTGAAGACGTTGCGTCTGCCCGTTAACCGATCGTTATTTATTCCGTTTATTGTTGCCGGCGACCCGTCTGCTGATTTGACTGTTGACCTCGCTTTGGCGCTGCAAGACGCCGGTGCTGACGTGTTGGAGCTTGGCGTTCCGTACTCTGACCCACTCGCTGATGGGCCGACGATCCAGCGCGCCGCCGCCCGGGCGCTCGCCGGACAAATGACGCTGCCGAAAGCCATTCAACTTGTTGCCGACATGCGAAAAAAAGGAGTAAAAATTCCGATTATTATCTTTACGTATTATAATCCTGTGTTACAATTAGGAGAAGAATCCTTTTTTGCTTTAGCGCAAGAAAATGGCGCCGACGGCGTGCTCATTCCCGACTTGCCGTTTGAGGAGAGCGGCCCGCTCCTCGAGCTCAGTGAGCGGTTCGGCCTTCCGCTTATTTCGCTTGTCGCTCCGACATCAAAGCAGCGAATTGAGCAGATTGCTTCAGCGGCGCAGGGGTTTTTGTACTGTGTCTCCTCGCTTGGCGTCACGGGCGTGCGTGAGACACTGCCGGAGTCGCTTGGCCATTTCCTAGGTGAAGTAAAGCGGCATAGCCGTGTCCCGGTCGTTGTCGGTTTCGGCATTTCAACACCGGAACAAGTGGCGATGCTGAAAGACGCCTGTGATGGAGTCGTGGTCGGCAGTGCGCTCGTGCAAAAAATCGAACAGTTGCTTGAGCGCCTGCAGACCTCGGAAGAAAAGAATGCGGCTATCGCTGAATTTGCCTCCTATGCCCGTTCGCTCGCCGCGCCGCTTCGGGAGCCGTGTTCTTCGCGCTAAAAAGTTCCGACTTAAAGGAGTGGGCGATATCCATGCAAGTAAAGGAGCAACTTCGGGGACTCCCCCCGTACCAACCAGGAAAATCGATTGAGGAAGTGAAGCAGGAATACGGTCTTTCTGAGATTATTAAACTAGCTTCCAATGAAAATCCATACGGCTCATCGCCGACGGTGAAATCTGCCATCGCTGCTGAACTTGATCGCCTTGCCGTCTACCCGGACGGTTATGCCCGCGCATTGCGCGAAAAAGTGGCCAACCATCTCGGCGTGAAGGAAACACAGCTGTTGTTTGGCAACGGTTCGGATGAAGTCGTACAAATTTTTTGCCGCGCCTTTTTAGAGCCGGGCACGAACACGGTGATGGCGACGCCAACATTTCCGCAATACCGCCATAACGCGATCATCGAGCGGGCTGAAGTGCGCGAAGTGCCGCTTGTTGACGGGCGCCATGATTTGGAGGCGATGCTTAAGGAAATTGATGAAAACACGCGCATTGTCTGGGTTTGCAATCCGAACAACCCGACCGGCACGTATGTGAATGAGACAGAATTGCGCGCCTTTTTAGATCGTGTGCCGTCGCACGTGCTTGTCGTTTTGGATGAGGCGTATTATGAATACGTAACGGCGGACGATTATCCGCAAACGGTGCCGCTGTTACAAGAATACGAACAGCTTGTTATTATGCGTACGTTCTCGAAAGCGTATGGGCTTGCTGCGCTTCGCGTCGGCTACGGCATTGCCAGTGAGTCGCTCATTCGTGCCGTCGAACCGGCGCGCGAGCCGTTTAACACGTCGACCGTCGCCCAAGCGGCTGCTGCGGTCGCGCTTGATGACCAAGCGTTCATCCGTGCCTGTGTCGAACAAAACCGTGCCGAGCTTGAACGGTATTATCGTTTCTGTGAAGAACACGGCCTGAAGTACTATCCGTCGCAAACGAACTTTTTGTTCATTGATTTTGGTATGGACGGCAATGAAGTGTTTCAATATTTGCTCGAGCGTGGCATTATCGTCCGCTCCGGCAAGGCGCTCGGTTTGCCGACCGGCGTGCGCATCACCGTCGGCACGAAAGAGCAAAATGACCGGGTGTTTGAAACGATTTCGCACATGCTTCGCGAAAAACAGCTCACCTGACCAGGTTGACAGTGAATTGGTCAGGAAGGCCAGCCCGTTGCTTTTAGCAAGCAGCGGGCACATTTTTACATAAAGAAGGTGGGTTGGGTTGGAAGGAAACGTGTTTATTGTCGGTCTCGGCTTGATCGGTGGGTCGATTGCTTTAGCCATTAAAAAAGCACATCCAGAAGCAGTGATCATCGGCTATGACGTCAGTGACCATCAACTCGGTTTGGCCCGTTCGCTTAAAGTGATCGACGAAGTCGTCCATTGTGTAGAGGACGGGTTTAGGCAAGCCGATTTGATTGTTCTTGCCACTCCGGTCATGCAGACGGAATTGTTGCTTTCCTCCATGCCGTGTGAGCGGTTGAAGCACGGCGTCATCGTCACGGACGTCGGCAGCACGAAGCAGCGCATCGTTCAAGGTGCGCAGCGCCTTTTGGAGCATGGCGTGGCGTTCATCGGCGGCCATCCGATGGCTGGGTCGCATAAAAGCGGTGTAGCAGCGGCGCGGGCTCATTTGTTTGAAAACGCCTTTTACATTTTGACGCCGACGGACGGAGTTCCACCGCAGCAGGTTGATAAGCTGAAACAATGGCTTTCCGGAACGAAAGCGCAGTTTGTCGTCTTAACTCCGGAAGAGCATGACCGCATCACTGGGGTGATCAGCCATTTTCCGCACTTGATTGCGGCGAGCCTTGTTCATCAGGCGCGCGAGTATGAAAACGAAAACGACCTCGTCAGCCGGTTGGCGGCCGGTGGTTTCCGCGATATCACCCGCATTGCGTCAAGCAATCCGGAAATGTGGCGCGACATTTTTATCCATAATAAGTGCGAACTGCTCGCCATTTTTGACCGCTGGATCGCCGAAATGAAACGGCTTCGTTCGTTTGTCGAGGAAGAAAACAGCATTGCTATTTATCATTATTTTCTTGAAGCGAAACAGTTCCGCGATGGGCTGCCTGTGCGGACAAAGGGAGCGATTCCGTCGTTTTATGATTTGTATGTTGACGTACCGGATTACCCGGGGGTTATTTCCGAGGTAACCGGCTATTTAGCTCAGGAAAACATCAGCATTACGAACATCCGCATTATTGAGACGCGCGAGGAAATTTACGGAGTGCTCCGCCTTAGCTTCCAAAGCGAAGATGATCGGGCGCGGGCGAAAGCGTGCCTCGCCAAACATACGAATTTTGCGACATATGAAGGGTAGCAAGAAAAACAGTGGAGGGATGTTGCATGCAGCTGCCAACGAACGTATCCTCGCTTCGGGGAACGATTGAGGTGCCCGGCGACAAATCGATTTCCCATCGCGCTGTCATGCTCGGGGCGCTCGCTTCCGGACGGACGGTGATCGATCATTTTTTGCCTGGTGCAGATTGTTTAAGTACAATTGACTGTTTCCGCAAACTTGGTGTCGACATTCATCAAGACGGGACGAACGTCATCGTCGAAGGGGCAGGGTCCGGAGGGCTTCGTGAGCCGGCCGCCGTGCTTGATGTCGGCAATTCCGGCACGACGGCGCGCCTTTTGCTTGGCATTTTGGCCGGTCAGCCGTTTCATGCTTGCCTTGTTGGCGACGAGTCCATTGCCCAACGGCCGATGGCGCGGGTGACGAAGCCGCTCCGTGAGATGGGAGCACACATTGACGGGCGTGATGACGGAAACTATACCCCGCTTGCGATCCGCGGCGGCGCGCTTCGCCCGCTCCGCTATACCTCACCGGTGGCGAGCGCTCAAGTGAAGTCGGCGATTTTGCTTGCCGGTTTGTTTACTGACGGAGTGACGTCCGTCACTGAGCCGCACCGCTCGCGCGACCATACCGAACGAATGATTCGGTTGTTTGGCGGCGAAGTGAATGTTGACGGCCTAACCGTCTCTATTGCCGGTCCGCAGTCCTTACGCGGGACGCACATTTACGTTCCTGGCGACATTTCATCGGCTGCTTTTTTCCTCGTCGCTGGCGCGATTGTGCCAAACAGTGAAATTACGCTGAAAAACGTTGGCTTAAATCCGACAAGAACAGGCATCATCGATGTGCTCGAGCGAATGGGAGCCGACATTACGATTGACCATATCCGCAATGAGGAAACGGAGCCGATCGGCGATATTACAATCCGCACATCGACGCTTCACGCCATTGAAATTGGTGGTGATATCATTCCAAGGCTGATTGATGAAATTCCAATCATTGCCTTGTTGGCGACGCAAGCGGAAGGGACAACTATCATTAAAGATGCCAGTGAGTTGAAAGTAAAAGAAACGAATCGGATCGATACAGTCGTTGCCGAGCTGAAAAAGTTTGGCGCTGATATTGAAGCAACCGACGATGGCATGATCATTCGCGGCAAAACGGCGCTTTATGCCGACGGGATTGTCGTCGACAGCCACGGTGATCATCGGATCGGGATGATGCTGGCCATCGCTGCGTGCTGCGCGAAAGGAACGGCTCGCCTTGAGCGTCCGGAAGCGGTCGCCGTCTCCTATCCGGCCTTTTTTGCCGATCTTCGTTCTTTGCTGTAGCCTCAAGCGCCCTCGCCCCAAGTGGGCGAGGGGCATATTTTGCTTTGATCATTCATATGTTGTCAATAAGAGGGATGGCTTCTCCTTACTTTTTGAAAGCGGATACATTTTTGCGAGACAGCGCGCTGGCGGGCGGCGAGCGGTTCGGTTGCTGAAACGGCCATTGTCGATTATGATTAATCATGTTCCCATTGCAGTAGTACATAAATATTCAGACAGGGAGAGGGCGGATAACATCGCCCACTAAACAACAATCTGTCGCGATAAGAGAGGTTCACGGAAATGACACGCGTTGAACAAATCATTCGTCTAGTAGAAAACGGAAATGTTGACAAAGCATTGGCGCTCGTCCCGAAAGTGAAAAAGTATGGCAGCGATGAGGAGAAATATGAGCTTGCTGACTGCTTGTATGCATGGGGAATGCCGGAGGAGGCAAAAGGGCTGCTCGAGGAGTTGGCCGCCCGCTATCCGGATGATGGCGACATCCGCTTGTTTTTAGCTGAAGTGTATACGGAACTGGAAGCTGAAGATGAAGCGCTCGCCATTTTGGACGAGATCAGTGAAGACGATCCACAGTTCGTTCGGGCGTGCCTGCTAGCCGCTGACTTATACGAAATGCAAGGACTGACGGAAGTGAGCGAGCGAAAATTGCGCCAAGCGTATAAAAAGGCACCGGATGAGCCGGTCGTCCAATTCGCCTTGGCGGAATTGTATTTTTCGCTCGGCGAATACGCGAAAAGCGTGCCGTTTTATGAACAAGTGCAAAAAAGCACGCGCGAGATGGCTGGCGTTCTCTTGGTGGAACGGCTTGCCGAGGCGCTCACCCGATCCGGGGAGTTTGAGGCGGCCCTCCCGTATTATGAAGAAGCGCTCAACGAAAAAACGGACAGCCGGACATTGTTCGCCTACGGATTCACAGCCCTACAGGCCGGTTATGCACAAACGGCCATCGACAAGCTCAGCGCCTTAAAAGAGCTCGATCCAGACTATGCTCCCCTTTACTTATATTTGGCGAAAGCTTATGAACAAGAAGGACAGCTCCGAAAAAGTTATGAGACGGCGCTTGAAGGGATAAAAATCGATGAGTGGAATAAAGAGCTCCGTCTTTATATCGGCAAACTGGCCTTAAAGCTGAACAAACCGGCTGAAGCGGAAGAGCAGCTGAAAAAGGCGCTCGAGATCGATGGCGGCTATATTGAGGCACTTACTGTTTTATCGGCGCTTTGGCTTCACGAACAGCGCTATGAGGATGTAGTGGCGCTTTTGGAGCGGGCGATGGCTGACGGTGAATACGATCCGCAGTTTGAATGGGATTTAGGGCGTGCCAAACATCGACTCGAGATGTATGACGATGCATTAAATCATTACGCTGAGGCATATAATTTCTTTAAGAATAACGTCGATTTTCTTGAAGAGTACGGATATTTTCTCATCGAGGAAGGAAATCGGGCTGCAGCGAGAGAAATATTTCAACAAATCGTCGGTTTGGACCCGAGCCACACGGAGGCGGCCGAGATGCTGCTTGAGCTCGAAGAGTAGGGGAGAAGCGGTGATCGAACCTCTTTCTTGGAAACCGATCGAGGGGGAAGCGCACAATGACGCACGTATCCGTCAATGAAAAAAAAGAGTTCATCCGTTGGTTTTTAAGCCATTATCAGTTGAAACGGCGCGAATGTGTTTGGATTTTAAACTATTTGATGAGCCATGACCAGCTGATGCAAAAGGTGCATTTTGTTGAGAACGCCCAATATTGCCCGCGCGGCATCGTCATGTCGACCCACTGCGTGGATGATGTGCCGTTTCGCTTTTACAAAGGCAATGTGATGACGACCGATGCGGAGAAATCGTTCCATGATATCCGGTTGAACCGTGACGAAGATATTTACATTCAGCTCAATTTCCGCGCTTCTTTTCACTCGCCGCAATATGTTGCTGTACTTGAAGAAAACCCGTATGCACCGAAGCAGGCGCAAGTGAGCGAAAACGATCAGCGTCTTGCTGAGCAATTTTTAGAACGGTCCATTTATGAGTTCCGGCGTGAGCGGCTCATGAAACTGATCGATGAGGCGCTTGATCGCCACGACGAAGAGGCGTTTCGCCGGTTGACCGATGAATTAAACAAATTGTAACACCTTGCCGCAGGCAAGGTTTTTCTTTTGTCGAAAAATATGGTATGGTGATAAGGAACAAACTTTATGGCAAAGGGGAATAGCGATGAAATGGACAAGCGGAGACGTCGCCACCTACGAAAAAGAGCGCGACTACATTGATACGGCGCTCGTTCCGCTTTTGCCGGTGGCTGTCGGCCAAGGAGCGAGGCGGCTCGCTTCCGGCGGGGAGCTTGTCGGGCTCGTCGCCACCGAGGTCGAGCGGCAGCTGAGGGGGCGCGTGTTTTTGTTGCCGCCGTTTGTTTATTTTGTGGATGAACAACGGGATGAGCTGTTGGAAAGGCTGGCGAATTGGACAAACCGGCTCAGGCAGGAAGGGATGGAACATGTGTTTTATGTGACGTGCGATCGCACATGGCAAGAGGGGACGGAGGCCAGTCGCTTTTGGCTCGTTCCGACCGTTCCGCTCGAGAGCATGGATGAGTCGTATAAGCATGAACTCGTCCGCGAGCAGGCCGCTGAGCTGCTCCGCTTTTTCGTTAACCGCTGGACGAAAAGGTAGGCAAAGCAAAGTCCCACGTTTTGCCGTTTGTGATATTGACCTTGTCCAGCAATTGAGCTATCATTAGAATGTCCTAGTTTTCCATTGTGTTATACGTAAAATTGTCCGGTGTGGACTTGACTTTGCATAGAGGGGGGAAGACGATGAGCGACAACAAACATCGCGTAACGAGACGTCAATTTTTAAACTACACGCTGACCGGCGTCGGCGGTTTTATGGCAGCAGGAATGCTTATGCCGATGCTCCGCTTCGCCTTTGACCCGATCTTGAGAGAGACGGCAGGCACGGATATGGTCGCGGTAGCGGACGTCAAAGAGATCACGACCGAACCGAAGCGCTTCGACTTTAAAGTGAAGGTGAAAGACGCTTGGTACGAGTCGGAAGAACCGAGATCAGCTTGGGTGTATAAGGATGAAAAAGGGGACATTATCGCCCTGTCACCGGTTTGTAAACACCTTGGCTGTACGGTCGACTGGAATACGGACAAAAACAACCCGAATCATTTCTTCTGTCCGTGCCACTACGGGCTCTATACGAAAGACGGCACGAACGTTCCGGGGACGCCGCCGACAGCTCCGCTTGACCGCTACGAGTTCGAAGTGAAAGACGGAAAGCTGTATTTAGGCAAGGCGAAACCAAGAGGGGAGGCGTAATGCGTGTTAAACAAGCTGTATGACTGGGTCGATGAACGCTTAGATATTACGCCTTTATGGCGGGATATCGCCGATCACGAAGTTCCGGAGCACGTCAACCCGGCTCATCATTTTTCCGCCTTTGTCTACTGTTTTGGCGGACTGACGTTTTTTGTCACGGTCATTCAAATTTTGTCAGGCATGTTTTTAACCATGTACTATGTCCCGGACATTAAAAACGCGTGGGAGTCGGTTTATTATTTGCAAAACGAAGTGGCGTTCGGCCAAATCGTGCGTGGCATGCACCATTGGGGAGCAAGCTTGGTCATCGTCATGATGTTTTTACATACGCTGCGCGTCTTTTTCCAAGGGGCGTATAAAAAGCCGCGCGAAATGAACTGGATCGTCGGCGTGCTGATCTTCATGGTCATGATGGGGCTTGGTTTTACCGGTTATTTGTTACCTTGGGATATGAAAGCGCTGTTTGCGACGAAAGTTGGTCTGCAAATCGCTGAAGCAGTGCCGCTCATCGGTCCGGCGATCAAAACGTTGTTGGCCGGGGATCCGGAAATTGTCGGTGCCCAGACGTTGGCGCGCTTCTTTGCGATTCATGTGTTCTTCTTGCCGGCGGCTTTGCTTGGCTTAATGGCAGCGCACTTTTTAATGATTCGCAGACAAGGCATTTCCGGTCCGCTATGATCGGTCGGTTGGACGTTTTGAGGCGATAGAAAAAAGGAGGGAATCACGCAATGCATCGCGGAAAAGGAATGAAATTTGTCGGCGATTCCCGTATTCCCGCGGTACGAAAACCGAATATTCCAAAGGACTATTCAGAGTATCCCGGGAAAACGGAAGTGTTTTGGCCGAACTTCCTGTTAAAGGAATGGCTTGTCGGTTCGGTCTTTCTCGTTGGCTTTTTATGTTTGACCGTCGCCCACCCGTCGCCGCTCGAGCGGATTGCCGACCCGACGGACACGACGTATATCCCGCTGCCTGACTGGTATTTCTTATTCTTATACCAATTGCTCAAATATTCGTATGCGTCCGGTCCGTATACAGTCATCGGCGCGATCGTCATGCCGGGGTTGGCGTTTGGCGCTTTGTTGCTGGCTCCGTTTTTGGATCGCGGTCCGGAGCGCCGTCCGTGGAAGCGCCCGGTGGCGACAGGCATGATGCTTCTTACTCTTGCTGCGATCGTTTATTTGACATGGGAATCGGTCGTCACGCACGACTGGGAAAAAGCGGCTGAACAAGGGAAAATTCGTGCGGAAGTGGAAATTGATACGAACGCTGAAGGCTATAAAATCGCTCAAGCCAATACGTGTACGTCATGCCACGGGGAAAACTTGTCCGGTGGTGCCGGTCCGTCGCTTGTTGGCACCGGCTTGACAGCAGAAGAGATTGCGAAGATCGCTAAAGAAGGGCAAGGAAGCATGCCGGGTGGCATTTTTAAAGGCACGGATGAAGAGCTGCAAAAAATGGCGGAATTCATCGCCGGCTTAAAAGCTGAATAATCGTTTCACACGAAAAAGCTGACTCGCGTTAGTCAGCTTTTTTCGTACCTACATTGAATTGAGATGAGGTGCAAACGATGGCATGGCTTTATGCGATATTCGCTTCCCGGCCGGTTGTTTCGCTACTTTTGCTTGTGAATGCTGCCGGCACCGTTTACGGCTATTATTGGTATCGTTATCAGTTGGCGGAAACACCGCCCTTGTTTTTGCCATTTGTGCCCGACAGTCCGACGGCGAGTCTTTTTTTTCTCATCGTTCTCGGCGCCTGGCTGCTCGGTCGGCAGACACCGCTGTTTGAAGCCCTTGCCCTTGTGACACTTGTCAAATACGGGATTTGGGCGGTCGTCATGAACGTGCTCGTTTGGCGCGTCACCGGAACGCTTGACTGGGCAGGATGGATGCTCATCGTTTCCCATGGGGCCATGGCGGTCGAAGGCATGCTGTACGCTCCGCTTTACCGATTTCGTCCGGTTCATCTTGCTTTGGCAGCGGTTTGGACGCTGCATAACGATGTCATCGACTACGTATTTGGCATGATGCCACGTTATCATATGTTGGATCATTATGCTGATCAAATCGGTTATTTTACGTTTTGGCTCAGCATTGCCTCCATTGCCGTGGCGTATTGGCTTGGCATCCGCACACGGCGACAGTCGTTCTCGCTTCCTCCCGCATAGCAGTGGAATAGGAGTAACAAGGGAGGAAAATTTGCCCTATCGCTTGATCGCAGTTGCTTGGTCTACTCTTGTCCACTCCTTCATACATTGTAGTAGTGAATGAGGGAGGGACGAGGATGAAACGAATCGGGCTGGCCATGTTGTTATCGATCGCCTTTTTATGGCCAGCGCTCGTTGGCGCGGCCGAATCAATGGAAAGTTGGAAACAGCTTGACGACATTTCCGACGAGGCGCTGCAATTGGCGAAAAATGAGCGTTTTGCTGAAGCCAAAGAAGTGCTCCTTTATTTTTCTGAACGGTTTTTCGCTCTTGGAGCGAGAGAACGGTTAAAATCGGCTGACGAGCTGAGGGCGGTGACTGTGACGCACGAACACGCGGTAAAGGCCATGACAGCATCGATTCCAGCGGAAGACAAAATCGCTGCTCTTACGCAGTTCCGTCTCGTAGTTGATGCCGTCCAATCGACGCATCAGCCACTTTGGTCAGAGATGAAGCCGGCTGTCATGGAGGCGTTCGCTGCGATGGAAAAGGCGGCGGAACGTGGGGAGAGAGAGGCATATGACGCTGCCTTTCGCCAATTTATTGATCGCTATACATTAATTGAGCCGAGTGTGAAAATTGATGTACCGCCAAAAGCGGCCAAAAAGGTTGACGGCAATCTGGAAGCACTGCAACCCGCCTCATTTTGGCAGCTTGCCAAAAACGAGCAACGAGAGCAGCTCGCCGCTGCACGCCGCGATGTCGAAGCGCTATTTGACGGGGTGAAAAAAGATGAAGCTGATCCATCACTCATTTGGGTGATGATTTCGACTGGCGGAGTGATTGTGTTGACGCTGACATACGTCGGCTGGCGGAAATACAAAGGGGAAAAAGAGGAAAAGCGGGCGCGACAGCCGGAAGAATAGGCGCCGCCTCGCTTTCGGAGGGGGAGGGTTCCCCCTCCTTTTTATGTTTGAATTGGATGGCATCTAGCGAATTCAGCATATGCCGCTCTCGCGAGCGCCGTTCCGGTTATTATTGTTCAAGCGGTCGTTTTTGTTCATCAAGCGTAAATCCTTCACCAAGCACATCGTGCACATCGGTGACGGCAACAAAGGCGTGCGGGTCAACGGACATAATGACGTTTTTTAAGCGTGGCAGCTCGTTTTTAGCGACGACGCAATATAAGACGTCACGGTCGCGCTTCGTATACGAACCTCGTCCTTTTAACACGGTGACGCCGCGTTCCATTTCCGTCAAAATCCGGTTGGCGATTTCCTCACTTTTTTCTGAGATGATCGTCGCCCCTTTCGCCGCATAGCCGCCTTCTTGCATAAAATCAATGACTCGGGCGGCGAGAAAGACGGCGACTAACGTATACATCGCCTCGCGGTACGAAAGGTAAAGAAGCGACAGTGTAATGACGGCGGCATCAAAGGCAAACATCGTTTTGCCCATGCTGATGCCTTTATATTTATAGACGAGGCGGGCGATAATGTCGACACCCCCGGTTGTGCCGCCGTAGCGGAAGATGATGCCGAGGCCAACGCCGATGAAAACGCCGGCAAACAACGCCGCGAGCGTCATATCATGCTGAAGCGGCATATGAATCATGTAGCGTTGAAAAATGGATAAAAACATTGAAACGGCGACGGTGCCGAGCACGGTATAAAGAAACATTTGACGACCAAGCAGCTTCCAACCGATAAAAAAGAGCGGGATGTTGAGCGCCAAGTTGGTGATGGCCGGATCAAGCCCAAACAAAAAATAAAGAAGAAGCGTAATGCCGGTAAAACCGCCTTCCGCCAAATTGTTTTGCATGTTGAAATGGACGAGGCCGAAGGCAAAAATAGCAGCGCCAAGCAAAATAAATAAACTGTTTTTCATTTTTAAGCCGAAAATCATATCGTCCCTCCGTCCACAAAAATAGTCGGCGTCCTTAATTATAGAGGAACTTGCCTGCGCAGGCAACGATGGTCGAAAGCAGGGAAAATTGACGACTGGCGAAAACATTTGTCAAATGCGCCGCTTTTCGCTAACATGGAAACAGACGAGGTGATGGTCATGCAGGAGAAAACGATGAAACAGATGCAACGCGAAGTGGATGAATATATCGGGCAGTTTAAAGAAGGTTATTTCAGCCCGCTCGCCATGCTCGCGCGGCTGACCGAAGAGCTCGGCGAACTGGCGCGTGAAGTGAACCATTATTATGGGGAAAAGCCGAAAAAGGTAACGGAAAAAGAAAAAACAGTGGAAGAAGAGCTGGGCGATTTGTTGTTTGTACTCATCTGTTTTGCCAATTCGCTCAACATTGATTTGCAGGAGGCGCACGACCGGGTGATGGACAAGTTCCGGATCCGCGACCGTGACCGTTGGACGCGAAAGGAGGAATCTCAATGACGATTCGCATCGTCATTGCCGGGCCACGCGGCCGCATGGGCCGTGAAGCGGTGGCACTTGTGCAAAGAACAGACCATTTTGAACTGGCTGCGGTCATTGACCGCCGCTATGACGGGCAAAATTTGGCCGACATCGATGGATTTGCCGGCATCGACGCTCCGATTTATACTGATGCTGTCCGCTGCTTTACCGAGGTGAAGCCGGATGTGCTCATCGATTTAACGACGCCCGAGGTCGGAAAACGACATGCTGAACTGGCGCTGCGCTACGGCGTCCGTCCAGTCATCGGCACGACCGGGTTCACGCCGGAAGATATCGAGCGGCTGACGGAGCTCGCTGAGACGAACGAAATCGGTGCGATCATTGCCCCGAACTTTGCTGTCGGCGCGGTGCTGATGATGAAGTTTGCCCGCATGGCGGCAAAATATTTCACTGATGTAGAAATTATCGAACTACATCATGACCAAAAGCTTGACGCGCCATCAGGGACGGCCCTGAAAACCGCACAGCTTATCGCTGAAGTGCGTCCGTCGAAAAAACAAGGCCATCCGGATGAAAAAGAAACGCTTGCCGGCGCGCGTGGGGCTGCATACGACGGCATTCCGATTCATAGCGTTCGCCTGCCAGGGTTTGTCGCCCATCAGGAAGTCATTTTCGGCGGCGAGGGACAGACGCTGACAATCCGCCATGATTCACTCGACCGCCGCTCATTCATGTCTGGAGTGAAACTAGCGGTGGAAACGGTTATGCATTTACATACGCTCGTCTACGGGCTTGAACATATTTTGGAATAGCGCAAACAGCGCAAACGGGGGAGAGAACAAGATGAAAATCGCGTTAATTGCCCATGACGAAAAAAAGGCGGAGATGGTGGCGTTTGCGACCGCCTACGCGCCTGTGCTGGCAAACCATGAACTGTACGCCACGGGCACAACCGGCTTGCGCATTCAGGAAGCGACCGGACTCGCCGTCCATCGCTTTCAGTCCGGGCCGTACGGGGGCGATCAGGAGATCGGAGCGATGATCGCCCGCAATGAGATGGACCTCGTTATTTTTTTCCGCGACCCGCTTACCGCCCAGCCGCACGAACCGGACATTAGCGCATTGATGCGCCTTTGCGACGTCTATGCTGTGCCGTTAGCAACGAACATTGGGACGGCGGAGCTGCTCATTCGAGGATTGGAGCGCGGTGATTTGGCATGGCGCAACATCGTCCACGGCCGGGCGAAAAGCGGGGAGGAAAAGGAAACAGAAAGGTGACAGCGATGGTGGAAACATGTGATTTGTTAGCGTTTGGCGCCCATCCGGATGATGTCGAAATCGGCATGGGCGGGACGATCGCCAAATATGTGCGGCGCGGATACCGCGCTGTCATTTGTGATTTAACAAAGGCAGAGCTGTCGTCCAACGGAACCGTTGACGAACGGCAGAAAGAAGCGGCTGAAGCGGCCCACAGGCTCGGTGTATCGGAACGGCTGAATCTCGAGCTGCCTGACCGCGGTCTTTATGTCGAAGAAGAGGCGATTCGCCGTATTGTTGCGGTCGTTCGCCGCTATCGGCCGCGGCTTGTATTCGCCCCGTATTGGGAAGACCGCCATCCAGATCACGGGCAATGCGCCCGCCTTGTCGAGGAGGCGGTCTTTTCCGCCGGCATCCGCCGATATGGAGACGGCGAGCTTGGCGATGCGCACCGCGTCCGCTCGGTGTATTATTATATGATTAATGCCTTTTGCCGTCCGCATTTCCTTGTCGATATTAGCGAAACAGCTCAGGACAAGCTGGCGAGCCTGCGCGCCTATGAAAGCCAGTTTGAAAAACGACCTGGTTCGGTTGACACCCCGCTGACAAACAACTACATTGAGATGATCGAAAGCCGCGAGCGCTGGTTCGGCCAGCAAATCGGTGCGGAGTATGCCGAAGGCTTTTTGGCAAAAACACCTATTCATCTTTTCGACTTATTTGAGGGAGTGCGATGAAGCTGAAAATAGGAATTGTCTGTTATCCGACGGTCGGAGGCTCAGGGGTCGTTGCCACTGAGCTCGGCAAACTGCTTGCCGAAAGAGGACATGAAATTCATTTTATTTCGTCAAGCATGCCGTTTCGGCTGAACAAAGTATACGGAAACATTTACTACCATGAGGTGAGCGTCAACCAATATTCTGTTTTTCAATATCCGCCGTATGACTTGGCGCTAGCGAGCAAAATCGCTGAGGTAGCGAAGCGGGAACAGCTCGATGTGCTTCATGCCCATTACGCCGTTCCACACGCAGTCTGCGCCGTACTGGCGCGGCAAATGGTTGGCGAACTGCCGATCGTCACAACGTTGCACGGCACCGATATCACCGTGTTAGGCTACGACCCGTCGCTTTCCGATATGATCAAGTTCGGCATCGAGCAGTCGGACATCGTCACAGCGGTGTCTAGCGCCCTTGTCCAGCAGACGTACGAACTGCTTGATGTGCGAAAAGAGATCCATACAGTTTACAATTTTGTTGACGAACGCGTCTACCACCGTCGGGAAGCGAGCCATTTGCGACAGGAGTACGGCATCGGTGAAACGGAGAACGTCATCATTCACGTTTCTAATTTCCGGAAAGTAAAGCGCGTGCCTGATGTGGTGCGCGCGTTTGCCATCGTGCGTCAGCATGTGCCGGCCAAGCTCTTGCTTGTCGGCGACGGCCCGGAAATGACTGTCGTCTGCCGTCTCGTCAAAGAACTCGGGCTCAACGACGACGTCCGATTTTTAGGGAAACAGGACAAACTGGAAGAGCTGTATTCGATCAGTGATGTGATGATGCTCTTATCGGAAAAAGAAAGTTTCGGGCTCGTTTTACTAGAGGCGATGGCGTGTGGCATCCCGTGCATTGGCACGGCGATTGGCGGCATTCCGGAAGTGATTGAAGATGGAAAAAGCGGCTTTTTATGTGCGCTTGGCGATGTCGAAGAAGCGGCTCAAAAAGCGCTCGCACTGCTAACCGACCGCCGTTTGCATAGCGAAATGGCAAAAGAGGCGGTGCGAACGGTCGAGCAAAAGTTCCGTTCGTCCGATATCGTCGGGCAGTATGAGCAGCTGTATGCTTCACTGGCAGCAAGGAAGGTGAGAGGATGAAACCGCCATTCCAACAGGCGCTTGATATCATCCGACAGCTAAATCGGCATGGCTATGAGGCATATTTTGTCGGCGGCGCGGTGCGCGATCTGTTGCTTGGGCGTCCGATCGGCGATGTCGATATTGCGACGAGCGCCTTGCCGGACGAAGTGATGGCGATTTTCCCAAAAACGATTGATGTCGGCTCGAAACACGGTACAGTCGTCATCGTGCACGAAGGAACGGCCTACGAAGTAACAACGTTCCGCACCGACGGCGACTATGAAGACCACCGCCGTCCTGAGTCGGTGACGTTCGTTCGTTCTCTTGAGGAAGACTTAAAACGGCGCGATTTTACGATGAATGCCATCGCCATGGACGAGCACGGGACAATCATTGACCCGTTCGGGGGACAAGAGGCGATCGAAAAGCGGCTTATTCGCACTGTCGGAGAAGCGGACGCGCGGTTTCGTGAAGATGCGCTCCGCATGATGCGGGCCGTCCGCTTTGTCAGTCAACTTGGATTTTCACTCGCTATCGACACGAAGAAGGCGATCATCGCCAACGCACCGCTTCTCGCCCATATTTCGGTTGAGCGGATGACGATGGAGATGGAAAAGCTGCTCGCCGGCCCGTTTGCTGCCGAAGCGTTGCCGCTTTTGGCCGAAACAGGGCTATCCACCTATTTGCCGGGGTTGGCTGAAAAAGGCGAGTGGCTGCGACGGGCGGCCGCGTACCGCTGGCCTTGGCTCGCGGCGCGCGAGGAGCGGTGGGCGCTTTTGTGCCACGCCCTTGGCGTCAAGGAGAGCCGTCCGTTTTTGCGCGCATGGAAGCTACCGAATAAAGTGATCGATGAAGCTGGCGCCATTTTGGCGACGCTCGCTGCTGTCCCTGAACCGGCCGCGTGGACGAATGAGCAGCTGTTTTTGGCCGGCCTCAAGCGGGCACTTTCGGTTGAGGTGGTCCGCGCTGCTTTGACCGGAAAGCCGTACGAACCGCAACATGACGAGCTGCGTCGCCGCTTTGCCGCCTTGCCGATCAAAACGAAAGGTGAGCTGGCGGTTAACGGCAAAGTGGTCATTGATTGGATCGGGAAACCAGCCGGTCCGTGGGTGAAAGAGACGCTGGATGCCATATGGCGGGCGGTCGTCAACGGTGAAGTTGAAAACGAGAAGGAGCGGATTTACGCATGGCTCATGGAGCGCAGTCGGACACAAGAAAAAAACTGTTAGAACTATTTGCCGAGGCAAACGGTGAATTTCTGTCCGGACAAAAGATCAGTGAGCAGCTCGGTTGTTCGCGGGCGGCCGTATGGAAACATATCGAGGAGCTGCGCAAAGAAGGGTTTGAACTCGAAGCGGTGCGCCGCCTCGGCTACCGGATTGTGAGCACGCCGGATAAGGTGACGGCAAACGAAATCCAACTCGGATTGAAAACCGAAACGCTTGGCCATCAGATCCATTTTTTTGAGGAAGTCGATTCGACGCAGCGTATCGCGGCGAAGCTGGCATATGAGGGAGCGCCGGAAGGGACGCTTGTCATCGCCGAGGAGCAGAAAGCCGGGCGCGGGCGTTTAGACCGGAAATGGTTTTCCCCACAAGGAACCGGTATTTGGATGAGCCTTATTTTGCGGCCGCCCATTCCCCCGCAGCAGGCGCCGCAGTTGACGTTGCTTGTTGCCGTGGCGGTCAGTCAAGCGATTCAAGAAGTAACCGGGCTTGTCCCGGACATTAAATGGCCAAACGATATTTTGCTTCACGGTAAAAAATGTGTCGGCATTTTAACCGAGCTGCAGGCCGACCCTGACCGCGTCCGTTCGGTCATCATCGGCATCGGCATTAACGTGAACCAGACGAGTGCGCAATTTCCCGAGGATATCTGCGACATCGCCACATCGCTTGCCATCGAAAAAGGGGAGCGCATAAAGCGCGCGCCGCTCATCCAAGAAATTTTACTTCAGCTTGAGCGGTTATATAAGCAATATTTGGAGCATGGCTTCCGTCCAATTAAGCTTCTTTGGGAAGGATACGCGGTTTCGATTGGCAAGCCGGTGACAGCAAGGACATTGGGCAGGGTGATACGCGGCATCGCGCGCGGCATTACCGATGACGGTCTGCTGATCCTCGAGGATGAACAAAACCAACTTCATTATATTCATTCGGCTGATATTCAACTGTAAATTTCCACTGGAAAAATTGTGACAATTTTGTTAAAATACAAGGCGAGGAAAAGGGCAGTATCTTTGTCGAAAAGAACTGCACCGCGCCGGCAACATGAATGAATAAAGATAATCTGCCTTGATCCTTGCAGAAGGACTGGGACAGAGGGGTGAACGAAACCGACGGTGGTTTATGGCGTCCTTCTTTCTCAAGGCGGGAAAGAAGGACGTTTTGTTTCGGTCGCGTCATCTCCTCTGCAATCAAAGAGGAGGGAACAAAGGTGAAGACGAAAGCCGATTTTTTCCGCATGAAGCAGGCGGACGAGCCGATCGTGATGGTGACCGCCTACGACTTTCCATCGGCGAAGCTTGCTGAACAGGCCGGAGTGGATATGATTTTAGTCGGCGATTCGCTCGGCATGGTCGTGCTCGGTTACGACTCGACGATCCCGGTGACGGTCGATGACATGATCCACCATACGAAGGCGGTCCGCCGTGGTGCGCCGAACACGTTTATCGTCACGGACATGCCGTTTATGTCGTACCACGCCTCCAAGGAAGAGGCGTTGCAAAACGCCCGGCGCATCATGCAACAGTCGGGGGCGAACGCTGTCAAAGTCGAAGGGGCGGATGAAGTCGTTGAGACGATCGCCGCACTGACGAAAGCGGGCGTGCCGGTCGTCGCCCATCTCGGGCTAACGCCGCAATCTGTCGGCGTCCTTGGCGGCTATAAAGTGCAAGGCAAAGATGCGGAAAGCGCAAAAAAGCTGCTCAATGATGCGAAACAGTGCGAACAAGCAGGAGCGATCGCGCTCGTCTTAGAGTGTGTACCGAAGCAGCTTGGGGCGGCTGTAGCCCGAGAGCTTACCATTCCTGTCATCGGCATCGGTGCCGGGGCGGAAGTCGACGGCCAGGTACTGGTTTACCATGACTTGCTTGGCTACGGTGTCAACCGCGTGCCGAAGTTTGTCAAACAATACGCTGCCATTCAAGAGACGATCGTCGAGGCACTGGCCAACTATATCGCTGATGTCAAACTGCGCCAGTTTCCGGAGCCGGCGCACACGTTTACGATGAAGGAAGAAGAATGGGTGGCCTTATACGGAGGAAAACAATCATGATCATCGTTGATCGGATTAGTGAAATGCAGGCGCTGATGCGTCAATACCACCGCGAAGGAAAAACGATCGGGTTCGTCCCGACAATGGGTTATTTGCATGAAGGACATGCCGCCCTCATCGATCGGGCGCGTCAGGAAAATGACATTGTCGTCTTAAGCGTTTTTGTCAATCCGCTTCAATTTGGGCCGAACGAAGATTTTGCCCGCTATCCGCGCGATTTTGAGCGCGATCGGCATATCGCCGAACAGCACGGAGTTGACGTGCTGTTTCATCCGGAGGCAGGCGAGATGTATCCGGGGCCGCTCACGGTGCAAGTCGTCGTGAAAGCACGCACGGATGTGCTCTGTGGACGGTCGCGCCCCGGCCATTTTGACGGCGTGGCAACGGTGCTTACTAAGCTGTTTCATATCGTCATGCCTGACCGCGCTTATTTCGGTCTGAAAGATGCCCAGCAGGTAGCTGTTGTCGACGGCTTGATTCGCGATTTCAATTTCCCGATTGAGCTCGTGCCGGTACCGACGGTTCGCGAGGCCGACGGGCTGGCGAAAAGCTCGCGCAACGTCTATTTATCGCCGCAAGAACGAGAGGAGGCGCCGGCGCTCTATCAGGCGCTGCGCGCGGCAGCGGCAGCCGTCGATGGCGGAGAGCGGAGCGCTGATGCCATTCGTCGTCTTGTGAAAGAGCATATTGAAGCACATACGCACGCTGAAATTGATTATGTCGAAGTGTGTTCGTATCCGGATTTGGCGCCGCTTGAAACGCTTCACGGAACGGTGCTCGTCGCGGTTGCCGTTCGGTTTGCGAGCGCCCGCTTGATCGACAATATCATTCTTGAGCTGCCTAAGGCGCATAGACAAGAGGATTAGGGGGGATCGCCCATGTTTCGTACACTCATGAACGCCAAAATTCATCGTGCCCGTGTAACGGAAGCAAACTTGGATTATGTAGGCAGCATTACAATCGACGAAGATATTTTAGATGCGGTTGGCATGGTGGCTAATGAAAAAGTGCAGATAGTGAACAATAATAACGGGGCCCGCTTTGAAACGTACATCATCCCCGGAGAGCGCGGCAGCGGCGTCTTTTGCCTAAACGGTGCGGCCGCCCGCCTTGTGCAAAAAGGGGATATCATCATCGTCATTTCGTATGCGCTCGTTCCTGAAGAAAAAATCGCTATGCATCGGCCGAAAGTTGCCATTATGGACGAAAACAACCGCATCGCACAGCTCATTGCTGAAGAGCCGGCACATACGATTTTATAATGGGGCAAAAAAGGGGCTTTCCGCCCCTTTTCGTTTTGAGGTGATCATTGATGGCAATGCGCTTTGTTATTATTGACTTAGAAACAACGGGAAACGTACCGAAAAAAGGCGATCGAATCATCCAGCTCGGCATGGCGGTCGTTGAGGACGGCTCGATCGTCAAGCGGTTTACCAGCTTTTTTAACCCGGAACAACCCATCCCGTTGTTCATTCAACAGCTGACGAACATTGACGAACAGACAGTTGAGGGAGCGCCGCTGTTTGCTGACAAGGCGGACGAGATTACAGCTATGATGGAAGGCGCGTACTTTGTTGCTCATAATGTCGATTTTGATTTGCCGTTTTTGCAAGCCGAACTCGAACGAGCCGGGTGGCCGCCGTTTACCGGTCCGACGATCGATACGGTCGAGCTTGCTCGCATCGTACTGCCGACAGCGGAAAGTTATAAGCTTGGTGACTTGGCCAAACAGCTCGGCCTCCGCCATGATCGTCCGCATCAAGCGGACAGCGATGCGGAAGTGACTGCGAAGCTGTTCATCGCCTTGCTTGAGCGGCTTGGCCGTCTGCCGCTTGTGACACTCGAACAGTTGCGGCGTCTTGCCCGCCATTTGAAAAGCGATATTTACTCACTTCTTGATCTTGTCATCACTGAAAAACAGAAAGAAGCGCCGATGGACAATACCATCGCCCTTTACCGCGGCATTGCGCTGAAAAAGCCGGCGTCAAAGCCGGAATCAGGCGATGATGAGAAGCGCCTTGCTTCGGTCTCATTTGCAGCCTTTTATGAACAAGCGCCGTCCCTTCCGCTTCCTGGCTACAAGCGGCGTGAAGGGCAGTGGGAAATGATGCAACTCGTTTATGAGGCGCTGTCTACATCTCAGCATGCGCTTATTGAGGCGGGAACAGGGCTTGGCAAATCGCTTGCTTATTTCATCCCGGCTGCCTTTTTTGCTTGCGAGCGACAAGAACGGGTTGTCATCAGCACACATACGCTCCAACTGCAAGAGCAGCTCATCCGCCGCGATTTGTCGGTGCTGCGGCAAGTCGTGCCGCCCCCGCTTCGCGTCGCCGTCTTGAAAGGGAAGCAAAACTACCTTTCCCTTGACAAATTTGCTTCGTTTTTGCCTGAGCCGTGCGATACATACGATGCGGCGCTCTTGAAATGTCAGATGCTGGTCTGGCTGCTTGAGACAGATAGCGGTGATTTAGATGAATTGAACGTATCATCCGGCGCTCGTCTCTTGTTGTCCGCGCTTGCCATCGGAGAAGAGGAGGACGGCGGACGGCATCATTTTTTCGCTCAGGCGAAACGACGTGCCGAACAGGCTGATATTGTCATTACCAATCATGCGTTTTTGCTTCATGACTTGACTGCCTCTACGCCGCTTTTGCCGCCGTTTCGCCATCTCATCATCGATGAGGCGCATCGGCTTGAGGATATCGCTGCTCGTTATTTTGGCGAGCGGATCGACTATGTGTCATTTCGCTTGTTAACTGCCAAAATGGCGCAAACGCTCACGAAATGGCTGGAAGCAGAGCAAGGCGAAGTGAAAGCCGTCCTTGCTCGTTGCCAACGGCATCTTGAAGGGCTGCAATTTGAAGGGGACGAGCTGTTCCGCTTGCTGCGCCGTTATGCGTTAGAGAGAAAGCCGGCGCGGGCGGGGCGTTGCCGCTGCCGTTTTTCACCGGCGGACGAGCATGGGCGCACGTGGCAGGCGGCTGTTGAGCTATGTTGGCGTTTGCGTGATTTGACGGCGGCGCTGCTTGCAGAGGCAAAGCCAATCTTACCTGTTGCTATGACTGACGCTATCACACTGCCGGCCTCGCTGGCCGCCGACCTTGCGGCGCTAAATCAGCAAATGAACGCCCTCGTTCGGCTGCTGACCGAAGCGGAGCCAGGAACGGTCCGCTGGATTGAAGCCGATGAAAAAGGGGCGGCAAACGCTGTCCGGCTTTATTCGCAACCCGTCGATCTTGCTGACTTTTTTGCCGATCAGTTGTTTATGAAAAAACGGAGCGTGATTTTGACGTCAGCCACACTTGCCGTCCGCGGTCGATTCTCTTACATGACGACGCGTCTTGGCTTGGATGATTTTTATCCGATCTGTCACTCGTTTCCGGCGCCATTTCGCTATAAGGAGCAGGTCGCGCTCTTTGTGCCAACGGATATGCCGCTTGTTTCTGCCGTGCCGCTTGAGACATACGCCGAAGCGGCAGCAGCGGCCGTGCTCTCGATCGCCCGGCACGTTGGCCGGCGGGTGCTTGTGTTGTTTCCGTCGTATGAGCTGTTGAAAATGACGGCTGAAGCGCTGAAAACGGAAGAAGCGGACGAGCCGTTCGTTTTGATTGCTCAAGGAATGCAAAGTGGCAGCCCGGCCAAGCTCTTGCGAACATTTTTGCAATTTGATCATGCCGTGCTGTTTGGGACGAGTGGCTTTTGGGAAGGGATTGATTTACCGGGTTCGGCACTCGATGCACTCATTATCGCCCGATTGCCATTTGCGCCTCCGGATGATCCGGTGATGGAGGCAAAAAGTGAACAGATTCGCGCCGCCGGCGGTGATCCGTTTTACGAGTTGTCGCTTCCCGAGGCGGTGCTTCGCTTTAAGCAAGGATTCGGCCGCCTCATCCGCACCGAGCAGGACAAAGGCGCCGTGTTTGTTCTCGATCGTCGGCTGACCACCGCTTCATACGGCGCTGATTTTCTCGCTTCTCTGCCGCCGCTGTCGGTATATGATGGAACGCTTTCCGAGCTGCTTGACAAAGCGGATGCATGGCTTTCATGAGACAAGCGGGATGAACAGTCGGTTCGTTTTCAGGGAGAGGGACGGCTGTACAAGACGTTCATAAAGAGAAATGAAACGGTGCAATCTAAAGATTAAAGATGGTAGCTGGCAAAAAAATACCCCGCGTACAGCGGGGGGAGAAAAGAAGCAAATTTGCGTTGGAGGTGTAGGCGGGCAAATTTGTTATGAAATGGTCAGGCAAACCTGCTATAATAGGGAAGAAGCACAACTGCGATGGCAGCTTGCAGCCTCGCCGTTTACCTTCGCCGGCTCGGCCGCAGAGGCGTGAAGAAGCGCAACTGTGATCATAACCTTACTGTATTTGTATTGTTGCCGGAGCCGCCGACGTGTATAAGTAACAAAATTTGCGCCGTACAGGAGGAAACAACGAAAATGGAAAGCAAAATTGAAGTGCTCGCCACCGTCAAAATCCAGCATTCCGATGATTTGTACAAAATTGTCGACTGCTTGAATCGGACGCTGAAGCGCGACAATTTGATGTTTGGCCTTGCTTTGGATGAAAACGATAAACGCCAAGCGGTCTTTACGATTTATCGGACGTGATCGCCATGAAAAAGTGGGGATGGCTTGCTCTAATTTTTTTGGGTATCCTCATTTGGCAGGCATGGTCGATTTACGGTGAGGCGATGGTGCCAAAACGGTCAATGGTGGAAAAAGCGTTTGCGCGGGCGAAGGAAGCGGTTGGGCTTGTCGACGTGAAGAAAGTCTATACATATTATGGCGATGAAGCATGCACCGTATTCATCGGCCGGACGAAACAAGAGGAGACAGACGTCGTTGTTTGGGTGCCGGAAAAAAAGGGGGATATCGTCGTCAAGAAAGCAAATAGCGGCATTAGCGAAGCGGAAGCACGCGCCATTTTACAACGCGACCGACATCCGCAACGCGTGATTGACGTGACGCTTGGCATGGAAAAGGGCGTACCTCTTTGGGAGTTGACATATATCGATGCAGAAGGAAGGTATTCGTTTTATTACCTCCATTTTGCCGATGGTTCATTCTTAAAGAGGTACAGTTTTCAACGTTGAGCATATGAGGGGGAAGAAACGATGAAATTGGCAAAACGAGTGGCGTCGCTGACGCCATCGGCGACATTGGCCATTACGGCGAAAGCAAAAGAACTAAAAGCGGCCGGGCATGACGTGATTGGTCTCGGAGCTGGCGAACCGGATTTCAACACGCCACAGCACATTCTTGATGCCGCCATCAAGGCAATGAACGAAGGACATACGAAATATACACCATCGGGCGGTTTGCCGGCATTAAAGGAGGAAATTATAAAAAAATTCGCCCGTGACCAAGGCTTGGATTATGAGCCGGCTGAAGTGATTGTATGCGTCGGAGCGAAGCACGCCCTTTACACGCTGTTCCAAGTATTGCTCGATGAAGGAGACGAAGTGATCATTCCGACGCCATACTGGGTGAGCTATCCGGAACAAGTGAAACTGGCGGGCGGTGTTCCGGTTTACGTCGAAGGGCTTGAACAAAATCATTTTAAAATTACGCCGGAGCAGCTGAAACAGGCAATCACGCCGCGGACGAAAGCGGTCATCATCAACTCGCCGAGCAACCCGACTGGCATGATTTATACAGCCGAAGAGTTGAAGGCGCTTGGTGAGGTGTGCCTAGCGCATGGTGTATTGATCGTGTCAGATGAAATTTATGAAAAATTGACTTACGGCGGGGCGAAGCATGTGTCCATCGCTGAGTTGTCGCCGGAGCTGAAGGCGCAGACAGTCATCATTAACGGCGTGTCAAAGTCGCATTCGATGACGGGCTGGCGCATCGGTTATGCGGCGGGGCCGAAAGATATCATTAAGGCAATGACAGATTTGGCGAGCCACAGTACGTCCAACCCGACGTCAATCGCCCAATACGCGGCCATCGCTGCTTACAGCGGGCCGCAGGAGCCGGTCGAACAAATGCGCCAAGCGTTTGAACAACGGCTCAATATCATTTACGACAAGCTCGTGCAAATTCCAGGATTCACGTGCGTTAAGCCACAAGGGGCGTTTTATTTGTTCCCGAACGCCCGCGAAGCGGCTGCAATGGCCGGCTGCCGCACGGTCGACGAGTTCGTCGCTGCCTTGTTGGAGGAAGCGAAAGTCGCGCTTGTGCCCGGCTCTGGGTTTGGAGCGCCGGATAACGTTCGCTTGTCATACGCGACATCGCTCGATGCACTGGAAACCGCGGTGGAACGCATCCACCGGTTTATGGAAGCGCGCGCTTAACAAGCGGCGGCTTTGCCCAAAGCAAAGCCGCTTTTTCCGCGCCCGCTGCAGCGGCGGTGATTTCGCGAAAATCAGCCGGATGCATGATTTTTCAAGCGGTCGCCGCACACTGTTTTCTACGGTTGTTCCGAGCCGTCCAGAGGCGAAAGGTTTCCTTGGCCGTTGCCGTCGTTTCGCCAGAACGATATAATAGCGAATGAGATGGACGTGTCGATTATTGGAGGGAATGTGTACGTGAAAACGACGATTGCTGAAGTGAACCAATATGTAGGTCAAGAAGTCACGATCGGCGCTTGGTTGGCGAACAAGCGCTCGAGCGGAAAAATCGCCTTTTTACAGCTGCGTGATGGGACTGGCTTTATTCAAGGTGTAGTTGAAAAAGCGAACGTCTCAGAAGAGGTATTTCAACGTGCGAAAACGCTGACGCAAGAAACGTCGCTCTATGTGACCGGCACGGTGCGCGTCGACGAGCGTTCGCCGTTCGGTTATGAGCTTTCGGTGACGAACATACAGGTCATCAATGAAGCAGTCGATTATCCGATTACGCCAAAAGAACACGGTGTCGAGTTTTTAATGGATCATCGTCACCTTTGGCTTCGTTCGCGGCGCCAACATGCGATCATGAAAATCCGCAACGAATTGATCCGTGCGACGTATGAGTTTTTTAACGAACGCGGCTTCGTCAAAGTCGATGCGCCGATTTTGACTGGCAGCGCACCGGAGGGAACGACCGAGCTGTTCCATACGAAGTATTTTGATGAGGATGCCTATTTATCGCAAAGCGGCCAGCTATATATGGAAGCAGCAGCCATGGCGCTCGGTAAAGTGTTTTCGTTCGGTCCGACATTCCGTGCCGAAAAGTCGAAAACGCGCCGCCATTTGATCGAATTTTGGATGATCGAGCCTGAAATGGCGTTTTACGAATTTGAAGACAATTTGCGGCTGCAAGAAGAGTATGTCTCTTATCTCGTACAGTCGGTGCTTAGTCGTTGCCAACTTGAGCTCGGGCGCCTTGGACGCGACGTCACCAAGCTTGAGCTTGTCAAGCCGCCGTTTCCGCGTCTAACGTATGACGAAGCGATCAAGCTGCTACATGACAAAGGGTTTACCGATATCGAATGGGGCGATGACTTCGGTGCGCCGCATGAGACAGCCATCGCTGAAAGCTTCGACAAGCCGGTGTTTATCACTCACTACCCGACGTCGTTAAAGCCGTTTTATATGCAGCCAGATCCGAACCGTCCGGACGTCGTGCTATGTGCTGATTTAATCGCGCCGGAGGGATACGGGGAGATTATCGGCGGTTCCGAGCGCATTCATGATTATGAGCTGCTCAAGCAGCGTCTCGAGGAGCATCATTTGCCGCTTGAAGCATATGAATGGTATTTAGATTTGCGCAAATACGGTTCCGTGCCGCACTCCGGATTCGGGCTCGGCCTCGAGCGAACGGTTGCTTGGATTTGCGGCGTTGAGCATGTACGCGAGACGATCCCGTTTCCGCGGTTGCTCAACCGTCTATACCCGTAAAAAAACCCCCTGCAAAAAGGGGGTTTTTTCGCTAGTGTCATGTTATACTATAGTTGAGGTGCATCGGCATGGAAAAGAAAAAGGTGGCCGAATGGCTGGCGCAAGGAAGCGTCGTCGTTCCGAAACTGTTGCTGGACCATTATAAGCAGCTTGGCTTGAGCGAAGGGGAGCTCGTTTTGCTTTTGCATATGCAATCGTTTTTGGAAGAAGGCATCGTCTTCCCGACACCGGCTGAGCTGGCTGAAAAAATGACTGTTTCGGCGGCAGAATGTATGGAGATGGTGCGTCGGCTTTTGCAAAAAGGAATGGTCGGCATTGAGGAGCATACGGACGAACGTGGCGTTCGCGGCGAAAAATATACATTGGAACCGCTCTGGGAACAGTTGGTACATCATTTGTACGCACAGACCGTCAAAGACGGGCAAATCGGTCAGCAAAAAGAAGAAGAAAGCTTGTATACGATATTTGAGCAGGAGTTTGGCCGCCCGCTTTCCCCATTTGAGTGCGAAACACTCTCGATGTGGATCGACCAGGACGGTCATGAGCCGGCCATCATTAAGGCAGCACTGCGCGAGGCGGTGCTATCAGGGAAATTGAATTTCCGCTACATTGACCGCATTTTGTTCGAGTGGAAAAAGAATGGAATCCGGACGATCGAACAGGCGCACGATTACGGCAAAAAATTCCGCAAGCCGAAATCGTCCGCCCGCCCGGTGAAACAAGCGACAGGGGAATTTAAGCAGACGATTCCGTTTTTTAACTGGCTTGACTCATAAACGAGAGGCATTGTCTCTCGTTTTTGTTTGGCCAACATGGACAGATGGACCGAAGATGGCGAAAGGAGAAGGAAACCGGTGTTGACAAAGCAGCAAATTCGCTACTGTTTGGATGAGATGGCCAACATGTTTCCTGATGCGCATTGCGAGCTTGTGCACCGCAATCCGTTTGAACTGTTGATCGCGGTCGTTTTATCGGCGCAATGCACCGATGCCCTCGTCAATAAAGTGACGAAGCGGCTATTTGAAAAATACAAGACACCGCATGACTACATTGCGGTGCCGCTTGAAGAGTTGGAACAAGACATCCGTTCAATTGGCTTATACCGGAACAAAGCGAAAAACATTCAAAAACTGTGCGCGATGTTAATTGAGGAGTACAACGGTGAAGTGCCGCGCGACCGCGACGAATTGATGAAACTGCCCGGCGTCGGGCGGAAGACAGCGAACGTTGTCGCATCCGTCGCGTTTGGCGTGCCGGCCATTGCCGTTGATACGCACGTCGAGCGCGTCAGCAAACGGCTCGGTTTTTGCCGCTGGAATGACTCAGTTCTCGAAGTCGAACAAACGTTGATGAGAAAAATTCCGAAAGAGGAATGGTCGATCACTCACCATCGGATGATTTTTTTTGGCCGTTACCATTGCAAGGCACAAGCACCGCAATGCCCGGTATGCCCGCTTCTGCACTTATGCCGTGAAGGAAAAAAACGGATGCGAAAGAAGGAGAATGAACGTGCGCGTGCCGACTAAGTTCGCCCATCCGCTCTTTTTCCCGGACGGCCAAATGCGTGATACGCTTCCTGATGAACCGTTTCCGCGCCTGCTTAAACACGTGCCGTTTTATTACGATATCGTCCACATTCCTCCACTGCCGTGGGAGGAAATCGAACGTTCACTGCCGGCGCTCGTTGCCCTTTGGCGAGAAGAAAAAGAGGAACTCGAACTCTGTTTCGCCCGCCGCGACCGACGCGCCGCCCGCAGCCCGATCGTGCGTGGATTGTCGTATTTGCTGTCGGCGCTCTGCTGGCTGAATGGCCAGCCAGCAACCAATGTAGTCCGTTGGGAGGAGATGGTGGCGGCACTGCCGTATAAACCTGCCAACGCCGTTGAGCGGCTGCAGTTTATTTTCGACCGTCCGGATTTATACCCAGCGTTTGTTCAGCTTCACGAGCTGTTTGTTGAGACAGAGAAGCTCGCTGGCAAACAAATCGCCATGAAAAAACGGATGACCCCATAAATGGGTCATCCGTTTTTTATTTGGCAACTTAGTTGAGTTATTGACGGTTTTCACCGTTCGCGCCAGAGACGTTCGTATTCGGCAGCGTTGTTGGTGTCGTCAGTGCAGAGGCACTACTATTGTCCTGGCTATTGCCCTAGTTGTTGTCCTTGCTGCTGCCCTTGCTGTTGTCCTTGCCGTTGTCCAGGTTGTTGCCCAGGCTGTTGTCCAGGTTGTTGCCCAGGTTGTTGTCCAGGTTGTTGCCCAGGTTGTTGCCCAGGTTGTTGCCCAGGTTGTTGTCCAGGTTGTTGCCCAGGTTGTTGCCCAGGTTGTTGTCCAGGTTGTTGCCCAGGCTGTTGCCCAGGCTGTTGCTCAGGCTGTTGCCCTTGGCCGTTGTTTCCATTGTTGTTATTTCCGCTGTTGCCATCTTGCCCGTTATGTCCATCATTCCGGCCATCATCACCATTTTCCTCATCATCCGGCGTTGTCGGGCCTTCACCTTGCTCACCGCCAGGGATGCGGACGTTCGTGATGGCTGGTTTGCTCATCCGCTCGCCATCTTTCGCATAGACGGCAATCGTATACGAAGCGCCTGGCGTTGGGTTCGCGATCGTCATCTTCAGGTCTTTCGTTGTCACAGTTTCCGTATGGCCTTGGTCGTCTTTGATGCGCACTTCAAAGAGCGTATTGTCGGTTTGTTTATCGTACGACCAAGTGACAGAAATCGCATTGGTAGCTTGGTCATACGAAGCGGTTAAGCCTTTCACCGATGGCAGCTCTTTTGGTTCGTCTTTCGCTACTTCTGTCGGTTGGGAGCCTCGCACGAACAGTTCATACGTAATCTCGCTTGCCGGCGTATGTTTACTTGCTAGTTTCGGTGGATTCGTGCCTTTTTTAATCGGCACTTTCACCACGCTGTCCGGCTGTTCGAATTTCCCACTGCCGTCGTCGATGTGAGAGATGAGCGCTTTAAAGAGCGAACGCGAAATTCTTTGTTCCGCCTTGCTGAGATTTGCGGTGCTGCTTCGTTTGCTGAAACCGGTCCAAACAGCGGCGGTATAGTTTGGTGTATAGCCGACAAACCAACTGTCCGGCACAGCGCTCTCCGGTAAATTAAACTTGGCGCCGGACGGGCCATAGTTTGTCGTCCCCGTTTTGCCGGCCACCTCAACCCCCGGAACGTTGGCGCTTTGCCCTGTACCAGAACGGACGACCGATTTGAGCATATCTGTGATCATGTAAGCGGTGTAGTCCTGCATAACCCGTTTCGGCTTCGGTTTTAAATCCATTTCCGTGCCGTCCGGGAAGACGATTTTTGTCACCGCGTACGGTTTGGTATACAAACCGTTGTTGCCGAAGGCACTGTAGGCACCGGCCATTTGCAGCGGCGACACATAGCGTGCGACACCGCCGATCGAGTACGCTTCCTCTACCTTATCAAAGCCCATGCCAAGCCGATTGGCAAATTCTTGCGCCCGCTCTTTGCCGACCGCTTGGAACGCTTTTAACGCCGGGATGTTGCGCGACCAAGTAAGCGCATAGCGCATCGTCACCGGTCCTTTGTATGTCCGATCGGCGTTGCGGATCGGTGTGCCGTCTGAATACGTGTACGGTTCATCAACGATAATGTGTGCAGTTGACCATTTTAAATATTCAATGGCCGGTCCGTAGTCTAAAATCGGTTTAATCGCCGAACCGGGCTGGCCGACCGGCTGAATGGCGTAGTTAAAGCCGAACTGGACATGATCGCGGTTTCGCCCGCCGCCTAAAGCGCGAATGGCGCCTGTTTTCGTATCGACGAGGGCGATAGCCGATTGTAAGTCTTTTTTATTGGTGAAGTACTGCTCTGAGTTTAATAGTTTTTCGACATGCGACTGCGCTTCTTGATCAAGCGTGGTGTAAATTTTCAGTCCGTCTTCAAAGACGTTAACGTTCGCTTTGTCAGTCACTTCTTTGATCACTTCGTCAATGAAGGCATCATACGGCACGGAGCTTTGCGGTTTTTTCCGTTCGGTAAGCATCGATTGGATCGGCACTTGTTTCGCCTTTTCCGCCTCTTCTTGGCTGATGAAGCCGTGTTTCGCCATGAGCGACAAAACAGTATCGCGCCGTTTTTTCGCCGCCTCCGGATGGTCATATGGATTGTACCGGTTCGGGCTTTGCGGCATACCGGCTAAGAGCGCCGCTTCCACAAGCGTCAACTCTTTTAAGTTTGTCTTGCCAAAGTAATATTCTGCCGCCCGGGCAACGCCGTAAATGCCGTCTGAATAATAAATTTTGTTCAAGTACATTTCTAAAATTTCTTGCTTTGAATATTTTTGCTCAAGCTGCAGAGCGAGCCACGCCTCTTGCGCCTTTCGCTCCAACGTTTTTTTCGGCGACAGGAACGACAATTTCACTACTTGTTGGGTGATTGTACTGCCGCCTTCTGCCCCGAATCCTTCTTGAAAATTGGCGACGACGGCGCCGACTAAGCGGACAACATCGATGCCGTGATGGTCATAAAAGCGAGCATCTTCGGTTGCCAACACGGCATTTTCAAGCACTTTCGGCACGTCTTTATACGAAATGTACGTTCGTTTGTGGCCGCCAAGTTCGGCGAATTTTTTTCCGTTCATATCGTATACGGTTGAAGAGAGCGGGTCTTTGATTTTCGTCTCATCAAGCGGGGGAGCGTCCTTGACGAAATAGGCGAACGCCGCCACGCCGCTTGCCGCTCCGATAAAAATCACAAGCAATATGGCAATGGCGATCGTTTTCAACCACGATAGTCCTTTTTTCTTTTTCGCCTTCTTTTGTTTCGCTTGTTTCGCCTGTTTCTCTGCCTGCTTTCGTTCCACACGAGAACGATATTCACCAGACATAAGCAAATCCTGCCTTTCTTACAAGTTTTCACCTCATACGGTGAAGTACACTTTTTCTACTACACTAATATAATCAATTCTCGGCTGATAGCCAAGTGGGATATAATGCCCATATTGCTCGATCTCCCGCTTCGGAATCGACTTTCGCCCGCCGGCTTCTTGTTCATTCCAGCGGGCAATTAAGTGGGAGGCGTCAAGCAAATACGTTTCATTGAGCAGGGAAAAACGCAAAATCGCAAAGCAAATGCCGCCGTGGGCCATGACTTGCGCCATATGGCGGATTTGGTGAGCGTGGAAATTTTTCAGCGGAAACGACGTTTTGTTTCTCGTCTCCTTTGCCTCAAAGTCGATGTATTTGCCGCGGTAGACGCCGTTGTAGTCGGTCGTCGACGCCTGCCGGAAATAGGCCTCTTTGATGACGGCGGCGCTCCGTTTCGGATAATCGACGCGGACGATTTGCACCGGAGTCGGCTTTTTATGGATGACGGCGATGCCGCGCTCCCGGTAATATTCATTCGTCGCATTTAAGTCTTCTTCGAGCGTCATGCCACGGTTGGCGTAATCAGCCGCCATCGGCTGGCGCGCTGCGTTTAGTCTGTTTCCGCGATACTCTTTTCCGCCCGGGTATTTGAATGCCATGGCGTTCATCTCCTTTGAATGGTTTTTATTATACCATACGTTCAAGCAATGTGCGCTCTTTTTCTTTAATGGGGCGACCTTGCCGTCCTTGTCGAATGGCGGCCGCTTCTCACTTTCTTTGCCGAATACGTTCTACTTTTGTCGCCGTAGCAGGGAGTTGTTCTTCCCGTCGCGAATGGAATATCATCATGCCAGAAATGGGGGAGAAGGAATGGAAAAACGGCTCGTCAAAAAAGAAGAAATTGAAAAACAGCTCCAGGAAATTGTCGCGCTCATTGAGCAGGTGGATGCCAAAATGGAACAAGTCATTGCTGATGTCATTGAAGAACAGTATGCGCAAAATAAGGAGCAGCTCGGGCATCTCGAAGGGAGAATCGCCGGTGTAGAACGGCGGCTTGACGGGGGAAAAGGGGGAACCGAGCTGCGGCTTTCATCAAAATTGTATTTGGTGTAGCTGGTTGATATGATATGATGAAACATATACCAACAGTTCGCAGACGTTCCGGATCGGCATTTGCACTGGACATTCTTCAAACTGAGTTCATCAATATACGCAAGGAGGGCCGCCATGGGGGAAGAGCTGAAAGCGCTGACGGAACAGCTTCACGAGTACAATGAACAGCTGTTGGCGATTGCCCGGCGTGCTCGCGAACGGAATCAAGAGCCAGATTTTTTTGCCGAAGTTAAACCATTTGCGGAGGAAGTGCAGGCAGCCGCCGAACGATGGAAAGAGGCCGCTTCCCGTTGGATTCGCCAGACGCAGCCGAAATATGTTCACGAGCGACAAATTGAAGCAACGGTTGATCATATGACAAAACTGAGCGTTGAGGCATTTTATCCATCCGTTCCCAACCGCCGCATCAAGCAATACAGCCAGGCGGTTGCCTATACGCTCGACCTTGTCAAGGATCGGCTTGGCGAAACAAGCTAGGCTGAAAAAGAGCGATGTTTTCATCTCGAAATGGAAAAGCTGCCCCCTTTGCCGAGGGAGACAGCTTTTTTCTTATGTGTCTTTTCCTGTTGTGATCGAAACAGGGCCGCTCTCTGCGGTAGCGACGGTGTTGATCTCATATTCGACCCGTTCGGTATGCTTCGGCGGTGCTGGTTCACCATGTTTCGGTTTTTCGTGATCATGGCCTTTTCGTTTATGATTGAAATGCACGCCTCGTCCCATTGCACAACACCCCCTTTATATTACGATGGGGCGTTTGAGTGAGAAATATGCAAAAAAAAAGAAGGGAAAAGCTCCCCTAAGGTCTAAAGTCCTGCGAATTCTCCTGTTTCATTCGGTTGATAGGCTCCAGCTTTTTCTAAATCACGCACTAAGTCGCGATACTCGGCGAGCGAAATCTCCCCGCGCAAATAAAGGCGGCGGGCAAAATCGAGCAGTTCGTTCGCCTCAGCTGGTTCGCAATGTTTGACCACCATGAACTTATGTTTCAATTCAGCAATACCCATTGATGCTTTTCCCCCTTCCCCTTTTTTACATCGTACCATGAAAGTAGGGGAAAAAATTGATTTCCGAAAATTAAAACTTCCGACAAGAGATGACATGTCCGCGCGCACGCCGCTCAGTATTGGCACATATACTAGTGGCAGCCTGAAGGAAAAATCGACGATCAAAAAATGGGGGAGAACGAACATGTACCGTTATCCGCGCCCGGTTCCGCCGCCACCCATTCATGGGCCATATAGTCTAAATGGTCATGGGCCTTATCTCAACCATTGGTCTTCACACATTTCATCACCGCCTGCCCATTGGCCTCACGCTGCACCATTCCATGCTGCGATGCCTTCGTACCCGATGCCATATCCGAAGCCGGAGCCGTTGCTGCCGCCACCGCGCCCGTCTTTTCTCGCCCAGTTTAAAAACAACGACGGGACGTACGATATTAACAAAATGATGAATACGATGGGGCAGATGATCAATACAGTCAATCAAGTGAACGGCTTGTTAAAAGGGCTGCTCAGCACGTTTAAAAAATGAGAAAGCCGCTCCCCCGTTCGGTAGGGGAAGCGGCTTTCGCACCGTTAAATCAGCAGCTCGTATACTTCATTCAGCTGATAGACGCGCTCATAATCGCGCTCATCCATCGCATAGCGGATCTCATGAGGCAAAATGCGGTCCAAAAAGGCGCTCTCTTCTTGCGTCAAGTCACGGACAAACTCTCCTTCCCCCTGATACGGTTTGCTGATTAGCTTTTTGTAGATGCGCTTTGGCGTATCATCGTGACCATCCAAGTAGTTAGACAAAATTTCCCGCAAATAGGCGAGCGTTTGTTCCATTACGGTTTGCCCCCTTCAAAAAAAGAAGCAAACGTCCGGCTGACGTTCGTTTTGCCTTTTGCATATGGATTTTCATCTGTGATGCGCTCCGGATCGAGGTTCGTTTTAATCACCAACATCGGCTCATCAGACGGCTCATTGATCAGCCGGTCGTTCAGCTGTTTAAAGTCAGGCAGTTTCGTCATTCGTTTTGCACCTCCTACCAAGTAGCGTAGCTTACCAACAGCGAAAGTATGTATGTCTCGTTTATGCGGTGGAAAAACGCGCAAGCTAATGGCAAACAGCAAGGGGGTGAGCAGACAGTGACGAACCGGAACGACAATCGAAAACGGAAAAACAAATACCCAAACAATCGCGAAGAAATCGGGAAAGAATGGGACATCCAAAAAGATCCGACACCGGAAAACAACAACCGATACGGAAGCCCGTCGCATAAACAATAGAAGACGAATGCAAAAAAGCCGCTCCCGATATCGGGAACGGCTTTTTTACGGCGAGCCTGGGCCGACAAAGGGCGCGTTTTTGAATTTTGACAGCAAGGCCGTTTGTACGATGTTTTTTGACCGTTCTCTCACTTATTTTCTCAGCCAAACGCGTTGTCTCAACGATGTTCATTCACTCAATGTCAATGTATTTCCGCTTTTGCGGCAGTCGGATGATGAGCGTGCCGTTTTGGAACGACGCTTTCACTTCATGTTCGGCAACCGGATACGGAAACGGGATCACCCTCGTCACGCGCCGCCGCGCTTGCTGTCGCTCGTATACATGACCGTTGGCGTCGGCTGATTCGATCATTTCCTGATGATCGATGATAAGCTGCAGCCCGTCTTCGTGCCATTGTAGGCTGATTTGCTCCCGTTTGATGTCGGGCAGCCGGACGATGAGTTGGTAATCGTGTTTCGTTTCTTTCACTTCGATCGGGATATATGCTTCAGCAAATGTTTGCGCGAAGTAGTCGTCAAGTGTTTCAAATAATTTTTGCAGCGGCCGTTCATCAAACCATTGATTTACCATTTTCCGTAAATGGTGGAATGGGTGATCTCCTCCCCTGCCGGCTGGCGGCTGAAACGGTTCATTCATCGCGCTCCCCCTCTCTTTCGTTTTTTGAAGTAGCGGATCCAGCGTGCTTGGATGTCTCTGCTCGACCATATTCCCCTAACCGTTGTCAACCATTGATCAGCAATGCGATTCACTTTCAATGTATGTATGAAAAACGAAAAAGTCACTCTGTGTTTTTTAGCGATTTTTCATGTAGATTTCATTTACACCGGATATAATGGCATCACTGTCGATAAGGGAGGAGGCAGTGCCATGCATTGGATTCATTGGCTTGTAACGTTGTTTTTCTCTGGAACTGCCGTATCGCTTCTTTCTTATCAAGCGTTTGAAATCGTTCAAGCTATTGTCGATTGGTTTGTTGACCGCCACTCGTAGCGGGAATATCCATGCAGGCAGCGGTTAGAGCGTGTACACGGCCCAGCTCAGCGAAAGGTACGTGAAGACGGGCGGCTGTTTTAGAATCCACCCGAAGCGGGGCGGCCAAAACAGCCGCCTGTTTCATTTCGAAGGCCGGTCGCCGCCGCCGGTTCGCTTTTGTAGTAAAATTGAATTAAGTCCGGAACGGGAAAAGAAAATAGACGCAGGAGATGAGGAATGGCCGATGAATGGACGGATTTTATTGGTCGAAGATGAAGCAGGGTTGGCTCGCTTTTTGGAACTTGACTTGATGCATGAAGGATTCGATGTGCATGTATGCGGAGATGGGCGCGAAGGGCTTGAGCTCGCTCTCTCTGAACCGTGGGATCTCATTTTACTTGATGTTATGCTGCCAAGCTTAAACGGCATGGAAGTCTGCCGGCGCATTCGGGCGGCGAAATCGACGCCAATCATCATGATCACGGCGCGCGACAGCGTATTTGATCGCGTCATGGGGTTGGATAACGGAGCAGATGACTATATTGTCAAGCCGTTTGCGATTGAAGAACTTCTCGCCCGCATCCGCGCTTTGTTTCGCCGCGTTCATCCTGAATCGGGCGGACAAGTGTTGACGTTTAAAGACTTAGTCGTCGATATGCAGGCGCGTACGGTCAAAAAAGGGAATGCGTTTATCGAATTGACGAAACGTGAGTATGATTTGCTCGTCGCCTTTATGCAAAATATCAATGTTGTGTTGACGCGTGATTTGCTACTTGAGAAAGTATGGGGATTTGACACTGAGGTGGAGACGAATGTTGTGGACGTCTATGTCCGCTATTTACGGCAAAAGCTTGACGAACACAATAAAGAGCGGTACATCCAAACGGTGCGCGGCGCGGGATATGTGATGCGGCCATGAAACGACTTCGCCTCCACCGTCTGTCGTTGAAAGGGAAGCTGACCGTTTTATCCGCCGGCGCGATTTTTATTACGTATTTTATTTTCACATTTTTGCAATACCATATTGTGAGGCAATGGCTGCTCAACGAAGAAGAAAAAACGATGGAACAAACTGTGATAGAAATTGAAACTTATTACGCTGAAAAACGTAATGTATCATGGGAAGATATTCGCCGCAGCCGTTCGTTTCTCGAAAAACTGAATGAGCGCTATCAGCTCATTCGTGTCACCGACCGTGACGGAAACGTTATCGTCTCTGTTTCCAACGGTGCGACAGTATCGCTGTCAACAGGCGGCGTGCCTGACAAGCTGAAAATGGATGAACACTTCATCAACAATGAGCGGTTTTTGTTGCTTCGCCAACCGCTTCATATCGGGGACTTGTCTGGGACGATTGAAGTCGCCCGCCGATTGACGAAATTCGAACAAGTGACGAACACGCTATTTGTCATTATGACAGTGCTTGGTTTTGCGGCCATGGCAGCGAGCGCGCTCGCCGGACGGCTTGTGGCACAAAGCTTTATCCGGCCGTTGAAAACGTTGGCAAAAACGATGGCCGACATTAAAAACAACGGGTTAAAGCAGCGCATCGATGTGCCTTCGGCGCGTGACGAGGTCACCGAGCTCATGATGATGTTCAACAGCATGATGGACGAAATTGAACGTTCATTTGCCCTGCAGAAGCAGTTCGTCGAGGATGCGTCCCATGAATTGCGGACACCGCTAGCCATTTTGCAAGGCCATCTTTCCTTGTTGCAGCGGTGGGGCAAGCACAATCCAGAGATTTTGGAAGAATCGCTTGAGGCGGCGGTGAAAGAGGCAGAACGGCTGAAGCGCCTTGTTCTTGAGCTGCTTGATCTATCGCGTACCGAGGAGATGGAAGTGCCAAAAGAGCTCACGCCTATTGATGCTGCCGCAGCCATCGGGCAAATTGTGAAAAATTTCCGTATTTTGCACCCGGATTTTCAATTCATTGTTGATCAACCGGAAAAACCGTTGGCGCGCGTAGCGATCGCAAAACATCATTTTGAACAATTGCTGTTCATTTTGCTTGACAATGCGGTAAAATATTCTCAACAGGTCAAAAAAATCGCTCTTTCGTTGCGCGAGGAAGGATCGTTTGTTACGGTGGCCATCCGCGACTATGGTATTGGCATTCCACGCGAAGAGCTGGAAAACGTCTTTTTACGTTTTTATCGCGTCGATAAGGCGCGCAGCCGCGAACAAGGCGGTGCCGGGCTCGGTCTTTCGATCGCCAAGGAAATGATCGATAAATACGGCGGGCAAATTACGATGGAAAGCGAAGCCGGTCAAGGAACAACGGTTGAGCTCGCCATTCCGAAAGCAGAATAGGAGAGGAGTTGAGACAATGGGGCATTTTCATGAAGAAGAGGCGGTGGGCAAAAAAGCGATTCATCATGTCGTGGAGAAGTTCCGCAAGCGCGGAGTGAAAATCGCGACATGCAAACCGCGAACAATGATGTCACTGTCGTGCTTAGACGAGGTCGATAAAATGAGAGGATAGACTAGGGAGAGGGCAATGGGGAAGAAACAACAAATTGTTCCGGCTATGAAAACGATGAAGCAGTTTGATGCCTTTTTGGCGAGCGGCTATGAAATCGGGGTGCTGCTCGAAGTACATATTGCCCAACTAAAAAGCATCTTCGATTATGCGCGTCGGCATGGCAAGCGGCTTATCATTCACGCCGATTTAGTGCAAGGGCTGAGCCATGATGAACATGCGGCGGAATACCTTTGCCAAGAGTTTCGCCCGCATGGCCTCATTTCGACGAAGGCGAGCGTCATTATGAAGGCGCGGCAAAAACGCGTCCTAGCCGTGCAACGCATCTTTTTACTTGATTCGCACGCTTTGGAGAAAAGCTACCAGCTGATCGCGAAAACCAATCCCGACTATATTGAAGTCATCCCGGGCGCGATGCCGCACATTATCCGCGAGGTAAAGGAGCGAACCGGGAAACCGATTTACGCCGGCGGACTCATCCGCACTCCAGACGATGTCAAGCGGGCGCTAGAAGCTGGCGCAACGGCGGTGACGACGTCAAACGAAGCGCTATGGCGCCACTACGATCGGGATGGCGATGAGTAGGCGGAGATCGTTGAAGCATCGAGCTAGCCAAACGGGCGGCAATCTGCTATAATAAAATCAACAAGTTAATCATCAGTCAGGAGACATGGAGAGACCATGCATACATGGTAGGCAGAACGCTTATCGTGTTTGTCATGGTCTCTTTTTGTCTTTTTTGCACAGGAGGGACTAATCGATGGCTTTTTCAAGCAGACAGCGGAGTGAGTTGTTTAAAGCTATGAGTGAAAAAACGTATGATGTGCTTGTCATCGGCGGGGGGATCACTGGTGGCGGTATCGCCCTTGATGCGGTTTCACGCGGCATGCAAACGGCGCTTGTTGAAATGCAAGATTTTGCGGCTGGGACGTCGAGCCGCTCGACGAAGCTCGTTCACGGAGGCTTGCGCTATTTAAAACAGTTCGAAGTGAAAATGGTCGCTGAAGTTGGGCGTGAACGAGCAGTCGTTTACGAAAACGGCCCGCACGTCACGACACCGGAGTGGATGTTGCTGCCGATTTATCGTGATGGGACGTTTGGCAAGTGGAGCACCTCTGTCGGCTTATGGCTGTATGACCGGCTAGCCGGCGTGAAGAAGAGCGAGCGGCGGACGATGCTTAATGCTAAGCAGACGTTAGAAAAAGAACCGCTGTTAAAGAGCGACGGGCTCCTCGGCGGTGGTTACTATGTCGAATACCGGACTGACGACGCTCGTTTGACGATCGAAGTGATCAAAAAGGCGGTTGAGCTTGGCGCCGACGCCGTCAACTATACGAAAGCAGAACAGTTTTTATATGACGACCGTGGTCGCATCATCGGCGCCCGCTGCCGTGACATGTTAAGTGGACAGACATATGACATCCGTGCGAAAACAGTCGTCAATGCCGCCGGGCCATGGGTCGATACATTGCGTGACAAAGACGGCTCGAAAACGAATAAGCGGCTCCAGTTAACAAAAGGTGTCCATCTTGTCATTGATCAAAAGCGGTTTCCGCTCAAACAGGCAATTTATTTTGATACGCCGGACGGCCGCATGGTATTTGCCATTCCTCGTGATGGAAAAACGTATGTCGGCACGACTGATACGTTTTATGACAGCGATCCTGCCCATCCGACGATGACGGAAGAAGACCGCGATTACTTATTGAAAGCAATCCGGTATATGTTCCCATCGGTTGGCATCACGGCTGACGATGTCGAATCAAGTTGGGCCGGCGTCCGCCCACTCATTTATGAAGAAGGGAAAGATCCGTCGGAAATTTCCCGCAAAGATGAAATTTGGACATCGCCATCCGGCCTCATTACGATCGCCGGCGGCAAGCTGACTGGCTACCGAAAAATGGCGGAAACGGTCGTCGATCTTGTCGCCAAGCAGCTTGAGAAAAAGGAACAAAAAACGTTCCGGCCATGTCAAACGAAACAGTTGCCGATCTCCGGCGGCGATGTCGGCGGCTCACGCGAGTTGCCGGCATTCATCGCCAAAAAAGCGGAAGAGGCGGTACGTTATGGATGGACGAAAGAAGAAGGGGCACGACTGGCAAAACAATACGGCACGAACGTTGATCGGTTGTTTGCTTTAAGCAGGCAATACGATCGCTCATCTGGCTTAACGCGAGAAACGTTCGTCCGCCTCGTCTACGCCATCGAGGAAGAAATGGCGGTCAAACCCGTCGACTATTTCATCCGCCGCACCGGAGCGCTGTTGTTTGATATTGATTCGGTCCGGCGTGAGAAAGAGGCGGTTGTTGCGTTTATGGCCAGCTATTTACATTGGACAGAGGAGCAGACAGCAGTGTATACGAAGGAGCTGGAACAAGCTCTCTGCCAAGCGGTGTTAGCAGTGGGGGGATGACCGGAGGATCGTAAACAAATAGAAGAATTTTAGTGGGGACAGATGCTCGATAAAGAGGATCCATAGCACCTATCAGGCTCGAATACGGGTACTTTTTTGCTAGATTTTCACGTAAAGTTTACGTAAAATAAAGAAAAGATGAAAGCGGGGGAAGAGGATGGCGATTACCTACAATCCGCAAACGAAGCAGTTTCATTTGCGAGCGGACAAAACAAGCTATATCATGCGCCTTTTCCACTCCGGCTATTTGGCGCACGTGTATTGGGGGAAAGCGGTGCGGGATTGCCAGGCTGCGCGGGGATTTCCACGGCTAAACCGTGCCTTTTCCGCCAACCCCTTCCCATCCGATCGCACGTTTTCGCTCGATACGCTGCCGCAAGAGTACCCGGCCTACGGTAACAGCGATTTTCGCGCTCCGGCGTATCAAGTACAGCTTGAGAATGGTTCGACGGTGACCGATTTGCGCTACAAGACGCATCATATTTACAAGGGGAAGCCTAGACTTAACGGACTGCCGGCGACATATGTTGAACACGAATACGAGGCAGAAACATTGGAAATTGTCCTTGAGGATGGACTCATTGGCCTCCGAGTGACGTTGCAGTATACCGTTTACGAAAAATGGAATGTCATCACGCGGGCGGCCCGTTTTGAAAACAACGGCAATGAGCGATTAAAACTGTTGCGGGCGTTAAGCATGAGCATTGATTTTCCGGATGCCGATTACGACTGGATTCATCTTCCGGGGGCATGGGCGCGCGAGCGTTGGGTGGAGCGGTGTCCGCTTCTCACCGGGGTGCAAGCGGCTGAAAGCCGCCGCGGTGCGAGCAGCCACCAACAAAACCCGTTCATTGCCCTCGTGCGAAAAAACACTGATGAGCACCAAGGTGAGGTGTACGGGTTTAGCCTTGTGTACAGCGGTCATTTCCTTGCTCAAATCGAAGTCGATCAGTTTCAAACGGCCCGCGTCTCTATGGGGATCAACCCGTTTGATTTTACGTGGCTATTGGAACCGGGCGAATCGTTCCAAACGCCGGAAGTCGTTATGGTCTACTCTGATCAAGGGTTAAATGGGATGTCGCAGACGTACCATGAACTATATCGCACCCGCCTAGCTCGCGGCACGTTCCGCGACCGCGTCCGCCCGATTTTAATCAACAACTGGGAAGCGACGTACTTTCATTTTAACGAAGAGAAACTTGTCAACATTGCGAAAACGGCGGCGGAACTGGGCATCGAGCTGTTTGTGCTCGATGATGGTTGGTTCGGTGAGCGCGATGATGACCGTCGTTCCCTCGGTGATTGGGTGGTCAATCGGCGCAAACTCCCGCACGGTTTAGACGGACTAGCGAAACAAGTCAACGAGCTTGGGCTGCAGTTCGGCTTATGGATTGAGCCGGAAATGGTGTCACCCAACAGTGAGCTGTACCGCAAACATCCGGACTGGGTCCTCCATGTGCCGAATCGTCCGCGCTCTGAAGGGCGGAATCAACTTGTGCTCGATTACTCCCGCCAAGACGTATGTGATTATATCATTGAAACCATCTCGAACGTGCTTGCGAGCGCTCCGATTGCGTACGTAAAGTGGGACATGAATCGGCATATGACGGAAATCGGCTCGGCTGCCTTGCCGCCTGAGCGCCAACGCGAAACGGCGCATCGCTATATACTGGGGCTATATCGCGTCATGGACGAGATTACTTCGCGCTTTCCGTACATTTTGTTTGAAAGCTGTTCGGGAGGGGGAGGACGGTTTGACCCGGGGATTCTTTACTATATGCCACAAACGTGGACGAGCGACAATACGGATGCCATCTCACGTCTGAAAATTCAATACGGCACGAGCCTCGTTTACCCGATCAGTGCCATGGGGGCGCACGTCTCGGCTGTACCGAACCACCAGGTCAAGCGGATGACGCCGCTCAAGACGCGCGGCCATGTCGCGATGTCGGGCAACTTCGGCTATGAGCTTGATATTACGAAGTTGACGGAAAAAGAAAAGGAAACCATTAAAGAACAGGTGGCATTTTACAAAGACGTGCGTCATCTTGTCCAGTTCGGCACGTTTTATCGGCTGTTAAGCCCGTTTGCGGGCAACGAAGCCGCATGGATGTTCGTCTCTGCCGACCGCTCGGAGGCGCTTGTCGCCTACTTCCGTGTTTTGGCCGAAGCGAACGCCCCGCTGTCATACTTGCGCCTTAAGGGGCTTGACCCGAATCAAGACTATGAAGTTGAGGGGCTGGGTGTTTACGGGGGCGACGAGCTGATGTATGCCGGAGTAGCCTTGCCGTACCGTTTGGGTGATTTCATTAGCATGATGTGGCGATTGAAAGCTGTTCAACGATGAAGAGATGTTCTCGCTGGAGCCTATGCACCAACCTAAACGAATCGAACCCGTTGTCGTTTAGACATCGGGTTCAAATTGTTTGAGCTTCTCGATGATGCGGCGCTTTCGATAAAGCATCTTCCCAGTTTCAGCGATGTCTTCCATAAACGATTTGTTAAACAGCGAACCGAAGATGACGCCGATGATTGGCACAGCTTGGAACAGCTTTTTCCATCCGTATTGGTCGCGGAACGTCATCATCACTTCCCGCCAGCCTTGCAGCTCGGAAAAGACATGCTCACGCTGACTGGAAAATGAAGAAATTTCGTCTAAAATCGCTTTTTTTCCGACGATGTCCGCCGCGGCAAACTGCAAGCATTTGACAACAAACACGCGCTCTTGTTTTTCGTTTGGGTCGTATCCGTATACGATGGCGATCTCTTGCAGTGTTTTCAACGCGAGCCCAAGCAAAGAAGGGATGTCTACCGCCAGCGTCAACGCCCCGCCAACCCCAGTCGCTGCTCCTTGCAGCTGTGCGAACGTCACGCGCGCCGCGATCAACTCATCGCACACGCGATCCATGGTCTCAAGCGGCAAATACGGCACTTCCTCGAGCGACGTGACACCAAGACGTTCCAATATGTTCTCTTTCTTCACTAAGTATTTCCCGCCGTTTTGAATATAGCTTCCTAATTCGTCGAGCAATTGCCCGAGCTTTCGATGAACAATTTTTGGCGTCAGCTTGTCGAGCACTTGAAACGGCAAGCGGCCGAGCTTTTCCCAAAACCAAAGGTCTTTTTGGGAACGTTCCCAAGCAGTGATGGCGTCAAGTTCTTGTTTCAGCGTTTGTCGAGCTTCCATTCCGTTCCGCCTCCTTTTAATAAATAAGGTGAATAAATACTCGAATGTTTATACGTATAAAAAAAGATCGTGTTTCACAATTGATTTTAAATAAAATATTTACTAAAATATTTACAAAAGAAAGAATAACTCAATTTGATTTTTAAGGAGGCCCTTCCATGATCTCCACGTTAAAACAACAATTTACCAAGCTTTTCGGCGGGCTAGGAGAAGACATCCGCATGTTTTTCGCCCCTGGCCGCGTCAATTTGATTGGCGAGCATACTGATTATAACGGCGGGCACGTGTTGCCGTGTGCGCTTACGATTGGCACATATGCGCTTGTGCGACAAACGAAAGTGCCGCTCGTGCGGCTGTATTCAAAAAACTTCCCAGAAACTGGCGTCATTACTGTGCCGTATGATGATTTGTCATATCGGAGAGAGCATAGCTGGGCGAACTACCCGAAAGGGATCATCGCTGCCTTTCAAGCGCTCGGCCCGCTAGAGACCGGATTAGACATTTTGTATTACGGCACGATTCCAAACGGCGCGGGATTATCGTCATCGGCGTCGATTGAGCTTGTGACGGCCGTCGCCTTAAACAACTTGTTTGAGCGGCAGCTCGACCAGTTGGAACTTGTGAAAATGAGCCAGAACGTAGAAAACAAATACGTTGGCGTCAATTGTGGCATTATGGACCAGTTTGCCGTCGGCATGGGGAAACAAAACTCGGCGATCTTATTGAACTGCCAAACGCTTGAGTATCGCTATTTGCCGCTCGTGCTCAACGATTGTTCGATTGTCATCGCGAACACAAACAAAAAGCGCGGCTTGGCGGACTCGGCGTACAACGAGCGGCGGGCGACGTGCGAGGCGGCTCTCGCGAAGCTGCAAAGCGTGCGGAACATCGCCTCGCTCGGCGAGCTGACAAGCGCAGAGCTGGCCCGTTATGAACATCTTCTTTCCCCGCTTGAGCAAAAACGGGCCCGCCATGCGGTGACGGAAAACGAGCGGACGCTTGAAGCCGCCCGGGCGCTTGAGCGCGGAGACCTGATCCGCTTTGGCGAGCTGATGAAGCAGTCGCATATGTCACTGCGTGACGACTATGAAGTGACGGGCATTGAGCTCGATACGCTCGTTGAAGCGGCGTGGGCGCACGAAGGAACGATTGGGGCGCGCATGACCGGCGCCGGGTTTGGTGGCTGCACGGTGAACGTGGTGAAAAAAGCATCTATTCAAGATTTCGTTAAACAAGTTGGAAGGACATATGCCGAAAAAATCGGCTATGAAGCGAGCTTTTATGTCGTTGACGTTGGCAATGGGGCGCGTGAACTGATAGAAATGGAGGAGATGTGCCGATGATTTTGATTTGTGGCGGGGCAGGGTATATCGGCAGTCATGCGGTGTACCGTCTGCTCGAAAAAGAGGAAGAGGTCATTGTTGTTGATAACTTGCAGACCGGGCACAGAGAAGCGGTGCATCCGGATGCGCGGTTTTGCCAAGGGGATATTCGCGACCGCGACTTTTTGCGCACGGTGTTTCAGCAGTATGATATTGAGGCGGTGATCCATTTTGCGGCCAACTCATTGGTTGGTGAAAGCATGGAAGAGCCGCTGAAATATTACGACAACAATGTGTACGGCACACAAGTGTTGCTTGAAGTGATGAAGGAATTTGATGTTAGACAAATTGTTTTTTCTTCAACCGCAGCGGTGTATGGGGAACCGAAACAAATCCCGATCGTCGAAACTGATCCGACAGAGCCAACGAACGCATATGGAGAAACGAAGCTGGCGATGGAAAAAATGATGAAATGGGCAGATCGCGCCTACGGTATCCGCTCGATTTCGCTCCGCTATTTCAATGTCGCTGGGGCGTATGGCACGACGATCGGCGAAGATCACAATCCGGAGACGCATCTGATTCCGTTGATTTTAAAAGTGCCGCTCGGCCAGCGCGAGGAAATTTTCATTTTCGGCGATGACTATGATACGCCGGACGGTACGTGCATTCGTGATTACATTCATGTGCTCGATCTTGTTGATGCCCACGTTTTGGCGCTTAACAAACTGCGAAACGGGGCGGATAGTGATGTATACAATTTAGGCAACGGCAACGGGTTTAGCGTTAAAGAAGTGATTGAAGCGGCGCGGCAAGTGACCGGGCATCCGATTCCGGCTCGTGTCATGGCACGGCGGCCAGGCGACCCAGCGAAACTCGTCGCCTCGTCCGACAAAGCGAAGCGCGAACTCGGCTGGGAGCCAAACTACCCGTCCATTACAGATATCGTCGCTTCGGCATGGGAATGGCATCAAGCACGGCCAAACGGTTATCGGGGTGTATGACAATGGAAACGATCTTTGCGGCGATTGAACAACTGATTCATTATGCTCAACATCGTGGTCTGTTAGCGCCGGAAGATGTGGTGTACGCGCGCAACCGCCTGCTTGCGACACTGAAGCTCACGGAATGGCAGCCCGCCGAGGCCAAAGACATTCCTTTGGCCTCTCCCGATCGGGTGTTGAACGCCATCATCGATTGGGCGTATGAACAAGGATTGTTGGAAACGAATACGATGACCGAGCGTGATATATGGGATGCGAAACTGATGGACTGCGTCATGCCGCGACCGTCAGAAGTGATTCGCACCTTTTACGAGCGGTATCACCGCGATCCGCAAGAGGCGACCGACTGGTTTTATTCGCTCAGCCAGGCGTCCAATTACATCCAAACAGCGCGCATTGCCCAAAACCGGCAATGGAAAGTATCAACCATGTACGGCGAATTGGATATTACCATTAACTTGGCGAAACCGGAAAAAGACCCGAAAGAAATCGCCAAACGAAAAGAGATGCCATCATCGTCGTATCCGAAATGTGTGTTGTGCAAAGAAAATGAAGGGTATGAAGGAACGTGGGGCCATCCTGCCCGCTCCAACCATCGCGTCATCCCTATCACTTTATTAGGCGAGCAGTGGTATTTTCAATATTCCCCTTACGTGTATTACAATGAACATTGTATCGTCTTTCATGCCGAGCATGTGCCGATGAAAATGGATCGGAAAACGCTTGAACGGTTGCTTGATTTCGTAGAACAGTTTCCACATTATTTTATCGGCTCGAATGCTGACTTGCCAATTGTCGGCGGTTCGATTTTAACACATGACCATTTTCAAGGCGGACGCTATACGTTTGCGATGGAAAATGCGGAGATCGAGGAATACATTTCCATTCCTTCGTTTCCGTCATTGACGGCAGGTATTGTCCGTTGGCCGATGTCAGTTATCCGCTTAACAGGAGCGAAAGAGGAAGTGTTGGAAGCAGCGGTACGCCTGTATGACACGTGGCGGGCGTACAGCGATCCTGATGTTGACATCATCTCCTACAGTGGTGATGTTCCGCACAACACGATCACCCCGATCGCCCGGCGTCGTGGTCATTTGTTTGAACTTGACATCGTGTTGCGCAACAATCGGACGTCCACGGAACATCCGTACGGCATTTTTCATCCGCATGAAGAACTACATCATATCAAAAAAGAAAATATCGGCTTGATTGAAGTCATGGGATTGGCGGTGTTGCCGGGTCGACTTGCCTTGGAGCTCGAGACGTTGGCTGATTATCTTGTGCACCGGACGAAAAAAGAAGACTGGGATGAAACCATGCTTAAACATTGGGACTGGTATGAATCTATTCTCTCAGCTAATCCGTATACTACCAAAGACAACGTTTACGAGTTGTTGCGCAATGAAGTTGGGCAGCGGTTTGTCACCGTGTTAGAGCATGCTGGGGTGTTTAAACGGGACAAGCGAGGGAAGGATGCGTTCCGACGCTTTCTCAGCTATGCAATTGCAAACATGTCGTCCTTTGTATAAATGCGGCGAAAAAACTCGTTTCATATGAAACATAAGGAAGGGATCGCGAACAGACTATGGCTACGCTAAAAGAAATTGCTGAAAAAGTCGGTGTCTCAGTCGCGACAGTGTCGCGCGTGCTCAATTATGATACAACACTATCCGTCTCGGATGAGACGAGAAAGCGCATTTTTGAAGTTGCTCAAGAGCTGAACTACAAAACACTAAGGGAACGAAGCCAGCAGGCGCGCGAATCGTTTCGCCTCGGGCTGATTCATTGGTATTCCGAACGTCAGGAAATCGATGACCCGTATTATATGGCGATCCGTCTTGGAGTGGAAAAAGAATGTTTTGAACGTGGCATCCAACTTGTCAAATTGTTCAAACAGAACGGCGCTTATCCGATTGAACGGATGAAGGAACTTGATGGTATCATCGCTGTCGGGAAATTCGGACCGAAAGAAGTGAGCGACTTTGCTCGAGGAGCGAAGCAAATCGTGTTCGTCGACTGTTCACCTGATGAACGTCAGTTTGACTCGGTCGTCATCGACTTGCGCCAAGCGACGATCACGGTGTTGGATTACTTGCTTCAGCTTGGGCACACGAAAATCGGGTATATCGGCGGCCGCGAATATGTCGATGGGGAGACGCCGATCCGCGATGAGCGCGAAACAGCCTTTTACGAATACTTATACGTCAAAGGGATGTACGACTCGCGTGATGTATGGATTGGCGCCTTTACTGCTGAAGATGGCTATCGGCTGATGAAAGAAGCGATTGCCAAAGGTGATTTGCCGACGGCGTTTTTTATCGCCAGCGATTCGATGGCAATCGGCGCTTTACGCGCGTTGCATGAGGCGGGGATTGCTGTTCCTCAGGACGTAGCCATCGTCGGGTTCAATGATCTTCCGACTGCGGCATTTCTCCATCCCCCGCTTTCGACAGTGAAAGTGTATACTGAGTTTATGGGGGAAACAGCTGTTGAGCTACTCATCGAACGGTTGACGACAAAACGGACGATTTGCAAGAAAGTCATCGTGCCGACCGAACTCGTCGTCCGTGCTAGCAGCGAGATCGATAAAAAGGGGAGCGGTCAATAAGCCGCTCCCTTTTCATTAATGAAATTCGATGTCGACGCGCTTTTTCGTTCCTGCCGCTGTTTTTGGGATGTGAATATCGAGCACACCGTTTTTGTATGTCGCGCGAATGTTTTCCGTCGCCGCATCAGCTGGCAGCGTGATCGAGCGTTGGAAGCGGCCGAAAAAGCGTTCGCGCCGGTGCATTTGTTCTTCTTTGACATCATGATGGCGCTGAATGGTGCCGCTGATCGTCAACATATTGTTGTTTACATCAATATGCACATCTTCTTTTCGCTCAAGCCCTGGCAAATCGCATGAAACGACGTACTCGTTGGCTGTTTCATGCATGTCCATGCGCGGCATCCAGTGATGTTCGTCCGTATGGGCAAACAGCGACGGAAAATCACTTGTAAAAAAGCGGTTCATATCGCGACGGATCGATTCTAAATGGCGGAACGGATCATACGGAATTAACGCCATAGCTGCTTTCCTCCTTGACATGAAATGTTTTTCCGTTCAGTAGTGTGAGTCGGATTCTCCTGATTTATGTATGATTCGCTTGCAATTGTTCCATTGCCGTCAAATATGCTTGAATAAGTGCGATTTTCATGTCATTCGGCAAGTCAGCGGAGGACACTCGCTTCATGGCATAGTAAAACTTCACTTCGGGTGTCTGCCGTACGCGCGGATGCGTCCACTCATCGCGCAGCTCTTGAATGATCATTTCATATAGAAGAGACTTGCTTTCCTGTTCATTGAGCGATTCCGACGTCAGCGACCGGTTCGGCCAAAGACGGCGATAGGCATCAAGCAATGCAGAAAACGGTTGATCCATCGTTATATTCTGCCTCCCTATGACGGTTACTTGTTGTCAGCTATTGATGATCTTCCGAAATTCTCTCCTTATTATAGCATACGGCGATCGAGAAGATACTCGCGAGTCAATCTTATGTAAAGAGTGGCGATTGTGGTTTATGAACGAATTTCATGTTCTGTCTATACGGAAAGATAAAAGCTGCAAAGTACCCACCTTTATCTTCATACAGGGAGGGCGATTTACCAGCTGAAGATTTCTGTATGCAGCTTTGGCTGTCCATTCTGGATACGAAACGGGTTATTGCTTTATCAAAAAAGTAGTTGACATAAAGTTATAACATAATATAAAATAAAAAACAGTGTATCGGCTAATAACCGAGGTGCACTGATGAAATGATCGTAAAGCAAAACGATCACAAAAAACTATTGACAAATAATAAATGGTGAGTATAATGAGTAATTGCCGCGACAGAACAGGTGCGGTGATGAAAAGAGAAAAATAAAAAGATAGTTGACATTTTGAAAGAATGATTTATAATAAAAAATGTCGCAATGAGGTTAAACTCCTTATCCTCGTTCCTTGAAAACTGAACGAAACGAAGCGCAAGCCAATCAACTTTCTTTTGGAGAGTTTGATCCTGGCTCAGGACGAACGCTGGCGGCGTGCCTAATACATGCAAGTCGAGCGGATCGAACGAGAGCTTGCTCTTGTTCGGTCAGCGGCGGACGGGTGAGTAACACGTGGGCAACCTGCCCGCAAGACCGGGATAACTCCGGGAAACCGGAGCTAATACCGGATAACACCAAAGACCGCATGGTCTTTGGTTGAAAGGCGGCTTCG